>Ga0335070_10004906_pt1 | contig 15691 bp, 11 predicted proteins | sample Lox_Sample_13_FD_206722 | JGI IMG/M metagenome (GOLD analysis project Ga0335070, IMG submission 206722) | Soil microbial communities from Loxahatchee National Wildlife Refuge, Florida, United States - Lox_Sample_1.3 | ecosystem: Environmental > Terrestrial > Soil > Wetlands | place: USA... | reverse complement strand
GACGGGCCTCGCTTTCGGGCTCATCTGCCTCCTTCTCTTCCTCGCGCTGCGCTCGGTGCGGCTCGTGGTCCCGATCCTGATCACGCTCGCGATGGGGCTCGTGATCACGGCTGCCTTCGCGGCGCTCATGGTGCACGCGCTCAACCTCATCTCGGTCGCCTTCGCCGTCCTCTTCATCGGCATCGCCGTCGACTTCGGCATCCAATTCAGCGTCCGCTACCGCTCCGAGCGCCACGACCACGACGATTTCGCGGAGGCGCTGAGACGCACCGCGCACGGTATCGGCGCGCCGCTCGCGATCGCGGCGCTGACGACGGCGGCGGGATTCCTCTCCTTCGTTCCGACCGCCTATATCGGCGTCTCCGACCTCGGGCTCATCTCCGGCGCCGGCATGGTCGTGGCGCTGGCGCTCAACTTGACGGTGCTGCCGGCGCTCCTCGTGCTGATCCGGCCGCGCGGCGAGCGGCGCCGCGTCGGGTTCCGCCGCCTCGCTCCCGTCGACCGCTTCCTGCTGCGCCGGCGGCGCGCCGTCTCCTTCGTCGCGCTCGGATTTGCGGCCGTCGGGATCGCGCTTGCGCCCGACCTCGCCTTCGACTTCAACCCGATCCACCTCAAGGACCCGCGCTCGGAGTCCGTGACGACGCTCGACGACCTCATGGCCGATCCCGACACCACGCCATACACGATCGACGTCCTCGCGGCCTCCCCCGAGGCGGCGCGGGAGCTAGCCGAGCGTCTCGACCGGCTGCCCGAAGTCTCGCACAGCCTCACCGTCATGACCTTCGTGCCGGCGGACCAGCAGGAGAAGCTCGCGATCCTCCAGGATGTCGCGATGCTCCTGGGGCCGACGCTCTCGCCGCCCAGCGTGAGGCCGGCGCCCGACATCGGGACCGAGATCGAGGCCCTCCAGGAAGCTGCCTCGGTCATGGCCCGAGCAGCGAAGGCGAGCGGGCGCCCCTCCGTCAAGCGGATGGCCGCCGTGCTCCAGCAGGCGGTCGCGCGCGGGCCCGAGACGTTGCCGCTGCTGCGCGCCAATCTGACCGCGGGGCTCGCGACGCGCCTTGCGGAAATGCGGCTTGCGCTTGCCGCGGGGCCCGTGAGCCTTCAGACGCTTCCTGCCGGTCTCAAGCGCGAGTGGGTCGCCCCTGACGGGCGCGCCCGCATCCAGGTCTTCCCCAAGGGCGACGCCTCGCGGAACGAGGCGCTCCGCCGCTTCGTCGCGGCCGTGCGCGCCGTCGTGCCGGACGCCACCGGCGCGCCGATCTCGATCCAGGAATCCGCGGAGACGATCGTCGGCGCGTTCCGCAACGCCGGCATCTTCGCGCTCATTGCGATCGCCGGGCTGCTCTCGATCGTGCTGCGGAAGATCCGCGACGTCCTGCTGGTACTGGCGCCGCTGGTGCTGGCGGGCCTCCTCACGGTCGCGACCAGCGTGCTCGCGGACCTTCCGCTCAACTTCGCCAACATCATCGCGCTGCCGCTGCTCCTGGGCGTCGGCGTCGCCTTCGACATCTACTTCGTGATGAACTGGCGCGCGGGCATCGGCGAGCCCCTGCAGTCGAGCACCGCGCGCGCCGTGCTCTTCAGCGCGCTCACCACGGCTTCCGCCTTCGGCAGCCTCGCGCTCTCCAGGCACCCGGGGACGTCGCAGATGGGCATTCTGCTGACGATCGCGCTCGGCTACACGCTCCTCTGCACCTTCCTCGTGCTGCCCTCGCTGATGGGGCCGGTCAGGCGCCGCGGAAGGAAATGAGGCGGCGGCCCTCGCCGAGCTGCCAGAGCGCGAGCGCGGGCCCGTAGACCAGCACGTCGCGCGCGCGGCGCACGAGGGCGAGTGCCAGCGCCTCCTCCTGCGAGAGGCCGAGCAGGCTTCCGATCACGAGGAAACTCCCCTCCTGCACGCCGAGCGCGCCCGGCACCAGGAAAGCGCTGCTGCTGGCGGCCTCGATGACCGCGGTAATGACGACGGCATCGAGGATGCCCAGCGGATGCCCGAAGCATCGGAGCGCGATCCAGATCTCGCCGCTGCTGACGAGCCAGCCCAGGAGCTGCCAGGCGAGGCAGGAGACGGCGCGCCGCGGCCGCCGGTAGATGACCCGGACCGCGCTATCGAGCGCCGCGGAGCCGCCGGCCATGCGCTCGAACCCCGCGCTGAAGAAGAGCCGCAGAAGGCGCGCGAAAAGGCCGAAGAGGCCGACGCGCTGGACGATCCCGAAAGCCGCCAGCACCGGGACCGTGACCGCGAGGCCGAGCCCGATGTCGTCGATGAGGGTGCGGTCGTCGTAGTGCACGACGAGCAGGACGAGGCCGATCATCGTGAACAGGAACTGCGAGAGCAGCGACATCGTCATGTCCACGACGAGGGTCGCCACGGCCGGCCGCGTGCGGATGCCCCGCATCATCATGAGACGGGCGCCCACGATCTCGCCGCCGACGCGGAAGACCGGGAGCATCGCGTTCACGGCCTCGCGCACCCACACCATCCAGACGAAGAAGCCGAATTGCGGCTGCCTCGCCCCCGGCAGCAGCTCGCGCCAGGCCTGGGCGTTCGCGATCATCGGCACGGCGTGAAAGAGCGCGATCGCCAGGAGACCCCAGCCGACGCTCGCGAAGGTCCGGAGGACCTCCTCGGCGCCCTCGTAGATCACGAGGCCGCTCGCCGCCGCCAGGCCCAGGAGGCCCAGCGCCACCGCGAGCAGTTTCGCCGGCGGGGTTCGCGGGCGCGCCTCTCGCGCCCTGCGGCCGGCGGCGACTCTGAGCGGTGCGTCGGTCAGGCGCGCCCTCGTCCTACTGAGCGAGCTCGCGCTCGCGCAGGAAGCGGAAGAACTCGACCCCCTCGCGCAGCCTGCGCGCCATCATCTCGGGGCTCCGCACCATTTCGCCCACGATCGAGGCGATCTTGCCGGCGCGGAAGTAGAAGCGCCGGTAGAAGGTCTCGACGGAATCGAAGATCTCCTCATGCGAGAGGTGCTGATAGTGGAGCGGCGCGATCTGGATGCCGTGCTCGTCCACGAGCTCCGCGTGCTCCGCGTCGAGCCAGCCATTCTCCACGGCCTGGTTGTAGAGGAAGGTGCCGGGATAGGGCGCGGCCAGCGAGACCTGGATCGTGTGCGGATTGATCTCAGTCGCGAACTTGATCGTCTCCTCGATCGTCTCCTTGGTCTCCCCGGGAAGGCCCAGGATGAAGGTGCCGTGAATGGTGATCCCGAGCTCGTGGCAATCCCTGGTGAAGCGCCGCGCGACGTCGACGCGCATGCCCTTCTTGATGTTGAAGAGGATCTGCTGGTTGCCGGTCTCGTAGCCCACGAGCAGCAGCCGGAGCCCGTTGTCGCGCAGCACCTTTAGCGTCTCGCGCGGCACGTTGGCCTTGGCGTTGCACGACCAGGTGACGCCGAGCTTGCCGAGCTCGCGCGCGACCGCCTCGGCGCGAGGCGCGTTGTCGGTGAAGGTGTCGTCGTCGAAGAAGATCTCCTTCACCTGCGGGAAACTCGCGAGGATGTACTTCACCTCGTCGACGACATGGCCGACGCTGCGCACGCGGTAGCGGTGTCCGCCCACCGTCTGCGGCCAGAGGCAGAAGGTGCAGCGCGACTTGCAGCCGCGCCCCGTGTAGAAGGAGACGTAGGGGTGCTTCAGATAGCCGATGAAGTAGTCCTCGATCCGGAGGTCGCGCTTGTAGACCTCGCTCACGAAGGGAAGCTTGTCCATGTCCTCGAGCACGGCGCGCTCGGGATTGTGCACGAGCACGCCCTCGGCATTGCGCCAGCTCAGCCCGTCGATCCCCGAGAAGGCGCGGCCCTCCGCCACTTCCTTGATCGTGAAGTCGAACTCGTTGCGTCCGACGAAGTCGATCGCGGGCGCCTGCTCCAGGCTTTCCTTGGGCTGCACCGCGACCTTGGCGCCGACGAAGCCCACTTTGAGATTAGGATTCACGTCCTTGAGCGCCGCCGCCATCTTCGCGTCCGCCGCGAAGGAGGGCGTCGAGGTGTGCATCACCACGAGGTCGTATTCCTTGGCGAGCGGCAGCACCTGCTGCAGCGGGATGCGCGCGGCGGGTGCGTCGATGAGCTTGCTGCCGGGAACGAGAGCCGCCGGCTGCGCGAGCCAGGTCGGATACCAGAAAGAGCGGATCTCGCGCCGCGCCTGATAGCGCGATCCCGCCCCGCCGTCGAAGCCCTCGAAGGAAGGGGGGTGCAAGAACAGCGTCTTCATCATGCCGGACGATCTCCGTCAAAGGTGAGTTGACCGCGCCGGTCGACGCGAAATCGCCGGTTGCGCCAGGCTACGGTCCGGGTGCCGAAACTCGCGACGAACACACCGAACGACAACAAATCCCGCACCGGCACGAGCCACAAGGGCATCGATGGCAGTCCCAGGGCGCGATCGATGGCGCGCACCATAGCAAAGCGCGCCAACAATGCAACGGCAACCCCCGCGAGCGGCACGACGCCGAAACCGCCGGCGGGGAGCGCCAGGAGAGCGAAGGCCAGGGGGTGTGTGATGACGGAGCCGAGATATCCCCAGGGTGCTATTCCCCGAATCGTGAGCGCCCAGCGGAGCTCATGGCGCCAAAGCGCCCCGAGCGAAGGCTCCGAGAGCCAGTCGTCGATGGGGAGCGGCGAGACCGAGACGCGCTTGCCCAGGCACCGCACCGCGGCGCCCATGGCGTGATCCTCGCCGAGCGTCTCGGCGAAGGCTTCGAGGCCGCCGATCGCGGCAAGGGTCGAGCGCGTCATCGCGATGCTCGCGCCGAAGCAGCCCTCCCCCGGCCGCACGCGCTCGCCGACGACGGCCTGCGGCAGGAAGCCGTAATTGATGTGCGCGGCTGCAAGCCGCGACCATAGGCCGCGGTCGGCGGGCCGGCCGCGGTAGAGCGAGGTGACGAGGCCCACCGCGGGGTCTGCGAGCGCGCTCGACACGGCCGCGAGGAAATCCGCAGGAAGGCGCATGTCGCTGTCGACCATCACCAGGAGCTCGTGGCGCGCCAGCGGCAGCATGTTCAAGAGATTGCCGACCTTTAGGTTCGAGCCATGCGCGCGGGGATCGACTGCGAGCGCGACCCGTACCCGCGGGCGATCCCGCTTCAGCCGCTCCACGACGGGTATCGCGGGATCGCGCGGGTCCTGCACCCCGCAGACGATCTCGAGCTCGGGGTAGGACTGATCGGCGGCGGAAAGCAGGTTCTCGTAGAGGCCGGGATCCTCGCCACAGAGCGGCTTCAGCACGCTCACGGGCGGGCGGGCCGAGTCCGCGACGGCCGGCCGACGCAGGAAGCGGACGATGCTGAGGGTTGCAAGAAAGTAATAGGTGCAACCCGCGAGCGCGCAGGCCTCCAAAAGCCCGGTAAGAAATTTTAATATCTCCGGTGGCATGCTATGGTTACCGACGGTCGCAACGGGGCGCTGGCGGCCTTGGACGGGGGGCCCTAAGCCTTGAAAAGCCTGTTGCATTCAGCCCTGACATTGTCAACCATGCGGCACTTCCGGTACCGCCTCGGAGCGCGAGGGTATAAGAGGTGAAGAACATGTCCCGCCGACTCCATGGCATCAAGCTGTGGCTCCTTGTTGGGCTGGCTTTGACCGTTGGCGCCTGCGCGACGCCGCCCACCGATCCGGCCGCCCGCGCCGAATGGGAGAAGACCAACGACCCGCTGGAGCCGATGAATCGCGAGATTCTGGACTTCAACCTGTTCGTCGACCGGATCCTCATCAAGCCCGTCGCGCAGACCTACCGCACCGTCGTGCCGCAATATCCGCGCGACCGCGTGCGCAACTTCCTCGACAACCTCGGCGAGCCCGTGATCTTCGTCAACGACACGCTGCAGGGCGAGTTCGACCGCGCACACACGACCTTCGCGCGCTTCCTCTTCAACACGACCTTCGGGATCGGCGGCCTCTGGGACCAGGCGACCAAGATCGGCTTGGAGAAGCAGTCCGGCGATTTCGGCCAGACGCTTTACGCCTGGGGCGTGCCCGACGGGCCCTATCTCGTGCTGCCGATCTTCGGGCCGTCCAATCCCCGCGACGCTGTCGGCCTTCTCGTCGACAGCTACATCGACCCCTTCAAATACGTCGCCGCGAACAACGGCGCGAAGGCCGCCGGCCTCTATCGCTGGGTCGCGACGGGTGTCGACGAGCGCTCGCGCAACATCGAGAGCTTCGACGAGATCCAGCGGAATGCCCTCGACTTCTACGCGCAGCTCCGCAGCCTCTGGCGCCAGCATCGCGCCTCCGAGCTCCGCCACGGCGAGCCCGCGCCGATCGAGGACGAGGAACTCTACACCGACCCCGGCGCCAAGAAGCCCTGACGCAAGGCTTCAGGCGATCACGCCGCCTTCTTGAGGTCGGCCGTACGCTGCTGGATCAGCTTCAGGAGCGCGGCCGCCCCGTCGCGTCGCAGCACGGTGGAGAATTCCGAGCGCCGCGTCGCGAGCTCGCTCACCGTTCCCTTCAGGAAGACGTCGATGATCTGCCAGCCGCCGTCGCCATCGCGCATGAGGTAGTTGAGCTCGACCACGTTGCCGTCGCTCTCGATGAGCTTGGTGCTGACGATCTGGCCGCCCGCGGTCGACTGCGTCTCGGGGCTCACCTCGAAACGCTCGCCGGAATAGCCGTCGAAGCGGTTGGCGTAGGTGGAGATGCTGAAATCGCTGAAGGCCGCGGTGATCGCCGCCTGCTCCTCCGGGCTGAGCTTCTGCCAATCCGGCCCGACCGAGAGCCGCGTCATCAGCGGCAGATTGAAAGCGCGGCGCATGGCGGGATCGAGCTTCTCGTAGCGGCCCTTGAAGCCCAGCGCCTTCGCCTGCTTCATCACCTCGAGCAGCGTGTCGTAGAAAGTCCTCACCGTATCGACCGCGGGACTGCCCGCCGCGTGCGCGAGCGTGGCTGGAAAGGCGGCCGCAGCCGCCCCCGCCGATAGCAAGCGGAGAAACGACCGGCGCTCGATCATGCCCTGACGAACTGCTCCCGTGAATCGCGCCCGAGCGCGGCCATGGCGGTGCGGACGATGTGGCCGGCGGTGAGGTGGGCCTGCTCGTACTGCTTGGCGGGCGTGTCGTGCTCGATGAAGCAGTCCGGCAGCACCATCGGGCGGAGCTTCAAGCCGTGGTCGAGCAGACCCGCATTGGCGAGGTGGTGCAGCACGTGGCTCCCGAAGCCCCCGATCGAGCCCTCCTCGATCGTGATCAGCACCGCGTGCTCCCGCGCCAGGCGCTCGATGAGCTCGGCGTCCAGGGGCTTCGCAAACCGCGCATCCGCAACCGTCGTCGAGAGCCCGTAGCTCGCGAGCTCCTCGGCCGCCTTGAGGCATTCCTGCAGCCGCGTCCCCAGGCTCAGGAGCGCGATCGTCGTCCCCTCGCGCACGATCCGCCCCCGCCCGATCTCCAAGGGCTCGCCCCGCTCCGGCAACGGAACCCCAAGGCCCTCGCCCCGGGGATAGCGGAAGGCGCTGGGGCGGTCGTCGATCGCCGCCGCCGTCGCCACCATCCGCATCAGCTCCGCCTCGTCCGCAGCCGCCATCAGCACGAAGTCCGGCAGGCAGCCGAGATAAGCGAGGTCGAAGGACCCCGCATGCGTCTGCCCGTCCGCACCCACCAGCCCCGCCCGGTCGAGCGCAAACCGCACCGGTAGCCGCTGGATCGCCACGTCGTGCACCACCTGGTCGTAGCCGCGCTGCAGGAAGGTCGAGTAGATCGCCGCAAAGGGCTTCATCCCCTCGCACGCCAAGCCCGCCGCAAACGTCACCGCGTGCTGCTCCGCGATCCCCACGTCGAAGCAGCGCTCCGGGTACTTCTCCGCGAACTTGTCGAGCCCCGTCCCCGACGGCATCGCCGCCGTGATCGCTACGATCCGATCGTCCGCCGCGGCCTCCGCCAGCAGCGCCTTCGCAAACACGCTCGTGTAGCTCGGCGGGCCGCCCTTCCCCTTCGCCTGCGCCCCCGTCGCCACGTCGAATTTGACGACGCCGTGGTACTTGTCCGCCGCCGCCTCCGCAGGCGGGTACCCGTGACCCTTCTGCGTCACCACGTGGATCAGCACCGGGCCCTTCTCCCGGCTCTCCCGCACGTTCTTCAAGACCGGCAGCAGATGGTCGAGATTGTGCCCGTCGATCGGGCCCACGTAGTAGAAGCCCAGCTCTTCGAACAAGGTCCCGCCCGTCACGAAGCCCCGCGCGTACTCCTCCGCGCGTTTCGCCGCCCGCTCCAGCGGCGCCGGGAACTTCTCCGCAACCTGCCGCGCCAGATGCCGCAGCGAGCGATACTGCTTCGACGACAGAAGCCGCGACAGGTAGGCGCTCATCGCTCCCACCGGCGGCGCGATCGACATGTCGTTGTCGTTCAAAATCACGATGAGACGCGCGTCCATCGAGCCCGCGTTGTTCATGGCCTCATAGGCCATCCCCGCGCTCATGGCACCGTCCCCGATCACCGCGATGACCTTGTTCTCCTCCCCCTTCATGTCCCGCGCCACCGCCATCCCCAGCGCAGACGAGATCGAGGTCGAGCTGTGCGCCGCGCCGAAGGGGTCGTACTCGCTCTCAGACCGCTTCGTGAACCCCGACAAGCCCCCGCCCTGCCGCAGCGTCCGGATCCGGTCCCGCCGGCCCGTCAGGATCTTGTGCGGATAGGCCTGGTGGCCCACGTCCCAGATGAGACGGTCCCGCGGCGTCTCGAAGACATAATGGAGCGCCACCGTCAGCTCCACCACCCCCAGCCCCGCGCCCAAATGCCCGCCCGTCATCGAGACCGCGTCCACCAGCTCCTGACGCAGCTCGTCCGCAACCTGCGCCAAGTCGCTCTCCGGCAGCCCCCGCAAATCCGCGGGCACCCGTATCCGGTCCAGCAACGGCGTGCGGTTCGAGATCGACGGCGACTCGCCGGTGCCGCTCGCGGCTTCGTAAATGGGTTTCTTGGTCACGGAGAGGATCCCTAGCTCTATTCGGGTTGCACGTCAGCGCCGCCGCCTTGCCGTGTCTCCGGCTGCCGCTGCCGACATGGATATTGCGGGCCACCTAAACACAGACGCACAAAATGCGCAATTCGGACGGGCTTTGGCCAATCGAACGCGGCGACTCATCCAATGTTAATCTTGCGTCATCCGAGGGCTAGCCAGGAAATGCGGCAAAATAGGGGCGCTTGACCCCACGAGCATTACGGGCATTTCCGGCGCCGACTCCGGTCGCATTTGCATATCCGCGGGAAGACAGGCTATTTTCCCGGCTCTACGACGAGGCTTTCCATGGACAATCCGGCGCTCGGCAACGGCACTTCGACGAGACGGCGCTTGCGGGTGGTGCTGGCCCAGCCCCGCGGCTTCTGCGCGGGCGTCGAGCGCGCGATCGAGATCGTCGAGCGCGCGCTCGAGAAATACGGGCCGCCGATCTACGTCCGCCACGAGATCGTGCACAATCGGCACGTGGTCGAGCGCCTCCGTGCCAAAGGGGCGCATTTCGTCGACGAGCTCGACGAAATCCCTCCGGGGAGCGTCACCATCTTCAGCGCCCATGGCGTGAGCCGCGCGGTCGAGGAGGCGGCGGAGGATCGCACGCTCCCCGTGATCGACGCGACCTGCCCGCTGGTCTCCAAGGTGCACAGCGAGGGCCAGCGCTACGCGGCCCAGGGCCGCGAGATCATCCTGATCGGCCACGCCGGCCACCCCGAGATCGAGGGCACCATGGGCCGGATCGACGGCAAGGTGCAGCTCATCTCGAAGGCCGAGGAAGTGAAGAACCTCGAGGTCGGCGATCCCGAGAAGCTCGCCTTCATCACGCAGACGACGCTCAGCGTCGACGACACGCGCGCGGTGATCGACGCGCTCAAGGAGCGCTTCCCCGCCATCGTCGGTCCCGACACCAAGGATATCTGCTACGCGACGCAAAACCGCCAGCGCGCGGTGCGCGAGCTCGCACATGACGTCGACGTGATGCTCGTGGTGGGCGCCGCCAACAGCTCCAACTCCAATCGCCTGCGCGAGATCGCGGTCGAGCAGGGTGTGAAGAGCTATCTCATCGCCGACGCCGACGCGCTCGATCCCGCCTGGCTCGAGGAGGTGACCTCGATCGGGATCACCGCCGGCGCCTCCGCGCCCGAGGACCTGGTCCAGAAGCTCATCGATCGCCTGCGCCAGCTCGCGGAGGTCGACCTGCAGACCTTGCCGGGCATCACCGAGAACGTGCGCTTCCGCATGCCCGCGGAGCTCGCGGAAACCACCGCCTGAGCGCCTACCCCTTCACGTCCTGAGGACAGAGTCGTGGCCGTACCCCTGCACCAGAAAATCCGCGTCGGCGCCTACGTGATGAAGCAGCACCTCAAGGGGGTGAAGCGCTATCCGCTCGTGCTGATGCTGGAGCCGCTCTTCCGCTGCAACCTCGCCTGCGCCGGCTGCGGCAAGATCGACTATCCCGATCCGATCCTCAATCAGCGCCTCTCGGTCAAGGAGTGCCTCGAGGCCGTGGACGAGTGCGGCGCGCCCGTGGTCTCGATCGCCGGCGGCGAGCCCCTCCTCCATCGCGAGATCCACGAGGTCGTCGAGGGCATCATCGCGCGCAAGAAGTTCGTCTATCTCTGCACGAACGCGCTGCTAATGGAGAAGAAGATCGGCCTCTTCAGGCCGAATCCCTTCTTCGTGTGGTCCGTGCACCTGGACGGCGATCGCGAGATGCACGACAAGTCCGTCTGCCAGGAGGGCGTCTACGAGAAGGCCGTCTCGGCGATCAAGCTCGCGCGCGAGCGCGGCTTCCGCGTCAACATCAACTGCACCCTCTTCGACGGCAGCGACCCCGCGCGCGTCGCCAAGTTCTTCGACGACGTGATGGCGATGGGCGTCGCGGGGATCACGGCCTCGCCGGGCTACGCCTACGAGCGCGCGCCGGACCAGGCGCATTTTCTCAACCGGCGCAAGACCAAGCAGCTCTTCCGCGACATCTTCAGCTTGGGCCGCGGGCACAAGTGGTCCTTCAGCCAGTCCTCGCTCTTCCTGGACTTCCTCGCGGGCAACCAGAACTACCACTGCACGCCCTGGGGCAATCCCACGCGGACCTATTTCGGCTGGCAGCGGCCCTGCTACCTCCTCGGCGAGGGCTACGCCAAGACCTTCAAGGAGCTGATGGCCGAGACGAATTGGGATGCCTACGGCACGGGCAATTACGAGAAGTGCGCGGACTGCATGGTGCACAGCGGCTACGAGGCGACGGCGGTCATGGACGCGGTGAAGCGGCCGCTGAAGGCGCTGGGCGTCGCGATGCGCGGCATCAAGTCCGATGGCGCCATGGCCGAGGAGATCCCGCTCGACCGGCAACGGCCCGCGGAATACGTGTTCTCGCGCCACGTCGAGCAGGCGATGGCGCGGCTCACCGCCGAGCAGAGCGGCGCACGGAGCGCGCCCGCGGCGGAGTGATCGCTTTTCCTGACTGAGGAGATCGACGATGGCACACACCCTGGAGAAGTTCGCGGCCGACTGTCACCGCATCCTCAAGGCCGAGCCCGGGCCAAAGGGCCGCGAGAAGGTCTGCGCGCTCCTGCAGGAGGTCCTCGGGGACGACGCCTTCGTCGCGAAATACGTGGGCGAGGGAACGCCCGAGCGAAAGGTGATCTACGAGGATCCCGAGCTCGGCTTCTGCATCCTTGCCCACTCCTATACTGGCGCCAAGAGCAGCTCGCCGCACGATCACGGCCCCTCCTGGGCGATCTACGGCCAGGCACGCGGAGAGACGCTGATGACGGACTGGGCGCTCGTCGAGAAGGCGAGCGAGAGCAAGCCCGGCAAGGTCCGCCATGTCCGCGACTATGCGCTGAAGCCCGGCATGGCACGTGTCTACAACGAGGGCGACCTGCACTCGCCCCGCCGCGAGGGCCCGACGCGGCTCATCCGCCTCGAGGGCACGAACATGGACCGGGTGAAGCGCCTCAAATACGAGGCCATCGAGGCCCTCACCGCCTAAGTCGGCACCCGCGACTCGCGCGACATCGCGAGGAGCGCGCGGAAGAAGCTCGTCGCGCGGCGCTCGATCATGGCGTAGGCAAGCCATCCCACACTGAGCGAGGCCACAGCCGCGGGAATCGCGAAGAGCGTGTGCGGGTATTCTGACAGCCCCGCACGCTGCCAAAGCAAGGCGCCCGCGGGTATCGTAAAGGTGTGAGTGAGGTAGATCGAATAGGACGCGTCGCCCAGGCGCTCTAGGAGCCCGACGCGTCCTATTCCATAGCCCGCCTCGTAGAGCGCAGCAGCCGCCACTAGCATGAGGCTCGGTGCTCCCCAACGGATGCACCGGGGCCATTCCTCCGCTGCTGGGCTTGCGGCAAGGCCCAACACCGCCAGCACGACCAGTCCGAGGCAGAGGCCGCGCGGAACGCGGACGCCTCGGATCACCATCCATGCGACCGCGCAGCCCCCCACGAACTCCAGGACCAGCGGGTCCGTGTAGAACTTGAGCACGGCCGCGTCGGGCTCGACTACCACGCCCAGCACCGCCAGCCCCAGCATGATCGCGAGCACCGCGCCAAGCCGGGCCGCGAGGCTCATGGTCAGGAGGCACGCGAAGACCGCGTAGAAGAACATCTCGTAATTGAGCGTCCATCCCAGCACCAGGGTCGGGAAGATCAGGCCGGTACTTCTGGGATGATAGGCGGGGATGAAGAGGTAGGACGCGATCGTGTGCCAGGGCGCCAGAGCGAAGTGCCGGAAGACGCCGGGCGCAACCAGAAACGTCGCAATCGCCACGGTCGTATAGAGCCAATAGGTGGGCACGATCCTGACGATGCGCCGCGCCATGAACTCGCGCGAGGTCATCGCCGCGACGCCCGTCGTATAGAAAATGATGAAACCGCTGATGACGAAGAAGATGTCGACGCCGGCCTGGCCGAGGCTGGCGGTTTCGTGCGCGGGATCGACACCCGTCGCGATGTACAAGTAGGCATGCCACACCACCACGAGGCCCGCGGCCAGCGCGCGCAGATACTGGATGCCAAGAAAGGTTCGGCTCACGCCGCGCGGGCTCATGTTCACGACCTCACTCGCGGCCCTCCAAGGAAGCAGGCCATGGCAGATTAGTGCAGGTTCCGCGCCGCCGAAAGCGTGCCGGAGGCCGCCTCGATCGTCACCTTAGATCCGCAGCAACGCCTCGCCGAGTGCCCGCCCGGCTTTGCGGAGCGCATCGAGAGCAGTACGAAACTCGCGATCGAGCGTCTTGAGCGCCGGTATCTGCCGCGGCCGCAGCGCGAGGGAGATGAGCACCCGCGGCAGACTCGGCCGTCCGCGCCGCGTGAGCGGCAGGAGCGCCGCCGGCGGCAGGTCCTGCCCTGCGGTATCGGCGATGGTGCGCAGCACGACGAAGGGAACGCGCGCCCGCGCAGCGGCAGCCGCGACGACGTGGCTCTCGAGATCGACGGCGATCGCGCGCGTGGTTCGGTGGAGGTCGGCTTTCGCCGCCGCAGTGGCTGCAATCTCATCGGCGCCGAGCATGCCGCCCACGACTACGGCGAGCTTTGCCGCGCGCGCGGCCTTGGCGAGCCGCTCGTGCCAGTCGATGTCGACCCAATGAGCGCTGCCGTCGCTCCCGCGCACCGCCGCCGGGAGCACGACGGTCCCCGTGGGCAGGCCGGGCGCCAGCCCGCCCGCGATCCCGAAGCTCACGAGCCCGAGCACCGGCCGCGCCAGCAGGTCCGCGACCGCCGCTTCTGTCCGCGCGCGTGTACCCGCGCCCACGGCGGCTGCAAGGCCGAGCTCCCGGGCGAGCGCCGCTTCGGCCGCAAGGCCGGTGACGGCGCCGACGGTCATTACATCCCGTGCGGAGTGGTGCGGAGATTGCTGCGCCCGAGCGCGCGGTAGCGCGCGAGCGCCCAGAGCGGGAAATAGGCGCGATACCCGTGATAGCGGAGATAGAAGACGCGCGGGAAGCCCACGGCCGTGTAAAGCTCCTCGTCCCAGAGTCCCTGCTCGTTCTGGGTCGCGAGCAGATACTGGATGCCGCGCTTGACGGCCTTGCTGTCGCGCTCACCCGCAGCCATCAGCCCGAGCACCGCCCATGCGGTCTGCGAGGGCGTGCTCTCCTTGGCCTCGCCGCGGGGCTGGTCCGCCCAATAGGAGCGCCCGTCCTCACCCCAGCCGCCGTCGGGCCGCTGGCGCGCGAGAAGCCATTCGACCGCGCGGCGGACGGGCGCCGAGCGGCGATCGTAGCCCACGACGTTCAGCGCCGAGAGCGCCGACCAGGTGCCGTAGATGTAGTTGGTGCCCCACCGCCCGAACCAGGAGCCGTCCTTCTCCTGCTCGCGCAGGAGATACTCGATGCCCGCCGCCAAGGTCTTGTCGTCGCGCTTGCCCTCGCGCGCGAGGAGCTGACCGAGGAAGCTTACGCAGCGCGCGGAGACGTCGGCGGTCGGGGGATCGAGCAGCGCGCCGTGATCGGCGAAGGGGATGTAATTGAGATAGCCGTAGTCGTTGTCGGCATCGAAGGCGCCCCAGCCGCCGTTCCGGCTCTGCATGCCCTCGATCCACTCGACCGCGCGGTCGATCGATTCCCTGTGTCGCTCAGGCGCGTGGCGATGGAATGCCAGCGCCACCACCGCGGTGTCGTCGACATCGGGGTAATGTGGATTCGCATACTGGAAAGCCCAGCCGCCCGGCCGCAGTTTCGGCCGCCACACCGACCAATCGCCCTTTACGTCGAGGATCTGCCGCTCCGCCATCCAGGCGAGGCCGCGCTCGACAGCGCCCTCGGCGCCGCCGGCCTCAAGGAGCGCATGGCAGGCGAGGCCGGTGTCCCAGATCGGCGAGAGGCAGGGCTGGCAGTAGCTGCGCCCGGGCTCCAGCACCAGGAGCTTCCGCAGCGCCGCCTTGGCGGTGACGACGCGGGGATCGTCCTTGGGCACGCCGAGGCAGTCGAACATCATCACGGTGTTCGCCATCGCGGGATAGATCGCGCCGAGCCCGTCCTCGCTGTTCAAGCGCTCGCTGACGAAGGCGACCGCCTTGGCGATCGCGCGCTCGCGCCAGCCTTTGGGGAATCTTGGAACCCAGCGGCGGAGCCGGCGGTCGAGCCTCGCGAAGGCCTCGGCCCAGACCGAGCCCTGGAGACCCGGCGGTGGGATCGGCGCACCGGGCACGAACAGCTCCTGCACCGTCACGCCGCGGGGATTGCGCGCACGGGGCCTCAAGGTCATGAGCACCAGGAGCGGCACTATCACCGTGCGCGACCAGTAGGAGACCTTGTTGAGGTGGAATGGGAACCAGCGCGGGAGATGCATGATCTCCACGGGCATCATCGGCACGTGCTCCCAGCCCATCTCGCCGAATAGCGCAAGCTGAATGCGCGTGAAGACGTTGACGCGCGCAGCGCCGCCATGCGCGAGGATCGCCTCGCGCGCTCGGACCATGTGCGGCGCATCCGGCGGATCGCCGGCAGCCTTCAGCGCGAGATAAGCCTTCACCGAGGCGGAGACGTCGAGATCGCCGCCGTGAAAGAGCGGCCATCCCCCGTGCTCGCCCTGGATCGAGCGCACGTAATGCGCAAGCGCCTGCTGCAGGCCGTCCTCGATCTCGTCGAGGTAATGCTGCAGCAGCATGTACTCCGTGGGGATCGTGACGTCCGCCTCGAGCTCGAAGGCCCAGTGACCGTCAGCATGCTGCAAGCGCAGCAAGGCCGCGGTCGCGCTCTCGACGGCGGCGTCGAGAGTGCGGGGGGCAGCGTCGACTCGATA
>Ga0335070_10004905_pt1 | contig 15691 bp, 14 predicted proteins | sample Lox_Sample_13_FD_206722 | JGI IMG/M metagenome (GOLD analysis project Ga0335070, IMG submission 206722) | Soil microbial communities from Loxahatchee National Wildlife Refuge, Florida, United States - Lox_Sample_1.3 | ecosystem: Environmental > Terrestrial > Soil > Wetlands | place: USA... | reverse complement strand
TTCTAAAGGACAGTCCCTAATCGGCTGAATGGGACGATCGCGGTGGCCCAGGCGTCTTTCCCTGAGGGAGACCGCGGCGTGGACGACCGGACGCTCAACTGGCTGGCCTTTCGCCTGGCCTTCCTCAGCTGTCCGGCGGCCGGCCGGCGGGCCCTGGAGCGCTTCGGCACGGTCGCGGCGCTCCTCCGCGCCACGGCCGGGGACCTCGGCGGCCTGCGCATCCCCACGGATGCCCTCGAGGCCGTGGCGACCGGACGGGCCCTGGCCGAGGCCGCATCGGAAGTGGAAAAAATCCGGGGAAAGGCGTATACTCTCTTGACTTTTGAGGACCCCGGATATCCGAGGCAGCTCAGGGACATATTCGACCCGCCCCCCGTGCTTTACTGCAGGGGCCGGGCCGAGGCTCTGGCCGGACCGGCGGTGGCCATCGTCGGCTCGAGGCGGCCTACCCCCTACGGGCAGGCCGTGGCTGGGAAGCTCGCCGGCGACCTGGCGGCGCGCGGCTGCGCCGTCGTCAGCGGCCTGGCCGTCGGCATCGACACCTGCGCGCATTGGGGGGCCCTCAGGGAAGGACGCACGGTCGCCGTGCTCGGCTCGGGGCTGGACGTCCTTTACCCCGACGTGAACCGGGGCTTGGCCGAGAAGATCGCCGAGAGCGGCGCGGTGGTGACGGAGTTCCCGCTTGGAACACCGCCCCTTGCGGCGCACTTCCCGGTCCGGAACCGCGTCATCAGCGGCTTGGCCCTGGGCCTGGTCGTCGTCGAGGCCGCCGAGCGGAGCGGGTCGCTCATCTCGGCCGGCTTCGCCCTTGACCAGGGCCGCGAGGTCATGGCCGTGCCGGGGAGCGTGACCTCCGATCTCTCGCGGGGCGTCCACGGCCTGATCAAGGCCGGCGCCAAGCTCGTCGAGAGCTGGGAGGATGTCGCCGAGGAACTGCCGCCGCCGTGGCGGGAGAAACTCCTTGCGCAGAAGGAAGAGAAGGTGGACAATAATCGGGATTCGCTGAGCGAAGACGAGCGACGGTTGATGAAGGAGCTCCCTGCCGACGCGGCCGTCCATGTCGACGACCTGGCGGAGAGGACGGACATGCCCGTTTCGGGACTGCTGGCCCTCCTCCTCGGCCTCGAGCTCCGCGGCCTCGTCGTGCAGCACCCGGGCAAACTGTTCCAGAGGAGTATCTGAGTGGGAAAGTCGCTGGTCATCGTCGAATCCCCGGCCAAAGCCAAGACCGTCAACCATTACCTGGGCGCGGATTACGTCGTCAAGGCCTCCATGGGCCACGTCCGAGACCTGCCGAAGAAGACCCTCGGCGTCGACGTCGAGAAGGACTTCGCGCCGACCTACCAGGTCATCCCGGAGAAGAAAAAGGTCGTCGCCGAGCTCCGGAAGGCGGCCAAGTCGAGCGACCGGGTCATCCTGGCCGCCGACCCGGACCGCGAGGGCGAGGCCATCTCCTGGCACCTGAGCCAGCTCATCGCCGAGGACAACCCGAATATCGCCCGTGCCGTCTTCCACGAGATCACGAAGGAGGGCGTCGAGGAGGCCTTCAAGCACCTCGGCGGCCTCGACGAGAACATGATCCAGGCCCAGCAGACGCGCCGCATCCTGGACCGCCTCGTCGGCTACCGCATCAGCCCGATCCTCTGGAAGAAGGTCGGCAAGGGCCTCAGCGCCGGCCGCGTCCAGTCCGTGGCCCTGCGGCTCATCTGCGAGCGGGAGAAGGAGATCAAGGCCTTCGTCCCCGAGGAGTACTGGACGATCGCCGCCCAGCTCGAGGCCGCCGTCCCGCCGCCGTTCAAGGCCGCCCTGGCCAAGGTCGACGGCAAGAAGGCCAAGCTCAGGAACGGCGACGAGGCCAAGGCGGTGGTCGCCGCCTGCGAGAAGGGGCCGTTCGTCCTCGAAGGGATCAAGGTCCAGGAAAAGCGGCGCCAGCCCGGCCCTCCCTACATCACGAGCACGCTCCAGCAGGACGCCTTCCGCCTCCTCCGCTTCCCGGTCAAGAAGACGATGTTCATCGCCCAGAAGCTCTACGAGGGCCTCGAGATCGGCGAGCTGGGCCAGACCGGGCTTATCACCTACATGCGCACCGACTCGGTCCGCGTCTCGGACCAGGCCCGGGCGGCGGCCAGGGCTTATATCGAGAGGGTCTTCTCGCCGGCCCACGTCCCCCCCAAGCCCCACTTCTTCAAGAATCCGAAGAAGGCCCAGGACGCCCACGAGGCCATCCGGCCGGCCCACCTCGACCTTCCGCCGGACAAGGTTAAGACGTTCCTGAAGAAGGAGGAGTACGACCTCTACCGGATGATCTGGAACCGCTTCATGGCCTCCCAGATGGCTTCGGCGGTCATCGAGGAGACGGAGTTCGATATCGCCGTCCGGCCGGCGCCCGCGGGCGCCGGGTCGCCCGGCCGCGTCTACGGCTTCAAGGCCAAGGGCGAGGTCGTCAAGTTCGACGGCTTTCTCGCCGCCTACCCGAACGGCAACGGCGAGAAGGAGCTCCTGCCCAAGGCCGTCGAGGGCGAGGTCCTCAGGCTCCTCGGCCTCGACTCGAAGCAGAAGTTCACCGAGCCGCCGCCGCGCTACACGGAAGGGACGCTGGTCAAGGAGCTCGAATCGCGCGGCATCGGCCGGCCGAGCACCTACGCCCCGATCATCTCCACTCTCCAGGACCGGACCTACGTCACCAAAGACAAGGGCAAGTTCACCCCGACCGAGCTCGGCATGTACGTTACGGACTTCCTGGTCAAGTACTTCGCCGGGCTCATGGACTATGCCTTCACGGCCCATATGGAGGAGGAGCTCGACGAGATCGGCGACGGCGGGCAGAAATGGGTCGACAGCCTCCGCGAGTATTACGGCCTCCTCGAGAAGGACCTGAAGAATGTCGAGGGCGAGGAGGGGGTTAAGCGGACGGGCATCCCCATCGACGAGACGTGCCCCAAGTGCGGCCAGCCCCTCGTCATCAAGGACGGCCGTTTCGGACGTTTCAAGGCCTGCTCCGGCTACCCGGCCTGCAAGTTCCGGGAGAGCCTGACGAAGCGGGAATCCAAGCCCCTCGACGAGACGTGCCCCAAGTGCGGCTCGCAACTCGTCCAGAAGTTCGGCAAGTTCGGGCCGTTCGTCGCCTGCTCGAACTACCCCAAGTGCAAGTACATCAAGAAGGAGAGCGCCGAGACGGGCGTCGACTGCCCCGTCCCCGGCTGCGGGGGGAAGATCCTCCGGCGCAAGACCCGGCGGGGGAAGGTCTTCTATGGCTGCAGCCACTACCCGAAGTGCACCTTTGCCACCTGGGACGAGCCGGTCAACCGAGCCTGCCCGGCCTGCGGCCAGAAGTTCCTGCTGAAGAAGCATGTCATGCGCGGCGACCCCTACCTCCACTGCTGGAACGAAAAGTGCGCCTTCAAGGAGACCCTGCCCGTCGAGAAGGTCTGGGACCAGGCCAAGCCCGAAGAGGCCGGGGCCGAGGGGCAAAAGCCCGAAGGGGAGAACCCCGGAAGCGATGAACAAGGAACTGTCTGAGTTTCTCGCCTACCTCCGCCACGAACGAAACGCATCCCCTCACACTATCGCCTCCTACGAGCGGGACCTCCGCCAGCTCGCCGGCTACCTCGCCGAGAGCGGCGTCCGCTGGAACAAGGCCGGGAATGTCGTCCTGCGCGGCTTCCTGGCCACCCTCCACGAGAAAAAGCTGAAGCGCTCGACGATCGGGCGCAAGCTCGCGGCCATGCGCGCCTTCTACGGGTTCGCGGTGAAGAAGAAATGGCTGGCCGAGAACCCGGCCAAGGTCCTGGCGACCCCCCGGCAGGAGAAGAAGGTCCCGTCGTTCCTGTCCGAGGAGGAGGCGGCCGCCCTGCTCGAACTGCCGGGGACGGGCAAGCCCGTCGACACGCGCGACCGGGCCATCCTGGAGCTCCTCTACGGGACCGGGGTGCGGGTCAGCGAGCTCGTCGGCGCCGACGTCGAGGACGTCCATCTCGAGGAGCGGATCGTCCGGGTCCGCGGCAAGGGGAAGAAGGAGCGGCTGGCGCCGTTCGGCCGGAAGGCGGCCGAGGCGCTCCAGGACTATCTCCGCGTCAGGCCCGAGCTCCTCGGCGGCCGGCCGGGGGAGCGGGCGGTCTTCGTCAACTACCGCGGCGGGCGGCTGACGCCGCGCTCCGTCGAGCGGATGGTCCGCAGGGCCGTGGCCCGGACGGCCGTGAGCCGCAGGATCAGTCCCCACTCCCTCCGCCACTCCTTCGCCTCCCACCTCCTCGGCCGGGGCGCCGACCTGCGCGTCATCCAGGAGCTCCTCGGTCACGCCAGCCTGGCCACGACCCAGAAATACACGCACGTCGACGTTCGCCGGCTCCTCGAGGTCTACCGGAAGAGCCACCCGCGGTCCTGAGCGCCGGCGTCGCCTGCGGCCGGGGGAGGACACATGCCAACGCGGGTTTGCGGCCGGCCTTCCCCGCCGTCGACGCCGATTGTCGCCGGGCGGCCGCGCCCTCCAATTAATGCTATTATTATCAATTAGATATGCTTTTGCCGGCGCCTGGCATCCGGCTTGCATCCCCGTGCGGCGAAAGGAGGTCTCGTCATGACCATCAGAACCAACAGGGGAGTGGCCCTGGGGCTGGCCGCGGCGTTCCTCGTCCTCGCCGCCTCCTCCGCCCTGGGCCAGGCGAATGCGCCGAAGGCCAAGATCAACATCAACACGGCGACGCAGTCCGAGCTCGAGGGCCTGCCGAGGATCGGCCCCAAGATCGCCCAGAGGATCATCGACTACCGGGCCCAGAACGGGAACTTCAAGCGGGTCGAGGACATCATGAAGGTCAAGGGGATCGGGGAGAAGGTCTTCGCCCAGATCAAGGACCTCATCACCGTCGGCCCGGAGGCCCAGGTCAAGTAGCGAGGGGGTTCCCCCGCCCCCTTCCTCCGCCGGGAGCCGGGCGCCTGAGCCGCCGGGAGGCGGCCCGCGAGCGGGTCGCCAGGAACCGGACGAGACCCCTCAGGGCCCGGCCCCGGTGGCTGACGCGGTTCTTTTCGTCGGGCGAGAGCTCGGCGAACGTGCGCCGGAGCGGCGGGTAATAGAAAAGGGGGTCGTAGCCGAAGCCGTCCCGGCCGCGGCCCTCGAGGCCGATGCGGCCGCGGACCTGTCCCCGGATCTCCCGGACGACCCGGCCGCGCTCCGAGAGGACCATGACGCAGACGAAGCGCGCGCCCCGGCGGCCGGGCGGGACGCCGCGGAGGAGACGGAGAAGTTTGCGGTTGTTCTTTTCATTCGTCGGGCGGGGCGCAGAGAAGCGGGCTGAACGGACTCCCGGGGCCCCGCCCAACGCGTCGACCTCGAGTCCCGAGTCCTCGGCCAGGGTCAGGCCTTCCCATCTGCGGCTGTAACGGAGGCTCTTGCCGCGGGCGTTCGCGGCGAAGGTCGCGCCCCGTTCCCGATAGGACGGACCCGTCGTGACGTCGGCCAGGCCGCGCACGGTCAGGGGCAGGCCGGCCAGCGCCTTGCGGATCTCGCGGAGCTTGCCCGGGTTGGTCGTAGCAAGGAGGAGGGGCGTCCTATTCAATCTTCAGCTCTTCGATGTCGGCCAGCTCGAACAGCCCCTGGTTGAATTCCTGTTCCTTTTCCTCCGAGGCCGATAAGAAGAAGCTGACGATGTAGGACTTGCCTTCCTCGTGGAGAGCCGTCTTCTCCAGCCGGACGCCGTGGTGGAGGGCGAGCTTGCGGAGGCTCGAGAGGATATAGGGCCGCTGCTTGAACTTGACTTGGTAGTGGAACTGGGCCTTGCCAAGGTAGGCGTCCTCGACCCGGCGGAAGAGGACGAGCGTCGCGATGGTCACGGCAGTGATGATGAGGGCCGGCACGTAGTAGCCGGCGCCGATGACCAGGCCCAGCCCGGCCACGAGCCAGATCGTCGTGGCCGTCGTCAGGCCGACGACCGTGCCCCGGGGATGGAGGATCGTGCCGGCGCCGAGGAAGCCGATGCCGGTGATGACGCCGGCGGCCATCTTGATCATGGAATCGCCGTTGCCGCCCTTGGCCTGGATGAGCAGGCCGGCCAGCATCATCATCGTGGCCGCGCCCACGCAGACGAGGATGTTCGTCCGGAATCCGGCGGGCTTCTGGCTGGCCTCGCGCTCGAGGCCGATGAGGCCGCCCAAGGCGATCGCCAAGACGAGCTTGAGGAGGATGCCGATGAGCTCCATGGTCCCCCCTTATTTAGCACCGCGTGCGGTGGTTGTCAATCGCCGCCCGGCGCGCCCGCTCTGGAGAATTCCCCGCGGACGTGCTAGAATCTCCCGTCCGGATAAGGAGAGCCGAAGATGTCCACCTTCATCAAGAAAGTCCACGCCCGGGAGATCCTGGATTCCCGCGGCAACCCGACCGTCGAGGTCGAGGTCACCCTCGACGACGGCGCCTGGGGCCGGGCGGCCGTTCCCTCCGGCGCCTCGACGGGCGTCTACGAGGCCCTCGAGCTCAGGGACGGCGACAGGGCCCGTTACCAGGGCAAGGGCGTGCTCAAGGCGGTCGAGCACGTCAATATCGACATCGCCGAGGCCGTCCGCGACCTCGACGCCCTCAACCAGGCCGGGGTCGACAGGACCATGCTGGCCCTGGACGGGACGGAGAACAAGAGCAAGCTCGGCGCCAACGCCATCCTCGGCGTGAGCCTGGCCGTGGCCCGGGCCGCGGCCGCCTCGGTGCGCCTGCCGCTTTATCGCTACCTCGGCGGGGCCGCGGCCTGCCTGCTGCCCGTGCCCATGTTCAACATCCTCAACGGCGGGGTCCACGCCAACTGGCAGAGCACGGACCTCCAGGAGTTCATGATCGCCCCGGTCGGCGCGCCGAGCTTCCGCGAGGCGCTCCGCTGGGGCGCCGAGACCTACCACTCCCTGAAGGCCGTCCTGAAGGACGGCGGCTACTCGACCGGCGTCGGCGACGAGGGCGGCTTCGCCCCCGCCTTCAAGAAGAACTCGGACGCGGTCGAGACCATCCTGAAGGCCGTCGAGAAGGCCGGCTACCGGCCCGGCGAGGACATCGCCCTCGCCGTCGACGGGGCCGTCAGCGGCATCTACGAGGACGGCCTCTACAACCTCCGGACCGAGGGGAAGAAGGTTAAGGCCGACGAGCTGGTGAAGATGTACGAAGCCTGGACCCGGAAATACCCCCTCCTCGTCCTCGAGGACGGCCTGGCCGAGGACGACTGGGACGGCTGGAAGCTCCTGAACCGCGCGCTCGGTCCGAAGATCGAGCTCGTCGGCGACGATATCTTCGTGACGAACGTCAAGCGCATCGCCCGGGGGATCGCGGAGAACACGGCGAATGCCGTCTTGATCAAGCTGAATCAGATCGGAACCCTCACGGAGACGGTCTCCGCCATCGACATGGCCCGCAAGGCGGGCTGGGGGGCGATGGTCTCCCATCGCAGTGGCGAGACCGTCGACAGCTTCATCGCCGACCTGACCGTGGCCATGGGCACCGGCCACCTGAAGACGGGCGCCCCCTGCCGCGGCGAGCGGGTCGAGAAGTACAACCAGCTCCTTCGGATCGAGGAGGAGCTCGGCTCGAACGCCGTCTACGCCGGCCGCAAGGCGTTCGTGAGGTGATGGAGTTCACCCGGAACCGCTTCCCCGTAAGCTGATAACTCCTACGGAATCGCGACGTGGGAGTCTTGAAATGAGAGTCGTCGCCCTCATCGCCCTCCTCTTTTCACCATTGGCGGCGGCCCCGGCTCATGCCATCACCTCCATGGAGTACGCCAAGCATTTCGTCGACAGGCGGAAGGTCAGGACATGGGCCTGGAGGGCGGCCCTCGTGGCCTTCCTGTTCTTCCTGGTCTTCCCGCCCGTCCTTATCTGGCTCTTCCTGAAATCTTGAGCCGCCGCAGGCGGCCCAAAAAAATCCTTGACAAGCCCCCGGCGCTTGAGTTAAATGACTTAGTCTATTGATTTAGTCATCTAAGAGAGGCGCGAAGATGCGGCTTTCAACCAAGGGCGAATACGCCAGCCGGGCCATGCTCGAGCTCTCCCGCCGCTACGGCCAGGGAGCCTTCCATGTCCGCGAGATCTCCCAGGCCCAGGCGATCCCGCGGCGCTTCCTCGAGCAGATCCTCCTTCTCCTCAAGCGGGCCGGGTACCTCAAGAGCCGCAAGGGCCAGAAAGGCGGCTTCGTCCTGGCCAAGCCGCCGGAGGCCATCACCGTGGCCGAGGTCATCCGGGTCATGGACGGCCCGCTCGCACCGATCGACTGCGTCAGCGTCATGGCTCACGAGCCCTGCCCGATGGAGGCGACCTGCGGCCTGCGCTGGCTGTGGAAGGACGTCCGGGATTCCGTGGCCGGCATCCTCGAGCGGACGACCTTCGCCGACCTCGTGGCCAAGAGCGCCTTCCCGGAGAGGACGTCCGGCGCCCGGCCCGCGAAGAAACGGGGGCCGGCCGGAAGAAACGTTCAGACAAAGGAAGGAGGCAAGATGCTCAAGACCGCGAAGCGGAAACACGTCAAGACCGCCGCCCTCGTCCTTCTCGCCGCTCTCCTCATCCCGGCCGCTGTTCGGGCCGACGACACCAGGGAGTCGCCCGTCACGACCGCCCTTAAGAGTCTGACACTCAGCGGTTATCTCCAGGTCGAGGCCGCCGATTGGGACAAGGGCGTCGACACCTTCAGCCTCCGGCGGGCCAGGCCGACGCTCTCCGGGGAGCTCCTCAAGAGCCTCAAGTTCAAGATCTCCGTTGACCTCGTCAAGTCGCCGGCCCTCCTCGACGCCCTGGTCGAGTTCGAGCCGTCCAAGGCCCTCGGCGTCCGCTTCGGCCAGTTCCTCGTGCCGTTCAGCCTCGAGAGCGTGACGCCGACCGCCGAGCTCGACATGATCAACCGCGCCGCCGTCATCGATACCCTCTCCCCGGGCCGCGACAACGGCTCGTCGGGACGCGACATCGGGGCGGTGTTCTACGGGACTTATTCCATCCTCGAATACACGGGCGGCCTCTTCAACGGGGCCGGCATCAACAAGTCCGACACGAACAGCCACAAGGACTGGGCCGGGCGGCTCGTGCTCCGGCCGTTCAAGTTCCTGGCCCTCGGCGGCTCCCTCTACCGGGGGCGCCAGAGCGCCACGGCCACCGACCCCCTCCTCAAACGGGACCGCGAGGGCTTCGACGCGGCTCTCGTCTTCAGGCAGGCCTCGGTCAAGGGCGAATATCTCCACGCCACCGACGATGTCGTGTCCAAGTCCGGCTGGTATGTCCAGGGCGGTTTCTTCGCCCTGCCCGCGAAGCTCCAGGCCCTCGTCCGGTACGAGACGCTCGACCCCGACCGGTCCGTGGCCGGGGACGCCAAGAACAGCCTCGCCTTCGGCGTCAACTGGTTCATCCGCGGCCGGACGAAGCTCCAGGTCAACTACGAAATCCATACGCTCCAGGGCGGCGGCCATGACAAGTCCGGCCTCCTGGCCCAATTCCAGGCGGGATTCTAGCGCGCGAGCGGAGAAAGCCATGCGAAAGACAACCGTGTTCACATCCATCCTGATCACCGCGCTCGCGGCTTCCGCCGTGGCGGGGCCCGGCCCGGGGCCGGCCCGGCCGGCGGGCGTTCCGGAGCTCAAGGGTCGACTCTCCCTTTCCGGCGCCTGGGCTCTCTACCCCCTGGCCCTCAAGTGGGCCGAGGAGTTCCAGAAGCTCCACCCCGGCGTCCGCATCGACGTCCAGGCGGGCGGCGCGGGAAAGGGCGTCGCCGACGCCCTGGCCGGGGTCGTGGACATCGGCATGCTCTCGCGCGACATCGCCCCGGCCGAGACGGCCAGGGGGGCCGTGGCCGTGGCCGTGGCCAAGGACGCGGTCGTGCCCACCATCAGCCGCGAAAATCCCTTCCTCGCCGACATCCTCCGGCGCGGGCTCAAGCGGAGCGAGTTCGCCGCGATCTGGATCGCTCAGACCCTCCGCTCGTGGGACGAGCTCTTCGGACGCAGACCGGACCGGCCCATCCACGTCTACACCCGCTCCGACGCCTGCGGCGCCGCGGAGACCTGGGCCGCCTTCCTGGGCAAGCGGCAGGAGGACCTCAACGGCATCGGCGTCTACGGCGACCCGGGCGTCGCCGACGCCGTCAAGCGCGACCCCCTGGGAGTCGGCTTCAACAACATCAACTTCGCCTACGACGCCAAGACCAAACGGCCCGTCGAGGGCCTCGAGGTCTGCCCCATCGACCTCGACGGCAACGGCTCGCTCGACCCGCGGGAGCGGGTCTATGCCACCCGCGGCGACATCATCAAGGCCATCGCCGCCGACGTCTACCCGTCGCCGCCGGCCCGGGAGCTCTTCTTCGTCCTGAAGGGGAAACCGTCGGCTCCGGCGCTCGTCGAGTTCCTGAAATGGACCCTGACCGGAGGGCAGGCCCTCGTCCCGGACGCGGGCTACCTGCCGCTCGGCAAGGAGCGCCTGGCCCAGGGGCTGAGCGCGATCGGAGGAGCGGACACCCCCCGATGAGGCGACTCGTCAAGGACGCGCTGGCCCGCCACGGGATGTCCGCGCTCGCGGCCCTGCCCGGGCTCCTCGTCCTCGTCATCGTCCTGGGGCTCTTCCTCAAGTCCCGGGCCATCCTGGCCGTCCAGCCGCTGTCGCGCCTCGTCTTCGGCACGTCCTGGCACCCCCTGCGCGGCGAGTTCGGGCTCCTGCCGTTCATCTCGGGCACGGTCTGGGTGACGGTGACCGCGCTGGCCCTGGCCGTCCCGGTCTCCATCCTGACCGCCATCTACCTCTCGGAGTTCGCGCCGCGCGCCGTCCGCGAGGGCGCCCGGCCGGTCGTCGACGTCCTGGCCGGCCTGCCGTCGGTCGTCTTCGGCGTCTGGGGCGTCCTCGTCGTCGTGCCCTTCGTCGGCCGCTTCCTGGCCCCGCTTTTCGGCGTCGCGTCGAGCGGCTACAGCGTCCTCGCCGCCGGCATCGTCCTGGCCATCATGATCTTCCCGACCGTCATTCACATCTCGCTCGAGGTCTTCGCCTCGATCCCGCTCTCGCTCCGCGAGGCCTCCCTCTCGCTCGGCGCCACCCGCTGGGAGACCGTCCGCCACGTCGTCCTGCGCAAGGGGAGCCAGGGCATCCTGGCCGCCTCGGCCCTGGGCTTCTCCCGGGCCTTCGGGGAGACGATGGCCGTGCTCATGGTCGCCGGCAACGTCCCGGCCGTGCCGAAGTCGCTCTTCGACCCCGGCTACCCGCTGCCGGCCCTCATCGCCAACAACTACGGCGAGATGATGTCCGTGCCGCGCTACGATTCCGCGCTGATGCTGGCCGCGCTCGTCCTCCTCGCCGTCGTCCTCTTCTTCAACGTCCTCGCCCGCCGCATCCTCGTCCGGGCGGAGCGGAGGTCGCGGTGACCGCGAACGGGCTCGACGGGACGCTCCGGCGGCGGAAAAGGACCGAGACTTCCTTCAAGGTCCTGATGATCGCCTCGACGGCGCTCGTCATCGGCAGCCTCCTCCTCATCCTCGGCGCCGTCGTCTGGAAGAGCCTGCCCGCCCTGAAGCTCTCGATGATTACGCGGACGCCGCAGGGCGGCTTCTACCTCGGCAAGGAGGGCGGCATCCTCAACGCCATCGCCGGGTCGCTCTACCTCGGCCTCGGGGCGACGGCGCTGGCCTTCCTCCTGAGCCTGCCGCTCGCCCTCTACCTCAATGTCTACAAGCGGCCGGGCTCGCGGACGGCCCTCTGGACGCGCTTCTTCCTCGACGTCCTGTGGGGCGTGCCGTCCATCGTCTACGGCGCCTTCGGCTTCCTGGTCATGCTCTTCTTCGGCCTGCGGGCCTCGCTCCTGGCCGGCATCCTGACCGTGGCCCTGCTCGAGTTCCCGATCATGAGCCGGGCCGTGGACGAGGTCATGCGCCTCGTGCCGCGGGACCTCCGCGACGCCTCCGACTCGCTCGGGGCGACGCGCTTCGAGACGGCGGCCCGGGTCGTGTTTCGCCAGTGTCTGCCGGGCATCCTCACGGCCGTGCTCATGGCGTTCGGGCGCGGCGTCGGGGACGCCGCCTCGGTCCTTTTCACCGCCGGGTTCACGGACCGCGTGCCGACGTCTTTCCTCGACCCGGCGGCGACCCTGCCCCTGGCCATTTTCTACCAGCTCGGCAGCCCCCTCGCCGAGGTCCAGCAGCGGGCTTACGCTTCGGCCGCCGTGCTGACCCTGATCATCCTCGTCCTCAGCGCGGCCGGCCGGCTCATCGGCCGGCGATACCGGAGACACGTCGTCAAGTAAAGGACGGAACGAGCCATGAACGGCGAGACCCCGATCAGCGTCCGGCGCCTGAGCGTCTTCTATGGCCCCAACGCCGCGCTCAAGGATGTGAGCATCGACATTCCGGCGAAGAAGATCACGGCCATCATCGGGCCGTCCGGCTGCGGCAAGTCGACCCTGCTCCGGTCCATGAACCGGCTGCTCGACACGGTCGAAGGCGTGCGCGTCGAGGGTGAGGTCCTCGTCGACGGCGAGGACATCTACGGCCCGCGGGTCGAGGTGACGCGGGTCCGCAAGAAGATGGGGCTCCTCTCCCAAAAGCCCCAGGTCCTGCCGATGTCGATCTTCGACAACGTCGCCTACGGCCCGCGGATCCACGGCCTGCGCGAGCGGGCCGAGCTCGACCGGACCGTCGAGCACCACCTGAAGGTCGCCGGGCTCTGGGAGGAGGTCCGGGACCGGCTCCACCAGCCGGCCTCCGAGCTTTCCGTGGGGCAGCAGCAGCGGCTCTGCCTGGCCCGGGGCCTGGCCGTCGAGCCCGAGATCATCCTCGGCGACGAGCCGACCTCGGCTCTCGACCCGCAATCCAGCCAGAACGTCGAGCGTCGGCTGATGGAGCTCAAGAAGGATTACACGGTCGTGGCCGTGACCCACATCCTCCGCCAGGCCCGCCGCATCGCCGACCACATTGCCTTCCTCTACCTGGGCGAGCTCGTCGAGCACGGCCCGGCGGCCGAGGTCTTCGCCAACCCGCGAGACCCGCGGACGCGGGCCTATCTCACCGGCGAGATCAGCTGAACCCGTCCGGGCGGCCGAGAGGCGAAGCGGCCAGCGGACCTTGACAGGACCGCTCGGCCGTGCCTACCATGGGCGGGCTTCGGGCGATTCCGGAAGCCTTCCGCCCCAAGGAGGTCTTGCATGGAACGATCCGTCCGCATCCCGCTCTGTTGCGTCGTCGCCATCGCGCTCTCCGGCTGTGTCGCCGGGAAGCGTCAGGATGCCGCTTCGGCGGCCGGGAGATTCTACACTCCCCCGGACCCGCCGTCGAGCCGATACGTCATCGACGCCCGCATCGGCACCGGCGGGAAGGCGGTCGATGGACGGGAGACGGTTTCGCTGAAGAACTCAGGGCGCGCCCCCCTGGGGGTCCTGGCTTTCGACTGGAGCACGGGTCCCCTCTCGTCCCTCGAGGTCGCATCGGGCGGGCGCAGAATCTTCCCGCCGGACGCCCCTTCACCCGCCCCGCAGGCTGGGCCGATATTCGTCCGCCTGCCGAGGCCTCTCGCGCCCGGGGCCGGCCTCGTGCTCGACGCAACATTCAGCATGAAGACGGGCGGCGCGCAGGGTCGGCTGGAATTTTCGAGTAGCGAGTGGTATCCGCGGCTCTGGTGGGACGGACTCCCCAGCCACGACTCCTTCTCGGTCAAGCTCGACGCGCCCGCGGGCGTCACGGTCGCGGCGAGCGGGCGGCTCGACCCGAAGACGGGGCGCTATGAGGCGGCCGCGGCCAGGACCTTCGGTCTCTATGTCGCTTCCGGCCTGAAGGCGGCGAGCCGGGAGGTGGACGGCGTCCTGATCACGTCTTATTTCACCGAAAAAGGCGCCAAGGCCGCCGCCGTCTGCCTGGAGACCGCCGCCGACGCCGTCCGCTTCTACAAGGGTTGGCTGGGCTTCTACCCCTTTCCTTTCCTCAACATCGTCCCGGGCGGCGCCGGGCGCTGGGGCGGCGGACCGGTCGCGACCGGCATCGTCGCCATCCACGGCCTGGAAACCTATGTCGACGGCGAGTCGCCGCGCCACTGGCAATATATCACGTCGCATGAGATCGGTCACGAGTACTGGGGCGAGTGGGTCCTCGACCCCGACGCGCCCGCCTGGCTGTGGATCGCCATGGGCATCTACGCCGACACCGAGTTCATGACCGTCCGCGGCTTTGACCCGGACCGCCGGGCGGAATGGATGGGGAACTACGTCAACGCGATCCCGATGTACTACGATACGACCCTCGACGCGCCGCCTGACCGGGAACGAACGGTCCGTTTCGATTTCAACAACACGGTCATCCACAGTAAAGGGCCCGCAGCGATCTTCGCTCTCGATTCCGTGCTCGGGCGAGACGTTTTCATGAGGATCTACAAGCGCTGCCTGCGCGAATTTGGCGGCCAACGGCTCGGCTGGCGGGACTTCCGGACGGTCGCCGAGAAGGAGAGCGGCCAGAACTTGGCATGGTTCTTCGACGCATGGGTGCGCTCGAATCAGTACCTCTGCTATGGGCTCGATTCGAAAGAGACGCAGGCAGACGGGAATGGAGGATTCAGGACCGAGGTCCGGGTGAAGCGCCTGGGCACGATGGCCATGCCGATGCCCGTCCGGGCTGTGTTCGAGGACGGCTCGGCCGAAACCCAGCTGACCGACCGGACAAAGGCCGTCACGGCGCTGACCTTCAAGAGCCGGTCGCCGCTCCGCGACGTCATCCTCGACCCTGAGAAGAAGCTGGCGCGGGTCGAGACTCCCGTGCCGAAGATCTCGGCCGCCGCGGCGGCGAAGCTGGCGTTCGGCTGGGACAGGAGCGCTGCGCCGGACGTTTATGCCGCCGTGAAGAACGAGGCGATCATGGCCGCCGAGATCTGGTATCGCCTGGGCGTCGCGCTCTATGGGGCCGGCCGCCTGGGCGAGGCGGCGGACTGCTTTGCCAGGATCGACAGCCTTGAGGGCGACCCGAGCTGGAAATACGGGGCGCGGGCGTGGCTCGGCATCCTGGCCGATCTCGAGGGCCGCCGGGCGGCCGCCGTCGCACACTACAGGTCCGCCTTGACCATCGACCCCGGGCAAACGGTCACGAACGATCAGTTCAAGATCACCATGGACCGGGCCTGGCTCGAAGAGCGGCTGAAGACGCCCTTCACCCGGGAGAGCCGGGTCCGCGTGCCCGAGCATCCGACCGCGGCCCAGCTGACGGAATTCGTCGACGGCCTGAATTGGAGCGGCGAGGGCGAGACCCCCCTCGCCGTCTTTCGGAAAACGGCCGGGCTGACGATCGCGGACCCGGGATTTTGGTTCAAACTGGGATTGCTGTTGTATGACAGCGGCCGTTACCGGGAAGCCTTGGAGTCGTTCACGAAGACGGCGGCGCTCGAGACGGCCGGCGTGACGGCCTTCGCCGCCCGGGTCTGGCAGGGCCACATGAACGACCTTCTCGGCAACCGCGAGGCGGCGCTGGCCCGCTACCGGGAAGCGCTCAAGCTCGACCCCGGCGTCCCTATGCAGCACAGCCAATGGGGGATGACGATCGACCGTGCGTGGGTCGAGGAACGCCTCGGCGTCCCGTTCACAAGGACCACGCGATAGGGCACGGCTGGGAGGTCTTCGCCGACGCGCGCGACAGCGGACCCGGGCCTACCTGACGGGCAGGTCCGGCCGGGCCGTCCCGGAACGGGCTCCCGACGCCGGCCCTCTCATTTCAACGCCGAGCAGGTCATGAACTGC
>Ga0335070_10004904_pt1 | contig 15692 bp, 8 predicted proteins | sample Lox_Sample_13_FD_206722 | JGI IMG/M metagenome (GOLD analysis project Ga0335070, IMG submission 206722) | Soil microbial communities from Loxahatchee National Wildlife Refuge, Florida, United States - Lox_Sample_1.3 | ecosystem: Environmental > Terrestrial > Soil > Wetlands | place: USA: Florida... | reverse complement strand
CAGCCTCGACGTGGTTCTCTCTCTCCCGACGCGACGCTCTCCCAGGCGGGTGTTGTTCCAGATCAGGTTGGTGATCAGCGCGCGGAACACCGGTCCGACCACCAGGGCGACCAGGATGAACGCGCCATAGAACAGCAGCAGTGCGCGCATGACCGCACGCGGATCGGCGTGTCCGCCCTTCGAGCTGGCCATGAGGCCCGCAAGGGCGCCCCCAATGCCGGCGACACCGAGGATCACGCCTGCGGCCACCATGACACCGAGGGTCAGAAGATAGACGCCGTAGAATTCCCCAGCACTCGCCTGGAAACGGAAGGGGGTGCGGCCGAACCAGCTGTTGCCGTGCTGCCAGGCCTTGATGCGCTGGTGCGTGAACGGAGCCAGGATGTAGAGCGTGATCAGGGCGAGGATGCCGTTCAGCAGGAACACGCGGTAGGCACCACCCAGGCTGCCCTTGAAATGAAAGCGCGTACCCCGCCAGCTGGCGTTGTAGAGCCGGAAGCGGAACGAATTGCGCAGCAGCCACGGCATGAGCAGAGCCAGACCGACCAGGACCGCCGCAAGCGTCCTGATGGAGCGCATCTGGATGGAGAAGTTGTACAGGAGCAGCAGGATGACCGCGATGATGCGCCCCAGCAGGATGCGCGCGGCGCTGCCGTGGAAATCGAAACTCGAGCCGGCTAGCTCGGTGTGCCGGTAGAAGTACTGCAGCCGCCGCACTTTGGCCCAGGCGGAATAGATCCCCAGCGTGACGATGGTCAACAGCAGGTTGACGATCCAGATGCCGAAGTAGCCGGAACCGGTGCCCGTGAAGCGCAGGGGTTCGGGTGCGTACGATACCGTGGCCGGCGGCGGTCCACCGGCGGCAGCGACCTGTTCCATGCGCCCTCCCTACAGGATTCTTTGAATTGTTATCAACAGGCTGTGCCAAAGTGTAGTGGCAACGCGAGGGCAGCGGCAAGCCGGCCTGTGATTGCACCGCTACGCAAGTCAGGCGCTCCTGCGCCCCGACGACCGATTCCTCCGACAGGGCGAAGCGTCGGCCGGGAGCGCCGGAGCGGTGCCCCCCGCTACAATACCCTGTCCGATTCGCAACAGAAGAACGAGACCGGAAGGAACAACCATGCCAATCCGCGGATTCCTGGCCAGGGTATTCGTCGTCGCGCTGCTGTGGCAGGGCGTCGCGCTGGCCGCCACTGAGGATGAACCGACCCGCCTGCTGCGGCAGCCGGCCGTCTCCAGGGATCATCTCGCGTTCGTCTACGGCGGTGATCTGTGGGTCAGCGACCGCGATGGACAGCACCCGGTACGCCTGACGACTCACTCAGCAGCCGAGTTCGAACCGCATTTCTCGCCGGACGGGAAGTGGATCGCCTTCTCGGCCAACTATGACAACAATGTCGATGTCTACGTGATTCCTGTCGGGGGCGGCCAGCCACGACGCCTCACCTGGCATCCTTCCGCCGATATCGTGTGCGGCTGGAGCACGGACGGAAAGCGCGTGCTGTTCGTTTCCAACCGCGAGATCGCCAACAGTCGAAGCGGTCAGTTCTACGAGGTCGCGCTCGAAGGTGGATACGAGCGCAAGGTCATGCAGGCCGTGGCCATCGAGGGCGTCTGGTCGCCGGACGGCAAGCGCTTGGCGTACCGCCCGTATCTGATGGCTTACAGCGGTGGCAGCGGGTGGCGCCAGCATCGTGGCGGCGACACGCCGCCGATCTGGATACTCGATCCGAACGGCAAGGTGCTGGAGAAGATCCCGCACGAGAATGCCTCTGACAGCAACCCCGTGTGGATCGGCGAGGATGTGGCCTTCATCTCCGACCGGAACGAGGGCAGCGCCAATCTGTACCTGTATGAATCCAGATCACGCACCGTCCGGCAGCTGACTCACGAGAGTCCCTGGGACGTGCGCACTGCCGGAGCCTACGGCAGTACGCTGGTCTACGAGGTGGGTGGCCAGCTCAAGTCGCTGGATGTGGCCAGCGGCAAATCAGCAGCCATCCCGATCCATCTCACGGCGGAGTCTTCGCAGGCCCGTCCGCAGTGGAAGGACGCGACCAAGAACATCGGCAGCGCCTATCTGTCGCCCACCGGGCAGCGGGTTCTGATCACCGCGCGAGGTGACGTATTCAGTGTGCCGGTCAAGGATGGGTCGGTACGCAATCTGACTGCAACCTCGGGAGTGCGCGAGTCCGATGCGCTCTGGAGCAGCGATGGGCAACGGATTGCGTACATCAGCGACGAGGGAGGAACCCAGGCGCTCCTGATCCGGGATGCAAAGGGTCTGGAGAAGCCAACCCGCCATCCCCTCGGACCCACCGAGGCCTACTACACGCTCTTGGCCTGGACGCCCGACTCCCGGCGCATCGTGTTCCAGGACAACCATCTGCGCCTTTACGCGATCGATCTCACGACCAATGCCGTGAGCCTGATCGACACAAGCCCGAGACGCGCGTCGTTTGCCACATCCATCTCACCGGATGGTCAATGGCTGGCGTATACCGTCGTGGGCGAGAACTACCTCACCCGCGTCCGACTTCATCACTTCGGCGCCGGGCCGAGCGTTGATCTCGCGGATCAGTTCATACAGACGGACGATCCGGTGTTCGGCGGCAGTGATCTGCTCTACTTCACCGCCTCCACGGACGCAGGCCCGACCAGGGTCGGTCTGGACATGTCCACGCAAGAGCGCCCGCTGCGCAAGGGAATCTACGCGGCGGTGCTCGCGGCCGACGGCAAGTCGCCGCTGGCACCGAAGACTGGCGATGAGGAGGCCAAGGGCGCCCACGACTCTGACAAGGGTGGTGGCAAGAATCCGGACGCCGATGCCGGGCAGAGCAAGGACGGCACGGCCTCGGGCAGCGCAGCGCCGGACGGCGGAAAGGACAAGTCCGGCAAGGGCGCCAGGGCTGACAAACCGCCGAAGGCCACGCGCGTGGATGTGGCGGGTCTGGCGGATCGCGTCGTGCCCATCCCGGTGGCGGAGCGCAACTACGAGGATCTCATCGTCGCCGCCGACGGCTCGCTGTTCTACCTGTCACGCCGTCAGGCGGGTGCGACGATCGAGCCACCGGGGCCACAGGAGGCGGCGAATGCCGAGCTGTTCCGCTACGACTTCCAGGACCGTGCGGAGAAATCCCTGCGAGCGGCGCTGGTGAATGTTTCGGCGAGCGGCGACCACAAGAAGCTGCTGCTGCAGGTGGGCGAAGCCAGGATGGAAGTGGCCGACGCCAGCGAGAAACTGGACGCCAAACCGCTCGATCTGAGCGGATTACGCATGCTGGTGGATCCGCGCCAGGAATGGCAGCAGATCTTCGATGAAACCTGGCGCATGGAGCGGCAGTTCTTCTACGACCCCAACCTGCATGGCCTGGACTGGCAAGCCGTGCGTACGCGCTACGAGCCCCTGCTGAAATACGTGCAGCGTCGCGAGGATCTCAACGAGTTGCTCGCGGAGATGATCGGCGAGCTGCAGGTGGGCCACAACCGCATCGGGGGCGGGGATGTGGAGGAAGAGCGTCCCGCGGCCATCGGCCTGCTGGGGGCGGATATTCGCCTCGAAGGCAATCTCTACCGCATCGCGAAGATCTATCGCGGCGATCGCTGGAATCCCTTCCTGGTGGGGCCCCTGGCGGCGGCCGGGGTGAATGCGAAGGAGGGCGATGCCATCCTGGCCATCAACGGCCGCTCACTGGATGCATCGACCAGCATCTTCGCGCTGCTGGAAGGCACCGCGGACAAGCAGGTCACTCTCACTCTCAGTCGGGATGGCACTGCCAGGTCGGCCCGCACGGTCACGGTCATTCCGGTCGGCAGCGAACAGGCTCTGCGCCAGTGGGAGTGGGTGCAGCACAACCGTGAATACGTGGATCGCAGGACCAACGGCAAGGTGGCGTACGTCTACCTTCCGGACACCGCGGATCAGGGCTTCACGTTCTTCAACCGCATGTTCTTCTCGCAGGTTGACAAGGATGCGGTGATCGTGGACGACCGGCGCAACAGCGGTGGTCAGGCGGCCAACTACGTGCTGGAAGTGCTGAATCGCAAGTACCTCGCCAGCTGGAAGGATCGCGACGGTCTCACCTTCACCACCCCGGGCGCGGCGATCTACGGTCCCAAGGTGATGCTGATCGACCAGGATGCCGGCTCCGGTGGCGATTTCATGCCCTGGGGATTCCGGCACCTGGGACTCGGCAAGCTGATCGGCACCCGCACCTGGGGCGGGCTCATCGGCATTTCCGTCAATCCGCCGCTCATCGACGGCGGCCGCCTGAGCGTCCCGTACTTCAGGTTCTACACGCCCGAGGGCGAGTGGCGCGTGGAGAATGAAGGCGTAGCTCCCGACATCGAAGTCACACTGGATCCCGTAGCGGTGAATGAGGGCCGCGATACGCAGCTGGATGCGGCGATCGCCGAGGTAACCGAGCAGCTGAAGAGCGCGCCCGCGGTGGTGCGCAAGACGCCGCCACCGTACCCGACGCCCTTGAAGAAATAGGTGCCACGGGGCTGGCTGCCCGCGGCGAGCGCCAGCCCCATGCACCAGCCGCAGGCATCAGCCGCAGGCATCAGAGTGTGGCTGGGGGCCGACTGTGACGGCGCGCCGGCGATCAGCTGCGGTCGATCCGGAGTATCGTTTGCAGCAGCACGTTGGCGCCGTTGGCGCAGTCCGGCCACCGCGTCAACTCGTGGGGCGAGTGACTGACGCCGGCCACGCTGGGTACGAAGATCATTCCCATGGGCGCAAGGCGCGCCATGATCTGGGCGTCGTGACCGGCACCGCTCGGCAGATGCATGGTCTTGAATCCCAATGCTCCCGCGGAGGCCTCGATCTGTCGTTGAATCACAGGCGAAGCCAGTGCGGGCGGCAGGTGTTCAGTCGGCCGGATAGTGATCTCAGTGTGCGTGTCCCGCGCAACCTGCGCGGCGCGTTCCCTGATGGCCGCGCCCAGATGCGCCAACGTGTCTTCCGACAGGTCACGGAACTCTATCGAGTGTCTGACCAGTCCGGGCACGACATTGGGCGCATTGGGGGAGACGACCAGTTGCCCCACGGTTCCGACCTGCCGGCCGGGCATTGACGTCACCAGCTCCTGAACGGCCTCGATCAGCTTCGCTGCCGCGAGCAGGGCATTGCGGCGCTCCGGCATCGGAGTCGTGCCGGCATGGTTCGCGAACCCGCGGATCTCGACCTCGTATTCGTCGATGCTGACGATGCCCTCCACTACGCCTATGGGAATCCCAGCCTTGTCCAGGACACCACCCTGTTCGATGTGCAGTTCCAGGTAGGCCTGCACGGAGCCTGGCGGCCGGCGCGCGCCCTCCAGGTGATCGGGATCTCCTCCGATCCGGCGCAGCCCGTCGCGCATGGAAACTCCAGCGAACATCCGATCCAGGTCGGCCGCCTCCACGGTACCGATCTGTCCGCGACTGCCCAACGTGCCGCCTTCTTCGTTGGACCAGATCGACACCTCCAGCGGGTGGCGCGTGCGGATGCCCGCATCCTGCAGCGTATGCATGACCTCGATCGCGGCCAGTGAGCCCAGGTCACCATCGAAGTTGCCACCATCCGGAACGGAGTCGATGTGCGAGCCGAACACAATCGGTTTCAGAGAGGGGTCTCGCCCCTTGCGCAGGCCGTGGAGATTGCCAGCCGCATCGATACTGGGCTCGAGTCCGGCTGCGCGCATGAGGTCCATCACGTAGCGCCGGCCTGCCACGTCCGCATCGGAATAAGCGATCCGGCTTACACCGTCCGCGAAGGTTCCGCCCGATGGGCGGCCGAACACGCTGAGCTCTTCGAGCGATCGTTGCAGCCGGGCTGCATCGATCCGCAGGGACTCCAGGGCGGGTTTCCCGGATGAGGTGGAGGGTGTGGCGATGCACGCGGCGAGGGCCGCGAGTCCGGTCATGAACTCTCGTCGATCGACAGCTGTGCTCATCTTCTGGCGGGCTCGCGGGTTACCGGCTGCCGACAGCCTAACCCACGAGCCCGACAGACGCGCGTCTACTTATAGGTGACGTTCGTGCGTGACAATTCGTCACGGTGAGCCGTGAAGTCCACCATCGAGCCGAAAGCCGGACCGGCCAGTGGATTGGCCTTCAAGGTCTCGCGTAACGCCGCGCCCACCTTGTCCAGCCCGCTCGAGTCGGGCGCGATATACAGGATCAGGAACGTGCCGGGTGCTTCGGTGTGGATGGCTTGCTCATCGACCTCATATTCGATCAGCACGCCGTCCGCGAGCAGCTTCTCGAGCATCGGTACCACAACAGCCTTGCTGAGCTGATCGACTGCATCATCCGGTGCATCCGCTTTCAGCTTATAGCTTGCCACGTGAGTGTAGGCACCATGCCGTGCGCCCGAGTGCCAGTTGTAATACCGGCTCACCCACACGCTGTCCCAGTGTTTGGTCGCGCTGCTCAGCACAGGCGAGGTGGGCGTGCCCGACTTGTAGAACTCGTCGAGTACGTTGAACAGGGCCGCCATCGACATCGCCTGCCACCAGTTGTCGTGCGTACCGCCGTCGGCCTGGTGTACCAGGGTGACGTCGTCGCCATAGCCGACGATGGAGCCGGCCGCCAGATGCTTGTCGAGTATCTTGTCGTCGGCCGCGCCTGCCTTTTCCATATCGGCCCAACGCGCGCGCGGGATCGCCCAGTTCGATACGTAGGTGTACAGGGGCGGCTTCTCCGCCGCATCCGCTGCTCGTGCCACGCCCGGCAACGTGGCTGCGCTGGCAAGCGCCAGTACGCACAGACCCGCCGGAACCTTCCACACTCGGCTGTTCATATTGTTCTCCCGTGAAGTCCGTCGAGGACTTGGGTAAGGGTGTCAGGGGCGGCGCAGTATAGCCCCGCCGAAGCAGCGCTGATTCGTGCTGCGGTGCACCGGAGGGCGGTGCGGTTTGCGGGCAGACCGGTGTGGCTTGCGGATGAGCCGGCGGGGCTGGCGGATGAGCCGGCGGGGCTGGCGGATGAGCCGGCGGGGCTGGCGGATGAGCCGGCCGGGCTTGCGGATGAGCCGGCCGGCTTGCGCATGGGTGGATCGGCGGTTATTTCGAACGCGGCGCGTTGAAGTGATAGTTGAACTGGACGAAGAATTCCCGGCCCACGGGGCTGAACCAGCGCCTCGCGTAGTAGGGATAGCTGGTCCAGGTGGAGTCCTTGCCCGGCTTGGTGTCGAACAGGTTGTCCACGATCAGGGTCAGGGTGGCGTCCGGGGTGAAGCGATAGTTCAGCGAGGCGTTGTAGACGGAGGTGGCACCAAGACGCTCCGTGCCATCGTAGTTGGGCAGGCCGCCCAGGCGCGAACCGTGCAAAGTGGCGGTCAGATCGCGGATCGACCAGGAGAGCGCATAACTGGCCTTGTTCTTCGGAATGACGTAGTCGTACAGATCGGTCAGCTCGTCGGTCACCGGGTCACCGGCGAACAGCTGGATGGTGTGCGTCAGGACCTGCGTGTAGCTCAGTTCGAACGCGAAGGTGCCGATGCGATCGGTGGGCAGCGAGTAGTGTGCATTCACATCCACCCCGGAGGTGCGGTCCACCGCCGCATTGATCGGCAGCACCAGCACCGAAGTGATGCCCAGCGGATTGGCCGGATCGCTGGCGGAGTTGCGCACCACCTGGCTGAGCACCTGCTGGCACAGCGCCGAGCTGCTGTTGACCGGCACGCCATCCGTGGTGACGCCCAGGCGGCAATCCGCCTCCTCGCGCAGGATGGTGTCGCTGTCCTGGTATTCAACCTCGTTCTTCAGCTTGATCAGGTAGTAGTCCGCGCTGATCTGCAGGGTGTTCAGCGGTCTGAACACGAACCCGTAGGTGAACGAGGTGCTGGTCTCGTCCTTCAGGGCCGTGCTGCCGTGACTGCGGCCGTTGAAGTCCACGTCGCCGTTGCTGCAATTATCGACGAAATCCGGGCCCGAGCCCGGCTCGTTCAGCCGGCACAGGTAGTAGTCGGTGCCGTCCGAGCTCGAGCCGCTCAGTCCTGCGTACAGGTAGGACAGATCGGGTGCCCGGAAACCGGTGCCCACCGAGCCACGCAGCAGCAGGCTCGAGAACGGCCGGTATTCCAGCCCTGCGGAGTAGGTGAACTTGCCCGAGGTCGTCGAGCTGTAGTGATAGCTGTCATAGCGGCCCGCGGCGGTCATCTTCACCTGCGAGAGCACGGGGATGCTGAACTCCACGCCCGTCCCGGTATGGCTGCGTGAGCCCACCGCGCCGGTGTTGTGAAGGCCGAAGTACGTGCCATCGAGCGAGAGCGGATCGGGCTTGAGACCGTAGTACTGGTAGCCGTATTCGGCCAGTCCGGCAAAGCCCACGGGGCCGGCCGGCAGCGCGAACAAGGTGCCGTTGTTCACCGTGAACGAGACGTTCTCGGACCGTGCGCTGTCGTTGTCGATCGAGTCCCGGGTAATGGAGCGGAACTGGTCCACCGTCAGCGGCGTGTACAGGCGACTCACCGGCGCGTAGTACATGTTGTAGCCGCTGACCGGGTCGACGCCGAGCGAGGGTCCGAGGTAGAGCGCCTGGGCCTCGGCCGACACCAGTGCCGGCCACCTGCTCTCCAGCCGGTTCTGCGAATGACCCAGCAGGAATTCGTAGTTCCAGCTCGTGCCGAAACTGCCCTGGACGCCGGTATTCAACGAAACGGTGTGATCGATGTTGTGGATCTCGCCCGGATCGAAGCCGCCGTTCTCCTCGATGGTGAAATAGCGGCGCTGCCACTGCTCCACCTGGCCGGTAGCGGTATTGAAGAAGGGGATCGGCGTCGAATCGCCATTGAGCTTGTAGCTGTTCTCCCACTGCAGCGGCGTGTTGTAGCTGATCTGATGGGAGAAGCCCGCCTGGATGTCCAGGAACAGGTTGACCCGGTCGTTCAGGTGGTAGGTGGCCGAGCCGTAGAGGCTGACGGCCTTGCGACCGTTCTCGAGCGTGCCGTAACCCACGTCGCGGTAGCTGCCGCAGTAGTGGCCATAGTCCTGGCGGTAGGCATAGAAGACGGAACCGTGATCGTACGCCGCCAGAGCGTCGCAGGTTGCCTTGCCCGGATCGATGTAGTTGCCGTCCTCATCGATTCGCGTGAACACCGGGCTGGCCGCGATATCGCCCGGATCCGCCGGGCTGTCCAGGCGGGAATTGGTGAAATCGCGCTGATAGGCCCACAGTGGCGCCTCGCGCAGCAGCTCCATGCCGAACACGGCATCCAGCCGGTCATTGGAGTAGCCACTGGAGATCTGGAAGCGCTGCGAGTCGCCGCCGCCGTGCTGCGTGTCCCCCACGCGAAAGTCCACCGTCGTGCCGTCTGCCTTCTTCTTCATGATGAAGTTGATGACGCCGGAGATGGCATCGGACCCATAGATGGCCGAGGCACTGCCACTGAGAATCTCGACCCGGTCCACCAGAGAAGCGGGAATGTTCGATATATCAGTGAAGTTGCTGTTGCCATTGTAGGACTGCGGGTAGTCCGCAATGCGCCGGCCGTTGATCAGCACCAGCGTGTGGTTCGGACCGAGGCCGCGCAGGTCCACCGCCTGGGCTCCCGGCGAGAAGCCGTCGGTGATCTGGTTGTTGTCGAGCGCGCCGAGATTCTGCGAGAGCGAGCTCATCACCTCGGCGATGTTCGAGAAACCGTTGTTCGTGATGTCCTGCGAGCTGATCGTGACGATCGGCGCCGGCCCCTCCACCGCGGTCCGCGGAATGTGCGACCCGGTGACGATGACCGTCTCCACTTCCGGGCTCGAACCCTCGGCAGCGGTGGCGGCCGCTCCGGGCTGCGGCCCGTAGGTCGCGGCCCGCACACTGATGACGCAAAAAGGGACTGAAACCGCCAGCGCGCACGCTGCGATCGTTGATTTACGCACGATCTCTCCCGAATCGACTCGTTCTTGTGTTTTCTGCGGTCCCGCATGGGTGTCGGGCTGGTGCCATTCAAGCACCGCGCGACGTTCCCGCGGGACCTCGGGCAGTTGTAACATGATGCAAATGAAGCGGCAAGGCCATTGCGACCGATGTCGCATGCACACTCACGGGGAAAGTTCCACAAGATGGATTCACTGAATTTGCACGGCGTCCGCGCGACAGTCCGGCACGCTGCACGCGCGGCGATTCGACACAGTGTCCGCGCGGCATTCGTGATGTTGGCAGCCTTTGCGGGAAACACGTTTGCGGCACGCGCGAGTGCGCAGGCACACGACTATCGGGACAGCAACTACGACTATTTCGTCGCTGGAGATCCGGCGGCGCCGCGTGCCGCCCATACGGAGTTCATGCTGGTCCTGATGGGCGGTGGCGGCATAGTTGATTCAGCGTATGCGGCGATTGCGAGGCATGCCGGCGACGGACATATCGTCATCCTGCGGGCCGTATCCGATGACAGCTTCGATCCGCAGGACGGCCAGCTCGGTGTGAAGTTCGCAACTCAATGGGGGCCGGTCCTCTCCGCCGAGACCATTACATTCCACAATCGCGCGGCCGCGTTCGATCCGCGGGTTCTGGCCGCACTCGAGGGCGCGGACGGCATCTTCATCGCAGGCGGTGACCAGGCGAACTACATTCGCTACTGGAAGGGCACGCCCGTGCAGGCCGTTCTCAACGCGCACGTTCGCGCCAATCGGCCGATCGGTGGCAGCAGCGCCGGGCTGGCCATACTGGGACACTACAGCTACACGGCTCTCGATGGCGGAAGCCTGGAGTCCCGCGTCGCGCTCGCCGATCCCTGCGGTTCCGCCGTTACGCTGGAGAGCGATTTTCTGCACTATCGCTGGCTGGAGGATGTGATCACCGATACGCATTTCTCCAAGCGCAGCCGCCTCGGCCGTCTGATCGTATTCGTCGCACGCCTCGGGCAGGAGCACCCCGGAAAAGTCTATGGGCTGGGCGTGGACGAGCAGAGCGCGCTGCTCGTCGGCGCGGATGGGATCGGGCAGCTGGCCCAGGGATCGAAGGGAAGCGCGTGGGTGGTGATGCCGCAACGGCCCGCCAGCACCCTCTCAGCCGGTCAGCCGCTGTCGATCCGGGATGTACGGATCGTTCGCCTGGACCAGGATAGCCGCATCGATCTGCGCACGCGCCAGATTGCTCATCCCGCCGCGCAGACGCTCGAGTCCATCAATCGCGGCGTCGCCGCTGCCAATCCTCTCGTATCCGGCATGATGCTGCGAAGCATAGTGCCACCGGATGAGAGCTGAGCCGCGCGAGCCTGCCAGCACACACCATGCAGACCAGCGCGCACCGGGTGAGTGCGCGCCGGCTGCCCATGTCCGCCCGGTCCTCACCTCTACTCCGGCAGAGCGGTTCCGGAGCCGCCCATCTCAGCCGGCATATCGCGCAGTTTCGGCAGGCCGTCGCGCATGCGCAGCACGGTCTCCTGGTAATTCACGTGCACGCCAGGCTTGAAGTCGAGCTGCCCGATCACCGCGGCGTAGACGTCGATCAGACCCATCGGCGGATGCTCGGTGAAAAGATGCCCGCCGCAGTGCCTGCACCACTTGCGGAAGCTCTTCGGCGTCTTGTTGTACGTGCCGATGCTGTCCGATCCGCGCGTGACACGCACTGACTCGGGCTTCCACAGCGTGAAGGCATTGACGGGTCCCGCCGACCAGTGGCGGCAGGACTCGCAATGACAGTAGCCCATGCCGACCGGCGCGCCGCTCACTTCAAACTTCACCGCGCCGCAAAAGCAGCTGCCGGAGTACTGGTGTTCGGTCATGATGTTCTCCTCTGGAGCAGTGCTCCCAGTTCGGTCAATAGCAGGGATGCGGCACCCAGGCCGGACAGAACGATGATTTCCATGTTTGATGCCTCTGGCATTGTCTTGCCCGGCTCAACGTCGTCTGAGACCGCGGGCGGACATCCGGAAGGCAGGCCGTCAGAGACTGGCTTGCAGGTCCGCGGCCTGGATGGTCAGGGGATGATCCGGTCCCAGGCTGTCGCCCAACGCGCGGACCGCTCCCTGCAGAGCCGTACGCGCTGCCTCCTGTTCGCCCTGTGCGGATAGCGAGCGCGCCAGCAGCAGGCGCGCCTCACCAACATTGGCGCTCTTGTCAGGATCGCGCGCGAGAGCCAGCGCCAGATCGAGCGCATCGGCGGTCAGTCGGGCCGCATAACGCGTCTCTCCGGCCTCCAGGGCAATCCGCGATGCCACCAACAGCTGTACGTCCGCTGACTGCCAGGCTCTCATTCGGGACTTGTCCGGATAGCCGATCGACTGCAGCAGAGCGGCGGCCGCAGCCTGCGCCGCGGGTAGATCGGCTCGCTTGAGTTCCACCAGCGCACGAGCACGCTGCACGGCCGCGCGCTCACGGGGATCGCTGGTCGGTGTCAGAAGCCCTTCCGCCGTCGCGACGGACTGGCTGGCAAGATCGGCCTCGCCGCGCGCCTGCCGTGCTTCCGCGAGAGCCCCCAACGCAAAGATCTCGGCACCGACATTTCCGCCGTCGCGCGCGATCGCCACCGCGCGGGCCGCCCAGTCCTCTGCCTCCCTCGGCCGGTTCATGCGTGTCAGCAGTCGTCCCATGACTGTGGCCACCACCGGCGAGACGGTGTGCTCGGCGTCGTTGCCCGAAATGATCGCAATCGCCTGACGCTCGCGGGCGAAAGCCGTGCGCACCTCGCCCATCTGGCTGAGTGCGACCGACTGGTTATGCATCGCCGCGGCGATCGCCTCGCTGTTCCTGGCATCCGTCTCTGCGATCAGTGCCAAAGTCTTCTCGACCGTCGCGTAGGAATCCCGGGGACGTCCCGCGTGGATGAACAACGACTGTGCGTGCGAGAGGAGGGCGCGGTAAGTGCGGTCCGTGCGGTCTCCATGTGCTTCCTCGAGCGCGATCGCGGCCTGAATGCGCGCCACGGCAGTATTGGTATCTCCCCGCGCGTCCGCAAGGGTCGCCTCCGCGTGCATGCAGTCGATCTGCCTGTCGAAGGGCACGCGGGGAGTGTGTTGCAGGAGAGTTCGCGCCTCCGCCATGCGCTCTTCCGCCAGATCCAGGCGCCCACGTGCGAGCTCCGTCTCGACAGTGTTGCATTGGACGGTGATCAGCAATACGGGATCCTTGAGCTGCCGCGCGATGGTCTCGACCTTCTGCAACATCGCGAGCTCCTTCGCGGTGTTACCCAGATCCATGTAGCGCCCGGAGATGGGGATGAGCGCGCCCGCTATGAAGCGGGGATCGTTGGCGTACTGCTGCTCCAGCAGTTCGACGCTGCGGTCGATCATTTCCTCGCGCGTCAGGGGACGGCCGCCCGGCCCGGATTGCTCCATGACCATATTGGCGAAACGCTCCTGCGCCTGCGCCCGCTTGGCCTGCAGGCGCGCCTCATCTCGCTGGTTGCGCGCTTCGAACATCTCAATCGTCGTGACGACGGAGGCAACGGCCAGGGTGGCGAAGACCATGGCGCCTGCGGCTACCGCCACCCGATGCCGGCGTACGTGTTTGCGCAGGCGGTAAGTCAGACTGTCGCGCTGGGCGCTGACAGGCTCATGATTGAGCCAGCGACGCAGGTCGTCGGCAAACACCGCCACCGTACCGTAGCGCTCCGCGGGCGACTTCTTCAGCGCCTTGGCTACGATATTGTCCAGGTCACCGCGCAACTCGCGCGCCAGTTTGCGATTCTGCGCGACGGCGGTGCTGGGTAGCGGCACATCCGCTTCGGCGATGGCCCGCTCCATCGCGGCCATGGAATGCCGCTTCAGGCTGTAAGGCCGGCGTCCCGTCAGCAGCTCGAACAGCACCACACCCAGTGAATAAACATCCGTGGCCACGGTGATCGCTTCGCCGCGAATCTGTTCCGGAGAGGCATAGTCGGGCGAGAGCGCCCGACCGGCCTCGCGGGTCAGCTGGGAGTCCTGCGGACCGTTGTCGCGCAGCAGTTTGGCGGCCCCGAAATCCAGCAGACGGACTTCGCCCTGGCGCGTGACCAGGATGTTCGAGGGCTTCAGGTCGCGGTGGACGATCAGCCGTCCGTGCGCAAAGGCGACCGCCCGGGTCACCTGCTGAATCAACTGCAGCCGCGCCCGGACCGGCAGATGGTGTTCGGTGGCGTACTGGTCGATGGGGATCCCATCGACATACTCCATGGCCAGATAGGGTCGGCCGGCATCCGTGACGCCGGCGTCATACAGCCGCGCGATGTTGGGATGCTCCAGCGCCGCGAGTGCGTCCCGCTCCTGCTCCAGCCGCTCGGCAACACCGCGCGCCCAGCCATGCAGGGGCAACTTCACCGCCACCTGACGTTGCAGCGTGCCGTCCGCCCGTTCGGCGAGCCAGACTGTGCCCATGCCACCGGCGCCGAGCTCGCGCAGCAACCGGTAGGGCCCAATCATCGACCCGGGCACATCGGCGGGCGTCGCAGGCCCGACCGCCTGCGTCCAGATCGAGGCCGCCGGCTTCCTCATGAACTCATCGGTTTCCACCGCGTTGCGGGCGAGGAGTGCGCGCAGTTGGGTCACGATCGCCACCTCCGTCGGGCGGCCGGTCAGGCTGTCCAGCCATTGCGACCGCTCATCCGGTGGCAGGGCGAGCGCTTCCTGCAGCAGTTTGTCGATCTGGCGCCATTTGGCCGGGTCGGCGGCGGGGGAGGCGATCATGGGTTCACCGGTTTCAGACCTGAGCAGGACCACGCAATCCGGCCATGAGCGCGGACATCCTCGCGGTGGGCTCGGCTGAAGCCGCGGCGAACACGCAAATCCCCTCCGCGGAGGACAACAGGGTGGTTGCGGGCCCTGACATCCGGATGGCGAGCGCGGACATTCCGGTGGGTCACCGGCCGCGGGGAGTCAGTTCCCCAGCAGGCCCGCCAACAGCAGGCGCGCCCGCTCCCAGTCCCGACGGACCGTACGGTCCGTGACACCCAGGGCCTCGCCGATCTCGACATCGGTCAGGCCACCGAAGTAGCGCATTTCCACGACCTGCACGAGCCTCTGGTCCACTTTTGACAGGGTCTCCAGGGCCTCATGCACGCTCAGGATCTCATCGTCCGACGCTGTCAGTTCGCCGTGACCTGTTTTGAGCGTGACGTGATCGGCCCCGCCGCCGCGCCGTTCGGCCTTGCGCTGACGCACATAGTCCACGATGACCGAGCGCATGGTGGAAGTGGCATAGGCCAGGAAATGCTGGGAGTCGTTGATCGGTACGTGGTTGGCGCGCCTGAGCCGCAGGAACGACTCGTGCACCAGCGCCGTCGTATCCAGGAGCGTGTAGCGGCCGCCGGCGGCCAGGCGCGCTCGCGCGAGCCGGCGCAGTTCTGAATAGAACTGTGGCAGGTAGTCCACCAGATTCGCGGGGGCAGGATGCGGTGCCCGCGGTTGCGGACGTGCCGCGGTAGAGGTCGTCATGTGACATAGCCTCGTCGGACGGGAGCCCATCATTTTAGGTGAGGTGGCTGTACCACGTCGAAACGGCCCGGAAACGGACACGAAACCGCCATTTCGCGTCCTTCGGACCGCAGGATTAGTCCGGTCGACCTAACAACGGCGGCATGCCGCTTGCTGCTCAAGCCTCCTGACTCCTCAGGAGGTGCGAGGACATGAACGCAATCAAGGCTCTAGGCGCGTTGGGTACCCTGATGTGGATGCTGGCGGCAAGCGGGTGCGTGGTCGAACGGGACCATGGGTACCGCTATGAGAACGGCGACCGCATCGACCGCTGGGGCCATCGCGACGTGCATTGGTGCGACGATCATCGCGACGACGATCA
>Ga0335070_10004903_pt1 | contig 15692 bp, 16 predicted proteins | sample Lox_Sample_13_FD_206722 | JGI IMG/M metagenome (GOLD analysis project Ga0335070, IMG submission 206722) | Soil microbial communities from Loxahatchee National Wildlife Refuge, Florida, United States - Lox_Sample_1.3 | ecosystem: Environmental > Terrestrial > Soil > Wetlands | place: USA... | reverse complement strand
AACCTTCGCTGGGACTGGCACCTCTCTTGGTTGAGGAAGTATTTCGTGTGATTACGGAGATTCATCGGTTAGGTGTCACTGTTCTTCTCGTCGAGCAGAACACTCAACACGCCCTGACCCTTGCCCACAAAGGATATGTGATGGAATTGGGCAAAATCGCTCTTTCAGGTTCTGGAAGTGAGCTTTTGGCCAACAGTAATGTCCGTAAAGCGTATCTCGGACTGTAGATAGACTAAATATTTCAAAAAAGAAGGAGTGAAGCAATGGCGATTTTGGAGGGACCGATTAAGGGTATCAAAGAGGTAAGGAATTACATCGATGAGGAATGGGTGGATTCGGAGAGGGTGGAGGAAACATTGAAGACTGCATGGTCTTCGTAGGCGGGATTCTCCTCGATTTTGATTATCAGGCAATGGGCAGGATCCTGAAAGTGCCCGACGAAAAATTCAGGGATAAGGTCTACAAAACCATGGAAGAGAATCTGACCACCGTGAAGAGAGACCTTGGAATAGTCCGCCGGCGTGAAGGAGTTATCTCTGTGCTAAAGGAAAGGTTTGAGAAAAGGGTTGGAAAATTGGACGACGCATCGTTAACCCCAGAGATTATCGACAAGATGAATCAGTTGGAATCCTGGATGACTTCTGAGGAATTTCTTCTGAAGAAGACTCCGAGAATAACAAACGGTGTAAAAATCTAAGAGAGGGGGTTGAAGTCCTCTATGGCCTCCCCAAAGCCAAGGGAGGTTTGATTCGAACGGCCAAAGATCACCCCAAAGCAGGCTATCATTGGAACAAATAAAGAAAGGTTAAGTATATGCGAGAACTAACAACAGATTTAATTGCTTATGCCGATTCACTAGGATCACAAATACACGTCATTTTGAGTCGAGATCAAATTAGACAATTGAGAAATCATGCACCAGATGAATTCGATAAGCAGTTCGATCGCCTTAAATCTGATGATTTCGAGGAACTTCCTGTAGCCGTCATAGTGGGTGTATTTGGATATGACGATGTTTTCGCTAAATTCAGAAACCAGAAACAAAACGTTGGACTTACAGGCGTTCATCAGAATTATTGGAAAATTGCCGAAGAGATAGGCGAACAATTAATTTCGTTTCTTGAGAATAAGGGATTTAAAGGTAAATTGAATGGGGAGGGGATCTTACCCATCAAATATGTTCTCAATAAACTTGGCATTGGCACGTATGGGAAGAATTCACTTATTTATACCAAGAATTATGGCTCCTACATCAACAATTGGGTTGAATTAGTTACAAATGCGCCCCTGGAGCCAATTCAGGCAGAGATTGCGCCTGATTTAGCCGGGCTTACAATGTGTGGTAAATGTAATACTTGCTTAATACATTGTCCGACAAAAGCCATTTATGAGCCATATAAGGTCGATTACAATAGATGTATAACCCATCTAACGCACCGTTTGGAAATAATTCCAAAAGATTTATTTGCTATGATGGATAATTGGATATGGGGGTGTAATGTATGCCAGAGTGTCTGCCCGGCCAATGCAAGAGTGACCCCACGAAAGAGGCACCCCGGTGCGGCGATAACTCATCCAGGGCCGGGCGGAAAACTACCGCCAGCTCACAGACATCCTTTTCCCAAATTAGCAACAGAATTGCTTGTTGATTATGAAATAAAATACTTACAGAATGTCTTAATAGCCTTGGGTAATTGTGGGGAATCTGATGATATTCAGGGCATCAAGGCATTTTCAAAAACAAAGAAGGGATTGGAGCTAAGAGAATATTGCGATTATGCGGTGGACCGGATAGAAAGTAGAAGAAAGTCAAAATGAGCGATCCATCAAGTGTAATATACAAGTTTATGGGTCAGAAGAACCCTCTATAAGCTTGGTGTTGGGTGGGACGCTGATATGCTCTGTTACGTCGGAAATCATCATCCTTGACGTTAGCAAACCTTGGTACTTTGTGTAATCGTTAGCCGAGAGGAAATTTGACAGCGTCATTCAGATTAAGTACCGTTGAATTAGAGGTTGAGAGTCCCTTCACCGGTGAAGAGTTGGTCCGAATGAAAGTATGGGTGGCAACCGATCCGGTACAGGTCATCGAGGTTGTAGATCGGTATGGAAGGGTAAAGGTATTAGATGACAGAGAACACGTCGTTAAAGGAGATAGAACGGAGGATTTTCAGAACCTCCAGAACGGCCTTCGTGAGGCGTTTAGGGAAGAGGTGGAGGCTGAGAGGATTGTTAAAGAAACAGTGGCTTAGTGTGTGAGCGCATGCCCGAGGAAAATCTGGTTAAGAAAACCCTTTGGCTGTCAATAAATTACAAATATAGCAATATTTATAAAATTTTTTCTTGACAAGAGAATTTCTTTTTCGTATAAGAGAATCGCACTCGACATACCCAGAGCTTATGCAATCCTCGATGTTCAAATCTGTTAAGTCTAATAAGGTCTCCGAACATATCATTGAACAAATCCGCAAAGCAATCTTTGAAGGCCAATTGAAGCCCGGGGATAAACTTCCTTCTGAGAGGGAGTTGGTCGAGAATTTTAAGGTCAGCAAGACAACCCTTCGCGAGGCGATACGGTCGCTGGAAGTTTTAGGATTTTTAGAGATTCGAAAAGGAGCATCCGGAGGCTCGTTTGTCACTGAAGTGGACATGAAAAAGGCGAGAGACTGTTTCAGCAATTTTCTCCATTTCAAAAACCTATCGCTAAAAGACCTTTCGGAGGTTCGTCTCCTTTTGGAACCCACCATCGCAGAAAAAGCCGCCCTTGGAATTAATGGGGATGATTTGAAGCGATTGGAAGAGTTATTGAGAGAGTGTGATTATGTTATGAAGCATGACATCCCCATTGAATCTCGAAAGAATGAGGTGGAATTTCACAGAATCATTGCGAGTGTCACAGGGAATCCCATCCTCATGTTCATTCTCGATTTTGTCGAAAACCTCCTCATTGATACCAAAGAGATTTTAAAGCCCAGCAAAGAATTTTCCCAAAAGGTTCAAAAGGCTCATAGGCGTATCTATAAAGCACTTTTGGAGAGAGATGGGAAAAAGGCTCGTGCTGAAATGGTTAAACATGTTCGAGAGGTGGAGCAAGATCTTGTTGCCCTGCAGAAGGAGAGGCGGATCGAAGAGTTAAGTCTCCACGGAGTCACGCGGGGAAAAGAGAGCTTCATGGTTTAGTTCGAAGATCTCGAATCCCCTCAATTGTTCCTGTTTTCTTGTCTCCATAAGGAGGTGATGAGTGAACTAAAGATATTCTTATTCTGAGCGGTATAGGGGGGAATTGGGTGCAAAAGTCTTTCATATTTGATTATTCATGGAAAGGAGGCAGGGTATGGAGAAGAAATTGAAGAAGAAGATTTCAAGAAGGGACTTTCTAAAAGTAGCTGGGGCAACTGGGGCAGCAATCACTTTAGAGCAGTTTTTCAAAGGGCCTTATGTCGGCGCTGCGGGTAAGCCGCCCATCTTGCTCGGAAATATCGAACCCCTTAGCGGTCCCTATGCTGATTCCGGAAGAGATGAATTTCAGGGTGCAAAACTCGCCAACGATGAATATAACAAGAAGGGTGGGGTTCTGGGAAGGGAGATCAAGATGATCTCCGAAGATGCTCCCTCGAACCCCGGGATTGGAGTTCAAAAAGCCAAAAAGCTGGTGGAGAGGGACAAGGTTGACTTCCTGACAGGAACTTTGACCAGCAGCGTCACCATTGCCATAGCTGATTATGCATGGAACCAGAAAATCCTCTTTATGGCCTTTGGAAGCCATTCTGATGATACCACCATGCAAAAATCCCATCGAACCACATTCCGAACCACCATCCAGAATTGGGCACTCTCGACCGCCTGCGCAACCTGGATTGCGAAAAACTGGAATGTAAGGAAAATCTATCATATTACGGCTGATTATACATGGGGGCACACCGGACGGGATTCGATGAACCGCGTCATTATAAAAAAGTTTGGAGGAACAGAGTTAGGAAATGACTTCACTCCTTTGGGAACGACAGACTTCAGTGCACAGTTGTTAAAAGCGAGGGGGCTCAAACCGGATTGTCTGATCGTTAACTGTTACGGTGCTGATCAAATAAACTGTGTTAAGCAGTTTAAAGAATTCGGCCTCGATAAGGAGATGAAGCTGGCAGGTCCTTTAAGCGGTACCCCGATGATGAAAGGGATTGGGACGGCTGCTGCAGGGGCTTGGGGTATGTCCTGGCATGGAACAATCGATACTCCAGGTTCAAAAAAATTGTATGCCGCCCTGATGAAGGCCTATCAAACCTATAGTGAATGGAGGCCTTCATACCGACACTACCTCGGCTATATCACTCATACCCAGCTTTTCGAAGCCATCAAGAGAGCGGGAACGACAGACATGATCCCCGTGATCAAGGCACTGGAAGGCCACAAGTTTGATGGCCTCAAGTGGAATCCAAGCTATTGGCGGGCCTTCGACCATCAGAATGTTCAGGATGTGCTTGTCGGCTTAGCCAAGAGAGATGAAAACTGGAAAAGTGAGGATGATTATTTCCAGATCCCTGGTCATCTCAAGGGTGAAGAGGCTTTTCCAACTTATGAAGAGTGGAAAGCCAATGGCGGGCATGAACTGGAGCCATATGAGATGTTAAAAAAAGCCTGATGTTTTGGAAGGGACCTGTTCTTTCGGTGATGAAACAGGTCCCTTTTTTTCGTGGAGATGCGTTATGCACCTAAACCTGACATTTCCGGTCATCATCACGCAACTGGTTAATGGTTTCGCCCTTGGAATGCTCTTTACATTAATGGCTGTGGGTCTGACCATCATCATGGGGTTGATGAGGGTGATCAACTTCACTCACGGAATTCTTTACACCCTTGGGGCATATACTGTGATCACCCTGCAGAAGTTCTTCGGTTTTTGGCCTATATTGGCAATCGCCCCTGCTTGTGTTGGAATTCTTGGCCTTGCGATCGAGGCCTCCATGATCCGTCCCATCTATAAAAGGGACCCTCTCCATACCCTCCTGTTGACTTTCGGAGTCGCCCTGGTGCTGGAGGATGTGATCCGATTGATATGGGGGGATATCCCTTATCCGATGACGGCGCCCCAGATCCTGTCGGGTGTTGTCAACATAGGGGTTGCCTACTTTTCCAAATACCGTATCTTTGTCATTGTTTTCACTTCCGTTCTTCTTTTTGGGGTTTGGTATTTTTTGGAAAGGAGTCAGTTAGGGAAGACGATCCTTGCAGGCACCTTCGATCGGGAGATGGTGGTGACGCTTGGGATTAAGATCGATCTTTTATTCACTCTTGTCTTTGGAATTGGAGCGGGCCTTGCCGCCATCGCCGGTGTTCTGGCCTCACCCATCCGGGGTGTTTTCCCGCCAATGGGAACAGATATCATCATGCCCTCTTTCGTGGTGGTGATCATCGGAGGAATGGGGAGTTTTTGGGGAGCCGTGATCGGTGGTCTATTGGTGGGAATCGTCAAGAGCTTCACCGTTGAAATTTATTCTCCTATGGCCGACGTCATCGTTTTCTTTTTGTTAGCCATCGTCCTTCTGATCAGGCCGAGAGGGATCAGTGGCATTGAGGGTCTACTGGAATGAGCACATTGATTAAAACCATCAGAACCAACGCCACTCTTCAACTGGCGATCCTTTCTATCATAGTCCTGTTATGGCCTTATATCATCCCCCTCATCGGAGGATATGATGGCCTTGCCATTGAGATGGTGATCTTTGCCATCTTCGCCATGGGGTTCAATATCCTGCTCGGGTATACCGGGATTCTGTCCTTCGGTCATGCCGCCTTCTTCGGCCTAGCAGGCTACGCCATGGGACTCATACTCATCCATCTGAAGATCCCGATCCTATTGGGAATGCTTTTCGGGATCACCCTCTCCACGGTGACAGCCATCCTGATCGGGCTTTTGATCATCCGCAAGACGGGGATCTATTTCGCCATGCTTACGATTGCCTTTGGGCAGATGTTTTTCTTCATTGCCTCCCGCTGGAAGAGCTTTACTGGTGGTGAGGATGGTCTGACCGGGATCCCCAGGGATGTGATCGGAATTCCGGGCTTGTTTTCGATTCCGATTTTTGAGCCTCTCCACTTCTACTATTTCATTGCCATCGTATTTATCCTTGCTGCAATTGTTAAATACAAACTCATCCATTCGCATTTTGGTCAGGTCCTGAAGACGATCCGGGAGAATGAGACCCGAGCTCAGATGGTTGGTTACAACGTTCGAAGGTATAAGCTCCTCTCCTTTATCATCTCGGCGATATATGCCGCAGTGGCTGGGACTCTTTATGGGCTCTTCCTGAACTATATGTTTCCCCAAACCTTGGACTGGATTCGGTCGGGGGACGTTGTCATCATGACCCTGGTAGGAGGGATGGGAACATTTTTTGGTCCAATCATCGGGGCGGGAGTGATCGTTGCCCTCCGCGTGCTGATCAGTATTTATGCAAAGATCGGGGGATTGGTATTCTGGCAGTTATTCATGGGAATGATCTTTCTTATCTTCGTTCTCTTTTTCCCGAAAGGGATCTGGGGTTTCTTTCAAAAGAGCGAATGATTTGCTTTCAAGGAGAGCGGTGTGAACATACTTGAGACGAAGGCATTGTGTAAAAATTTCGGATCCCTCGAGGCCGTCTGTCGTGTGGACCTCAATTTAGAGAAAGGGGAATTGAGATCGATTATCGGCCCCAATGGAGCAGGGAAGACCACTTTTTTTAATGTGCTTACAGGAATGCTGACCCCGAGCAGCGGAGACATTTTCTTCAAGGAGGAAAACATTGCTGGCCTTGCTCCGTTCCGGGTGGCGATGAAAGGAATCGGCCGGTCCTTCCAGATTACCAGCATCTTTCCACAATTGACGGTGTATGAGAATATCCTCATCCCTTCCATGCATTATTATTCTAAGGATGAGGCTATCAACAGGACATGGGAGATCTTAGAGGACGTGGACCTGAAGGATAAGGCCAATGTGATTGCAGTAAACCTTTCTCATGGAGACCAAAGGCATTTGGATATTGGAATTGCCCTGACGACGAAACCCGAGCTCCTGCTGCTGGATGAACCCACTTCAGGGATGCCGCCTGAAGAGAGTATTCGCACAGTCAAATTGATTCAAAGATTGAAATCAGAAAAAGGATACACGATCATGCTCATCGAGCATAAGATGGATATCGTCCTTTCGATCTCTGATCGTATTACTGTGCTTCACCTGGGTGAGAAGATCGCTGAGGGGAGACCAAGCGAGATTCAGGCCAATGATGAGGTCCAGAAGGCCTACCTCGGAGGTCTGGATAAGGAATATCAGATGGTGAACAATCGGCAGAGGAAGGTGGAGGGGAATAGTCAGGAAATCTTAAAGCTGGAGAAGGTCAATAGCTTCTATGGCGACAGCCATGTCCTTCGCGATGTCTCCATGAAGGTGAGAAAAGGAGAGATCGTTGCTCTTCTCGGACGCAATGGAGCAGGAAAGACGACCACTTTGAGGACCATTTTGGGTCTCACGCCCGCTCGGAGTGGTTCTATCCAATTTGGGAAGGATAGGATTGAAGGACTCCCTCCGGAGACCGTCGCCAACAAGGGGATTAGCCTTGTCCCTGCAGGGAGAAGGATATTTGCCAACTTAAACTTAATGGAGAACCTTGAGCTTCCCTTTTTTATGAAAGGGATTAATTCGAAACAAAAGCGGAGTCAGATTGAACAAATCTTCAATTACTTTCCAGCACTCGTGGAGAGAAAGACACATAAGGGAAATCGTTTGAGCGGCGGCGAGCAACAGATGCTTGCCATTGGTCGGGCTTTGGTGGGTAATGTCAAATTTATGATGCTGGACGAACCTTCCCAAGGGTTGGCTCCCATGATTGTGAAACATCTGGCAGAGATTGTTCAAGAAATCAATAAAGAAGGGGTGACGATCTTGCTCGTTGAGCAGAATGCCCTGATGGCCTTGGAGCTGGCGGATCGGGTCTACGTGATGGATAAGGGCGAGATCGTCTATGAAGGAAGACCTGAAGACCTATGGGCTAATCGAAAGTTACGTCAGGACCTCTTGGGTGTTTAAGGGTTAAAATCAAATGTCAAAATCCAAATGCAAAGGTGAAATGGCGAATTTCAAAATTGAGTCACTAAGAAAGTCCTTAATACTGGAAAATGTCATGCTGAATTTGTTTCAGCATCTGGGTTTATAAAATCAATCGATTAAGACCCTGAAACAAGTTCAGGGGGACAGGAGAAAGCTTTTTTAGCAATTTGAAATTCAAATCGAAAATTTGACATTAATTTAGAAGGAAGGGGGGTATGGAAAATGATGCAAACGTTTCAGTTTAAAGCGCCTTCGGTGATTGTGAACGGGCCTGGCGCTGCCAAAGAGGTGGGATCCTTTGCTAAAGGGCTGGGGAAGAAAGCCTTAATCGTCACGGATAATCTCTTAGAGAAAATCGGACTTCTCGACGAGATCAAAAAGGCTCTAGAGGTTGCGGGGATTCCTTTCGCTACTTACGACAAGGTCGTGGCCGAGCCTACTATGGACTACACTGGAGAGGGATTCAAAATCTATCAGGAGGCCAAAGCCGATTTTCTGATCGCAGTGGGAGGAGGTAGCCCCATCGATACGGCGAAAGGTATTTCAGCATTGGCGACGAATCCCGGGAAGATGAGCGATTTCGAAGGAGCTAATAAGATTCCAAAGCCGGGAGCTCCTCTTATTGCCATTCCGACCACTGCGGGAACGGGCAGCGAGGTCACCCAATTTACGATCATCACCGACACAACAAGAGATGTGAAGATGTTGATCGCCAGCCCCAACGTCATGCCGCGGGTAGCCCTCGTTGATCCAATGATGACCCTTCTGATGCCTCAGGGGATTACTGCAGCGACAGGATTAGATGCCCTGACCCATGCGATCGAGGCCTATGTTTCAGTGAAGGCCCAGCCGATTACGGATGCTCTGGCTCTCCATGCGATTCGGTTGATTTCGGGAAACCTACGACAGGCATGGTGCAACGGGAACAACATCGAGGCAAGAACAAATATGATGACCGGTGCCCTGGAAGCAGGATTGTCCTTTTCCAATGCATCGGTGGCATTGGTTCATGGGATGGCTCGACCGATCGGAGCCTACTTCCATGTTCCTCATGGGATTTCCAATGCTGCTCTTCTTCCGACGGTCATCGAATTCAGCATCCCGGGGAATCCCAAACGGTATGCGGATATTGCAGAAGCAATGGGAGAGATCACGGAGAGACTTTCAATCATGGATGTGGCTTACTTAGCGGCCAAGGCAGTGAAGCGGTTGAATGACGATTTGAAAATTCCTACCCTGAGAGGGTTAGGGGTGGATGAAAAGAGGTTTCATTCTATTGTGAGCCAAATGGCTGCTGATGCCATTGCCAGCGGAAGCCCGGGGAACAATCCGAGAAAAGCAACGAAGGAAGAGATTGTGGAGCTGTATCGAAAGGCTTATTAAATCGGTTTCAGGCATTCCTCTCAGACAGGAGTGCTTGGGTGTGATTCCCGCACAACTGGGAATCCAAGAAGGGGTTTCACGATATAGAGATGACAAAGGGATTTATATAAGAAAAAGGAAGGCCAACATACCAGAAGGAGGTTAAATCGAGAGATGAAAAGGGTCAAAAATTACATCAATGGAGAATGGGTTGATTCGAACACGATGGAATATGGGGATGTATGGTGTCCTGCAACAGGAGAGAAGATCGGAGAGGTCCCTTTTTCGACAGCAGAAGATATTGATAAAGCTGTTCAAGGGGCCAAGAAAGCTTACTGGGAGTGGAGATGCACCCCTCCTTTAACCCGTGCCAGATACTTTTTCAAACTTAAGGATCTCTTCGAGAATGCATTTGAAGATATCTCCAGAACCCTGGTGACGGAAGAGGGTAAAACCCTGGATGAGGCGAGAGGCGAGGTTAGACGGATGATCGAGAATGTGGAGCATTGCACAGGGGTTACCACCATGATGACAGGCTATAATTTGGAGGACATTGCCCAGGGCATTGACTGTACAGCGGAACGTCAGCCCATTGGAGTCTTCGGAGCCATTGCTCCTTTCAATTTTCCAGCCATGGTAGCTTGGTGGTTCATGCCCTATGCCGTTGTATGTGGGAATACCTATGTTGTAAAGCCCTCGGAGCAGGTACCCATGACGCAGACCCGGATCTTTGAAATCATCGATGAATGTGGTTTTCCCGAGGGGGTCATGAACATGGTCCATGGAGCAAAGGATGCCGTGAACGGAATGCTCTATCATCCTGATATTCAGGGGATCTCTTTTGTCGGCCAGAGCGCCACGGCCCGTTATGTTTACAAGGCTTGCGGGGAGACGGGGAAGCGCGTCCAGGCGTTGGGTGGGGCGAAGAACTTTGTATTAATCATGCCCGATGCAGAATTAGACAGATCCATGCCCTCCCTGATCACCTCTTTCTATGGGTGCGCTGGGGAGCGATGCCTCTCCGGGGCAGTGCTGGTTGCCGTCGGAGATGTTTATAGAGAACTGAAAGAAAAGTTTGTTGCTGCGGCCAAGGCCCTTAAGGTTGGCAATGGTCTTGAAGAAGGGGTGCAGATGGGCCCTGTGGTTTCTAAGAAGCATAAAGAAAAGGTTCTGGGATATATTGAGAAGGGGCTCAAAGAAGGGGCCAAGCTGGCATTGGATGGAAGGAATATTAAAGTCGATGGCTACCCAAATGGATTTTACATTGGTCCAACCGTCTTCGATGAGGTGCACCGAGATATGACTATCGCAAAAGAGGAGATCTTTGGACCGGTCGTCTCTCTCATTCGTGTCAAGAATCTGGACGAGGGTCTGAAGCTGATTGAGAATAGCGAATATGGGAACGCTGCATGTCTTTATACTACGAATGGAAAAACGGCTCGGGAATTCAAGTATCGTGCAGTGGCAAGCATGATGGGAATCAACCTTGGTATTGCTGCGCCCATGTCCTTCTTTCCCTTTGGGGGAGCCAAGGGGTCTTTCTTTGGGGATTTCAAGGGTCACGGCAGAGAGGTCTTTCAATTCTTCACCGATACGAAAGTTGTCATTCAACGGTGGACGTGATATTTGACCAAAGATATTTGAGATTTTTTGTAGTGTATTCTTTCAGAATGTTAGAAGAAAATTCTCAGAATATTAGAATCTAAAGGAGACCGAACCATGGCTCTGAGTACTTTCGGTGCAATTATGGGATTTGCTGCTGACATGATAGGACAAACGAAGGGCACTTATGAAACCTTAGTCGAAAAAGCCAAAAATCCTGCTCTCAGAGAAACCTTGCAAGCTTTCTTAGGGGAGGGAGGGAAGAATTATTCCCTCATGGAGAAAACGCGGCGGGAAAATGTGACAGAGATGATCCTGGAACCTGTCACCGGACTGCACCAGGAGGATTATGAAGTCAACCCGAAGATGGTAGACCCGATGGGGGATGTTGATGTATTAAGGGTTGCTGTGATTCTCGAGGAACGAGAAAAAAAATTCTTTCGTGATGCCTCGTCCAAGGTTCCCCTTCCTGAAGTGGCGAGGGTTTTTCGCAAAATCGCCCAGAAGAAGGAGGAGAATTTGGCAAAACTCCAGGGTCTTGGCTTGGATCAAACTTTGAAGAAGAGCACATAGCCAGAGAGAGTTGAAATTTTGTTGACGTGTCGTCCTGACCTCATTCCAGGATCCCAACTAAAACGCAAAAGGAGATGCTGAATCAAGTTCAGCATGACAACAACGGTTTTCCAAATGGTAGAAGAAAATTCTCAGATTGAATGTGTGCCTAAGGTTTTTTAGAGGATGTTGGTTCTATTCCTTGTCAACATAGTATTCGACTCAATTAGAAAGGGGGAACATCCATGCCATTAAAAATTAAAATGCCCCACCCAGAGCATGAAGGCCATTTATGTTTTTTAGAGAACATCGGCTATCTGAAGTCACCCGAACTTCTGGAGATGGGAGTCAATCGAAAAGAAGAATTTAAGAGGCTGGTCAGAAAGCCAAGATTCTTCTGTCAGAAATGCGGTCGTGTCGCGGCAAACCAAAAAAATCTCTGCGAACCGGAAAAATTATGATTTGACGTGTAATCATTAACCCCAAGGTCATCTCGCTATTGCAAATATGTAGGTGGAAGCGATAACCTGGTTTCTTACCTCTTCCTCCCTTGTTTATTCCAGTCAAGTTTTTTTATCTTTTAAGGATACTGTTTGCTTTTCCCGTAGGTGGGTATAGATTTAAAATAACTCGCAAAATAGACATGGCCTGGGTGAATCTACGGGGTTTTAAGTTTATGTAGAGAGATCTGTTGGGAGAGTTGTCGGATGGAAATTTTAGGGTTTCTTATGGTGCTTTTTTAATGGGGTCAATCCTCCATGTCTATTAACTTTGTATGAACAGCTGGGCTTAAGTTTTGTAAGAGCCTGAAAATGTTAGACTTCCCAGCTAACGGGCAGAGGTTCGAATCCTTGCCCCCCAGGTTAGGTTCAAAGAGAGTTGTCCAGGGTGTGCCCGGGAACTAAAGCCCATCAAGGCTTCCTATTGCCAACCGGCGGGCAGCCGTCAAGGGGGAGGATCATCCCGGGTAATTTTCGACGGTTTGCCAGTGACGAACTTATCATGTAAGATTTGTTTGAGAAAAGAGGCTGGAAGCAAGATGAATTTGGTTAGGACGAATCAACCTTTGTAGAAATTTAACAGTAAAAACAGGCGCAGCATGAAATGGAAAATCGAGAATCTGCATACGCACCTTAATCTCATCAGCGCCATTATCCTGCTGGTTGGTTTGGGTAGTGCCGTCTTGATTTATCGGACAGCTGAGAATAATGCGAGCGGCGTTCTGGGTTATGAAGAAGAAGGCGGATCTGTTTATCCGATTATGCCTGAAGATTCCAAGAAATATTTACGGGATTTAGAACTCTATGGGGGAAAGGCAAATGTGCTTATGGATGAGTTAAGGCGCGGGTTTATCGGGTTATGGCATGGGAAATTACTCGCATTCACGGTAGGCTGCATCAGCATCTTTGTATCCTTCGGGGTTTTCTATGCCGCCAATCACTTGCCATCCCGCCTAAAATCTGATGTTTCCACTGAAAACAATCGGGATAGAGCCGGCTAAAAATATAATGGCTCGTCCGGTTTCCATTAACAATATGGTCTGACCATTGCTGTATAAAATAATCCAATGCAAGGGGGATACAACAAAAACTGAGGAACGCGGCCTCCATGAAAGCCCGTGAGCCTAAAACCAAAAAGGAATACGAGAGGTATTACGACCTCAGATGGAGGATTTTGAGGGAACCTTGGAACCAGCCGAGGGGGAGCGAGAAGGATGAGCTGGAAGGACAAAGCATTCACCTGATGGCATGCGAAAAGGGGAAGCCCGTGGGTGTAGGAAGGGTTCATTTCAATTCCTCGAAGGAAGCGCAGATCAGATATATGGCTGTCGAGGAAGGTTTGCAGGGAAAAGGCGTAGGCACGATCATACTGAGGGAGCTGGAGAAAAGTGCCAAAAGAAAAGCCGCAGACCATATTATTCTCAATGCGAGAGAATCCGCAGTCGGTTTTTACAAAAAACACGGATACCGGATCGTGGGGAAGGCGCACACGTTATTCAGGGTCATACCGCATTATAAAATGAGGAAAAAACTGCAATGACGAGATGCCCGAGGCCGGGAAAGTCACATTCATTCAGACCGGCGGAACAATATCCGACGCCTTGCCGTACATTGCAAGCGGCCAGACGTGGCATAAGACGATCTTTAAGGAGAGGGGAAAGTGCTAACCGAACATAAACACAAGATAGCGGTAATCATGGGGGATGGGATCGGTAAAGAGGTGGTGCCCGAGGGCATGCGGGTACTGGATGTCGCGGGCGAGAGGTTCGGATTCAAACTCGTGTGGACACCGTTCCCCTGGAGTTGTGAATACTACGGCTCAACGGGGGAGATGATGCCGAAAAACGGACTTGACTTACTGAAAGAGTATGAAGCAATTTTCCTCGGCGCGATCGGTTACCCTGGTGTCCCGGACCATGTGTCGTTGTGGGGGCTGCTCATTCCCATAAGGAGGGGCTTTCAGCAGTATGTGAACTTCAGACCCGTTAAAAACATGAGGGGCATTACAAGTCCCCTCCGTAACATCGAAGCGGGAAAAATCGATTTCTGTGTGGTGAGAGAGAATAATGAGGGTGAGTATTCAACCGTTGGCGGAATCATGTACGAGGGGACCGACCAGGAATTTGTGGTTCAAGAGGCAATCTTCACCCGTAAAGGGGTTGAAAGGATAATGAGATTTGCGTTCGACCTGGCTCGAAAGAGGAAGAGGAAGCTTACCTCCGTCACGAAGTCGAACGGAATTGTTTTCACCATGCCTTACTGGGATAAGATATTTAAAAGAATCGCGATGGAGTACGAGGATGTGAAGGCCGACCAGTACCACGTCGATGCCCTCGCTGCTAAGTTTGTACTTCATCCGGAAGAATTTGACGTGGTGGTGGGCAGCAACCTGTTCGGGGACATCCTTTCCGACCTGGGTCCGGCTCTGGCAGGGAGCCTCGGCATTGCGCCGTCGGCCAATCTTAACCCTGATCGCAAATTCCCTTCCATGTTCGAACCGGTCCACGGTTCGGCTCCTGATATTGCAGGCAAGGGGATTGCAAACCCCATCGGCCAGATACTCTCCGGTGCCCTGATGGTCCATCAGCTGGGATATCTCGAAGCGGCAAGAATGATAGAAAAGGCGGTGGAGGCCGCAGTGGCAGACAGAAATATGAGAACACGGGATCTGGGCGGCGAGGCATCGACACAGCAGATGGGGGAGGCTATCGCTGAACTGGTGGCAACATTGTAGCCTAAAATATTCTGTTTTGAATGGATGAAACAGGTAAGATTTAGGAAAGGCGGAGAGAGATGAACGGTCAAGAGCGTAGCGTGGGGGCGCGGATAGTGCGTGGGATCATTGTCGTTATCGTTGGAATCCTCATTTGGTACTCGCCTGTTCCAGCCGGGGTCAAAAAAGAGGCGTGGCACCTTCTGGCCATTTTTGTGGCCACCATCGTAGGTTTAATCCTGACTCCTTTACCCATGGGGGCCGTGGTCATCTTCGGAGTGATGATGACCACCTTCACCGGAATCCTTAAGATTGGTGATGCGCTTTCGGGATTTGCCAACTCCACGGTCTGGTTGATTGTAACCGCTTTCTTAATCGCACGAGGGTTCATCAGCACGGGCCTGGGGAGGAGGATTGCCTACATTTTCATCCGGGCTTTTGGCCGAAAGACGCTGGGTTTAGCCTATTCGGTCGTGGCCACCGATCTGATTCTCTCCCCAGCCACGCCCTCAAACACGGCCCGGTCCGGAGGAGTCATTTATCCTATTGTTCGGTCGCTTTCACTCACCTTTGGCTCCGAGCCAGGGGAAACGGCCAGGAAGATCGGCGCCTTCATGATGACGATGGAGTATCAGGCTACCGTGATCACCTCGGCTATGTTCATGACCTCCATGGCTCCAAATCCGCTCATCGCTGAGCTGGCTCGAAAAACCGCCAATATCCCCATATCCTGGGGGATGTGGGCCCTGGCAGCCATTGTTCCCGGCATGCTTTCGCTCATCATCGTTCCTTTCATTCTCTACAAGATTTATCCGCCTGAGATCAAAGCCACGCCTCAGGCGGCGGAAATGGCCAAGAGCGAGCTTGAAAAGATGGGGCCCAT
>Ga0335070_10004902_pt1 | contig 15699 bp, 13 predicted proteins | sample Lox_Sample_13_FD_206722 | JGI IMG/M metagenome (GOLD analysis project Ga0335070, IMG submission 206722) | Soil microbial communities from Loxahatchee National Wildlife Refuge, Florida, United States - Lox_Sample_1.3 | ecosystem: Environmental > Terrestrial > Soil > Wetlands | place: USA... | reverse complement strand
CGGGGATCCCGGCCGGGGTCCTCGCGCCGCAGCAGCTCCAGGCGTTTCAGCAGCTGGTAGGCGCGCGTGACGGTCGCGGGGTCGAGGCAGCAGTCGCGGGCGACGACCCGCAGCGGCACCTGGCTGCACCAGGTCCCGTTCTGCGCGCCGAGATCCCAGTGGTACCAGAACACGCGCTCCGCCGAGGCCGGCAGGCCCTGCTGCCAGACCCACCGCTCGAGCGGCTTCGGCCGCATCGTGAAGTACTTGTCCCGCATCAAGGTGGCACGCGGGTCCCTCGAGTTTTCTATCGGCATGACCAATCCCTCGCCCATTCAGACGATTTGCAAAAAACCGGGGGATTGAGGGGTTTTGGCCTTGACCGACCGGAACGGTCGTCCTAACCTTCGAACTGCCAGGTTTGAGAGGTTAGTGGCGGTTTCCGCTGCTCAATCCCCAAACACGAGAAAGGCCCCGCAAGGGGCCTTTTTCATTTGGGTGGCGCCATCGGCGACTCCTTCTGCGGTGCGGGTTGCGAACGTGCGGGGCACGCGTTTTTCGCGACCCCAGAAACGGCGAAGGCCGGTGTGACCGGCCTTCGTGTATCGCTGTGTGGGCGTCCGCCGGGCGGCGGCTCCGGGCGCAGTCCTGGCGGGGTATGTACGCGTGCATAACCGGCCGGCCGGGCGCGCCGGGCGGGGTTATGCACGCGTGCATAAACGGCCGCGCGGCTCATGATTTCACCCGCTTGGTCAGCCAGCGCGTCAGGTATTCCTTGAGCTCGTCGCGCGCCTCGGCCGCGAGTGTCTTGTCGACGAGGCTGCCGAACTTCAGCACCAGCCCGTCGCCGCGCTGGCCCATCGTGTAGAGCGTCTTGCCGCGGACCTTGACGGTCTCGGTCTTGGCCGCGCGCGCCTCGCGGCGCGGCGTGGCCGCGGCGACCAGCTCGCGCAGTACGGCCTGGGGGTCGCGCGGCGCCGGCCGCGCGCCGATCTCGGCCGCCGCGGCGAGCACGCGGCTCTCGCCCGTCTTGAGCGCGAGCGCGAGGTCGCGGGCCCAGCGCAGCGCGATGCCGCGGGGGTCGCCGAAGGCCGCGAGCACGGCGTCCGGCAGGGTGGCGATCCGCACGTAGGTCGAGATCACGCTCTGGTCGAGACCGACGGCGACCGCGATCTCGCCCTGCGTCTTGAAGCACCCGGCGTCGAGCCAGGAGGCGTACATCTGGCCGTATTCGTAGGGCGAGAGATCGCTGCGCGCGAAATTCTCGCTGTGCATCTTGAGGACGTGCTCGCGGGCATCCGCCGCGCTTGCATCGAGCAGTGCCAGTACCCGGAAGCCGCCCTCGAGCTCGCCGTCGAGGGCGAGCGCGACCGCGTGGCGGCGATGGCCGTAGACGATCTCGTAGTCCTGGTCGGCGCCGCCGGCGAGCGGTCGCACCCGGATCGGGTCCAGCTGGCCACGACGGCGAATGTCGTCCTTCAGCGCGACGAAGGCGGGATCCTTGGGATCCAGGCTGCGCTCGTGGCGGTTGGCGAACTCGCTCGCCCGGATCCGCGTCGGATCGAGCCGCAGCACCACCATGCCGGCACTGCGCTCGGCCTCGAGCCGCTCGATCGCCGCCTTCTGGCGCGAGATCGTCTGGCCGGCGCCCTCGATCATCTCGCGGCCGAGTTTGGTCGGGGTCGAATAGGTCCGGGCGGTGGGGGCGATCGCGCCGAGCGTGCCGGACTTCATCGCGGCATCCAGATCCTCGAGCACGTCGTCGCCGACCGAACGCCGGTCCTTGACGCTCATGAAGCGACTCCGGCGCGACCCTCGACCAGCCAGTGCTCGCGCACCAGCGCCTCGATCTCCTCGTTGACGTCGTCGAGAAACTCCATCGCGCGGCGCAGCGTGCGCCGGTCGCCGACGAAGGACTCGTACGCCGTCTGCATGTCCGGGCCGGTGCGCAGCGCCGCCGACAGCGCGAGGTTCTTCGCGATCACCGTGCCGGGGAAGCCCTTGCGCACCCAGCGCTCGATCTGCTGGTGGACCTTGTTGTTCGGCTCGAACTTCGACAGCAGGATGCGCACGAAGTCGAAGGCCTTCTCGCGGCCCTCGTACTGGTTGATGACGTCGAGGTTCGAGGTCAGCATCCGCAGGAACAGCGCCGCCGAGGCGAAGTCCATCATCGCGGGCGTCAGCGGCACCAGCAGGCCGGTGGCCGCGAACAGCGCGTTCATCGTGATGAAGCCCTGTGCGGGCGGCGTATCGATGACGACGATGTCGTAGCGGTCGCCGAGCGCCTCGAGCCCCTCGAGCAGCGGGCGGTAGAACACGAAGCCGCTCTCGCCGCCCTGGCGCTTGGCGAGCGCGAACTCCGCATCCGACAGCGCAAGATTCGCCGGGATGAGGTCGAGCCCGTGCCAGTGGGTGCGGCGCACGATGTCCGCGAGCCGCGGCGTGTCGCCCATGAAGAAGGGCAGGGCGGTCGCCTCGTCGGGGACGTCGCTGTCCGGCAGCAGGCCGAACAGGGTCGTCAGGCTCGCCTGCGGATCGAGGTCGATGGCCAGCGTCCGGTAGCCGCGCAGGGCGAAGTACTGCGCCAGGTGGATCGCGGCGCTCGTCTTGCCGACGCCGCCCTTGAAGTTGGCGACCGTCACGACAGCCTGGCGCGTGCCGGGCCCGCGCCAAGGGAGGGTGCCGGCATAGCGCCGGAACTCCTCGACGTCCTTGAGCGTGAACAGGCGCTTGCGCCCCGAGGCGTCGCCTTTCGGCAGGTCCTTCGTCTGGATCGCATACTCGAGCGTCTTGCGCGGCATCGGCACAAGCTCGGCGACCTCGGTCAGCGTGTAGCGCCGCGGCGTCTTCTCGAGGTTCGGCGCGAGCGCGCGATTGCGGGCGAGGGCGAGGATGCCCTGCGCGACCGTGGTCATCTGCCCGAGTGCGTCGATGCCGATGGTCTGCGAGCGGCTGGCCGGGGTCGACAGATCCTCCTCGAGGGAGGCCTCCAATTCAGCCACCGTAGCGCTCTCTGACAACTCCACCCCCGGTCCGCTCCGATGTACCATGGCCGATGTTATATCAAGTCGCCATCAGGACACAATTCGCCGTCGGACGACCCTGTCGCCCGAGATCACGGCGAAGGTTCCAGCACCGAAGGGGCGTGATATTAGCGCCGAATCCCGGCGTTTGCACGCCGGAATAGAACGGTCGGACGGTCCTTTACCGGTCTCGTCCCTGGTCGCGTCGGGCGACTGCGGGCCGAATTTCCCATTGCCACGGCGACTCCTTCGTGGGAGGCGTGTCCGGTGCGTTCGCAACGGCAGCCGAGTCCTCGACGACCACCGAGCAGAGGCGGCACCGGAATGGCATGCCTGTATGCTTATACAGGCCGGCGGCAAAAGAAAAGCGGGGCAGCCAACGAGTGGCGACCCCGCTCTGAGCGCCGGGTCGAAGGGGGGAGGGGAATCAGACCCGGTACCGAGTAGATTGCTGCGACGCCAGAAAGTTCCGCCCCGTTTGCGTTCGGTTCCGCCATGCCCTTACGGTGGGCCATCGCCACCCCGGACCGATCACCGGACAATCATGCGGAGCGACGAGCTCGAGTTCCGACGTTGCCTGCCGGCCAACGCGAACCTGCTGCGCCAGGTCGCGATCAGCTGCTATGCGCCGTACTACAAGGACCTGTGGGAACCGGGTGGGATGGACGTCTACCTCAACACCCTTTACGAACCTGTCGCGCTCGCCGCGGAACTGGCCGATCCCAACCTGCGCTTCGAGATCGCCTACCTGCGCGCGGAGCCGGTCGGCTTCTCGAAGATCCATTTCCGCTGTGACCGCGCCGGCACGACCAACGCCGCCTATCTCGAGCGCGTCTATGTCGGGCCGTCGGTCACCGGCGCCGGCGTCGGGCGTCGGCTGATCGAGCGCATGATCGCCGGCGCGCGCGAACACGGCCGCGACTGGATCTGGCTGCAGGCGATGGCCGACGCCGAGAAACCGCTCGAGCGCTACCGCGCGCTCGGCTTCGTCGAGTGCGAGCGGACCCGGCTCGACGTGCCGAAGGTCCGCCCGGGGCGCGCCGGCATGGTCGTGCTGCGCAAGGACCTGCGGGGCCCCGCCTGAGCGTGCGACAGCGCGGTTGCAACCGCGCATAGCTCGACGTTTGCGACAGAAACGGCGGTCGCCGCAGGACACGCCGCCGGTCACGATCCCGCCCGAAGCTCAGCGCTGCGAAGCCCGGCCACCGACGATGGCGACGATGCGCGCCGAGCCCACGGGCGGGCCGATGGCGATCATGTTCCTCAACGTCGCCTCGGTGTCGCGCGGCCGCGGCGGCAGCGCGGTAATGAAGGCCGCCTACATCGCGCGCGAGCGGCTGCCGGACGCGCGCGCCGGCGTGGCGCGCGACTACCGGCACGTGCGCGGCCTCGAGCACGCCGAAATCCTGCTGCCGGCCGACGCGCCGCCGCGGGCAGGGGAGTGGGCCCGCGACCGCGCCACGCTGTGGAACGCCGCCGAGGCGGCCGAGCACCGCCAGAATGCGCGCGTCGCGCGCGAGTACACCGTGGCGCTGCCCCATGAGCTGTCGCGCGAGGCGCGCCATGCGCTGGCGCGGGAATTCGCGCAGAGCATCGCCGACCGGTACGGCACGGCCGTGGACCTCGCGGTACACGGGCCGACGCCACGCGGCGATCCGCGCAACTACCACGCGCACATTCTGGCGACGACGCGCGAGCTGAGGGCCGACGGCTTCGGGGCCAAGGCCACCGTCGAGCTGCGCAGCGACCAGCGCCGCGAGCTCGGGCTGCCGCACGTGGCACAGGAAATCCGCGCACTGCGCGCGCAGTGGGCCGGACTTGCGAACGAGAAGCTGCTCGAGGCGCGCGTCGACGCGCGCCTCGAGCCGCGGTCGCGGGCGACGCTCGCGAGGGAGCGCGAGGCGCAGCCGGGACCCGTGCCGGCGCTGCCTGCGCCGGTTATCGCGCCTGCCGTCGAGCCGCCTGCGCCGCCCGCAGCGCCCCAGGCGGAGGAGCGCGCGCGGTCTGTCGATGCGGCCCAGCGACGTGCGGTCGAACAGTGGCTTGCGTACCGGGCCGGGCGTGGGCCGGAGCGCGCGGCTACCGATTCGCGCGAGCGCCGCCGCGATCGCGGCCTCGACGCAGGGCCAGAGATCTAGCGGCGCGGCGACGCCTCAGAGGCGACGCATCCTCGCGAACTGCGTGACGCCCAGCGAGTAGCTGCCGCAGCTCGCCGCGAACGGCTCGGCGATGTGGGCCAGCGTGATGCGGCGGGCGTCCTCGAGCGTGAAGGCAAGGAAGCCGTGCCCCGGCTCGCAGAAGGTCTCGTGGTCACCGAAAGCCGCGTCACAGTATTCGCAGTGGTTCGTCCAGTACGCGCAGGCCGCGTCGTGATCGTAGGCGAGCAGGTAGTGGCGCGTCAGGCTCGTGATCCTCGCGACGATCTCGGGTGCGAGCCAGTCGAGATAGCAGACCATGGTCGGCTCCTCGCTCGGCTCCCAGCCATCGTCGCCATCCTCGATGAGGTCGAGCGTCTCGTGGCCTGGCGGCAGGATGAAGCCGTGCACCGGGCTCGTCGCACCGCAGCGCCAGCACCGCCGCGTCGACGCGGCGATGAAGTAGCTCGGGGCACGCACGTTGGGGATGGAATCGTGCGGCAGCCAGCGCTCGAAGCGCGCGGGCGCCAGTTCCTCCGGTACGTACCAGACCCGCGACGCCGGGTCCCAGCGCGCACCGAGTCGCTTCGCCTCGTCCTTGTCCCGAAAGGGCACCCGCAGTTCGATTCGGGCCATTGGCTGACCTTCCGCAGTCGGCGCTCGCGCGTCGCGGCTAGTCTTGCCGAGCTGCGGCCACGGCGTCACGCCGCCTATGGTTCGTGATCGTGCAGATTTGCCGCGCGGCGGGATCAGATCACGCGCGTCTTCTTTGGTCCGGGCCTGCCCGAGAAGCGCACCCGCGCGTCGAGCACCTCGACCTCGATCTGCGCCGGGCGTCCGCCGTAGACGGCAGTCTTCAGCCATTCACTCTCGTCCTTCGCGACCGCCTTCGCCACGACGCGGTGCCAGCAGCGCCGCTCGGCGTCCCAACGGTAGCCGCGCTCGCGCAGCAGGTCCTTGGTCTCGAAGGGCGATCCCGTGGCCCACAGGCGCAGCGCCGGCTCGGCGGCCGCCTCGAGCAGCCGCTTGAACGCGATCCGGCCCGACTTCGGCAGCGGCCGCCGCAGCAACTCGAGCAGTGCCCGGCAGTCCGTTTCGCTGCGGTGCGCGTCGTAGAAGAACCCGGACGCCCAGCCCAGATACTCGAGCTTCGCGCCGCGGAAGCCCTCGTCCGACCACGGCACCTGTTCGAGAGAGCATGCCCAAGGCAGGGCTGCGAACATCGGCAGCCGCGCCTCGACGAACGGCCGGTCGAAGCCCGCGTTGTGCGCGACGATCAGCGTCGCGTCACGCGCGACCGCCGCGATGCGCGCCTCATCGAGCGCCTTGCCGGCGACCATCTCGTCGGTGATGCCGTGGATCGCAGTGGACTCCGGCGGGATCGGCCGGCCGGGATCCTCGAGGCCCGAGTAGACGTCGGTGACCCGCGCGATGTCGCCGGTCTCGACCGCGTACTCGAAGCGCACAAGTGCGAGCTCGATGATCTGATCGCCTTCGCGGCTCATGCCGGTGGTCTCGGTGTCGAGCACCACGGCCGTCGCAGTCGATCCGCCCGGGCGCACGCCGAAATCGGCGGCGGGCGCGAGCCGCCGCAGCACGCGGAAGTCGGGATGGGCCTCGAGCAGGGCCACCGCATCGCGCACTGCCCGGTCCGTCGCGGTGTCCGCCGGCCGGCTCATGATTGTGCTCCGGTGCCGGTCACGAGTGCCATCAGGAAGCCGTCGTAGCCCTTGACGCCGACGGTCTGGATCGCGGTTGCCGCCAGCTGCGCGTGCGCGGCGACCAGGTCGAACGCGCGCCGCGTGCCGCGCACGGCGACGTCGCTGCTGGCCGCATCCAGGATGTCGCCGTCGCGGATGACGTTGTCGATGACGATCAGCGTGCCGGTGCGGCCGAGGCGGATGGCCCACTCGACGTAGGCGGGGTTATTGGCCTTGTCCGCATCGACGAACACGAGGTCGAACGGGCCGGCGCCCTCGCGCGCGAGCGCCGGGAGCGTCTCGAGCGCCGCGCCGACCCGTACCTCGACGGCTGCTGCGAGACCGGCGCGGGCGAGGTTGGCGCGCGCGACTTCGGCGCGCCGCGGGTCGACCTCGAGCGACACGAGCGTGCCGCCCGGCGCCAGTGCCCGCGCGAGCCAGATCGTGCTGTAGCCGCCGAGCGTGCCAATCTCGAGGAGGCGTCGCGCCGGCGTCAGGCGCGCGAGCAGGTGCAGCATCTTTCCCTGTGCGGCAGACACCGCGATCGGCGGCAGTCCGGCCGCGGCGCTCGCCGTGACCGCGGCCGCGAGCGCCGGGTCGTGCGGCACGAGGCGCTCGTGGATGTAGTCATCGACGCGCGTCCAGAGCTCTTGGGTCATCGGCTGCGGGCCTCGGGGTGCGCGACGCGATCCGCGCCGGCGATCTTCCCGGGAGCGTACGGCCAGCGGGGCAGGCCGGCAAGGCGGGCGCCGCGTCGTCGGCGCCGCGCGAAACTGGGCGAAATTGCCAGAAATGCCGCTGTCCGTACCTCGGCCCACGCCGCCATAGTGTGGCGATGGGTGCCTTGCACGCGCTCACCGGGCTCCTCGTCGGTTACGGGCTCGCCGCCACCGGCATGGCGGCGGGCCTCGTCGCCGGGCGTGCCCCGACGCGGCGTTGGTTGGCGGTCCCGCTGCTGGCGGCGCCGCTGGCGTTGGCTGCGGCGCTGCTGTGGAGCATCGCCGCCGGCGCGGCGCCGCGTCTGGCACTGTGGCTCGGCCCGCGCCTGACGGCGCTCGGCGGCGGTGCGGTCACGCTCGCCGTCGGCGTGCTCGGCGGGGTGCTCGCAAGCCGGCGCCACGCCGGCGTGAAGGTCGAGCGCGGGACGCGCATAGTCGAGCCATGGACCGGCGGGGCCGTTCGGACCGCCGGCCGCGCGACGTTGTCCTGTGCCGGCCAGCCGGTGCCGGAGCAAGACGAGACGAAGCACTTCAAGCTCATCGGCACGACCGGCACCGGCAAGAGCACCGCCATCTTCGGACTCTTGAAGGGCGCGCTCGAACGCGGCGACCGTGCAGTGATTGCCGATCCGGACGGCGCCTACGCCGCGCGGTTTTACGAGCCGCAGCGGGGCGACCTCGTCCTGAACCCGTTCGACGCGCGATCCGGACGCTGGGACCTGTTCGCTGAGCTGCGAGCGAGCTACGACGGCGACCTGCTGGCGCGTGCGCTGATACCGGACCACGGCGGTGACGATCGCGCCTGGCGCGCCTACGCGCGTACCTTCCTCGGCGCCTGCCTGCGGCAACTCGCGCGTGCCGGCTGCCGGGACGTCGGCGAGCTGCATCGCCTGGTCGCCGCAGCACCGGTCGAGGAACTGCGGCTGCTGCTCGCGGCGACCGCCGCGAGCCCGTATCTCAGTGACGACAACGCGCGCTTCTTCGCATCGGTGCGCGCGATCGCCGCCGCACAGCTCGCGCCGCTCGAGCACCTCGTGCAGCCGGCCGGCGCGCCACTGCACTCCCTGCGCGACTGGGTCCGCGATGGCGCGGCCACGGCTGCGCGCGGTGTCGTGTTTCTGCCGTACCGCGCCGGCCAGATCGCGACGCTGCGCGGCATCATCTCGACCTGGATGCGGCTCGCGATCTTCGAGGCGATGGAGCTGCCCGAGCGCGACCACCGGCTGTGGTTCGTCGTCGACGAGCTCGACGCGCTCGGGCCGATCGACGGCCTGAAGGACGCACTCGCGCGCCTGCGCAAGTTTGGCGGCCGCTGCGTGCTGGGGTTTCAGAGCGTCGCGCAGGTCTCGGGCACCTACGGGGCGGCCGACGCGCAAACGATCGTCGAGAACTGCGGCAACACGCTGATCCTCCGTTGCTCGGCCGCCGAGAACGGCGGCACTGCCCGGTTTGCCTCGCGGCTGATCGGGGAGCGCGAGGTGCTGCGCGAGCAGGTGAGCCGGGTGCAGGGCGGGCTGTTCGACAAGCCCCAGCGCTCGCGCACCGTCAGCCTGCATCGCGTCACCGAGAGCGCCGTCCTGCCGGCGGAAATTGAGCAGCTGCCGGACCTGTGCGGCTACCTGAAGTTCGCGTCAGGCGGGGCATGGATCCGCGTGCGGGTGGCGGCCTAGGCCTCTGCCGAGCGGCGTCGCGCGCCACGATCGCGCGGTCCGCCCGCCGTCCGCGTCCGTCAGGCCGCGGTCGACGACAGGATCTCGCAGAACCTGGCGAGGTCAATGTTGCCTCCGGAGACGATCGCGACGATCGGGCCCGGGCCGGCCCGGCCGGAGAGGGCCGCGGCCAGCGGTAGTGCGCCGGCGCCTTCCGAGATCACCCGCGTCTTCTCCGCCATCAGTCGCATCGCCTGGCGCGTCTGCTCGAGCGTGACGACGATGCTGCCGTCGACGACGGGCTTCATCCGCTCCCACATGCGCGGAAATACGCTCTTGCCGCCGGCGCCGTCGACGAATGATGGCTGCCACTCGGGAAAGTCCTGCGGCGCGCCGGCCGCGAACGACCGCGCCGCCGGCGCCGCCGTCTCGGGCTCCGCGCCCCAGATCCGGATGTCGGGGCGCAGTGCCTTGATCGCGCTGCCGAGCCCCGCGATCAGCCCGCCACCGCCGATGCCGGCGATCACCGCGGCGGTATCCGGCGCGTCTTCGAGGATCTCGAGGCCCATCGTGCCGTGACCGGCGATGAAGTCGTGATCGTCGAAGGGATGCACGAAGACGCCCTCGACGCCGGGGTAGGTGCGTTCTTCCATCGCCCGCCATGCGACCGAGAACGGTACCGGGATCAGCTGCGCGCCGAGCGCCTTCATCCTCTCCATCTTCGCCACCGGCGCGGTCTCGATCACCACGACCGTGCACGCCACACCCGCCCGGCGCGCCGCGTAAGCGACACCCTGGCCGGCGTTGCCGGCGCTGATCGTCCAGACGCCGCGCCGGCGCTCCGCATCCGGCAGCAGCGCCACCGCATTGGCCGCGCCACGCAGCTTGTAGGCGTTGATCGGCTGCAGGTTCTCGAGCTTCAGCCGGATGTCGGGGCAACCGGGCCCGAGTTCGAGCCGCACCAGCGGCGTGCGCAGGATCGTGTCGGCGATGCGCCGGCGGGCTGCCTCGATCTCGGCGAGCTCGATCGGGCGGACGGGGGCCAGGCGGGTAGCCATTCGTCATTCCTCCGCGGTCGGACGCCGGCGCAGCGTGCGCCGCCGCGACCGGTCATTCGGTGCTACGGTCGAAGCCGGATGTCGCCTGCGTCCCCGGGCCGACGGCCGCGCTTGTCGGCGTAGAACTCACGCAGCCGGGCGAAGTCGAGAGCCGGATCACCGGTGAGACTCAGGTAGGTGTCGACGCCGACGGTGCGGGTGGCGTAGTCGATGTAGCCGAGGCCGACCGGCAGCTGCCCGGCGACCGCGATCTGGTAGAAACCGGACTTCCAGTGATCCGTGCGGGAGCGCGTCCCCTCCGGCGCGACCGCGAGCCACATCCAGTCGTGCCGCGCGAACTCCTCGAGCAGCGTGCCGACGAAGCCGGTGCGCTCGCGGCGGTTGATCGGGATGCCGCCGAGGCGCAGCAGCAGCCCGCGGACGGGCCAGCGGAACAGCGTGTCCTTGCCCATCCAGCGCGCCGGCAGGCCCACGCCGATCTTGTAGAGCACGCCGATGATGAAGTCCCAGTTCGACGTGTGCGGGTAGACGACGATGACGCCCTTCGGGGCCGGCGGCGCGACCAGGACGCCGCGCCAGCCGAAGGCGGCGAGCAGCGCCAGCGCGCCGCGCTGCACGAGCGACGGCCGAGCTCCCTGCGTTGCGGGCAAGCCTGATGCCATGAGCGATGGTCGCACAGTTGGGGACCGCCAGCCGCCGCCGGCCGGGTTCAGGGCTCCGTCTGCCAGCCGCCGCCGAGTGCCTTGCCGAGCGCAATGTAGTCCTGCGCGAGCAGCGCATCGCTCGCCGCGCGCTGATCCGACGCGAGGTTCGCGGCGCGCTCGGCGGCTAGCACATCGATCATCGACGCGTCGCCCGCCGCAAACCGCTGTCGCTCGAGAGCGAGGTTCGAGTCCAGGCTGACGGCGGCGGCCGCGAGACTCGCCTCGCGGTTGCGCTCGCTCGCGAAGCGGATCAGCGAAGATTCGGTGTCGGCCAGCGCGCGCAGGACCGTGGCGCGGTACGAGGCGAGCGCCGCATCGAGGCCGGCCCTGGCCGCGTCGGCCTGGGCGCGCAACTGGCCGCCCGCGAACAGCGGCAGCGCGAGCTGCGGCCCGACGTTCCAGTAGCGGCTGGCAGCGCTCGCCAGGTCGCCGAAGCGCACGGAATCCAGGCCGAGCGTGCCGACCAGCGACAGGCGCGGGAACTGCGCCGCGACCGCGCTGCCGACGTCGGCGGTTGCGGCCGCCAGATCGCGCTCGGCGCGGCGCACGTCCGGCCTGCGCCGCAGCAGTTCAGACGGCAGGCCGACCGCCGTGGTTGCCGGCACCGCCGGGATCGGCCGGGGCGGCTCGAGGCGCGTCGCCAGCGCATCGAGCGGCTCGCCGGTCAGGGCCGCGAGCCGGAATTCCGCGCTCTGCAGTGCAGCCTCGAGCGGTGGTACCGCGCTGGCGGCGCTGAGGCGGTCGGCCTCGGCGCGGTGGAGGTCCGCGTCGCCGGCGACGCCGGCGCCGACCTCGAGTCGGACCAGCCGCAGCGTCTCGTCGACGCTCGCGAGCGTCCGCCGGGCGAGTGCGAGCCGCTCGGCCGCCGCGCGGTAGTCCACGTAGGCATCGGCGACGTCGGCGGCGACCACGAGCCGCGCGTCGTTGCGGCCCTCGGTGCTGCTGCCGAGGCGCGCGACCGCGGCCTCGACCTGCCGCCGCGTCCGCCCCGCGAGGTCGATCTCCCAGGCGGCATCGAAGCCGACCCGGTAGTCGGTGAACTCGACCGTGCTCGGCCGGAACGGGATCAGCGCCAGGTTCTCGCCGTTGAGGCTCAGCTTGTCGCGCCCGACGCGGCCGTCGAGGTTGGCGCTCGGGTAGAACGCGGCCCCGACGACCCGGGCATTGGCGCGCGCCTGCTGCACGCGGGCCTCCGCGGACGCAAGGTCCGGATTGCCGGCGAGCGCGCGCTCGACGAGGTCGTCCAGCAGCGGATCACCGAGCGCGTGCCACCAGCGATCGGTGGGCTCGGCGCTCGACAATGCCGGGTCGGCGACCGGGTAGGCGACCGGGGCGAGTGCACGCGCGTCGGGCTCGCGGTAGTCCGGCCCGACTGCACAGCCGCCGAGCGCCGCCGCCGCGAGCGCGGCGACGACGACGGCCCGGCGGGGCGCGAGGGGAAGGGCGGGGATTGGCGACGTCATGGCGGAACTCCGTTCAGGCGATCCGGCGCCGGAACATCCAGTAGGCGACGGAAATCGTGAGCACCGAAATCATCAGCAGCGGCCAGAGATTCGGCCAGACCTGGGCGAACCCGAAGCCCTTGAGGAAGATGCCCTTGACGATCACGACGAAGTGGCTGAGCGGGTCGACCCAGCTCACCCACTGGAAGAACAGCGGCATGTTCTCGGACGGCGAGATGAAGCCCGACAGGGTGATCGCCGGCACCATGAAGGTGAAGACGCCGAGGAAGGCCTGTTGCTGGGTCTCGCACAGCGACGAAATGAACAGGCCGAACCCCGCCAGCGCGAGGGCATAGAAGAACATGCTGAAGTACAGCAGCCCGAGCGAGCCCTGGAACGGCACACGGTAGATGAAGACCGCTGCGCCGGCGATCAGCGTCGCCTGGCCGAACGCGATCAGGATCGCGGGGATGGTCTTGCCGACCATGATGAGCCCGGGCGTCAGCGGCGACACGAGCAGCTGGTCGAACGTGCCCTGCTCGACCTCGCGCGCGATCGACAGCGCCGTGACGATCAGGCTGCCCAGCGTCGTGATGATTGCCACGAGCACCGGCAGCATGAACCAGCGGTACTCGAGGTTGGCATTGAACCAGTTGCGCACGACGATCCGGCTCGGCGCCGGCCTGCCGGCCGCGGACAGGCGCTCGTCGCTATAGTCCTGGATGATGCTCTGGGCGTAGCTGAGCGCGATCTGCGCGCTGTTCGAACGCCGCCCGTCGACGATCGCGAGTATCTGGGCGCTGCGGCCGGCGGCGAGCGCGCGCGAATAGTCGGCCGGGATCTCGAGCGCGAGCAGCGCGCGCTGCTCGTCGACCACCCGCGCGAGCTCCGCGTGGCTCGTGACCTGCGTCGCGGTGGGGAAGGCGCGCGCCGCGGCAAGACGCTGCACGAGCTCGTTGGCTTCGGCGCCGTGGTCCTGGTTGAAGATCGCGAGCGTCGCGTTGCGGACCTCGAGGGTCGCCGCGAACGGGAACAGCGCGAGCTGCAGGATCACCGGCAGGATCAGCAGCTTGCGGCTCTGCGGGTCGCGAAACGCGAGCTGCAGCTCCTTGGTGATCAGTGTGAGCAGTCGCTTGAACATGGTCAGTCGAGGCGACGCCGGGTGCGCAGCGCGGTCAGGCCGAGAAAGAACGCCGCGGAGGCCACCAGGAAGAGCAGATCCTCGAGCAGGATGCGGCCGACGAACCCCGCCTGGAACAGCGTCTGCAGCGCGCTGATGAAGTAGCGCGCCGGGATCAGGTAGGTGACGGCGCGGATCGGCGCCGGCATGCTCGCGATCTCGTAGACGAAGCCCGACAGCATCATCGCCGGCAGGAACGCGGCGTTGAGCGCCGCCTGCGCGGCATTGAACTGGTTGCGCAGCACCGTCGACAGCAGCAGCCCGAGGCCGAGCGCGCTGCCGAGGAACAGGCTCGCGTACAGAACCAGCAGCGCGATGGAGCCCCGGAACGGCACCTCGAACATCCACACGCCGACGCCGAGGCAGATCAGCATCGACAGGATGCCGAGCACGTAGTAGGGAAGGATCTTCGACAGCAGCAGTTCCAGGCGCGTCACCGGCGTCGACAGCAGCGCCTCCATCGTGCCGCGCTCCCATTCGCGTGCGATGACCAGCGAGGTCAGCAGCGCGCCGATGATCGTCATGATGATCGCGATCGACCCCGGCACGATGAAGTTGCGGCTGAGGGCGGCCGGGTTGAACCAGTACCGTGCGATCAGGTCGATCGGTGGCGCGACCGGCACTCCCTTGTTGAGCGCGCGCTGCCGCGCCCAGCTCTGCCACGCCCCGGCGACGTACGCGGCCACGAAGTTGGCGGTGTTCGGCTCGGCTCCGTCGGTGATGAGCTCCACGGGCGCGGTCGCGCCCGGGCGCACGAGGCGCGCGCCGAAGTCGGACTGCAGGATCACGATGCCGCGGACCTGGCCGGCAGTCAGCCACTGCGTCAGCTCCGCCCGCGAGCTCGACGAGTGCGGCTCGAAATACGGCGATGCGGCCAGCGAGGCCACGAACAGCGCCGCGTCGGCCCCGGAGTCTTCGTTGAGGATGCCGATGCGAATCCGGGTGGCGTCGAGGTTGACGCCGTAGCCGAAGATCGTCAGCAGGATCACCGGCAGGACGAATGCAATCAGCAGGCTGGACGGGTCGCGGACGATCTGGTAGCTCTCCTTGCGGCAGAGCGCCACAAGCCGCCGCCACGACACGGCCGCGATGCGGCTCATGCGGCCACCGGCGGCGATTCGCGATCGTGCCGTTCGACGAGCGCGATGAACGCGTCCTCCATGCTCGGGTCGGGGGTGGCGGCCGAGGCAGCCGCGCGCTTGAGTTCATCCGGCGGTCCGACGGCGATCATCTGGCCGCGGTACACGAGGCCGATGCGGTCGCAGTACTCGGCCTCGTCCATGAAGTGCGTCGTCACCATCACCGTCACGCCCTTCTGCACGACGCCGTTGATGTGCGCCCAGAACTCGCGACGGGTCACGGGGTCGACCCCCGACGTCGGCTCGTCGAGGAACAGCACCGCCGGGTCGTGCATCAGGGCACAGGCGAGCGCCAGCCGCTGCTTGAAGCCGAGCGACAGGGCGTCGGGCGTGACCTCCACGTAGGGTCCGAGCGCGAACGTGTCGATCATCTCGCGGATCTTGGCCGCGCGTGCGCCGCCGTCGAGGCCGTAGATGCCGGAGAAGAAGCTCAGGTTCTGCCCGACCGTGAGGTTGCCGTACAGCGAGAACTTCTGCGACATGTAGCCGAGCCGCTGCCGCGCCCGGGTCGCGTGGCGCCGCAGATCGATGCCCATCACGCTCGCGTGGCCGGCAGTCGGCACGAGCAGGCCGCAGAGCATCTTGAACGTTGTCGACTTGCCCGCGCCATTCGGGCCCAGCAGCCCGAAGATCTCGCCCTGCGGGACCTCGAAGGTGACCCGGTCGGTGGCCGTGAAGGCGCCGAACCTCTTGGTCAGCGACTCGGCCGAAATGACCGCGCGCGCGATCGCGGGTTCGACCGTGACGGCCGGCATGACGCGCGCGAGCTCGGAATCGCCGCCCGGTCCGCCACCGAGTATGTCGATGAATGCGTCCTCCAGGCGCGGCGGCACGACGTCGAGATGCGCGCCGGGTCCGGCGTCGAGCGGGGGCAGGGCGGGCGGCCTGCCCGCCTCGCGCAGCACGACCCGGACACGGCTTCCCTGGATCACGCCGTCGATGAGCTCCGGCGCACGCAGAGCGCGGACGAG
>Ga0335070_10004901_pt1 | contig 15700 bp, 14 predicted proteins | sample Lox_Sample_13_FD_206722 | JGI IMG/M metagenome (GOLD analysis project Ga0335070, IMG submission 206722) | Soil microbial communities from Loxahatchee National Wildlife Refuge, Florida, United States - Lox_Sample_1.3 | ecosystem: Environmental > Terrestrial > Soil > Wetlands | place: USA... | reverse complement strand
AGGGGTTCGGTGCGATCGTCAGCTTCGAGCTCGCGGGCGGCACGGCCGCAGTCAGGCGTTTCGTCGACGGACTGCGCTGCTTCACGCTGGCCGAGTCGCTCGGCGGGGTCGAAAGCCTCGTGGCGCATCCGGTGACGATGACGCATGCCGCGATGGACGAGCCCTCGCGCCGCGCCGCCGGCCTGACCGACGGGCTGCTGCGCCTCTCGGTCGGCATCGAGAGCCTCGACGACCTGCGCGACGACCTGGCCGCGGCCGTGGCACGCGCCCGGGGCGCTTAGCTGGTCTTGGAGGGCATTTCCTACTAAAATCCGTGGGTTAGTCCATCCATGAGGGGCTCCCATGGCCGCAATCTCGATTCATCCGTCGGTCGACAACGGCATCAGGCCGGGCGCCAGGGATTTCGCCGGCGGCACGCTGGTGTGCAAGTGCGCCAGCAACCCGGTGGAAGTCACGATCACATCGCAGTCCGCGCACAACCACGCCTGCGGCTGCACCAAATGCTGGAAGCCGAAGGGCGCATTGTTCTCGGTGGTCGCGGTCGTGCCCCGCGACAAGCTCAGCGTCACGAAGAACGCCGACAAGCTGGCCATCGTCGATCCCTCGGCCACGATCCAGCGGCATGCCTGCAAGGCCTGCGGCGTGCACATGTACGGCCGCATCGAGAACGCCAAGCACCCGTTCCATGGGCTCGATTTCGTGCATACCGAGCTGTCGCCGCAGAGCGGCTGGTCGGCGCCCGAGTTCGCCGCGTTCGTCTCCTCGATCATCGAGGCGGGCGCTGATCCGGCGCAGATGGGCGCCGTGCGCGCACGGCTCAAGGCGCTGGGGCTCGAGCCCTACGATTGCCTGTCCCCGCCGCTAATGGATTTCATAGCGACGCATTTGGCCAAGGCCTCGGGAGTGCTGAAGGGTTAGGCTCCGGTCCGGAGGGTTCGAACGATGGACGTACGTGCCGCAGTGGCATTCGAGGCGGGCCAGCCGCTGCGCATCGAGACCGTGCAACTCGAGGGGCCGAAGGCCGGCGAGGTGCTGGTCGAGGTCAAGGCGACCGGCATCTGCCATACCGACAAGTACACGCTCTCGGGCGCCGACCCGGAAGGGCTGTTTCCGTCGATATTGGGCCACGAGGGCGCCGGCATCGTCGTCGACGTGGGGCCCGGCGTGCGCTCGCTGAAGAAGGGCGACCACGTCATTCCTCTCTATACGCCCGAGTGCCGCGAGTGCAAGAGCTGCACCTCGCGCAAGACCAACCTGTGCACGGCCATCCGCGCCACCCAGGGCAAGGGGCTGATGCCCGACGGCGCGAGCCGTTTCTCGTACCAGGGCAAGCCGATCTACCACTACATGGGCTGCTCGACGTTCGCGAACTACACCGTGCTGCCGGAAATCGCGGTGGCGAAGATCCGCGCGGATGCGCCGTTCGACAAGGCCTGCTACATCGGCTGTGGCGTGACGACCGGCATCGGCGCCGTGATCTTCACCGCGAAGGTTGAACCGGGTGCGAACGTCGTGGTCTTTGGCCTCGGTGGCATTGGCCTGAACGTGGTGCAGGGCGCGAAGCTCGCGGGTGCCGACAGGATCATCGGCGTCGACACGAATCCGGCGCGCGAGCAGCTGGCGCGCAAGTTCGGCCTGACGCAGTTCGTCAATCCGAAGGAGGTGAAAGGCGACCTGGTCGCGCACCTGGTCGAGTTGACCGGCGGCGGCGCCGACTACAGCTTCGAGTGCATCGGCAACACGCAGGTCATGCGCCAGGCGCTCGAGTGCTGCCACCGCGGCTGGGGGCAGAGCATCATCATCGGCGTGGCCGCATCGGGCCAGGAAATCTCGACGCGGCCGTTCCAGCTGGTCACGGGCCGCGTGTGGAAGGGCACCGCCTTCGGCGGGGCGCGCGGCCGCACCGACGTGCCGAAGATCGTCGACTGGTACATGGAGCGCAAGATCAACATCGACGACCTGATCACGCACACGCTGCCGCTCGAACGCATCAACGAGGGTTTCGACCTGATGGCCCGGGGCGAGTCCATCCGCACCGTGGTCATCTATTAAATGACAGGCGTTATGGTGAGTCCGACCGCGTCCGTGCCGGCGCGGCGCATCGACGGGCCGCTGGCGCACGACATAAACGAGACGCTGGCGGTGGAAACGCCGGTGGCGATGCATTTCAATGGCCTGTCGCACGCGGTTATGATGGCGACACCCGCGGACCTGGAAGATTTTGGACTGGGGTTTGCCTTGACCGAAGGCATCATCAGGAGGGCGGATGAACTCACTGTGCTCGAGCAGGCCTGGTCGCCGCACGGCGTGGCACTGAAGATGCGCATCCCCGAGGTCCGCTTCGCGCTGCTCGAGACGCGCGAGCGCAACCTGACCGGCCGCACCGGTTGCGGGTTGTGCGGCACCTCGACGCTCGAAGCGGCCATCCGTCCGGTGCGGCAGGTGGCCGCCGGCGGCCCGGCGATCGACGCGGCGGGCCTGCGTGCCGGCATGGAACGGCTGGCCACGATGCAACCGATGAACGAGCGCAGCGGGGCCGTGCATGCCGCGGCGCTGCTGACCGCCGACGGCGGCTTCCACGTGCGCGAGGACGTCGGCCGGCACAATGCGATCGACAAGGCCGTCGGCGCCGTGATGCGGGCCGGCGCCGTGCCGCACACGCTGCTGGTCACTTCGCGCGCCTCCTACGAAGTCGTGCACAAGGCCGCCGAAGTGGGTTGCACGCTGGTGGCGGCGATTTCGGCGCCTACTACGCTGGCGCTGAAGCTTGCGATCGACGCCGGAATCACGCTCATCGGCTGGGCGCGTCCGCCGCGCTTCACCGTGTACTGCGGGTCGTTCCCATGAGCAAGCGCCGCCCCGTCAGCGTGCCGCTGCGCGTCGAGCCGGGCGCCGACCTGCCGGCCGATGAACGCGCCGCCGTGCTCGAGGCCGTGCAGCAGCATCGTCAGGCGCAGGGCGCGTTGCTGCCGATCCTCCATGGCGTGCAGGACCGGCTCGGCTGGGTGCCGCCGCGGACGGTGCCGCTGATCGCCTTCGAACTGAACCTGTCGCGCGCCGAGGTGCACGGCGTGCTGAGTTTCTACCACTATTTCCGGCAGGCCAGGCCCGGGCGCAGCGTCGTGTACCTGTGCCGCGCCGAAGCCTGCCAGGCCTCGGGCGCCGCGGCGCTCGAGGCGCACGCCAAGCGCCGGCTCGGCGTCGACTTCCATGGCACCACCGCCGATGGGCGCTACACGCTCGAGCCGGTGTACTGCCTCGGCAACTGCGCCTGCGGTCCCTCGCTGATGGTCGATAAGGAACTGCATGCGCTGGTCACGCCAGAGCGCTTCGATGAACTGGTGGCGAAGCCCTCATGAGCACGACGGTCTATGTGCCGCGGGATGCGACGGCGCTGGCGCTCGGCGCCGAGGCCGTGGCCGCCGCGATCACCAGCGAGGCGGCGCGCCGCAAGCTCGACGTGCGCGTGGTGCGCAATGGCTCGCGCGGCGCGTTCTGGCTGGAACCGCTGGTCGAAGTGCAGACCGCCGCGGGGCGCATGGCCTACGGTCCGGTGCGCGCGGGCGATGTCGCCGGCCTGTTCGCCGCGGGCTTCCTCGAAGGCCGGGCGCACGCGCTGGCCCTGGGCGAAGCCGGCTCGATTCCCTACCTGAAGAATCAGCAACGCCTGACGATGGCGCGCATCGGCGTCATCGATCCGCTCAGCCTGGAGGACTACCGGGCGAGCGGCGGATACGCCGGGCTCGCCGCGGCGCTGGCAATGGAACCGGGCGCGATCGTGCAGGCGGTGACCGACTCCGGCCTGCGCGGCCGCGGTGGCGCGGCTTTCCCCACCGGCATCAAGTGGCGCACCGTGCACGATACGCAGGCTGGGCAGAAGTACATCGTCTGCAACGCGGACGAGGGCGACTCCGGCACGTTCTCCGACCGGTTGCTGATGGAAGGCGATCCCTTCTGCCTGATCGAGGGCATGACGATCGCGGGGCTGGCCGTGGGCGCGACCCGCGGCTTCATCTACCTGCGCTGCGAGTATCCGCACGCGCATGCCGCGCTGAACGGGGCCATCGCCGCGGCGCGTGCCGCGGGTCTCCTCGGCGAGAGCGTCGCGGGCTCGGGCAAGGCCTTCGATGTCGACGTGCGGCTCGGCGCGGGCGCCTACATCTGCGGCGAGGAGACCTCGCTGCTGGAATCGCTCGAGGGCAAGCGCGGGCAGGTGCGTTTCAAGCCGCCGCTCCCGGCGATCAAGGGACTGTTCGGCTGCCCGACCGTCGTCAACAACGTGATCACCTTCGCCAGCGTGCCGATCGTGCTCGCGCGCGGCGCCGCGCATTACCGCGACTTCGGCATGGGGCGCTCGCGCGGCACGCTGCCGGTGCAGCTCGCCGGCAACATCCGGCGCGGCGGGCTCGTGGAGTGCGCCTTCGGGGTGACACTGCGGACGTTGCTGGAGGAATTCGGCGGAGGTTCGCGTACTGGTCGCCCGATCCGCGCCGTGCAGGTCGGCGGCCCGCTCGGCGCCTATTGGCCGGCCTCGAAGTTCGACACGCCGCTCGACTACGAGGCCTTCGCGCAGGGCGGTGGCATGCTCGGGCACGGCGGCATCGTCGTGTTCGACGACACCGTCGACCTGGCGGCGCAGGCGCGCTACGCCCTCGAGTTCTGCGCGATCGAATCCTGCGGCAAGTGCACGCCCTGCCGCATCGGCTCGACGCGCGGCGTCGAGGTCATCGACCGCTGGCTCGCCGGCGACCGTCCGGCCGTGCAGGAATCGCTGCTGCGCGACCTGTGCAACACGATGACGCACGGCTCGCTGTGCGCGCTGGGCGGGCTGACGCCGCTCCCGGTGCTGTCGGCGCTCGAACATTTCCCGCAGGACTTTGTCAAACCCAGGGCCGCGGTGGCGGCCGGAAGCTGAACCATGCAATCCATAGCCGAGAATGACCTGGGCACGCCCGCGCGCCGCTCCGACCAGCAGGTGACGCTGCAGATCGACGGCTGCGAAGTCACGGTGCCGGCCGGCACGTCGGTGATGCGGGCCGCGGCGCTCGCGGACGCGAAGATCCCGAAGCTGTGCGCGACCGACCAGCTCGAGCCCTTCGGCTCCTGCCGCCTCTGCCTCGTGCAGATCGAGGGCATGAAGGGTTTCCCCGCTTCGTGCACCACCCCGGTCGCGCAGGGCATGAAGGTCACGACGCAGAATGCCGAGCTCGCGAAGCTGCGCCGCGGCGTCATGGAACTGTACATCTCCGACCATCCGCTCGACTGCCTGACCTGCCCGGCGAACGGCCACTGCGAACTGCAGGACATGGCCGGGGCGGTGGGCTTGCGCGAGGTGCGCTACGGCTATGCGGGCGCCAACCATCTCGATGCGCCGAAGGACGAATCGAACCCGTACTTCACCTTCGATGCCAGCAAGTGCATCGTCTGCTCGCGCTGCGTGCGCGCCTGCGACGAGCAGCAGGGCACGCTGGCGCTGACGATCAGCGGCCGCGGCTTCGATTCGAAGGTGTCGGCCAGCCAGGAAGAGTCGTTCCTCGATTCGGAATGCGTGTCCTGCGGCGCCTGCGTGCAGGCCTGCCCGACGGCGACGCTGTCCGAGAAATCGCTGATCGAGCAGGGCCAGCCCGACCACAGCGTCGTCACGACCTGCGCCTACTGCGGCGTCGGCTGCTCGTTCCGCGCCGAGATGCGCGGCGAGGAAGTGATCCGCATGGTGCCGAACAAGGACGGGCACGCGAACCACGGCCACAGCTGCGTCAAGGGCCGCTTCGCGATCGGCTACGCGACGCACCCCGACCGCATCACCAGGCCGATGATCCGCGCCAGCATCGCCGATCCATGGCGCGAAGTGAGCTGGGAGGAGGCGATCGGTCACGCCGCCTCGGAACTGCGCCGCATCCAGGCGAAATACGGCCGCGACAGCATCGGCGGCATCACCTCGAGCCGCTGCTCCAATGAAGAAACGTACCTGGTGCAGAAACTGGTGCGCGCCGGCTTCGGCAACAACAACGTCGACACCTGCGCGCGCGTCTGCCATTCGCCGACCGGTTACGGCCTGAAGGCGACGCTCGGCGAGTCGGCGGGCACGCAGACCTTCGATTCGGTGATGGACGCCGACGTCGTGCTGCTGATCGGCGCCAACCCGACCGATGCGCACCCGGTGTTCGCCTCGCAGATGAAGCGAAGGCTGCGCCAGGGCGCGCGGCTGATCGTCGCCGACCCGCGGCGCATCGACCTGGTGCGCACGCCGCACATCGAGGCGGCGCAGCACCTGCAGCTGCGGCCGGGCACGAACGTCGCGTTGATCAACAGCCTCGCGCACGTCGTGGTGCGGGAGGGCCTCGTCAAGGAAGATTTCGTGCGCGAGCGCTGCGAGGTCGATTCCTTCGAGAAATGGCGCGCGTTCGTCGCTGATGAGCGCAATTCGCCCGAGGCCATGGCCGCGATCACCGGCGTGGCGGCCGAGCAGGTGCGCGCCGCGGCGCGCCTCTATGCCACCGCGCGCAACAGCGCGATCTATTATGGCCTCGGCGTGACCGAGCACAGCCAGGGCTCGACGATGGTCATGGGCATCGCGAACCTCGCGATGGCCACCGGCAACGTCGGGCGCTCCGGCGTCGGCGTCAATCCGCTGCGCGGCCAGAACAACGTGCAGGGCTCGTGCGACATGGGCTCGTTCCCGCACGAGTTCCCGGGCTACCGCCACGTCTCGGAGACCGCGGTGCGCGAGCAGTTCGAGAAGCGCTGGCAGGTGAGCCTGCTCGGCGAGCCGGGGCTGCGCATCCCGAACATGTTCGAGGCCGCGCTCGACGGCGAATTCAAGGGCCTGTACATCCAGGGCGAGGACATCGCGCAGTCCGACCCCAACACGCAGCATGTGACGGCGGCGCTCACCGCGATGGAATGCATCATCGTCCAGGACTTGTTCCTGAATGAGTCTGCGAAGTTTGCCCACGTGTTCCTGCCGGGTTCCTCATTCCTCGAGAAGGACGGCACCTTCACCAATGCCGAGCGGCGCATCTCGCCGGTGCGCAAGGTGATGCGCCCGAAGTCGGGCTACGCCGACTGGGAGATCACGCAGCTGCTCGCCAATGCGCTCGGGCTGCAGATGAACTACACGCACCCGCGCGAGATCATGGACGAGATCGCCGCGCTCACGCCGACCTTCACCGGCGTGAGCTACGCCCGGCTCGACGAGCTCGGCAGCATCCAGTGGCCCTGCAACGCCGAGCACCCCGAGGGCACGCCGTTCATGCACGTCGGCAGCTTCGTGCGCGGCAAGGGGCGCTTCATGGTGACGGAATACGTCCCGACCGCGGAGAAGGTGAATGCGCGCTACCCGCTGATCCTGACGACCGGGCGCATCCTGTCGCAGTACAACGTCGGCGCGCAGACGCGCCGCACCGGCAACGTCGCCTGGCACGATGAGGACCGGCTCGAGATCCACCCGCACGATGCCGATGAACGCGGCATCCGGGAGGGCGACTGGGTCGGCGTGCAGAGCCGCGCCGGCGAGACCGTGCTGCGCGCGCGCGTGACCTCGCGCGTGCAGCCGGGCGTCGTGTACACGACGTTCCATTTCCCCGAGTCGGGTGCGAATGTCATCACGACCGAGAATTCCGACTGGGCCACGAACTGCCCGGAATACAAGGTCACGGCGGTGCAGGTCACGCGCGTGTCGCAGCCCTCCGCCTGGCAGAAGCGCTACCAGGAATTCAGCCGCCGGCAGGAATCGCTGCTCGGAGCGGCCGGGCATGCCGGCGCGCCCAAGGCCGAGGCCCCGCGCGGATGAGCGTCGAGCACCTGGTGCAGATGGCCAACGACATCGGCCATTTCTTCGCCGCCGAACCGAAGCGCTCGGACGCCGTGGCCGGCATCGCCGGGCACATCCAGCGCTTCTGGGATCCGCGCATGCGCCGGCAGATCGCGGCGCACCTGGCGGCCGGCGGCGCTGGCCTCGAAGAGCTCGCCCGCGAAGCGATCGCGACGCTGGAAGAGCCCCGAGGGGCGAACCAATCGAGCGGGATCCACGGGCCCGCGGCGTGAGCGCTCTCCGTGCCGAAGCGTTACAGGTACGCGCGTACCTGTAACGCACGGTGCGCCATCGAACCCCGCGGCAGGCGCGGTCTCATTCCGGGTCGTAGACCTTGTGGCAATCCTCGCAGGTGTCGTTGATCTTCTTGAATTGCGCCTGCGCGTCGGGGCAACTCGTGGCCGCATTGCCGGCCGCGGCCGCGGCGCCGTTGATGGCCTGCAGCACCGTGCCCAGCGCATCCGCATCCTTCTTGAAGCCGGCCTCCTGCGCATAGGCCTTCGGGAACGCCAGCGGGATTTCCTGCTGCAGCCAGGTGAGGCGGGCGCGTTCGGTCTCGACCGCCGCGCACTGGCCGGCCTGCGAAGCGGCGTCGAGCCGCTCGCGGTGGAAACCGAGCAGGTGCATGACCGCGCGCGGATGCTGGTGCGGCGCCTCGAGCCGGTGCGCGATGGAGTTGCCGGCAAAGCCCCCGGCGATGGCGCCGGCGACGGCGGCGATGACGTACTTGATCATGCGGTCCTCTGCTGGGGTGTCGAAGGTCAGTTGAGCTTAGCAAGAATGGCGTCGCCGCACTCGCGCGTGCTGGCCGGCTGCGCGGCCGGGGCCGCGAGGTCGGCGGTGCGCAGCCCGCCGGCGATGACCGCCGCCACCGCCGCTTCCACGGCCGCGGCCTCGGCCTCCAGGCGCAGCGAGTGCCGCAGCAGCAGCGCGGCGCTCAGGATCGCGCCGATCGGATTGGCGATGCCGCGGCCGGCGATGTCCGGCGCCGAGCCGTGGATCGGTTCGTACAGACCGCGCGTGCCTTCGCCGAGCGAGGCGGAGGGCAGGAGCCCGAGCGATCCGGCCAGCATCGAGGCCTCGTCGGTCAGGATGTCGCCGAACAGGTTTTCGGTGACCGCGACGTCGAAATCGCGCGGCCGGCGGATCAGGTGCATCGCGGCGGCATCCACCAGCATGTGTTCGAGCTGCAGCGCCGGGAATTCGCTTTTCACGACGCGCTCGGTCACCTCGCGCCACAGGCGCGAAGTCTCGAGCACGTTCGCCTTGTCGATCGACACGAGCTTGCGCCGGCGGCCCATCGCCAGCCGCGCCGCGACGCGCACGACGCGCTCGATCTCGCCCACCGTGTAGGTGCACAGGTCGCTCGCCTCGCTGGCCGTGCGCGTGCGGTGGCCGAAATAGATGCCGCCGGTCAGTTCGCGCACGAACACCAGGTCGACGCCTTCGAGCACCTCGGCCTTGAGCGTCGAGGCCTCGCGCAGCGCCGGATGGAGCGAGACCGGCCGCAGGTTGGCATAGACGCCGAGTTCCTTGCGCAGCCGCAGCAGGCCCTGCTCGGGGCGCACCTTCAGCTGCGGCGCGGACCATTTCGGCCCGCCGATCGCGCCGAGCAGCACGGCATCGGCGTCCAGGCAGGCTTGCAGCGTGGCCGGCGGGAGCGGTTCGCCGTGCAGGTCCATCGCGATGCCGCCGAACGGCGCCTCGACGAGTGCGAATTCGTGGCGGTGGCGCGCGGCGATCGCCTGCAGCACGCGCACGGCCTCGGCCGTCACCTCCGGCCCGATGCCGTCGCCGGCGACGACCGCGATGCGCGCCTTCATGGGCGCGCGGGGCGGCCGCGCGCCGCCTCGAAGCGGGCGATCGCGGCCTGCTGCGATCGCAGGTAGCCCAGTTCGTCGACGCCATTGAGCAGGCAGTAGCGCGCGAAGCGCTCGATCTGGAAGGCCACGGCGCGCCCATCGGGCAGCACGACGCGATTGCCCTCCAGGTCGACCAGCAGTTCGACGCCCGGGTTGGCCAGCAGCCAGGCGGCGCTCGCCTCGTCGACGACGATCGGCAGCAGCCCGTTCTTCAGCGCGTTGCTGCGGAAGATGTCGGCGATCTCGGTGCTGACCACGGCACGGATGCCATGGTCGAGCAGTGCCCACGGCGCATGCTCGCGCGAGGAACCGCAGCCGAAGTTGCGGCCGGCGACGAGGATCTGGCAGCCGGCCGCCGCGGGCTGGTTGAGCGGAAAATCGGCCCGCGGCGTGCCGTCGGGCGCGTAGCGCCAGTCGGCGAACAACTGCTGGCCGAGCCCCTCGCGCACCGTGGTGCGCAGGAACCGCGCCGGGATGATCTGGTCGGTGTCGATGTTGGTCGCCGGCAGCACGACCGTGCGCGAGCGAATCTGGCGGATGGGTTCCATGCCGGCGCTACCCGTTCAGCAGTTCGCGCGGATCGGTGACGCGGCCGCGCACCGCGCTCGCGGCGGCGGTCAGGGGACTCGCGAGCAGCGTGCGCGCGCCGCGCCCCTGGCGTCCTTCGAAATTGCGGTTGCTCGTGCTGACCGAGACCTGCCCGGCGCCGACGTTGTCGCCGTTCATGCCGATGCACATCGAGCAGCCCGACTCGCGCCACTCGCCGCCGGCCTCGATGAACACGCGGTCGAGCCCCTCGGCTTCGGCCGCGGCCTTGACCTGCTGCGAGCCGGGCACGACCAGCAGCTGCACGCCGCGCGCGACCTTGTGGCCGCGCAGCACGCGCGCCGCATCGCGCAGGTCGGACAGCCTCCCGTTGGTGCAACTGCCGAGGAACACGACGTCGACGGCGCGCTCGCGGATCGGCGCGCCCGGTTCGAAGCCCATGTAGGCCAGCGCCTTGCCGAACACCGGATCATCGGGCCGCCGCGGGATCTCGCCGCTGATGGGTATCACCATGCCGGGATTCGTGCCATAGGTAATCATGGGCTCGAGCGCCGAGCCGTCGAGCCTGAGTTCGCGATCGAACTGCGCGCCGGCATCGCTGGCGAGCGTGCGCCAGTCGGCCACGGCTTCGTGCCACGCGGCTCCAGACGGCGCTCGCGGGCGGCCGGCGAGGTACTCGAAGGTCACCTCGTCCGGCGCGATCATGCCGGCGCGCGCACCGGCCTCGATCGACATGTTGCACACCGTCATGCGCTGCTCCATGTCGAGCGCGCGCACCGCGCTGCCGCGGTATTCGATCACGTGCCCGGTCGCGCCGCCGACGCCGGTGCGCCCGATGATCGCGAGGATCAGGTCTTTTGCCGTGACGCCCTCCGGCAGCGCGCCCTGCACGTCGACCGAGAAGGTGCGTGCACGCCGCTGCAGCAGGCACTGCGTGGCCAGCACGTGCGCCACTTCGGTCGTGCCGATGCCGAAGGCGAGGGCGCCAAAGGCGCCGTGCGTGCTGGTGTGGCTGTCGCCGCAGACGACGGTCTTGCCCGGCTGCGTCAGGCCGAGCTCCGGGCCGACGATGTGCACGATGCCGCGCAGCTTGTCCTGCAGGCCAAACAGTTCGACGCCGGACTGCGCGCAGTTCTTCTCGAGCTCCGCGATCTGTTGCGCGGCCGATTCGACCGTGATGGGCGCGCCGCCGAACACCTGCTCGGTGCGCGTCGGCGTGGAATGATCCATCGTGGCCAGCGTCAGGTCGGGCCGATGCACGCGCAGCCCCGCGGCGCGCAGCATCGCGAAGGCCTGCGGCGAGGTGACCTCGTGCACGAGGTGCAGGTCGATGTACAGCACGGCCGGCGTATCGGCCGTCTCCGGGACCACCTCGTGCCGCTCCCAGATCTTCTGGTAGAGGGTCTTCACGGCGCGGTTCGTCAGCCGGCGGCGGCCACGCGCGGCTTGGCCTGCATGTCCACGTAGTCGAGCCAGCCCCATTTGTCCGCGGTGCGCCCGTCGAACAGGCCGAAGAAGGCCTGCTGGATGCGCTCGGTGACGGGCCCGCGCCGGCCCGCGCCCACGGGCAGGCGATCGACCGAGCGGATCGGCGTCACTTCGACCGCGGTGCCGGAGAAGAACAGCTCGTCGGCGATGTACAGCAGTTCGCGCGGAATCGCGCATTCGCGCACCTCGAGCCCGAGTTCGCGCGCCAGCTTGATGACCGTGTCGCGCGTGATGCCGCCCAGCACCGAATGCGCCAGCGCCGGCGTCAGCAGCGCGCCGTCCTTGACGACGAACAGGTTCTCCCCGCCGCCTTCGCTGACCGTGCCATCGGTCGACAGGCCGATGCCCTCGGCGAACCCGAGGCGCTTGGCCTCCATGCTGATCAGCTGGCTCGACAGGTAATTGCCGCCGGCCTTGGCCATGGCCGGCAGCGTGTTCGGCGCCACGCGCTGCCACGAGGAGATGCACACGTCCACGCCCTCGCTCTCGCCCTCGGCGCCGAGGTACTTGCCCCATTCCCACGCGGCGATCGCGACATCGACCGGCGGATCGTGCTTCGGCACGACGCCCATCTCGCCGTAGCCGCGGAACGCGATCGGCCGCAGGTAGGCGCCCTTGGAGAGCTGGTTGGCGGCAATCGCTTCCCGGCAGGCCGCGTCGATCTGCTCCGGCTGGAACGGGATCTGGATGCGGTAGATCTTCGCCGAATCGAACAACCGCCTGGTGTGGTCGTGCAGCCGGAAGATCGCGACCCCGCGCGGGGTGGCGTAGGCGCGCAGGCCCTCGAACACCGAGGAGCCGTAATGCAGCGCGTGCGCGAGCACGTGCACCGTGGCCTTCTCCCAGGGCACGAGCTTGCCGTTGAACCAGATGTAGGGTGTTGCGGGTATGGGCATGGTGTCCTCGGGACCTAGTGCTTCGCGCCGGCCTTGGCGTTGGCGGCCGCCAGGGCCTCGCGGGCCGCGAGGCGCGCGCCGCCCTGGCTGGACTGCTCGATGCGGTTGATGACCTCGAGCAGCGCCTTGCAGCTCGCCTCGATGATGTCGGTCGACACGCTCGAGCCGCGGTAGCTGCGGTCATTGTAATCCACGTAGACGACGGTTTCGCCCTGCGCGTCCTCGCCGACCGTGACCGCGTGCACCTCGAACTTGCGCACCTTGACGGCGAGGCCGGTGGCCTGCTCGATCGCCTTGTACGCGGCATCGACCGGGCCGTCGCCGCTGGCCTTGGCCGTGGGGCTGCGGCCGTCGGCATGCTGCAGCCGCACGGTTGCGCTCGCCGCCGATCCGAGCCTGGAGCCGACCTCGAGGCCGACCAGCGACCACGGTCCGTGGGCCGAGCCTTCCGCCCGCAGCACCAGCGCCTCGATGTCGCCGTCGAACAGCTCCTTCTTGCGGTCGGCCAGCGCCTTGAACTCCTCGAAGACACGGTTCAATTCGAGCTCGTCGAGTGCGAATCCAAGTTCCTGCACACGCTCGCGGAAGGCGTGGCGGCCGCTGTGCTTGCCGAGCACGAGGTTGCTGCGCGACAGGCCGACGTCTTCCGGCCGCATGATCTCGTAGGTCTGCGCGTTCTTGAGCATGCCGTGCTGGTGGATGCCCGATTCGTGCGCGAAGGCGTTCTCGCCGATGACCGCCTTGTTGCGCGGGATCGGCTGGCCGGTGATGTTCGACAGCAGGCGGCTGACCGGATACAGGCGGTTGGTCTGGATGCCGGTGCGCAGGTTGAAGAACTGCGAGCGCGTCGCCATGGCCATGACGACTTCCTCGAGCGAGCAGTTGCCGGCGCGCTCGCCGATGCCGTTGATGGTGCACTCGATCTGGCGCGCGCCGGCGACGACCGCGGTGAGGCTGTTGGCGACCGCCATGCCCAGGTCGTCGTGGCAGTGCACCGACAGGCGCACCTTGTCGATGCCGGGCACGTTCTGGCGCAGGTAACGGAACAGTTCGCCGAATTCATCCGGCACCGTGTACCCGACCGTGTCGGGAATGTTGACGGTCGTCGCGCCGGCCTCGATGACGGCGCCGACGACGCGCGCGAGGAAATCGAGTTCGGTGCGCGAGGCGTCCTCGGGCGAGAACTCGACGTCGTCGCAGAATTCGCGCGCGATCTTCACCGCCTCGACCGCGGCGCGCACGATTTCATCCTGCGCCATGTTGAGCTTGTACTGCCGGTGGATCGCGCTGGTGGCGAGGAACACGTGCAGGCGCCGGCGCGGCGCCGGCGCCAGCGCACGCGCGGCCGCCTCGATGTCGGCGCGGGTGCAGCGGGCGAGGCCGGCGATCACCGGCCCCTGTACTTCCTGCGCCACCGCGTGCACCGCCTCCCAGTCGCCGCGCGAGGCGGCCGGGAAGCCGGCTTCGATGACATCCACGCCCAGGTCCGCCAGCGCCCGCGCCACCCGCAGCTTCTCCGGCTGCGTCATGCTGCAGCCCGGCGATTGCTCGCCATCGCGCAAGGTGGTGTCGAAGATCAATACCCGGTCTGCTTCGGTGGCCATGACGGTCTCCAGTGGTCGCGTTCGCTATCGTGCTCGCTAACGGGTCGCCTGCAGCCAGGGCATGCGCGAACGCAGCTTCGCGCCGACCTTCTCGATCGGCTGGTTCAGGTCGGCCTTCAGCATGCGCTGGTAGTTCCTGCCGCCCGATTCGCTCTCGCGGATCCATTCGCGCGCGAAGCGCCCGCTCTGGATCTCCTTGAGGATGCGGCGCATCTCCTTGTGGGTGCGCTCATCGACGACGCGCGGCCCGCGCGTCAGGTCGCCGAACTTGGCGGTGTCGCTGATGTACTTGTGCATCTTCGTGATGCCGCCTTCGTGCAGCAGGTCGACGATCAGCTTCAGTTCGTGCAGGCACTCGTAGTAGGCGACCTCCGGCTGGTAGCCGGCCTCGACCAGCGTCTCGAAGCCCTTGACCACGAGTTCGGTCGCGCCGCCGCACAGCACGGCCTGCTCGCCGAACAGGTCGGTCTCGGTCTCCTCGGCAAACGTGGTCTCGAGCACGCCGCCGCGCGTGCCGCCGATGCCGTGCGCGTAGGCGAGGGCGCGCTTGTGGGCCTTGCCGGTCGCGTCCTGCGCCACCGCGATCAGGCAGGGCACGCCGTAGCCCTGCTGGTACTGCCGGCGCACCAGTCCGCCCGGACCCTTCGGCGCGATCAACACGACATCGAGGTCCTTGCGCGGCTTGATCTGCTTGAAGTGCACGTTGAAGCCGTGCGCGAACAGCAGCGTGGAGTGTTTCGGCAGCTTCGCCTTGATCGCCTGGTACAGCGCCTTCTGCGCCATGTCGGGCACCAGCATCGCGACGAGGTCGGCATTCGCGACGGCGTCGATCGGTTCGGCGACCTTGAGCCCATCGCGCTTGGCGTTCTTCCAGCTCGCGCCGCCCTTGCGCACGCCCACGACGACCTTGAAGCCGCTGTCCTTGAGGTTGAGCGCGTGCGCACGTCCCTGGCTGCCGTAGCCGAGGATGGCGATGCGCGCGCCCTTCAGCGCCTTCTTGTCCACGTCCTTCTGCGAAAACAACTTCATGACAGACTCTCTCCCGGGGAAAACAAGCCCACGATCAAAAAAAACCCCGCATCGGCGGCCGGTGCGGGGTTCTGGTGTTGTGGCGTCCTTCGGACCTTAGCTCAACATGCAGCTCCCGCACTGTCTGCTCCGCAGCAGCAGCAGGTTGACAGGAAGCAGCAGGAGGATCCGAGACTGCATAAGGGTTGAATAACACCACGGCATCAAGTACTTGTCAACGCAATTGGTTAAAGTAGCGCCCATGCTGATCGATCGCGCCGAAGCCACGAGCCCCACCCCGCTGTGGCTGGTGGGTGAGTCCATGCTGCAGCCGTGGCTGGCCGGCATCGATCCGGCCAGCGCGGCCTGGGTCAACGGCCAGGGCTTCCAGGCCGAGCGGGCGCGCGTGCTGACGCTGCCGGCGCCGAATGGCGGCATCGGCGCGGCGGTGCTCGGGCTCGGTGCGCTCGGCGATGCGGCGCA
>Ga0335070_10004900_pt1 | contig 15703 bp, 14 predicted proteins | sample Lox_Sample_13_FD_206722 | JGI IMG/M metagenome (GOLD analysis project Ga0335070, IMG submission 206722) | Soil microbial communities from Loxahatchee National Wildlife Refuge, Florida, United States - Lox_Sample_1.3 | ecosystem: Environmental > Terrestrial > Soil > Wetlands | place: USA... | reverse complement strand
GACGTCAGCAGCAGCGCGCAGCCCACGAGCACGGGGCCGATCGCTCTCACGTCACGCTGCGTGGTCGAGCGCGTCCTGGTACAGCAGCTCGGTCCGGTCGGTGCAGAACTGCTGCAGGAAGCGGGAAACCGCACGCCGGCGGCCCGCCTCGCCCATCCGCCGTGCAAGCTCGAGATCGCCGGCCACGCGGACGATCGCGGCGCGCAGCGGCTCCGCCTCGCCTGCCGGAACGAGCAACCCGGTCTCCCCGTCCCGCACGAGCTCGCCGAGACCGCCGATCGCAGCGGCGATCACCGGCCGCGCACGCTCCATCGCCTCGAGCGCGACCATGCCGAAGCCCTCGCCCATCGACGGCACGACGACGACCGCCGAGCGCTCGATCGCCGCCTGGATCGGGCTGACCTGCCCGAGGAAGTGCACCGAGTCGGCGACGCCCAGCTCGCGTGCGAGCGCGCGCAGCGCCGGCTCGAGCGGCCCCCGGCCCGCGACGTCGAGCTCGAGCTCGGGCAGCTGCTTCTTCGCGTCGGCGAAGGCGCGTAGCAGCACGATGTGGCCCTTGATCGGGATCAACCGGCCGACGCAGAGCAGCCGCGGCGTCGCCTGCGCATAGGGCTGTGGCACGCCGTCCGGATCGATGCCGTAATGCACGATCTCGAAGCTCTCGCCGTCGAACCCCTCGACGTCCTCGAGATAGCGCGCGAGCCCGCGTGAGATCGCAATGTGCACATGAGCCAGGCTCGCGACGGCGCGGTCGGCGAGGCCGAAGTACGGCGCCTCGCGGAACTCGTTGAAGCCGTGCTTGGTCGAGAACCGCAGCGGAACGTGGGCCACCGTGCCGGCGAGCAGGCCGTAGGCATCGGCGTGCACGAGATGCGTGTGCAGGATCGCGGGGCGCATCCGCAGGAGGTACGTGACGAGGCGGACGAAGGCGACCGGGTCTACATCGGCGCGGAGCGGAATGGCATCGAGCGGCACGCCACGGGCGGCCAGCGCGCGCGCGAAGTCCCACGCCCCCGGCTCGTTCTCGTGAAGCATCAGCATCCGGACGTCCCAGCCGCGCTCCCGCAACTTCGGGAGCAGCGAGAGCAGGTGCGCCTCGGAGCCCGAGATCCCGGCGACCTTCTGGAGATGGAGAACCGTCGTGCGCTTCACCTGGCGTCTCCGCCAACGGTAGCGAGCACGCCGTCCGCCCAGTGCTCGACCGAGTGATGCGCAGCGACGTACTCGCGCAGCTCCGGGCGGCGCCGTCGGTCGAGCGACTGCAGCCGCAAGGCGAGGCTCGCAGGGTCGTCCGTCTCGAAGCGCAGATCCTCGGTGAGCAGGTCGTCGAAGCCACGGTTGGACGTGAGCACAGGAAGGCAGGCTGCGGCGGCCTCGTAGACGACCTTGTCCCTCGCTCCGGCCCGCGTGTTGTTGATCAAGACGTGACTTCGCGCGAAGAGCGCAGGCACCTCGGCACGCGGCACCGGACCGTGGAGGACTGCATCGACGCCGAGCTCCCGGATGAGCCGCTCGAGGTCTCGTTTGTGATCGTCGTAAACGCCGTTCCCCGTCGACCCGTACGCCTCGAGCCTCACGTCTCCGGCGATCGCGACCCCCCGGAGGATCGCTTCGAGACCCTTCACCGGGGAGTAGCGCCCGAGCACGAGGGCCTGCAACGGTTCGCCGTCCGCCGGACCCTCGTCGCAGGCGAATTCGTCGACGTCGATGCCGTGACCGATGCCTCGCACCTTCGACGAGACGAGCGGAAACGAGTCCCGGTCGACCGAGACCACGGCCGTGGCCACCCGCTCCGCTGCACGCACGACGACGTGGCCTTTCCACTGCGTGTACCAGAGGACGAGCGGGATCCGCAGCGGCCTGACAAGCGGCGCGGCGAGCACCGCGTACAGCGGCACCATGTGCGCGACGACGCCGAGCGGCCGGGGGCGCAGCTCGCGCGCGAGCGCCGCGGCGAACTTCGCGCCGCGCTGCGCCTGCGTCGCCGCGCGGAACTCGTGCACCCGCGCGTTCTCCGGCACGGCTTCCGGCACCGCCGAGTCGCAGAGCACGACGAGCTCGTCGACGCGCGTGGCCAATGCACGCACCATCGGCACGGTCGCCGCAAGAATCGGATCGCGGGGATCCAGCCTCTGCGTCGCGAAGATGAGCCTCGACATCAGAAGAAGTCGAGGTCGCCGAGTGAGAAGCGCCAGGCCCGCCGGCTCTTCGGCAGAACGGGGGCGTCGTCGGTGAGGCGCTTGCCGATGAAGCGGATGGTGCGCGGGGTGGGCACGAAGCCGGCCGCGAGATAGGCACGCTCCTCGCCGGGATTGACCAGCGCAACGGCGAGGTCGGCGTCGACGGCCTGCACGCACCGCCGCAGCAGCTGCGGCCTGCCGCGGCCCACCGCGTCGCAGACGACGGCGGACGAGAACCCGTGCCACAGCGCGTACGTCACGACCGCCCAGCCGCCGTCTGAGTCGAAGCGGACGTACGGCCGCGGCGAGTCGGCGTAGCGCCAGTTCAGGTACTCGACGTCGCGCACGATGTGGTGCCCCGCGAAGGACGCCGCGTGCCGCTGCTCGAACGGAGCGATGCCCGGCTCGACGAGCAGCCGGCCCGCCCCGGTGCGCCGCAGCCGCTTCGGCCGCACCCAGACCCGCAGCGTCGTGACGTCTTCCCAGCCGAGCCGGCCGACCAGGATCGGGCCCGCCATCGGGTTGGTGAAGCCGAGCGCCCACCGCGCCCCGGCGCGCGCCGCCTCCTGCTCGTTGTGCAGCTCGAGGGTCGAGAACACGCCGCGCCCGCGTGCCGCCGGCGTCGTCACCGCATGAACCGCGTACGCTGCCAGGCCCTGGCTCATGCCGAAGCAGGACATCGCGAGCACGCCGAGGCCCGTCCCGTCCTCGTCGCGCGCCTCGGTGAGGATCCGCGCGCCCGCCGGGTTGCGGTCGAACCACCAGTCGAACTCGTCCGCGGACATCGACTCGCCGTACGTCTCCTGCATCAGCGCGAGGAAGTCGTCGCGCTGCGCCGGCTCGACGATCACTTCGAGGACGTGCCGAGCGCCGCGTTGAAGAGCCGCCGCGCGTGCGTTCCCGTCACGGTGTCCTTCACCGCGATCAGATCGCACGCGCCCGCAAGGACGAGCTCGAAGGTGCGATGCGAGTACGGCTCGACGTTGTAGCGGCGTAGCTGGAGTGGATCGCTGCTCGGGCTGTTTGCGCCCGAGACGGCGGTGAATGCGAGGTCGTAACCGGCCTGGCGCACGAGGCTCGGGTGCACCGGCTTGTAGTCCGCCTCGGAGCCCTTGACGTACGAGAACGCGCGCACCGGGCGCCCGAGCCGCTCCTCGAGCTTGAGCTTCGAGATCGTGATCTCGCGGGCGGCCTCGTCGATCTCGAGCTCGGCGAGCGGGCGGTGGCTGATCCCGTGCGACTCGATGCGAACGCCGTGGCGCTCGAGCTCCCGGATCTCGTCCCAGTCGACGGTCGCGTTGAACACGCCGTGCGCGGAGAGGTACTTCTCGTGCGGCAGCGGCTGCGGGTCGCCGACGTACGCGATCGGGACGAACTGCACCGCGGGATAGCCGTACTTCCTCAGCACGGGGGCCGCGTTCTCGAGGTTGTCCCGGTAGCCGTCGTCGAACGTGATCAGCACTGCGCCCTTCGGCAGCGGCTCGCTGCCGACGTAGTGGGCGAGCACCGCGTCGAGATCGACGACCGCGTAGCCGAGCTCGCCGAGCTCCGCCATCTGGTCGTCGAAGAGCGACACCGGCATCGACATCCGGTTGTTCGGCAGGTCGTTGACCTTGTGGTACATGAGCACGCGCAGGCTGCGTTCGTCGCCGTTGACCGCGCCCAGCCCGTTCGCCGTCTCGCCGATCGCGCGGTAGACGGAGTTCTTCAGCAGCTGCTTGATCTGCTCGCGCACGCGGGCAGTGTAGAGCCCTCAGGCGGGAGGGCCGAGGACGTGCCGGACGAGCGATTCGAGCCGGCCTGCGTATTGCTCCGGGGTCACGCTCCACTCTTCGCCGGTGCGCCGGGCGGCGTCCCCAAGGCGTGCAGCCGTGTCGGGATCTCCGAGCACCGCCACGAGGGCGGCTGCGAGCGCCTGCGGATCGTCGGGGTCGACGAGCAGCCCGTTGTCGCCCTCCGTGACGAGGTCGCGGATGCCGCCCGCCCGGCCGCCGACCACGCTGCGGGCCCGGCACATCGCCTCGAGGACGACGCGACCGAGGCCTTCGGCCCGCGACGGCAGGCACAGCAGCGTGGCCGCGTCCATGGCGGCGGAGACGCCGCGTGCGTCGAGCGACTCGGTCCACCGTGCACCGCCGCGCACGAGCTCGTGCGCGAGCGGGTCGAGCGTCCCGCGCCCGACGATGTGCAGCTCTGCGCCCGGCACCGCCTCCGCGACTGTCGGCCACGCGGCAGCGAGCGTGTCGAAGCCCTTGTAACGCTCGAGCACGCCGACGAAGAGCACGGCCGGAACGGCCGGCAGCGGCTGGACGGGGGGCGCGAGGAACGCAGCGGCGTCGACGAACGGCGGGAACTCTGCGATCGGCTCGGCGCCGCTTGCCCGCACGACGGAGCTCGTGAAGCCGGACAGCGTCCGGATTCCGTCCACGCGCCGGACGACGCTCGCGCCGATCGCGTCGCTGAGCGGATTGAGCAGCCTGCGGGCACGTGAGCCGTAGAGGCGTGTGGCCGCATGCCAGTCTCCCTGCACGTCGAGGATGACGCGTGCGCGGCTGCGCACGATGCGGCGGGCGGCGAGCACGGCCGCCGCCTCGTGCACGCCCTGCACGACCACCACGTCTGGCTCGAAATCCCGCAAAGCCGACGCAAGGCGTGCGGGAAGGACGAGATAGAACACCGGCCCGTCCAGCAGACGGGGCCGCACCCGCGGCCAGAGACGGAAGCGCGCGTCCCGGAGCGGCGAGCCCGGCGCAGCCGCGGCAACGACGTGATGGTCGACGACGGCGCCGACCGCGTCCCACTTCAGGAGCTGCGTGCCCTCGTGCGGCAGCCGGAACCGCTCGCGCGAGACGAAGAGGACGCGCGGCTTCACGCGCCCGCCGTCTCCAGCACGCGCTCGGCCCAGTGGTCCACGGAGTGCTCCGCGACGACCCGTGCGCGCAGCTCCGGCCCCGCGCCGCTTACGTAGCTACGGATCCGCTCGGCGAGCGAGCCCGGGAAGTCGCCGTGGAAGCGAAGCGCCTCCGGAAGCAACCCGTCGAACACGGGCGACGCTGCGAACACCGGGAGGCAGGAGGCCGCTGCCTCGTACACGACCTTGTCCGCCGCGTTGCCGTGGGTCGCGTTGACGACCGCATCGGATAGGTCGAACAGGTGCGGCACCTCGGCATATGCAACCTCGTCACCGAAGACGACGCGCTCGCCGACTCCCAGCTCGTCGGCGAGACGCTCGAGCTGCGGCCGGTGCGTACGGTCGGCGTCCGTCAGCACCGGGCCGTGGAGCACGAGCGTCGCCTCGGAAAGCTCCGGCAGCGCGCGCAGGACCGTCTCCCAGCCCTTGACCGGTGCGTAGCGGCCGAGCCCGAGCAGATGCCGGAGAGGTGCTCTCCGCTCGGGAACGCACCGCAGCGCGTCGACGTCGATCCCGTGCCCGATCGCTTGCACCTTCGGCGATCGAAGCGGAACGCTGCGCTCGTCCACCGTCAGGATCGCGTCGACGACCCGGGCCGCCGCGTTCAGCATGGAGCCGCCGCCCTGTTGCGTGAACCACAGCAGCAGTGGGACGCGCAACGGCCTCGCGAGCGGCGCGGCGATCACCGCGTAGACGGGAGCCATGTGCGCAACGACGGCAACGGGACGTCGCGCGAGCTCGGCGGCCAGCGCCGCAAAACAGCGTGCGCCGCGCTCAACCTGCGAAGACGCCGCGAAGCTGCGCGTACGGCAGTTCGCCGGCAATGCCTCCGGCACGACCGTGTCGGCGAGGACGACAACCTCGTCGACGCGCGCGGCAAGCGCGCGGATCTTGGGCAGGGTGGCGCCGAGGACGGGATGAGACGGGTCTGCCGCCTGCGTGACGAACACGACCGACGTCACGTGACGAGCACCCGCATCCGGCGCGCGTACTCGGCCGGCGTCTGCAGCCACGGCCCGGCGGCGGCGCGGGCTCCCGCCCCCAGCTGCGAGGCAAGAGCGCGGTCGGAAAGCACGCGAACGAGCGCGTCGGCAAGCGCGGCGGGATCGTCCGGCTCGACGAGCACACCGCTGACGCCGTCGGCGACGAGGTCGGGGATCGAGCCGGCGCGCGTCCCGACTATGCCGCGACCGCGACAGAACGCCTCGACGAGCACGCGGCCCATCCCTTCCGAGCGCGACGGCAGCACGAGCACCCACGCGTCGTCCAGCGCCGCCGCGACCGCTCCGGACGGGAGCTCTCGATCCCAGCGTGCACCGTGCTCGCGGACGAGCGCCTCGGCAACGTCGGCGCGTGTGCCCTTGCCGATGAGGCGCAGCGAGGCGTTCGGGACGCGGGGCGCGGCGAGCCGCCACGCTCGGGCGAGGCCGTCGACGTTCTTGTAGGCCTCGAGCACGCCGACGAAGAGCGCGGCCGGCTCGGACGGCAGCGGTACAGCCGGGCCGACGAACGGCTCGATGTCCATGAACGCCGGGAAGTCGGCGGCCGGCTCGAGGCCGAGCTCTCGCACGAGGCCGGCCGTGAACGGCGACACGGTGCGCACCGCATCCGCACGGCGGAGCGCGGCGGCGGCGACCGAGTCGCCGAGCTTGCCGACCAGACGACGCGCGGACGCGCCGTAGAGCCGCGTCGACGTGCGCCAGTCGCCGTGCACCTCGACGACGATGCGGGCCGGAACGCGCGCGATCCTGCGGGCGAGCAGCGCCGCTGCGGCGTCGTAGGCGGTCTGGCAGACGACCGCGTCGGGCCGGAACTCGCGCAGCAGGCGCGCGGTACGCGAGGGCAAGGCCAGCCAGAAGGCGAGCCCGTCGAGCCGGCGCACCCGGAAGGGCGGCACGAGCGTGAACGTACGGTCGCCGGGAGCCGACCCGGGCAGCGCGGATGCGAGCACCCGCACGTCCAGCTCGCCGCCGAGCGCCTCGAACTTCTGCGCGAGGCTCCGCGAGAGGGGCAACCGGTACCGGGTCCGGCCGACGAAGAGAACGCGAGGCCTGCTCACGCGCCCAAGCCTAGTAACAGAGTGTTACTTGCTTGTATGGGCGACGCGGAGGAGGGTTTCCTCGAGGCGGCCGAGGATGTTCTCCGGCGCGTAGCCGGCGACGGAGGGAACGGCCGCGTAGCCGCTCACGCAGCGCGTCGTCCGCGAAATAGCGGCGCATCGCCTCGCCCAGGGCGTCGGCGTCGCCGGCGGGGACGAGGAGGCCGTTCTCGCCGTCGCGCACGACCTCGGCGACGCCGCCCGTCGTGGTCGCGAGCACCGGCGTGCCGACCGCAAGCGCCTCGACGACCGCGTGCGGGAAGTTCTCCCAGCTCGAGGAGAGAACGACTGCGTCTGCTGCGCGGAACAGCTCGAGCACCCGCTCGCGCGACTGAGGCCCGAGAAAGCGCACGCGGCCGGCGAGACGGAGCTCGGCTGCCCGGCGCTCGAGCGCCGCTCGCTCGTCGCCGTCCCCGGCGATCACCAGCGTCACGCCGTCCACGCGCGCGAGCGCCGCCAGTGCGACGTCGAGCGACTTCTGCGCGGTCAGACGACCGGCGAACGCAAGCGTGCCGCCGTCCAGCTCGAACGAGCGCCGCAGATCCTGACGCGGCGGCAGCTCCGGCAGCGGCGGCGCAGGGTTCGGGAGCACCGAGACGCGATCGGCGTGCACGCCCCACGAGACCGCCAGGTCGCGCAGGTACGCGCTCGGCGTGAAGACGTGCGCGGCCCCGCGCAGCTCGAGGTCGCGTGCGAGCCGCAGCACGCGCACCGCCGGCCCGCCGCCGAGCCGCTGGAAGCCGTCGACGTCGCCGCCGACGATGCTCCGGCGCCGTGCGCGCTCGAACGCGGGGTCGGCCGTGAGCTTCACCACGTAAGGCCTTCGCGCAGCGGACGAGCCGGCAGCGCTTCGCCCGAACATCCCTGTCGTGTAGACGACGTCGGCGCCGGCGGCACGGCGCGCAACCTCCACCGTGGTGCGCAGATGAACGACGCCCTTCGGCAGTCTGCGCGAGATCCAGCGCACCGGATAGGGACGAGGCTCGGGTGCGCGCGCCGCGGTCGTCACGATCTCGACGCGGTGTCCGCGTGAGAGCAGGAACGCGGCCACGTCCGGGGCGTGGCTGGCAGGGCCGCCGACGTCGGGCGGCCAGATGCCGGAGACGACGAGAACCCTCATCGCGCGAGCGCTCCGGCCTCCGCCTCCTCCTCTGCGGCCATCTCCGCGAGCGGAGCCGGCTGACGGACGTCGTCCGGCCGGATGCGCACGAAGATCGCCGCCCAGAGCAGCGCGAAGACCGCCATCCCGACGAGGAACGCACCTGCCGCGCCCGTGGCTCCCCATCTCGATCCGAGCACGACGACGAGCGGCAGCACGACGAGCGTCTCGACACCGTGCGTCCAGATGCGGAGCTTCGGCCGCCCGATCGTCACCGGGAACGACTTCGTCCACCCGACGACGAGCTGAACTGCCGCGGTGACGAGGAAGAGCCGGGCGGCGTTCGACGCACCGGCGTAGCGCGCGCCGTACACGAACGTGATCAGATGCGGCACGGCCCAGTACAGCGGCGGCACCGCGACGACGCAAAGGACGGCAGCGACGGCGCTGTAGCGGCGCACCTGTTTCAGCACCGCCGACTGGCGGCCGCGCTCCCATTCGCGCGTCTGCTCCGTCAGCAGGACCATCCGGGCGGGTGCCGACAGCGCCTGGAAGCCGGATTGCGGCGCCTGTGCGATCTTGAACAGGCCCGTCTGCGTCGTGCTCGTCACACCGGCGAGCAGCAGCGGCGCGAGCCCGGTGCGCAGCGAGAGCACCCCGGTCGCCGCGCTCGACTGGGCGATGAAGGAGATGATCCCGCGTCGTTGCTCGCCGAGCCGGGCCGCGGGTGCGTGGGGGAAACGAACGAACGCGAGCCGGCCCGCCACGCCGACGGACACGGTCGCGGCGGCCTGCGCGACGAGCACGCCGGCGACCGCCTGGGTGAGCCCGTAGCGCGCGCCGACGGCGACACCGGCAAGGCGCAGCGCCATCGACCACGCAAGGAAGACCGCCCGGAGGTCGTACCGGCTGCGCAGGTAGAGCGTCGAGCCGGCGAAGCCTTCGAGCGACTGCGCCAGCGGAATCGCAGCCGCCACGAGGAGCGCGTCACGCAGGCGCGAGGAAGCGACAGCCGCAAAGGCAACCAGACCGGCACCGCCGACGACCGAGCCGGCGACCTTGAACCAGAACGCGCTGCGATAGAGGGTGCGCAGCCGTCCCCAGTCCTCGCGCGTCACGTAGCGGAAGCCGTACTTCACGAGAGCCTCTTCCACCGTCAGGTCGAAGAACGACTGGAAGAAGCCCGTCGCGTAGATGACCGTCGTGTAGTCGCCGAACGTCTGCTTGGACGGGAAGACGCGCCCCGCGACGACGGTCGCCGCGAACCCGAGCACGACCGACGAGTACATGCCGACGGCCGTGACCGAACGGCGTACGAGGAGTCGGCTCATCGGGCGACGGCAGTATAGTTGCCGGTCCTTGACCACCAGCTCTGCCTCCACCGGAGCCCGGGAGGAGCGGGGTCTCGCGCTGACCGTGTCGCCCGGCGCGCTCGTGCTCGCTGCTGCGATCCCGGTCCTCTTCCTGCACGTCAAGTACCAGCCCGGCTTCGGCGTGGCCTTCGGCGAAACGACGCTGAACGCATATCTCTCCGATTTCGCGGTGCTCGCCGTGGCGATCGTCGCGCTCGCGAGCGGCTTGCGCAACGGCTTCGCACCCCTCGTGCGGGGAAGATGGCTCTGGCTCGCCGGCCTGCTGACCTTCGCATGGATCTTCGCCGAGGTCGCGTACGGCAGGAGGCACGCCCCGTCCTATGCATGGCACACGCACGCGGCGACCGCGGCGAAGTTCGCAGAGTACGCCCTGCTCGCACCGTCGCTGCCGCTGCTGCTTCGCGGGACGCGCGATCTGCTGCTGCCGCTGTGGTCGCTCACGATCTGGAACGTGGTCGCGACGACTGCGGGCGTCGTGCAGTTCTTCGGCGCGCGCATCCTCATCACGGGCGCGGCCGGCCACCGTCAGGCCTCGTTCCTCTCGGAGGCCGACTTCGCCGCGCTGTCCGGTGCGACGCTGCTCCTCGGCCTGATCGCGCTCGCACTTCCCCGCCTGGGCCTTGGGCGCAGGCTAGCCGTCGTCGCGACGGCCGGCGGAGCAATCGGGACGATCGTGGCCGGGGCGATCGCGGCGCTGCTCGGGCTGCTCGTCGCGGGCGCCGCGATCGGCGTCGTGCTCGCGATCCGCCGCGAGCTACCCCGCCGCGCCGTCTCGATCGCGGCCGTGGTCGCCGTCGTCGCCGCGGGCTCTGTCGCGATCCGTGGCACCGACCTCGAGCAGTTCGTGCACTTCCTCGGCGCGAATCTCGGACAGCAGCAGGCACAGCAGGCGAAGGTGCAGACCTACGCCCATCACACGCTCCTCGCCTGGATCGGCTTCGAGATCTGGACCGATCACCCGCTCCTCGGCGTCGGCTGGGAGGGCTCCTCGGAGCCCGGGAACTTCGAGCCCTACCTCCCGGCAGCGCATCGCCGCTTCCCACACGAGGCGCCGCTCGCATTCCCGGCGGCGGCGCCCGATCGCCGCTACGGGGTGCAGAACGTGTGGATTCAGGCCCTCGCCGACCTCGGGGCGATCGGCTTCGCGCTCTGGGTCGCGATCTTCGCCGCAGCCGCGTGGCTCTCCGCGCGTGCCGCAATCGCCGGCTCGTCCGGGGCCGCACTGCTGGGACTCGCGTGGACGGCGCTGCTCGTCGGGCTCTGGACGTCGCAGGGCTACGTCGCGGGCATTCCGCTCGACGCTCTCACCTGGCTCGCGTTCGGCCTGGCGGCGATGCCGCCGGGGACGGAGGCGAGCACGTCGCCGGCGCGCTACTTCGCCGGCCTCCGCCGCTCCTTCCGCGAGAATGGCGCCTGATGGCGAGGGTGCTCGTAACAGGCGGCGCGGGCTTCATCGGCTCGAACCTCGTCCGGGCGCTGCTCGAGCGTGGCGACGAGGTGCGCGTGCTCGACAACTTCTCCACCGGCAACCGCGCCAACCTCGACGGTCTCGACGTCGAGATCGTCGAGGGCGAGCTCCGCAGCTACGAACGTGTGCACAACTCCGTTCGCAGGGCCGAGATCGTGTACCACCTCGGCGCGCTCGGCTCCGTCCCGCGGTCGGTGCAGGACCCGCTCACGTCGAGCGCGGTCAACGTCGAAGGGACGCTGAACGTCCTGCTTGCCGCCCGCGACGAGGGCGTGCGCCGCGTCGTCTTCTCGTCGTCCACCTCGGTGTACGGCTCGAGCCTCCAGCTGCCCACGGGCGAGGAGACTCCGCCGGACCCGATCTCGCCCTACGGAGTCGCCAAGCTCGCCGCCGAGCGCTACTGCATCAGCTTCGCACGTGTGTACGAGTCGTTCGAGTCGGTCGTGTTGCGCTACTTCAACGTGTTCGGCGAGCGGCAGAGCCCGTATTCGCAGTACGCCGGCGTCGTACCGCGCTTCGCCACCGCAATCGCATCCGGCAACGTGATCGACGTGTACGGCGACGGCGAGCAATCGCGCGACTTCACGTACGTCGGCAACGTCGTCGACGCGACGATTCGGGGCGGCGAGACGCCGGGGGCGAGCGGCGAGGTCTTCAACGTCGCCGCGGGCTCGTCCGCGAGCGTGAACACGCTGGCGGAGCTGATCGGCACGATCCTCGGCAAGCCCGTAGAGAAGCGGCACCTGCCGGCGCGCGCGGGCGACATCCTCAACTCGTGGGCCGATCTGAGCAAGGCGGAGCGCGTGCTGGGCTACCGTCCGCAGATCGGCCTCGAGGAGGGCCTCAGGCGCACGATCGAGTTCCTGCGTGGCTGAGAGCAACGGCCGTCCCGAGCCGATCAAGGTACTCCGCGTCATCGCGCGGCTCAACGTCGGAGGCCCTGCGCTCCACGTCGCCTACCTGACCGCGGGTCTCGCCGACCGCGGTTACGACACGATGCTCGTCGCGGGCACGGTCGGCTCCGGTGAGGAGTCGATGGCATTCGTCGCCGAGCAGCGTGGCGTACATATCGAAACGCTCGACGAGCTGCATCGCGAGATCTCACCGCTCCGCGACCTGCGAACGATCCTGCGGCTCTCGCGCCTCATCCGCCGCGAGCGCCCGATGATCCTTCACACGCACACGGCGAAGGCGGGAGCGGTCGGCCGCATCGCCGCGCTGCTTGCGGGGGACGCGCGGCCCCCGGTGATCGTGCACACGTTCCACGGCCACGTGTTGCGCGGGTACTTCAACCCCGGGCTGACCGCGGCCTTCCGCGTGCTCGAGCGAATGCTCGCCCGCGTCACCACGACACTGGTCGCCGTCAGCCCCGAGGTCCGCGACGACCTCGTCGCGCTCCGCGTCGCGCCCGCGTCGAAGTTCGCGGTCGTCCGGCTGGGGATCGAGCTGGACGAGCGCGTGAGCGGCGGCGACGAGAGACGGCGGGCGACGCGCCGGCTGCTCGGCATCCCCTCGGACGCCTTCGTCGTCGGCTGGGTCGGGCGCATGACGGCGGTGAAGCGAACGGAGGACGTCGCACGGACGCTGCGGGCTCTCGTCGACCAGGGCGTCGACGCGTATCTCTGCCTTGTCGGCGACGGTCCCGACCGCGTCGGCCTCGAGCGCCGCGTGCACGAGCTCGGCATCGCGAAGCGTTGCCTCTTCGTCGGCTACCAGGAGGACGTCGCCAGGTTCTACGACGCGATCGACGTGCTGCTCCTGACGTCCGTGAACGAGGGGACGCCTGTGAGCGTCATCGAGGCGCTCGCTGCCGGCCGTCCTGTCGTGGCGACTCGTGTCGGAGGCGTCTCGGACGTCGTCCGCGACGGAGTCGACGGCTTCCTCGTCGACGTCGCCGACGTGGAGGTGCTCGGCGCCAGGCTGGCCGAGCTCGCCGGCGACCCCGAGCTGCGGGCACGGATGGGGAGCGCAGGCTGTGCGCACGTGATCGAGCGCTATGCAGTCGCGCGGCTCGTCGAAGACGTCGACCGGCTCTACCGCTCGCTGCTGCCCCCGCGGGGAGCCGACGTCCCTACGCCGGACGAGGTCAGCCGCGCGGCAGGCTGACGAACGTGCTCCAGGAGGGCTTATGGACCCCTGCCACGGTCTCGAGCCCCGATTGCCAGCCGCCGATGTTGGGCTCGTCCTTGATCAGGAACCAGAGCATCATGTCGATGCGCGGGTTCGCCCTCGCCATCGCATAGGCCTGCTTCATGTCGGCTGCCTGCTTCGCCCAGCTGATGCCGAAGATCGTCTTGTCGGGCGGGTTGGTCTGGTAGCCGTACTCGGTGATCCACAGGTGCTTCGCGCCGTAGAGCCTCGTGATCTGGGAGAGCAGCACGCTGATGTTGCCGAGCTGGATCCGTCGCTTGTTCTTGCCCGTCGGGACATACGCCGGCCCTTCGCTGCCCGCATCCGCGTAGGGGTGGTGCGCATAGACGTCGAACCGCTTCATCCCGAAGGTGTGGGCTGCGGTCAGGAAGGAGAGCGGATCGACGGAGGCGCGCTTCGACGTCGGTGCGTCGTTCCCCTTCGGCCCGGTGACGCCACACGCGACCTGCTCGCCGGTGAGGTAGCCCCGGTCCGGTGAGATCAGGACGGAGTGGACACCGGTGTACACGGCGTTGCAGATCCGCGCGTACTGGTATGCGCTCTCGATCCGCCACTTGCTGCCCACCCGCTTGTACTGCGGCGTGAGCCAGTCGGGGTTGTTCGGCTCGTTCCACGCGGTCCACATGTTCACGACAGGGAGGGGCTCGTCGCCGATCCCGAGCGTCGCGTTCTGCTGCCAGGACGGCGGCGTCCAGAAGCCGCTGTAGCGCTCGGCAGCCGCGTACGCGAAGTCCTGGAGATCGGTGAAGTTCGTCGGTGCTACCGTCCTCGCCTTGCCGCCGTTCGCCCACGACGGAGTGAAGAGGATCGACAAGACGACCTTGATGTTGTTCAAGGCCGCGTACTTGACAAGACGATCGTAGAGCGACCAGTTGTAGGCGGGATCTCCCGGATCGGTGGGGTCGGTCGGCTTGCTGTTCGCGACGGCCCACTTGTTGCCGCCCCAGTAGAGGTTGACCCGCAGCACCTGCGCCTTGAGCGTCTTCAGCATCGCGAACGCCGTTGCCGGGTCACCGTAGAGCGTGTCCGGCTCGTCGTTTATCCCGACGAGCATGTGGCTCGAGGTACGCGCCTTCGCCGCGGCGCCGTGCTTGGACGAGGCTCCGGCAGCCTGCACGGCGAGTCCGGCGCCGAGCAGTCCCACCGCAACGATCAGGACGATGCGTCTAGACACGTAGTGACTCCCGTGGGATCGCTTGCAGCATTTGCCGCAGCCCGTCGTCGAGGCTGACCTGCGGCTCCCAGCCCAGCAGCTGCTGGGCGCGCGTGATGTCGGGCTGGCGCACCTGCGGATCGTCGACGGGCAGGGCCTCGAACACGATCTCGCTCTTCGAGCCCGTGACGCGGATCACCGTCTCGGCGAGCTCGAGCAGCGACAGCTCTCGCGGGTTGCCGATGTTCACGGGAAGGTGCTCGCTGCTGCGGGCGAGCAGAACGAGGCCGCGGATGAGGTCGTCGACGTAGCAGAAGCTGCGCGTCTGCGAGCCGTCGCCGAACACGGTCAACGGCTCGTCCGCGAGCGCCTGCCGCGTGAACGTCGGGATCGCGCGTCCGTCGTGCGGACGCATCCGAGTGCCGTACGTGTTGAAGATCCGGACGATGCACGTGTCGACGCCCTGCTGGCGGTGGTACGCCATCGTCAGCGCCTCTGCGTAGCGCTTTGCCTCGTCGTACACGCCGCGCGGGCCGATCGGGTTGACGTTCCCCCAGTAGGTCTCGGGCTGCGGATGCACCGCGGGGTCGCCGTACACCTCGCTCGTCGATGCGAGCAGGAAGCGGGCCCGCTTGAACTTCGCCAGGCCGAGTGCGTTGTGCGTGCCGTACGAGCCGACCTTCAACGTCTGCAACGGCAGGCGCAGATAGTCGATCGGGCTCGCAGGGCTCGCGAGATGGAAGACGAAGTCGATGGGCTCGTCGATTGCAAGATGCCCCGTGACGTCATGATTGATGAAGAGGAACTGGTCGCCGCGCAGGTGCTCGACGTTCTGGAGCGACCCCGTTTCCAGGTTGTCGACGCAGAGGACGCGGAGTCCCTCGGCGACGAGGTAGTCGCAAAGATGCGAGCCGAGGAACCCCGCACCTCCTGTGACGACAGCCGTCGGCATCGCACCGATGCTAGCGGGGCCTCCGGCGGACCGGGCCGGACTTAACGAAGGATTTACCGCCTGGGACGGTGCTAGCGTCACGCTGCGATGCGCGCGCCGAGGCTGACGGGCTGGTGGGGGGCGCTCGGCCTGCTCGCGGCCGTTCGGCTCGCGATCCCGCTTGCCGCCTACGCCGACGCGGGCTCGAAGCTGCCCGGCATCCCACGGTTCACGCGGTCTGCTCGTGACGGAGGCCTCATGGGCGACGCGAACAGCTTCTACGCAGGAGCGCGTGAGTTCATGGCGGCCTGGGGCCGGATGCCGCGGCCGCTGTTCGCC
>Ga0335070_10004899_pt1 | contig 15703 bp, 18 predicted proteins | sample Lox_Sample_13_FD_206722 | JGI IMG/M metagenome (GOLD analysis project Ga0335070, IMG submission 206722) | Soil microbial communities from Loxahatchee National Wildlife Refuge, Florida, United States - Lox_Sample_1.3 | ecosystem: Environmental > Terrestrial > Soil > Wetlands | place: USA... | reverse complement strand
CCGAGACGGCTGCCGGAGGTGATGACCCGGGATGAGGTTCAAAGGCTTCTTTCGAAAATGAGCGGAATCACTGGCTTGATGGCCGGGTTGATGTACGGAAGTGGCATTCGGCTCATGGAGTGTGTCCGGTTGCGGGTGAAAGACATTGACTTTACACGGCACCAAATCATGGTGCGGGACGGGAAGGGGCAAAAGGACCGGGTGACGATGCTTCCGGAGCGTTTTGCCGCTCCTTTGCAGGAGCATCTTGCCCGGGTAAAGGTTACTTATGAACACGATTTGGTTCAGGGAACGGCTGATGTCTATATCTGGCCGGCCCTGGCGCGAAAGTATCCGAATATGGGGAAGGAATGGATCTGGCAGTATGTGTTTCCTGCCAGAACCCTGTCGGTCGATCCCCGTAGCGGCAAGGTGAGACGGCACCATATCAACGAAACCCTGGTTCAGAAGGCGGTGAAAGAGGCTGCCGCTGGGGCCGCAATTAACAAGAGGGTTAGTTGCCATACCTTGCGTCATTCGTTTGCCACCCATCTCCTTGAAGCGGGTTATGACATCCGTACGGTTCAGGAACTGTTGGGACATGCCAATGTCATCACCACCATGATTTACACGCATGTACTGAACAGGCCCGGGCTCTCGGTAAAAAGCCCGGCGGATATCTGACGAAGATATAGCACAATGAAATGGTAAGGGATCTCCGGGGCGTGCAACCTCGGTGTTTCTGGAATAGAACATTATCAAAAATGGATAGAGGCGTCAAGATATTCAAAGAGATGTAAAGCTCCCCGCCCTACAGGGCGGCGCTTTCCGGCAAGGTGGTTCCATCATATTGTGCCCCTTGACCCCGTCCTGAAGGACGAGGCTCACGGGGCACTTTCCGGTCAAGGAGGAGTGATCATCCTCCCAAGAAAACTCTGGACCCCGGTTTTCACCGGGGTGACGAATACGTTCTTATTTCTACCGGGGTGACGAATACGTTCTTATTTCTTCACAGGCTCCATTTGCTGAAAGAGTGAAGGGATGTAAAAATTATTTTATTATACTTTTATGTGGACAAGAAGAAAACTCGTAAAAACTTGGTTTTGGGCTTCTTTATCAAGCCTCGTTCTTAACCCTCTCTCAATCGTCTGGGCCAAAGCAAAACAGCTCCTTCCCAAAGGATTCCCAAAGAACCAACTCTTAAACATGAATCCGGCGGAGATTGACAATCGGAATCTGGAAGTTGATCCCCTCAAACAATTTGGAACCATGGGGCCTACGGATGTGGCGATCGATTCGAAAACTTATCGACTCAAGGTCACTGGAACAGTCGAGCGCCCTCTTTCACTCGGCTACGATCAAATTCTCAAGTATCCCTCATTGACCGAAACCGTCCTCCTCATCTGTCCTGGTTTCTTCTCCAATAACGGCCGTTGGACAGGAGTGACCTTAAAGAGCTTGGTTCAGGAAGCGCAGATTAAAAAAGAGGCTCAATATGTCGATGTCGTTGGAAACGGTGAAAAGCGTACCAGAATCTCAATAAAAGAACTCGATCAAAAAAAGATCTTTCTGGCCTATCGTGTGAACGGCGAAACTCTTCCTCGGAAACACGGCTTTCCTCTGAGACTGGTCTATGAAGATGCCTACGGGTCTGACTGGGTGAAATATATTGAGGAGATCGTCGTCTCTTGATCTTTAGAAACCGGAGGCCACATTAAACACCGCAACAAATACACCAAGGATAACTAATACCCCAATTGAGCCGAAAATATGCAGATCTTTCAAACGAACGGCTTCGGTCTTAAAGCCCGGTTGTTCGATTTGCTGGGCTATTCATTTAAACACACCATTTCTTATCTCATCTCCTTTCCCCTTACGATGGGGGAAGGTTGGGATGGGGATGGACACCGTGGATCCTCCCCCCCACCTTAATCCTCCTCCTCCGTGGGGGGAGGAAGTTATTTTTTTTGACTCAATTGGGGTAATACGAACGCAATTAATTCATTGTCATTCCAAAATTCGAGATTCCGAAACAAGTTCGGAATGACATACTTTTTCTTGTCATGCTGAACTCGTTTCAGCATCTCATTTAATACGTTTGTATTAATATAAATGTGTACAAAGAAGGCAGAGCCATCTTTGACTCTGCCTTCTTAGAATGTTTTGATTAAGTCAGACTGAACCTAAGCTCGCCCAGCTTCTCAATCTTAACGGTGAGCTTGTCGCCCGGCTTCAGCCATACCTGCTTTTCCTTCGGATAGCCTATGATTACGCCCTCCGGCGTCCCGGTGAATATGATATCTCCGGGCTCAAGCGTCATCAGCTTCGAAGTATAGCTGACGATCTGGGCGCAGTTGAACACCATGTCGTTCGTATTCGATGACTGCCGCACCTCCCCATTCACGGTGCATTCGATCTTGAGGTTGTTCGGGTTGGGCACCTGATCGGCTGTCACCAGATAAGGACCGATGGGAGCACACCCATCGCAGGTCTTGCCGATCATCCACTGGCTGCTGCGCATCTGCAGGTCGCGGACACTAAAGTCGTTGCCATTGCAATAGCCAAATACGGAAGAGAGCGCTTCAGCCTCGCTGACGTTCGCGGCGCGCCTGCCCATCACGACCACCAGTTCGCCCTCGTAATCAAATTGATGACCGGGAATACTGGAAACTCGAATCGTGCCCTGATGGCAATTCAATGTATTGTTATATTTGTTGAACAGGATCGGAAGTTTAGGAATGGGGTTATTGGTCTCACGGGCATGTTTGGCGTAGTTGAGCCCAACACAAATGATCTTTTCGGGATTGGTAACACAAGGGCCGAACTCGATCTGGCTCTCCTCCACGAATACCCCCTTACCGCTCGAAAGAGCCTTCTCCACAAGTTCGGTCAAGCCCTGGTCGCCCCGCCGGAAAAGGTCGTCGATCGTTATCGGCGCCTCGCTCTTGAGCGCCTTTGCAGCCTTTCTCACATCGAGAATACCCTTCTCCATTTTCACGCCAAGGGTATAGTCCTCCCCACTCCGCATCGTTAACAAAGTCATCCGTCGCGGCATCGCGGGGTCAGCGGGTTTCGCTCCCTTGCCGGCCCCCATGGTGCCTGCCTGCGCCGTGCGCATTGCCAGTTTGCTGCCAACGACGGCGGCGCCACCCACACCAACCTGCTTCAGAAAAGTTCTGCGATCGTAATCCATAATGTCTCCTCCTTTCTTTCCCTGCGTAGGAACCAACTTTAGTAGATTCATTCGCCTAAGCCGTTCGATCCGATCAATGCCCACAATATCCATGCCTGTTTCAACGATCATAATCCAATTCGGAATACGGAGGTCGAAAGCTTTTATTCCACACTCCGCAATCTGCAATCCGCAATTTATTTAATAACGGCAACCCCTTCTTGGGTTACGTCCTTGGCGAGAAATTCCATAATCAATCTTGTGACCTCTTTCGGTTTCTGTAGCTCCAAATCGTGGATCCCATCGTCAAACCGCACAATTTCGACATTGGCAAGATGGTTTTTCAAGAACTCGGCATTCGTCGCAGCCATGCCATGGTAGTAGGAATTTCCGCCGTAAAGATAAAGAACAGGAGTCCGTATGGTCTTGGCCTGGCCCGAGAAATCTTTCGACGTCTCGATGGTCTGGGAAATCAGATGCCACGAAACCTGCGAAGCCGTTTTGTTATTTTGAGCCATGATCTCAACAACTTCCTTTTTCTCGGCCTCGCTCATCTGGTCCCATGCCTTCCCCATCACCGATTTCGCAACGAGCCTGTCAGCAATTCCTGATCGAATCACCCCAACAGAAAGCTCCCCAACGACAGGCCATCCTAAAAGGCCCTTCATGGGCTTATAAGGAACATTCTGATGTTTAATGCCGTTTCCCTCGATCGAAATGATCCTGTCCACTTTTTCCGGGTAGCGGGCGGCGAGATTCAAGGCAATGGCTCCCCCGTAAGATACGCCCAAAATGTGGACTTTCCGGATATGCAAGGCTTCGATCATCTTCACAATCAAATCGGCCTGCTCTTCTATTGTGTAGCCAAACCCGGACTTGGGTTTGTCTGAATCTCCTACCCCGAGGTAATCCACACAAAGCAGCTTATAATGTTCTGAAAGGTATGGTATGACTCTATTCCAGTGCCTGTACGTGCTAAACGCGCCGGGGATGAGAAGGATAGGTTGCCCCTCCCCTGCCTCGACATAGTGAAGATTATACCCTTGAACGGAAATAAACTTATCCAACCCGTATCTGGGCTTCAAATAAATCTGGTGTTTGTCATTTTTCACCACGTAGCTGCAGCCGACGTTAAGAAGCACGCAGGACAACGTAAGAACCATCAAACTTTTTCTGATCAACCGCTCATTCATCGTCAATGACCCTAGTCAAATCCTATGGAGCAAAAAGCTTATCGCTGAGAGGAGCATTAATCGCATAGTTTTGAATAATGCTGACCTCAAGGGGTTTTCCCTCCAGATCATATCTCTCGATCCGGATGGGGAGCCAATATTGCTTCGATATGATGATGCGATATTTTTCGAGATTTTTCCCCTCAATATAGTCCAGACCCCACAGCCAGAATCTTATTTGATCCCTATCTTCATAGAATTCATCCGTCTTCTGCTTCACCTTCTCGAGGTTTTTGAAGAGAAAACCGATGAAATAGCCCATGTCCGTCTGGTTGATCCATTGCCCAGAGGGCGTACGAATAAGGGGGTTGTCAATGGAAAGCCGAAATTTCATTGCCGGCAGGAAGCGAAGGGGCAAGACAGTCGCCTCCTTATCCCCTTCCGTATAAAAAATGGTCAGGGATGAATAAGGGCGAGAAAAATCGACCCGTAGTTTCTTTCCCTTTTTGAAATAAAATTTGAACTGGTAGCGCTCGTTCTTTTCCCCGTCTTTATAAAAAATCTGCTCCACCTCACAGGTATAATCCTCGACAATTTTAAACGCAGACTTCATTTTTCGGACGACAGCAAGGACCCGATTCTCCTCTGCGCCTTCTGCGGAACGCAGAAAGCTCACCAGCGTAAGGAGCGAGAAGGCCGATGCGAAGCATACCCTACTGAGCCCGAATAGTTTATCTGAAGACAAAATTCTCGTCAAACAGGTATGGGTTATCAAAATAGTCCTTCCCAATCAACTCGATGGCGTGGTGACCGCGTTGGCGCGTGCTTCCAACGGACGGAATCCCCATCGAGAATAGAATGTACCGCTCCGGCCTCTCCGAGCCTTTGGCGATTCCTTTTGAACTAAAAATGCTCTCCGTTCTTCCGTTTTCTCGAGGAAGAGCTTCGAGGACACCATAACGCATCAATGAGTAAGGAATGGGTTCGGAAATTTCTCCGACAGACATGAGGCGCTGCACTTGATGCCAACCCGAGTTGATCCGAATTCCAAGACGCTCTCCGGATGAAATAGCTGGAAGCCACTCGGGCACAAAAGGGTCAAAGCTCAAGGGTCTGGACCGGACCCGTTCAACTTTCTCCTTCTCGGGTGAGAAGAAATGATAGCATCCGCAGTCGCTCACCATATCCACCATGAAGACCTTCCCTTCCCTGTCAAGCGACACCCGAGCGGTCAGTCCGTCCAGGTGGCCCTTCTCAATAGATGGTGCCCTCTTCCCTGCTCGTTCCGGATACCAGATGACATAGTTGATCTGGAGGATGGGTTCTCCTTTCAGAAAGGCATGGGAGGTGTAATAATAGACGGTAGGCCTTTCCGAGTCGATGTCCACGCCATCATCCTTCCATACAACCCGCCCCAGACGATCATAGGGAGCCGCCATATCTTGAAAAAAGACAGGGGCAAAGACCCAAGCCAGGTTCTCCTCCTGGTCTTTATTTGGCATGGGAACCCCCAAGTGATTTTTCCTGGAATCTTCGATGATCTCTTGAACCTCCTTGCCGGAGAGAGAAACCTGACTCTGTGGGACGAATGGCCTTAGTTGTCCGTCAACCGGGAGATCCTTCAAGTCCGCTTCAAATGTTTTTCTGGCTTTGTTTAACGATCGTCCTGTAAGCACTGCCACGGGGATTGCCACCAAAGGATAAAGACCGATAGTTCTTCTGAAACAGGAATATTCCTCAGGGATGTTTACGATGGAAGAAAGCGTATCGTAAAAATCCGATCGGCCTTGATCATGGCTCATGACTATAGAAGAACAGGACTTCGCCTGAGCATATAACCAATCTCGATCTGCTTTTCTTCTGTCCGCAAAAGTAAAGCTTTCCGCCCTAAAGGGGAGAGCTTTCCGGCATGGTGTTTCCTTTATATTGTACCCCTTGACCCCGCCCTGAAGGGCGGGGATTGCGGGGTACTCTCCGGTCAAAGAAGCAATCGCTTGATCGGAGAGGTTACTCAGTTCTTTCTCCCTGGACTGGAGGTCCAACTGCTGCATCCATCGGGACCATTCTCCCTTCTGTCCGTCGTCTCTTAGATTTTTCTTCAAGGAAGCAATGAAACGATTCGTCCGGAGATAAGGAAATCCACGGATTGGCACATTTGAAGCATCCTTCACGCCCGCGTCTTCGACAACTTCATCCAGCCGATTTAAAAACTCCCGGCACTGCTCGGGTTTTTCAAAAGAAAGAGGAGTCGGTTTAGCAACAAATGGAGCACAACCGAAAAGGAAAACGAATAGCAGAGCTACAACGAAAATCCGGAATCGAGTGATTTCCATATGCCTACATGTCTTCGGAAAAGTCCGTCATATCACCATCCTCCGAGCAGATGAAGATGGAGATGAAAAATTACCTGGCCCCCACCCCGTTCTACATTAAAAACCAAACGATAGCCCGACTCTGCGATGGAATGCTCTTTTGCCATCTCCTTCGCCTTGACGATCATTTTGAAAACAATATCCCTGTCTTTCTCTTTTAAATCGTTAACACTTCGAATATGCTCTCTGGGAACGATCAGGAGATGAACCGGAGCATGGGGTCGGATATCCTTAAATACGACCAGTGATTCGTCCTGGTACACGAAATCAGCTACCTTTTCTCCTTTGATGATCTTACAAAAAGTACAGTCTTTTTCCATAGAACAAAAGGCAGATGGACGCGCAAAAGAATAATCTACTCTAACACGATGTGTCAACAGAGGGCTTAAGATTAGAAACGAATTTTGAAAAACCGGCAAGCATTTTCCGTCGTCTGTTCTGACACAACCGACGGATCCAACCCCTTAAGCTGGCTTACTTCTTCCAGGGTCATCCACACATCTTTCGGCCTGGATTCTCTCCCCTGATAGCTTACGGGTGTGTCTGTCTCCAGCAGAATCCTCTCCACGGGTGTCCGTTTGATTGCTTCCTGATGAGGAGGACTATAAGCCAAAGCAGGAGTGGCAGAAATAAGATAGCCCGCCTCCAAAATTTCACCTAAAAGTCGGAGGGGTCCGGAATACCAATGAAAGACGGCTCGTACGATCTTCCTCTCTCGCACCATCTCAAAGGCTCGACGATGCGAAAATCGGCAGTGAATAATGACCGGCTTGTCAGACTCGAGAGCGATATCCAGCAGTTCCCCGAAGACCTTCCGTTGCAGCTCCTTCTTGACTTTGACTTTATAATCGAGTCCAATCTCTCCTAACGCGACACATCTTTCAACATGGTCTCGGATAAAAGAACGGTTCGCCTCCACCTCTTCTCCCTTAATCTGCCATGGATGGTAGCCGATGGCTGGATAGACATATCCCTTATTTTCTTTTGCGATATGAAGAACCTTTTGGTTTGACTCTCTATCCATCCCGACGGCGATGATACCCCGTACACCGGCTGCCTCAGCCTCTTGAAGTGACTCAGGAAGGTCTTCCAGCTCTTCCAAATGGGCATGGCCATCGATTAAAGGCACCTTATTCATTCTTTATTTTTCCATCTCTGCCATGCATGAAATCATGATCCCCTGCTCTTGTCCTCTGATATGAGATCGTAGCACCAGCAGAGAAGCCCTCCGTCAATGTTTTTCACATTTTCAAAACCTTCCTGTTGAAGTTTGAGGCAAGCTTTGTAGGAACGAAGACCAGACTCGCAGTGGACTGCAATCTCTCTTCCCTTGTCGAGCTCACCGAGACGCTTCTTTAATTCCCCATAAGGGACCCAGATCGCATCGGGAATTCGCTTCGCTTTCACCTCTGCTTCTTCTCTGACATCCAATATCTGAAAATTTTTTCCTAAGGTTCCAAGTTTCTCTCTCACCTCAGAAGCTTGAATCCCTTTCACCCTACCCTCCAGTTTGTTCATCAATACATTAGCCGCTACGATCACTGGAGAGAGGACCGGACTATACGGAGGGGCATAAGCTAGATCCACAGAAGAAAGCTGCTGACAGGTCATTTTGCCATGAAGAGCCATGGCCAGAATATCGATGAACTTGTCCGAAGGACCCTCTCCAACCGCCTGGCCCCCCAGAATCCGCCCTGTCCCTTTCTCTGCAATCACCTTTAAGGTTGACTCCTTGCCTCCCGGGTAATAATGAGCCCGGTCGTATCCTCTGACAACGGCCTGAAGGGGATGAAGACCTTCCTTCTCCGCCTCTCTCATGTTTAATCCAGTCTTGGCAACATTGAAATCAAAGGTCTTGAAGATCGCCGTTCCCATGATCCCCGGAAAGGCAGCATTCCCGCCGCAGACGTTGACCCCAACAACTCTGCCCTGTTTATTGGCCGTAGACCCCAAGGGGACCCAAACTTTCTTCCCTGTTATGAGATGGGTTGTCTCTGCACAATCGCCCGCAGCATAAACTCCTGCAGCACTCGTTTGCATTTTTTCATTAACCCAGATCGCCCCGGTCTCACCAATCTTCAGCCCAGCCTGTTTTGCCAGCTCCACCTCAGGACGAATTCCGAGGCTCATCAAAACAGCATCTGCCTCAATTTCACGGGTTGTCGTTTGAACATGAGTAACCTTTTCCTCTTTGCCCCTCAAGGCTCGAATACCTTCCGAGGTGAAAACCTTCACTCCCTTTTTCTCCAGGGATTGTTGTAGGACGCCCGCAAAGTCTTCGTCAAAAAGTGTTAGAATTTGAGGAGCAAGCTCAACGATCGTCACATTTTTCCCTAAATGAACAAGAGATTCAGCCATTTCGAGTCCGATATAGCCTCCTCCGGCAATCACTACATTTCGGACGTCTTTTGACTGAATCTGTTTAAGGATGGTATCTGCATCAAAGATGGAACGGAGGTAAAAGACGTTTCTCAAGTCAACACCTTCGATCTTGGGCCGAATGGGATATGCTCCTGTCGCAATAACCAATCGATCAAAATGATCCGTGAAGGTCTCTCCCGATCCAACTCTTCTGCCTGAAACGGTAGAGTTCTGGAGGTCAATTCTTTCAATCTTGCGGTTTTTCAGAATTTTGATTCCGTCCTGGGCAAACTTACCCGGTGTTCGGGAAATCAACTCTTCCCGATCTTTGATAACACCGCTGATATAGTAGGGAAGCCCACAACCCGCATAGGAGATATCATCTTCTTCCTGGTAAATGGCGATCTCCATCTCCGGATCACATCTCCTTGCCTTGGCGGCTGCCTTGGGACCCGCGGCCACGCCTCCGATCACAACAAGCCTCTTTGCCATATTCTTCAATCCCCCTTACCCTCCCCCGTCCCGGGAGAAGGAATTAAGTCGTAATCTTTCCATAATACAGGGCTAACCAGACCGTTTTTTGTTTCGTATCCGTCCATTCAACCCGATGACGCTGATGAGCAGGGATATAGATATAATCCCCAGGATGCATCGCGCATATATCTGTCTCACCTTCCATAAGCAACCCAGCGCTGCCACTCAACAGAATGACCCATTCATTCATATCCTGATCATACCATTTCCCAGGAGGCGTCGCCTGCCCGGACGACACGATTCGCTCCAGTTTGAAACCTTGAGTTTTCAGTAGCGTTTCAGAGATTTCATCCTGCATAAAATAAGGGAGATTCGAAAATATATTATTGAGCTTCACTCTCTCCTCCGCCTTCGTCCGAAAGATCCTTCAACGAGCCTTCAATCCTTGCCACGATTCTTTGGGCTCTGTCCTAAGGCATTCTGCGGCTATTTTCTTTGCAGACTCTGTCTTGAGAGCTGCCTGGGCATTAAGAATCCAGCCAGCGACATCAGGATATCCTAACGTCTGGTATTCCCGCGCCTGCACGATGCATTCCAGCAGATCCGCATCGCGGACAACCTTTGCTTCAGCGGAAACCTCCTTTTCGAGAAAAACCGTTTCCCGCCTCCCTCTGCTCAAGAAGGTCGTCTCCCCCCTCCCAAAGTGAATGACAGGGAACGATCAATTGGCGCCTCCATATTTTAACCTTGCCCTCTTTCTTCTTCTTAACTTCTGCCACCTCGTTTTTCTACTTTCATTATCTTCAGCCATCACCCGTCCTGACAGCTTCTCGGTCCTCATGACAAGCTCACGCCTCGCAAGAAATCGATTGAGAGATTGATTCCTCTCTCTCATGCACTTTATTTCGATCCCTGTCGGAATATGTTTGAGATAAACACAGGTCGAGGTCTTATTGACCTTTTGCCCTCCGCTGCCCGAAGACCGTATGAATTTCTCTTCAATGTCCTTCTCATGAATACCGAGGGCTTCCATTTTTCCCTTGAGCCATCTGTTCTTCTCTTCGCTAACGGGGAATAGGATCATGAGATTTGCTTCCTCTATTCTTTCCCGGGCAATTTCCCTACGGTTTTCCTGTGGTGGGCCTGGTCGGATTCATTTTTGCGCAAAATTGTCACGGTCCCATCCTTCAAAAGGTGTCATCTGGCCCAGCTCCCGTTTCCCTGCAAGCCGGAATGCAATGAGCAGAAAAAAATGGACGATCAGGGGTCTCACAATCTTCTCAATGATCTGAACCACCGGCGTAAACATACTCAAGCTCATCTTCTTCCTCCTTTCAAACTTATTAAGATGTTCTAACTTTCGCCTGTGTTTGAATCAAGTTCATATCAGGTTCACCGTTGGTCCGGCTCTCACCGGGCCGAGATCTGATGGGGGATATATGAATTCTTGGGTTAATTATGCAGGTGATAATCTGTTTTAAAACATTTAGGGGGCAAGGTTTAAATTACTCCGGGTACATTCCCCGCGGCTTGTCGCGAATCCGTCATACCGGCGAAAGCCGGTATCCAGGAAATGCTACTGGATTCCGTGTCAAGCACGAAATGACGCCCTAAGACTGAGAACGATACCCCGCTGCTTGCGGCGGGGTTATTCATTCTTGGGAACTTTTATACCGTCTTCTCTTCCCTCGGTCCTTTATTTTACGACTTCCATATAGACTTCATGCTTGAGCCGTTCTTTTATTCTCCGGTCTAATATCGTTTCAAGATAAGAATTAAGGATTTCGTCCGTTTTTGATTTTAATCTCTCTAACTCCGGCAATATTTCTTTCAAATATGCATCGTCTTTGGGGATATAAATTTGTGTTAAACCCAAATTGATGAAGATTTTAAGATAGCGAGCCTCTTCCTCTGATCGGCATTCAATAAATTTTTTGCCCGAATAGAGTTTCCATCCAAATAAATCTCGCTCTATTTTGGTTTCACCAGACTTATCAGAAAATTCTTTTTTTGAAAGTTTCCTTTTCGGCAAAGAAAGGACTTTTTCTCTATAAACTTCGCCAATCAACTTCATTGATAAGATTCCTTCTTTATTCTTTGCATAACTGAATTCTTGAAGGCCCCGATATCAATTCCTTCCTTTGTCTTTCTTCTGTTTCCAAAGCTTTTTGCCTTCTCGATTCTTGCCTTAACAAGGTCAATAATTGATCGGTAAACCTCAACCTGCTCTTCTTCTGTAAGTCCCAAAATTTCTCCCATTATAATTTTGTCCAATTCCCTCCGTACGAACCCTATTTTATCAAGTGACACTTCATTTGCATCTTTTGCTTTAAGTTCACTAAATATCGATTCTATTTTAGTATCCGGATGCTTTTGGGCTAACTCTTTACCGGTGTGGACAAAATAGAGTTTAGACAGGAACTCTTCGAGCCCTCTCTTTGTGGGCTCGCTGTATCTTGTCTGCTCAATATCATCGAGATTCTCAAGTTCTGTGAGTGAGTATTTTCCTATAATTTGTTCTTCTTCGGGCTTTAAGGAATTAACCTTTTCTGCATTGAACCAAATAAGTCTCTTGAAATTAGTCGTGGCGAAATATTTTGCCTTTCTTTCGTTCGCTTTCTCCCATGCAGGCTTCTTCAACTCCTCATAATTAAAGACATCATAATAAGGTGGTTTCGCCTCAATGACGCATAGGACATTCTTGCTTCTTCCCGACTCATAGATCACTGTGTCGGGCATTTTTCTATCAGCGCCAGAGGTTTCAACATCGGGCATCCCTAGGTCAAGGCTTTTCTTTCCAATAATCTCCCTCATCCAATGCATGAGGATGGCAACAGCGGTCCTCTCTGTTTTATGAACAGTGGCTCCAAAGGGACTAGGGATTTTTGCCGATTTTTCTTTGATTTTACTTTTCATATTCCTTTAAGACCTGATTAACAATTCTTCTGGCGATTTCAAATGCAGCCGCAATTCTAATAATTTTTACATCGGCAATTCCCTTTATCTCTGAAAATGTTTTAAGAGGCTGATTTCCCATACCTTTGAACGAACCGAACTTTGCAAGGATTTCTTCTGCTATTTTTTCAGCTGATTTTCCTTTGATACCTGTTGAGATCAAGATAGAAAGCAACTCCGCATCGGTAAGGCTCTCTGCTCCATGCTCTCTCAATTTACCTCCAGGATGGCGCCATGGTTGAATCTCTGAATCTTTTGTCCTCTGTCGACCCACTTTCTTTTTCATTAATCTACCTATTTGTTCACTAACGCGCAATAATTTGCTTCAATATAACAAAAACAACGAAGTTGTCAATAAAATCACACCCGGACCTCTGATTTCTCTATATTCCCTTTATTCTAATTGCAATTGAATCGCTTTTCTTACGGCATCAGCAAATACTTGGAGTCGATCTTTGTCCGTCCTGAGACCATCACGCACCTTGCGGCTGATTTCCAACTGAACGCCTTGGCTCCATTTTCCCCCGTTGCAAATGTTCATTGGATCGGTCCCCGTCAGTCCTTCAGAAGGAGGCCGGGTTTGAAAACCGGCTGCTTCCAACTGCCGTTGTATCTCTGAACGCAAACCATCTTCACGACCACCCACCATCACAAACTCCTCTTCCCGGTCAACTTGCCCATGCACCGTGATTACGATATCAGCGTTTTTAACGGCCCGCAGTGCATGAGGCTCATCGAAAAGGTGGCTTTCGATATGAAGCACACCATTCCCGTCGGCCTTTAACCCCTCGAAACTGTAAAAAGAGTATTCCATTCCAGCAATCGCTTCAGCAACTTCTGCTGTCGCAGGCTCGATCTTTCCGCCATGGGGAGCCATGATGAGAACCCGCGGATCTCTTAATTCGATTCTGATTCGATAGTCCCGACCTTCCACTTCGCAGTTTGTGAGTTCTTTAAAGCTCTTACGGGAAATCATCTACTCCCCCTGAATGGGTGGGTTCACCCCGTTAGAAATGATGCCTCGCTGGAATTTCTAACGGGGTTCACTATAGCAAAAAAAACAACGTTGTCAATAATGACGAATTAAGTTTGCAGGCTGGGTACAAAGAGGTGTATAATACGTCATAGAGGAATTCCAGGCGAACGAGGGTGATGGTATGGAAACTGACGCAAGAGCTGATGAAAAGGGGACAAATTGTTTTGAAAACGTGATGAAGACCGAGGCCGTATCCAATCCCGGATTGACAAAGCGACAGTTTTTGCAGTTCTGCGGGACAAGTTTCTGCATGCTCTCCGCCGCCAGTCTCTTTGGCCTCCCAAAGATCTCCCGCGCACAAACGGCCACGAAGGGACTCATCAAGACGAAACTATCTCCCTATTTCACCCCGCTCAACGGAGGAGAAATCCAGTGTGAGCTGTGTCCTCACCGATGCCGCGTGGCCAAGGGGAAGAGAGGCATCTGCAGGGTGCGAGAAAATCGCGATGGGAAATATTACAGCCTGGTTTACGGAAATCCTTGTGCAGTTCATATCGATCCGATTGAAAAGAAGCCTTTTTTTCATGTTCTTCCTGGAACAAGTTCTTTTTCCCTCGCCACGGCAGGATGCAATTTCCAGTGCAAGTTCTGCCAGAATTGGGAAATCTCACAGGCTGCTCCGGAGGATGTCTACAGTCAAGAATTCTCGCCCGAGACGGTGGTCAAGGAAGCCAAAGAGAGTAGAGCCCATTCTATTGCCTACACATATGTGGAACCGACCATCTTTTATGAATACATGATAGACGTCGGTGCTGTCGCTAAGAAGTCAGGGCTTCTGAGCGTTTACCACTCAAACGGCTTTATTAATCCGGCCCCTCTTAAACAACTATGCCGGGTGTTAGATGCGGCCAATATCGATTTGAAGGGATTCACAGAGAATTTTTATCGCGAACTGTGCAGCGGAGAACTCAACCCCGTTCTTGAGACATTGAAGACGTTGAAGCGGGAAAAAGTCCATCTGGAGATCACAAACCTCATCATCCCCACAAAGAACGATGAAATGTCAGTCGTAAAAGAGATGTGCCTCTGGGTAAGAAGAGAATTGGGAGCAGACACCCCGATCCACTTCTCCCGTTTCTATCCCTTGTACAAGCTGAAGGCCCTCCCCCCCACTCCGGTATCGACATTGGAAAAAGCCCGGGAAGTGGCCTATTCTGCGGGCCTTGAATACGTTTACATCGGGAACGTCCCGGGTCACGAGGGTGAAAATACGTTCTGCCCGAAGTGCAAAAAAATGATCATCCAGCGGAGGGGGTATATGATGGGAAAGATCAACCTCAAGGCCGGGAAGTGCAAGTACTGTGGAAAACCTATCCCCGGAATTTGGACGTAGCTACCCCCTTGCTGCTCACCGCCATGCCTTCTCAACAATCTCTTTTGCCCTTCTGTAGGGATATTTTTTGTGAGCGCTGAAACAGTCAATTTCTGATCTCCCTCACGCATAAAGTGGAGCCCCACGGGCAAAGCCCGTGGCACCTAACGAACGCCCAAGCGGGGCGACATCCCGGCCAAGAGCTGGCGCATTCATCCACGGCCAAAGGCCGTGGCTTTCTGCTGCCGGGGTGAATAAGAAGAACGGATGCCCGATAATCGCCGTATAGGGGTTCTTAATGAAGAATTCTTCCGCCTCATTCGACTTCTCAAGAGGGATAGTGACCGGAAGAGAGATCACGAAAAAAAGGCTGTTGAACGCTATTTCAATGAATCCCAACGGTCTAATACACAGAACATCTCCCAAGACATCCCCTACGGAAGGTTTTTCAAAAGAATTGTCATTGGCGAAGAGGAGTCCGTTGAGCAAAATCTGTGAGCCGATGATTACAGGAATATGCAAAATTGAGAGAAGGAATACGGAGTGGGCTACGATTAACCCCTCAAATAGCGCTTTTTGAATGGCTGAAATGCCTAATCTCCTGATGCGAAGGAATTATTCTTTTTTTTGGGGGGGGTCCCAAATCTTCTTTAAAGTTGCCTCTAACTCATTTAGAAGTTCTCGCATGCGATCATCTACTTCCTCTTCCCTCTTCGTTTGCTTCGGATGCTCTAACCCATTTATAAATTCTTGGATATCCTTATCTATATCGATATCTATATCCTTTTCGCTCTTCACTCGCTTTGGAGGCTCTAACCCATTCATAAATTCTTGGATATCCTTATCTACTTCCTCCTCCCTCTCCATTTG
>Ga0335070_10004898_pt1 | contig 15704 bp, 13 predicted proteins | sample Lox_Sample_13_FD_206722 | JGI IMG/M metagenome (GOLD analysis project Ga0335070, IMG submission 206722) | Soil microbial communities from Loxahatchee National Wildlife Refuge, Florida, United States - Lox_Sample_1.3 | ecosystem: Environmental > Terrestrial > Soil > Wetlands | place: USA... | reverse complement strand
GCCGTATTTCTCGCGCGGCGTGGTCCGCCTTGTCGGCTACCTCATCTACCGCACCTTCGCTTGGAGCGACCGCGACGGCCGGCCGATGCGCGAGCAGCACCAGGTGTCGTACCGCGAGCTGATCGAACAGGCTGGGATCAGTCGCGGGGCGCTCGCGCAGGCTATCGAGGACGCAACTCGGGCGCATCTCATCCGGCGTATCCGGTCAGGGCAGGCCGCGCGCGCCGGCGCCGCGGCCGAATCCAGCGTGTTCGAATTGAAGTGGCACGACGGCGAGTACACCGCCGATCCCGCCGGGTTCCAGGGCTTCTTCGAAGGCGCGGGCAACCGCACCTACATCCCCAATCAGTTCTTCACCCGGCTGCTCCCGCATGAGCCGCTGTCGGTCGTCAGGGTCGTCGGGTCGATCATCCGCTTCTCGATCGGCTTCGAAGTCAAACGCGGGTTCCGGCGACAGCAGGTCGCGCTGTCCTACTCGGCGATCCAGCGCTACAGCCGGATCGCCAGCCGCGAGGATCTCGCCAGCGCGCTCAAGCACGCCCTCGCGTCGAATTTCGTTCAGCAGGTGGAGGAAGGACGCTTCGATCCCGCCGCGGGACGGACCAGCCGAGCGGCGACTTATGGCCTGCGCTGGGCGAGCGATGACGAGGGCAAGCGGGAGAGCGGTTCAAAATCCGTACCGGCGGCGGATCAGGCAGTCGGCATCAGCGGTCCAAAATCCGTACCGGGCGAGCGGTTCAGGAACCGTACCGGGAGCGGTTCGGAATCCGTACCGGCGGAGCGGTTCGAAATCCGTACCGGCACAGAAATAAAACCAGAAAACATAACCCCTCAACAGCAACAGCCTGCTGCTGCCGGGCGGAGCGAGAACGACAGCCTGCTCGCCTATCGCCGGCTTATCGAGATGGGATTCGACGAAGTCGCGGCCAAGCGCCTGGCCTCGCTCCGCCCGCTCGAGGTCATCGAACGCCAGATCGCCTGGATGGGGAAGCGCCAGCCCGTCCGCAATCCCCTGGGCATGCTGCGCAAAGCGATCGAAGAGGATTGGTCGGAGCCGCGCAACCTGGCTGTCGAGGTGCGTTCCCACGAGAGCCCGGCAATGGTCGTCGCTCGGCACTTCTACGCCGGACGGGCCAGCCATCCCCACCAACCCGTGGCGCTGCCCTCCTCCGCCGATCTGGCGGCGGCCGCACTGCTGGTGCAGGCACTGCTCGCGATTTGCCCCGACCCCGCGCGGGCCGAGCGCTGGGGGCGGCAATTCGCTAAGCATACGGCGGAGCGACAACGGCCTCACCAGCCTCCGATAACCCTGTCGCTCGCCGCGCGGCTGTTCGGCGATGCGTTCGTCGAATGGGTGCGGCGCGATCGAGAACGCCACGCGCGCGAGATCGCGTTCGCCCAGCGCGAGGCAGAGGAAACACGGTTCAAAGCCGACTACCTGCGCTACCTCCAGGCCTCCGAGGAGCGCCTGAGGCAACAGGAGCCGGCGCGCTATCAGGCATTCGTCGACCACCGCGAGCATCGCCGCCGGACCTTGCTGCGGGTAACGCGCAATGGCGTCCAATCCGCGCTGCTGCGTGGGTTCGAGAGCCAGGCGGCGCGGCTGGAGGATTTCCGGGGGTTCTTCTCCGAAGAGGTCCTCGACTTCGCGGGCTGGCATGCGCGACACAACCAGGAAGGAGCAACGGCATGAGAGTCGTAACGGTGATCGACGCCAAGGGCGGTTGCGGCAAGAGCACGATCGCGATGAATGTGGCGGCCGCCTTGGCGGGCAATGGCTACCGGACGCTGCTGCTCGACCTCGACCCGCAGGCGCAGCTAACCGCCTGGCTGGGGCTGGACGACGGACTGGGCATCAGCGGCACGATCGTCCCGCCGCTGGCCGGGAAGCAACCGTTGGAGCACGTGATCCAGGCCACGCGGATCGCGAACCTGTCCTTTGTTGCGAGCGCCCAGCCGCTGGAGGATCTGGGCCGGCAGATGACCGAAGAGGAGGACTATCAGCTGCGGCTAACCGAGCTCCTGGGCAAGGTCGGCGATCGATTCGAGCTGTGTGTGATCGACAGCCCCAACCAGATCTCGCGGGTCATGGAGAACGCCATCTTCCCGGCGGATCTGTTCGTGGTGCCCTTCGAGAGCACCAAGGCGGTCAAGAGCTATGCCAATGTCGAGGCGTTGGTACGGCGCATGGGCGGTGAGGCACCCGCGGCGTTGCACGTGCTGTCCAATCTGTCGCGGCTCCCCGGGCAACGCAAGCGGGTAAGCGAGCTCCTGGCCCGAGAGGGCATCGGTCCGGCAGCGGCCGAGATCCGCAGCTGCGGCTGGCTAGCGCAGGTGGACGAGCACGGCGGGTCGATCTCCCACTTCCGGCCGCGCGCCAACGGGGCGAAGGACCTCGTCGCGCTCAAGGACCAGGTGCTGGTGGCCTTGGGGCTGACAGAGCGTACCAGCATACAGCCGGTCGATCGATCTCAACTTGCAGCCTGAGCGCTCCCACCCGATGAACCCCTCCTCTCCCCCAAAGAGCCGCCTACAGCTGGTGCGCGAGCAGGCCGCGCGCGGCGAGCTGTCTGCCGAAGTGATTCCGCGCACCCGACTGGTGGTGTCGATCGACAGGCTGGTGGAAGACTCGGACAAGGAGCGCAAATCGCACTTCAACTTGGAGGAGCTCGCCGCTTCGGTGATGGCGCACGGCATCATCGAGCCGGTCATCGCCACGGCGCTTCCCGAGGGGCGTTACCAGATCCTGACCGGCCACCGCCGCTACCGGGCGGCGAAGCTCGCAGGCCTGAGCCAGGTGGAAATCTTGATCCGGCAGCCGGAGGACGGCCAGCGGACGCGGATCAAAGGCTTGGTCTCCAACCTGCAGCGTGAGAACGTCCCGCCGCTCGAACTGCCAAGTGCGCTGCAGGCACTCATCACCGAAGCCGGGTTGACCCAGGACCAGGTTGCCGCGCAACTGGGTAAGCACAAGGCAGGGGTCAGCGGCGTGCTGCGCATCCTGGACCTGCCGGAAGAAGCGAAGGCGAAAGTTGGGTGCACCCAACAGCCACTTTCAGCGGACGCGCTCACCCGAATTGCACGTCTCGATGATCCTCTGGCTCAGTCGCACCTCGTTGACCGTCTGCTCAGCGGAGCCAGCCAGTGCGAGATCCGGGACCGCATCGCTCAGACAACCCACAGCGGGAAGCCAAACGCTCCCTTCAGAACGAAGCGGAGATTTCACGCGCGGTCTGGGCTGCTGGTAACGGTGCGCAGCAATACGCCCGCCTTAACCGACGATGAGGTGATCACGGCACTAGAGGAAGTCCTGGAAGACCTGACGAGGGGCCAACCATGAGGCCGAGCCTGGCATCTGCATATCATGCGAACCAGGATTCGTTCTCTCCTTGACCACCGGTACCGGTTCCTACGAATGTCGGGTCAGGCGATCGCGGGCAGGGGGCAACGGCTCATGGTCGTTCTCAGCCAACCGATGAAGTACTCGCATCGTGTGTCGAACATCGCCATCTCTGCAGTCCTTGTTATTGGCTGGCGCGCCCGGCAGGATTTGAACACGACCCCCTGGTTCCTACCTGGCACCGATTGTGCTTTACAATTCGTTTAAAGCGCGAGTGCCGGAGCTGACCAGCCTCTCGCTACAGCCGATCGGACAGAATTCCATCCGGGAAGCCAACGGCGCTTCCTGGCCGCCGGGACCCCCTCTGGCCTCTCCGCACCGCCGAACACTAGCGGTGCCTGTTCTCCAAGGCCGAATCTCCGCCGCAAAGTCACGCTCGCGCGCACCCGCTGGCTGGGAGATCGCGTGATGCAGGTGAGGTCTTCACTAGATGCGACGCGCTGAACAGGTGCTGGAGGATTGGTACAGCGAAACCACGGTGCCGGCGACGGACGCCGCGGCGCAGAGCGGGAGCGTAACCATCGGTGCCATTGGCATCCTGGTGGTCGACCACGCGGGCCTGATTACCGATTGCTGCCGCCATATCGAATCCATGTTCGGCTGCACCCGGCAGCGGTTGGTCGGGTGCATGCTAACCGATCTGCTGCCGGAGATAGGCAGCGTGCAGCAGATGCTGCGATCGCTCGCCCAGGCGCGCCGGCTCGCGCGCGGGGTGCCGGAAGTTCTCGAGCTGAGCGCGTGCCGGCCGGACGGATCGCGCTTCCCGGTGAGCCTGGCGCATTGCACCGGCACCCTGTCCTCGCCCGCCTCCCTGCAGTTCGTGCTGTGCGATGCCACCCCGTTGCGTGACCGGCTGGAGCATATTCAGCGCCTGGCGACCACGGTGGAGCAAACCGGCGACGCGGTCGCCATCACCGACAGCTCAGGGCGGTTGCAATACGTCAACCGGGCCTTCGAGGAGAGCACCGGTTACCGCCGCCGAGAAGTGCTCGGGAACACCATGGCGTTCCTCAAGAGCGGGCTGCAAACCGCGGAGTTCTACCGCAACCTGTGGGCGACCATCCGGGCGGGGCGCGTGTTCCGCGCGCGCCTCGCCAACCGGCGCAAGAGCGGTGAGATCTACTACGAGGAGAAGACCATCAGTCCGGTCCGCGACGCTGCAGGCCGGATCACGCATTTCGTGTCTACCGCCAAAGACGTCACCGAGCACGTCAGAGCCGAGGAGCGCCTTCACCAGCTGGCCAACTTCGATACCTTGACCGGGCTGCCCAACCGTCACCTGTTCATGGACCGCTTGGCGCAAACCATCGCGCTGAGGGCTCGCGACGGCCGTCCGATGGCCTTGCTCTACCTCGACCTGGATCGCTTCAAGCTGATCAACGACACGCTCGGACATGCCACGGGGGACGAGCTGCTGCGCCTGGGCGCCGAGCGGCTGCGCGCGAGCCTGCGCGAGGTCGACACCGTCGCGCGGCTCGGGGGCGACGAATTCACCGTCATCCTCTCGCAGCTGGAAGCTGCGGGGGATGCCCGGCGGGTGATCGAGAAACTCCTGACCGCCTTCGCCGCCCCGTTCCCGGTGTTCGAGCGTTCCCTGTACGTCTCGCTAAGCATCGGCGCGGTTCTCTACCCCCAGGACGGTCAGGACGCCTTGACCCTGCTCAAGCATGCCGACGTCGCCATGTACGATGCGAAGAGCGCCGGACGCAACCGCTACGCGTTCTATCAGGCCGCGATGAATGCGTCCGCCGCGGACACCCTGGGCCTCGAGATGGATCTGCGCGAAGCCCTGGCGCGGCGCGCGCTGTTCCTGGAGTATCAGCCACAAGTGGACTTGGTCACTGGCCGACTCGCGGCAGTGGAAGCCCTGCTACGCTGGGAGCATCCGCGGCGGGGGCGTGTGCCGCCGGACCGGTTCATCGGGTTGCTCGAGGACATCGGGCTGATCGGCTCGGTCACCGCTGAAGTGCTGGCCAGCGCGTGCGGCGACATCGCGCGGCTGAACACGCGTTTCGGGCTGCAACTGCAGGTGGCCGTGAATCTCTCAAATGCGCAGTTTCGCGACCCGAGGCTGGTCGAGCAAGTGCACGGCGCGCTGGCCGACTGCGGGCTGCCGCCAGCGCTGCTCGAACTCGAAATGACGGAACGCACGCTCATACAGGACCTCCCCGTGACCCAGAGTGCGTTGCAGGCGCTTCGCACGCTCGGGGTGCGGCTTGCGGTGGACGACTTCGGGACCGGCTATTCCTCTCTCGCCTACCTGCGCCGGTTCAGTGCCGACACGATTAAGATCGACCGCAGTTTCGTGCGCGACGCCTGCGACGACGACGGCGCTCGCAGCATCGTCAAGGCGATCGTGTCGCTCGGCCGCGACCTCAGCATGCAGGTGGTCGCGGAGGGGGTCGAGACCCCGGAGCAGCTCGCGCTCCTGCGCGGATTGGCTTGCGAGCGCGCGCAGGGCTACCTGTTCAGTCCACCCGTACCGATTGCGGCCTTGGAGGAGCTGGTCGCGCGGTCCGGCGCAGGGACTGGACACCATGCGGCGCTGAATGCGGTATAAATAGGCGATACAGGAGACGAACATGTCACTCGACCCGAAGCAAGCGCCGGACGATGCAGGCAGCGGCGCGGGCGCGCCGCTGGGAAGCGAGGCCTCCCGCCCCGCGCCAAGCGCAGCCAGCGTCCATGTGTTCCCAGAGATCCCACGCGACGCGCGGGGAGCGCCGCCGCTCGGCGGGTTGGACCGCCTTCAGGAGATTCCGGTTAACTTGTCGGTCGAGCTGGGACGAGCCTGGCTTCGCGTTCGCGACCTGCTGGGGCTGGCGCCCGGCACCGTGATCGAGCTGGAACGCCTGGCGGGCGAGCCGGTGGACGTGCTGATCAACGCCCGTCTGGTAGCTCAGGGCGAGGTCGTGACAGTGAACGCCAAACGCGGCGTGCGCTTGACAGACGTCATGGGGCCCGATGAGCCTCAGCGCCGGCCCGACTGAGGCGGCGGCGAAGCATGGCTCAGGACATCCTGTCTCAGGAAGAGGTCGATGCCCTGCTCCAGGGCGTGACCGGCGCGGAGGAGGAAGCCCCGGCCGAGTCTCAGCCCGAAGGGGGCGTGCGCGCCTACGATATCGGCCGCCAGGAGCGCATCGTACGGGGTCGCATGCCGACCCTCGAGCTGAGCAACGAACGCTTCGCACGACTGCTGCGTATCGGTCTGTTCCACCTGCTGCGCAGGAGCGTCGAGATCGCGGTCGGCCAAGTCCGAGTGCTCAAGTACAGCGACTTCGTGCGCAATCTGGTGGTGCCCACCAACCTGAACTTGGTGCAGGTGAAGCCGCTGCGGGGTACCGCGCTGATCGTCATGGAGCCCACGCTGGTCTTCCAGATCGTCGACTGCATGTTCGGCGGCAGTGGCCGCCTGCATACGCGGGTCGAAGGGCGCGAGTTCTCGTCTGCCGAGATGCGCGTGATCCTGCGGCTGCTCCATGTGCTGTTCCAGGAGTATGAGAACGCCTGGCAGCCGATCTATCCGATAAAGCTCGAGTACCTGCGCTCGGAAATGCACACCCAGTTCGCCGATATCGCCACGCCCACCGAGATCGTGGTCGCCACGACCTTCACTGTCGACCTGGGCAGCGGCGCGAGCGGCCTGCACGTCTGCATGCCCTACGCCATGCTCGAGCCGATTCGCGGGATCCTCCACAACGGGGTGCAGGCGGACCGCAGCGACAGCGACAATCGCTGGCTCGCTCACCTCACCGCTCAGATCCAGGATGCACAGGTCGAGATCGCCGCGCCCCTCGGGCAGGCGCAGCTGCGGGTGAAGGACCTGCTTATGCTCCAGGCCGGCGACATCATCGCTTTCGATCTGCCGGAGGTGATCACTGCACGGGTGGACGACGTGCCGCTGCTCGAGTGCGCGTACGGGATAGCGAACGGACGCTACGCGCTCAGGGTGAACCGGCTCACCGCGTCACATGAGGGGAGCGACGCATCGGAGAGGTTCGACGCGGCAGGCGCGCAGCGGAGGCCGCGATGAGAACCGGCAGGGTAATCGGAGGCGGCCGGATGCTCGAGCGCTGCGCAGACCAGGCCCGGCCGTTCCAGCTGCCGGCGCTCGCCACCGCGCCAGCCCTTGGCTCAGCCGGCATGAGCAACTCCACCGCGACGCTCGATGAAGCCGCGCTGGAGCGCGCGCGACAAGAGGGGTTCACGCAGGGCCTGGCCGCAGCCGGCGAACAGGCGTCCGGTCTTCCCGCTCCGGAGTGGGACCAACTCGAGGCGGAAGTCCTGTCGATCAACGAGCTGATCGAGAACTTCGACCAGCGCCTGACGATGTTCGTGCTGGCCCTGAGCCTGCAGCTGTCGAGTCTGGTGCTTCGCAGTGCGGCTCGAGTCAAGGCCGACCAGGTGATCCCGTCGATTCGCGCAGCGCTGCGCAATCTGCCGGGCATGGCGGAAGACACGCGGCTGCATGTGAGCGCGCGGGACGCGGCGCTGCTACGCCGCCTGGCGGCAAGCGATGCCCGTCTCGCTCTTCCGTGGGAAATCGTGGATGAGGACGCGCTTACGCCGGGCGAGTGCCGCTTCCGGAGCGTGCGGCTTGGTGGCGAATCAGATGCGCAGGCGCCGTGGCGCCAGGCGATCCAGGCCTTGGGCGAAAGCGCCGACTGGGTCGATGCGCAGGGGGTAGGCAAGCAGAACGGCGCGGTGTAGGCCGCCGCTCCGGGCGGCTGCGTCGTGCATCTGCATCGCGCTATGGCTGGCGCGGTATCTCGCCAACCGCCGTCCCGCTGCGCTCAGAACCCGAGGCTTTCGAGCAGGTCGTCGACCTGCTGCTGACTGGTAACCACGTCGGTGCGGCCTTCAGCGTCGACCACCGGGCCGCTCAGCAGGCCGTTCTCCTCGAACTGCTGGCGCTTGGCGGCGGGCGCCTGGTCGATGAGCAGCTTGAGCAACTGCTGCTCGATCTCATGCACCGCATGCGTCAGTCTGCGCAGCACCTGCCCGGTGAGGTCCTGGAATTCCTGCGCCATCAATATCTCCAGCAACTGGGCAGCGGTCGCCTGCGCCGTGTGGCGCACCACTTCCAGGAATCGGCAGGTGTCTTCCGCCAGTTGGCACATGGCCTCTGGGTCGAGTCGCGCCAGGAAGAACGCCTCCCAGGCCTGCGCCAGCCGGCCCGCGTCGACGCCGAGCCGCTCCTGCATGGGACGGGCGATCTCCACGGCGTTCAGGCTCCGGGTCGCCGCCTGCTCGGTAATGCTGGCCACATAGCTCAGCCGGTCCCGCGCGTCGGGCACCACCTGAGCGGCTCGCTCGATGCCGCGATCGTAGCCCAGCTCGCGCAGGATGTCGTGCAGCCGCCGGGTAAGCTGCCCCACGCTGGAGATCAGCCCGTCGTTCGGCGGGCTGTGCGCCTGGGCGCAGGACTCGGCGTCGCGGACTTCCGGCGCTTGCTCCGATGACGCGTCGCGCTGGCTTCCTTCGGTTCCCAGCGTCATGCGGACGCACTGGCTTTCTGCATGATTTTGTTGAGCTTCTCGTCCAGGACCGCCGCTGTGAAGGGCTTGACCACGTAGCCGCTCGCGCCTGCCTGCGCGGCTTCCAGGATATTCTCCTTCTTGGCCTCGGCAGTCACCATCAGCACCGGCAGATGTTTCAGCGCCGGATCGGCTCGAATCGCGCGCAGCAGCTCGATCCCGGTCATGTTCGGCATGTTCCAGTCCGAGACCACGAAATCGAACGCGCCGCCGCGCAGTTGCTTGAGGGCAGCGGCGCCGTCCTCGGCCTCCTCGATCCGGCTGAAGCCCAGCTCCTTGAGCAAGTTGTGCACGATCTTGCGCATGGTAGCGAAGTCGTCCACGACAAGAAACCGCATGTCAGCTCTGTTCATCGTCCGTTCTCCACATGTCAGATGCGTAGCTCGCGCTTCGCACCCAGCGCGGCGATTACCTCGGCGGCAAGATCGGGCAGCGCGGCCACGCGATCCACGCCGCCCGAAGCGATAGCCTCCTTGGGCATGCCGAACACCACGCAGGTGGCTTCGTCCTGGGCGAAGGTTAGCGCACCCGCCTGCTTCATCTCGAGCATGCCCGCCGCACCGTCCTTACCCATGCCGGTGAGGATCACGCCGATCGCATTGCGGCCAGCGTAGTTGGCTGCTGAACGAAACAGCACGTCCACCGAAGGCCGGTGCCGGTTCACCGGCGGGGCTTGGCTCAGCTCGGTGACGTAGTTCGCCCCGCTGCGCTTGATAAGCAGATGCGAATGGCCCGGCGCGATGAACACATGCCCCGGAAGCACGCGTTCAGCGCCTTCCGCCTCGGTGACCTTCAGCCGGCAATAGCTGTTCAAGCGTTGCGCGAACGACTTGGTGAAACCCTCCGGCATGTGCTGGGCGATCAGCACCCCGGGCGCATCCGCCGGCAAGCCGGACAGAAATGCCTTGATCGCTTCCGTGCCGCCGGTGGAGGCGCCCACGATGATCAGGCGCTCGGTGGATGCGCTGCGGCTGGGCAATGCCGGCAGGACCACGCCCGCGCTTTGGCTGCGGGCTATGACGGGCAGGACACGGGCCCGCGCCGCCGCGCGCAGCTTATCCGTGATCTCCGCGGCGTAATCTTCCAGGCTGCTTGCGATATCGAGCTTGGGCTTGGCGACGAAGTCCACGGCGCCCAGTTCCAATGCCCTCAGGGTGGCCTCGGATCCGCGCTCGGTGAGCGAGCTGATCATCACCACGGGCATGGGCCGCAGTCGCATCAGCCGCTCGAGGAAGTCCAGCCCGTCCATCCGGGGCATCTCGATGTCCAGGGTCAGCACGTCGGGCTGTAGAGCCCGGATCATCTCGCGTGCAGCGAACGGGTCGGGAGCCGCACCCACGCACGTCAGGTCGGACGTCTGCCCGATGATATGGGAGAGCACCTTGCGGATCAGCGCGGAGTCGTCCACCACGAGAACTTTGATCTTCTGACCAGCGCCGGTACTGGTCATACGAACAGCTCCACGTCGCCCGCCACCGGAGCGCGCTTCAGTCGGCCGCCGTATTCCTGCTCGCGCTCCAGGATGGTGCGGTTGTGCATCGTCCTAAGCCGTTTCACCAGCACGCGCCCGGTTGCGGGAAAGAAGTAAACCTTGCGCGGGTACACGTCCTCCAGGTCCTGCGCCGAGATCTGGATGCCTTCGGCCGCCAGGTAGCCGCGCGCGAAGGCGGCGTTACGCGAGCCCACGTCGGTCACGGTCAGCCCGGGCAGCACGTTGCCGCCGCCGAACAGCTTCGCCTCGAGGCAGTGGCGGCGTGCGCCGAGCTTGAGCAGTTGGTTGATCAGCAGTTCCATGGCATGCGCCCCGTAGCGCGCCGACGTGCTCAACGGGCTGTCTGCGTCCCTGCCAGTTTCCGGAAGCATGAAGTGGTTCAGCCCGCCGATGCCGTTGCCCGAGTCGCGGATGCAGGCCGAGACGCATGAGCCCAGCACAGTGACCAACACCATCGGACGCCCCGTCACGTAGTACTCTCCCGGCAGGATCTTGGCCGCATCGCAGTCGTGGTATCTATCGAAGTAGAGATTGGTCGCCAGCGCGGCTTGGGCGAGTCCATCCATCTGGCTGCGGCCTCGAGCGCGCCTGCTCAGCGCAGCGCGCGCGCGAGCGCGTAGACCGTCTGGCCGAGCAGGCGATAGGTATCCGCCACGTGGAACAGGCTCTCTGAGTGGCCCACGAACAGCAGTCCGTCGGGTGCCAACAGCGGTGCGAAACGACGCAAGACCTGGGCCTGCGTCTCCTTGTCGAAATAGATCATCACGTTGCGACAGAAGATCGCGTCGAAAGGGCCACGCAGCGGCCAGGCGGAATCGAGCAGGTTGAGCGCGCGGAAGGTCACCAGGTCGCGCAGTTCCGCACGCACTCGGACGCAGCCGGCGCGCGGGCCGACCCCGCGCTGGAAGTGACGCTCGACCCGCTCGCGCGGCATCCTATCCAGGCGCTCGGCGGCATATATGCCCTTGCGGGCGCTGTCAAGCACGTTCGTGTCGATGTCGGTGGCCAGAATGCGCACTGGCGGCTGCAAGCTGGAGAACGCTTCCGCCGCTGTGATGGCGATGGAATACGGCTCCTCGCCGGTGGACGCTGCGCAGCACCAGATGGTCGTCGGCCGCCGGCGCCCCTTCTGGCAGAGATGACGCGCGAGGATCGCGAAGTGATGCGGCTCGCGAAAGAACGAAGTGAGATTGGTGGTGAGCGCGTTGGTGAACGTCTCCCATTCATCGTTGTCTCCGCCATCGAGGAAGTCCAGATAGTCGCGAAATCGCCGCAACCGCAGCGCGCGCAGGCGCCGCGCAAGCCGGCTGTACACCATGTCCTGCTTCGCCGCTCCCAGGGCGATGCCGGCCCGCGCACGAATCAAGCCGCATACGCGCCGGAAGTCCTGCTCGGTGTACTCGAACTCGCGGGCATCGCACGCGGCATGCCCCTCGCGCGCGCTCATCGCCTGGGCGCCGGCGCGGCGCGGGTCAGAACTCCTGCCATTCGTCTTCGTCGCCGGCGTTGGCAACCTTTCGCGCCTTGACCGGCGCTTCCGCTTTGTCGGCGACGACCGCCTTCTTGGCAGCCGGCACTACCGTCCCTGCGCGGCTGGCGCCACGAGCGCTTGGCGCCGCGGCCGGCTTGCTCGCCGACTTGGGGAGTGGCTTGGCCGTGGGCAGCCGTTCCACGTTGGTGGGCCGACCGGGCGCGCGTCGCTCCACGAACGCCGGCTCGGCGCTATCCTCCGAAAGCTTGAAGGTGGCGACCGCTTCGGCGAGGTTGCGGGCCTGCTCCTCCAGGCTCTCGGCCGCCGCTGCGGCCTGTTCGACCAACGCCGCGTTCTGCTGCGTGACCTCGTCCATCTGCGTGATCGCCTGATTCACCTGTTCGATGCCGGAGGACTGCTCTTGCGATGCGGCAGTGATCTCGCTCATGATGTCGGTCACCCGCTTGACCGAGGTCACGATCTCCTCCATGGTCTTCCCGGCCTGGTCTACCAGCTTGGTGCCGGCGTCGACCTTGCCCACCGAATCCTCGATCAGGGTCTTGATCTCCTTGGCGGCCGCGGCGGAGCGCTGCGCCAGATTACGCACTTCGGTGGCCACCACCGCGAAACCCCGGCCCTGCTCGCCGGCACGCGCCGCCTCCACCGCCGCGTTCAGCGCGAGGATGTTGGTCTGGAACGCGATCCCGTCGATCACCGAGATGATGTCCACGATCTTCTTGGACGAGTCGCTGATCGAACTCATGGTATCGACCACCTGCTTGACCACCACGCCGCCGCGCACGGCCACATCCGACGCGCCCATTGCCAGCTGATTGGCCTGCCTGGCATTTTCCGCGTTCTGCTTCACGGTCGAGGTCAGCTCCTCCATCGAGCTCGCCGTCTCCTCCAGGCTGCTCGCCTGCTCTTCGGTGCGGCTGGACAGATCCGCATTGCCCTGCGCGATCTCCCGCGCGGCGGTGTTGATCGCATCGGTCGAGCCCTTGATCTGGGTCACGATGTCTGTCAACTGCTCGACCGTCTGGTTGGAATCGTCCTTGAGCCTGCCGAAAGTGCCGTGGTACTCGTTCTCGATGGTCTCGGTCAAGTCGCCCTTGGCCAGTGCGCCCAGCACTCGTACCACTTCGTCCAGGCCGACCGAGGCGGTGTCCATCAGCTTGTTGATGCTCTCGCCGAGCTGCTTGAAGAACCCGTCCTTGCCCTCGAGCTCCATGCGGCGGGTGAAGTCGCCGTCGGCCGCCGCCGAGACGACCGTGGCCACTTCCTGCTCCACCGCCACCTCCTCAGTCCGGTCCTTCCATTCCACCACCGACCCGACACGCTCGCCCCGGTCGTCGACGATCGGGTTGGCAATCAGCCCGAAGGTGCGTCCCGCCACGGTGATCTGCGTGCGATAAGTACCCCGCAGCCCGGCCAGCAGATTGCGCTGGTGCGCGGGGTTCTTGTGGAAGGCGTCGAAGTTGGAGCCTATGATCCGACGGACGTCGAACTGCGGGAGCACTTTGCGCAGGTCGGACTCCGCATTGGTCAGCATCTCGGTCACCGACCGGTTCATGTACACGATGCCGCCGTCGTTGTCGGCGATCATGACGTTGGTGGTGACGTTGTCCAGCGCGTTCTTGATCCGCAGGTTCTCTGCCGCCGTGCGCGCCTCTTTGTCTCGAGCGGCCAGCTCGGCGGTGATGTCCTTCCATTCCACCACCGTCCCCAGGCGCTCGCCCCGGTCGTCGAGTATCGGGTTGACGATCAGGTCGAAGCTGCGCGCGCCGATCTCCAGCCGCGTCTTGTGGGTGCTTCGCAGGTTGCCGAGCACGCCGCGCTGATAGGCCGGATTCTTGTGGAACAGGTCGATGTTGGACCCGACGACCTTGCGCGCCTCGAAGTGCGGCAGTTGCTTGCGGATATCGGCTTCGGCGGCCCCCAGCATCTCCGACAGAGAGTGATTGGCGTAGACGATGTTGTGCTGGGCGTCGGCCAACATTACGTTGGTCGCCACCACGTCGAGCGCCCGCTGGATGCGTGCGTCCCCCGCCCGGGTCTGTTCCGGTTCCCGCGGACGGGCCGCGAGCCGCTCCAGGCCCTGGGCAAGTGCCCGGCACTCCGGGATCTCGAACCGTTCGCTCAGGCGCCCGACCGGCTCGCCTCTGAGCATGCGCTCGACCTCGGCCGTCAGCGCGCTCACCTCCTGATTGCAGTTCATCACCTTGTCCTTTCGCACTAAATTGGCTCCCGCGTCCATGCCGGCGTCGCGCGCGGCCGCGATCATCGTGTCTGCAATGACGCCATACACCGCCTTCCAGGCTTCCCGCGTAGGCTCGTCGAATGCGACGCCCAGGCCCTGCTCCAAAGTCCACAGCAGCGCCGCGCCGACAATGTCGTAGTCGCGTTCGCGCACCCCATAGCCCGCGTGGCGCCGGCCGAGCGCGCGCAACGCCGGCAGCAGCCGCTCGACATTGTCCAGTCCACGCACGGCTTGGGCGATCATCGCCATCAGGCGCTGACCCTGCTCGCCCAGGTCCGCCTTGAACAGCTTGCGCAGGGCCGGGTCCAGTTCGAACAGGCGCGAATAGAACAGCTCGGCCGCCTGCGCGGCGATCGGCTCGACCTTGGCGAAGCTGCTCTGCACCAGCATCACCTGCTCAGCATTCATATGACTCTCCTGTACTTCCCTTGCGCTTCGATGTGCAATGCGCTCTGATGATGGTCACACCCTGCCTCGGCGGCTCAGTGCACCGCCGCCGGCTCCATCAGACCCATCTCCCGGCTGCCCATCAGCCGCTCGATGTCCATCAGGATCAGCATGCGCTCCCCCAAAGTCCCCAGACCGAGGATGTAGGCGGTTTCCAGATCCGAGGAGAACTCGGGCGCCGGGCGCAGCTGTTCGGAAGCGAGCGTGATCACGTCCGAGACGCTGTCCACCACCATGCCTACGACCCGCCCTGCGACGTTGAGGATGATCACCACCGTAAAGGCGTTGTACTCGGCGCTTCCCAGGTTGAACTTCACGCGCATGTCGACGATCGGGACGATCGTGCCGCGCAGATTGATCACGCCCTTGATGAACGACGGGGAATTGGCGATCGTCGTGGGCTTCTCGTAGCCACGGATCTCCTGGACCTTGAGGATCTCGATGCCGTACTCCTCGCCACCGAGCGTGAAAGTCAGGAACTCGTTCGGCCCCGCCTGACCGTTGGACTTCGCGGCCACGCCGTTGCCGGCCACCTGGTTCGCCTGCGTCATGCGACTGCCTCCTTGGTCCGAATAGACGATTCCGTTTCGATGCGCACGCCGCGTCAGGCCACCGCGCGCAGCTCCGCGCGCCTGCCGCGGATCAGAGAGCCGACGTCGAGTATCAGGGCCACTCGGCCGTCGCCCATGATGGTTGCACCCGACACGCCGTGCACCTTGCGGTAATTGGTTTCGAGGCTCTTGATCACCACCTGGTGCTGGCCGAGCAGCTCGTCGACGTGCAGCGCCCGCTTGTTGCCGTCGGACTCGACGATCACGATGATGCCCATGCTCATGTCGGCCGGCCGCGGGTTCACGTTGAACACTTCATGCGCGCTGATGATCGGCAGGTACTCGCCGCGCACGTGGATCACCCTGCCCCCGTTCTGCACTGTCTTGATGTCTTCCAGCCGCGGCTGCAGCGACTCCACGATGTACGTCAGCGGAACGATGTAGATCTGATCCCCGATCGCTACCGACAGCCCGTCTAGGATCGCCAGCGTCAGCGGAAGGCGGATCGACATGCGCGTTCCGACTCCGAGCCGCGACTCGATCTCC
>Ga0335070_10004897_pt1 | contig 15708 bp, 14 predicted proteins | sample Lox_Sample_13_FD_206722 | JGI IMG/M metagenome (GOLD analysis project Ga0335070, IMG submission 206722) | Soil microbial communities from Loxahatchee National Wildlife Refuge, Florida, United States - Lox_Sample_1.3 | ecosystem: Environmental > Terrestrial > Soil > Wetlands | place: USA... | reverse complement strand
CCCGGGCGCGGCGGGCGCGCCGCCCGTGCCCACGAGCGCGCCCGCGAGCCCCTCCCCGCGCACGTCGAACCCGGCCTTGGCGTTCCGCGCCACCGCCAGCGCGATGAGGTTCGACGCCGAGCACCCGCTCGTGAGCAGCCCTCCGGCCTCGAGCGGGTACCCGAGCAGCTCCTTGCACCAGTCCAGGACCTGCAGCTCGACGTAGTTGTTGGCGACGAACGAGTAGATGCCGCACACAGCGTCGGTGGATGCGGCCAGCAGGGCGGCGACCGCGCTCGTCGGCGTGCCGCTGCCCAGCACCCAGCCCCAGAACCGAGGGTGGCTGTTGCCGAGCTGGTAGGGCCGCACGTACTCGAGGTACTCGGCGTAGATCTCGTCGAGCGGCTGCGGCGCCGCCGGAGCCGGACCGGCGAAGTGCGCCTTCACGTGCGCCGGCGCGTGCTCCCAGGCGGGGCGCTCGCGCAGGGACGCCATGTAGTCCACGGCGTCGTCCACGGCGCGGTGCGCGAACGCGCGCAGCTCGTCCCAGTCCCGGGGGTCGAGGGTCTCCTCCTCGGACTGCGGGTCGAGTGTCTCGTGACCGGTCTGGGGGTCGATCCGGGGATCGACGGTCGCGTCGTCGGGCATGGCGGTCCTCTTGTGGTCGCGGCGGGCCTGGGGATTCTATCGCGCCCGCCGCGGGCTCACGCGGCGGAGGTTCGCCTCGGCGTCAGGCCAGCCCCATGCTTCGGAGCTGGCGCTCCGTGTAGCCGAAGAAGTGTGCCGTCTCGTGCAGCACCGTCACGCGGATCCGCCGCGCCAGGTCCTCCCGCGTGGTGCACACGCGTTCCAGGTTGGCGCTGTACAGGTGGATCGTGTCCGCGTAGGGGGCGCCGAAGCTGGCGGAGCGGCGGTTCAGCGGCACGCCGTGATACAGGCCGAGCACGCGCGGGTCGAGACCGTCCGCGACCAACTGAGGCGACGGACGGTCCTCGATCATGACGGCGACGCCGTTGAGCTCGTCGAGCAGCTCCTGTGGCAACTCGTCGAGCGCGGCCGCGGCGACGGACTCGAACTCCTCCGCGGTGAGGAGCGCGGCCGGCCGCGCAGCCGCGGCGTCGAGCAGCAGCACGCGGCTCCACTCGCGCGCGCAGCCGTCGCGGTCGCCGGCCGCCCTGAGAGCGCGTCCGAGCAGATGGCGCACGTCGCCCTCGACCGCGGGCGCGAGGCCGCCCTCGGCGACGAGCGCGGTCAGACGGTCGGCGGCCGCGCGCGCCTCGCCTGCGGCGAGCAGGCGCGCGGCGGCCCGGAACTCCTGCTCCACAGCCATGCACGCATCATAGACCGGCGCGGGTCGACGCACTCCCGGCCGGCCGCGCCCGTGACAAACGTCACAGCCAACTGGTGACCGGCGGCACTACGCAGCGAGCCGCCGCCTCCGTAGTCTCGGGTCGACCACTCACCGGGCCGCCGCGCCGCAGGCGAAAGGGCGCCCGGAAGGACGAAGGAGGAAGAAGTGGCGACCATCACCAGACCACCGGACCGGGAGCGCGAGGCGCGAGGCGCGCGCAAGGGCGTGCGGACCGCCGGCGCGGAGCGTACGCCGCAGGCCGCGCCGGCCGTGCTCGCTCGCGGGCTCGAGAAGACGTTCCGCACCGCCGGCACGACAGTGCACGCCGTCCGCGGGCTCGACCTCGAGGTCGCGACCGGCGAGACGGTCGCGCTGCTCGGGCCGAACGGCGCCGGCAAGTCCACCACCATCGACATGCTGCTGGGGCTGTGCGCCCCGGACGCCGGCGCAGTGGCCCTCTCCGGCGTCTCCCCTGCCGAGGCCGTCCGCGGCGGGCAGGTCGCGGCCATGCTGCAGACGGGCGGCCTGCTTCGGGACGTCTCCGTGCGCGAGCTCGTCGAGCTTGTCGGCTCCCTCTACCCGGCCGCCAGGCCCGTGGACGACGTCCTCGCCGTGGCCGGCCTCGAGGACATCGCCGATCAGCGAACGCAGAAGCTGAGCGGCGGCCAGGCGCAGCGCGTGCGCTTCGCCATGGCGCTGGTCACCGACGCCCGGCTGCTCGTGCTGGACGAGCCGACCGTCGGCCTGGACGTGGAGGCGCGGCGCGACTTCTGGCGTGTGATCCGCGCCGCGGCCGCCGCCGGCAAGACCGTCATCTTCGCCACGCACTACCTGGACGAGGCCGACGCCAACGCCGACCGGATCGTCCTGCTGGCGCGCGGCAAGGTCGTCGCCGAGGGTCCGTCCACCGAGATCAAGGCACGCATCGGCCGGCGCAGCATCCGCGTCACGCTGCCCGGCGTGGACACCGGGGAGCTGCTCTCGCTGCCCGGGGTGTCGTCGGCCGAGCGCCACGGCGAAGCCGTCCAGCTCGGCTGCGCGGACTCCGACGCGGCCGTCCGCGCGCTCCTCGCCCGCTACGCGCAGGCGCGCGACATCGAAGTCACGGGCGCCGGCCTCGAGCAGGCGTTCCTCGAGCTCACCAAGGAGTCGGAATGACCACCCTCGTCTACACCCGCACCGAACTGCTGCGCACGTTCCGCAGCAAGCGGTTCTTCATCATGGCCCTGGGGTTCCCCCTGGCCCTCTACTTTCTGATCGCCGTCCCCAACCGGAACATCACCGACATCGCCGGGACGGGCATCTCCGCCCCGCTCTACTTCATGGTCAGCATGGCGGCCTACGGCGCCATGGTCGCGGCTCTCTCCACCGGCGTCCGCATCGCCGGCGAGCGCGCTGCCGGCTGGAGCCGTCAGTTGCGCGTCACACCGCTCTCGTCGAGCAGCTACATCCGCGGCAAGGCGGTGACCGCCTACGCGGTCGCGCTGGTCGCCATCGGTCTGCTGTTCCTCTCCGGGACGCTGCTCGGAGTGCGCCTCTCGGCCGACGAGTGGCTGCGCATGACGGGGCTGCTGCTGGTGGGCCTGATCCCGTTCGTCGCCCTGGGCGTGCTGCTCGGGCACCTGCTCACGACCGACTCGATCGGCCCCGCGGCCGGCGGGCTCGGGGCCGTGATGGCGTTCCTCGGCGGCGCCTGGTTCCCGCTCGGCGACGGCACGCTGGCGCAGATCGCCCAGCTCCTGCCGTCCTACTGGCTGGTGCAGGCGAGCCACGCCGCCCTCGGCGGCCCGGCGTGGCCGGCCAAGGGCTGGATCGTCGTGGCCGCCTGGAGCGTGGCGCTCATCGTCCTCGCGCGCTGGGCGTTCCGCCGGGACACACGGCCGGTGTGAGCAGCCGCAGCGCAAGAGAGGCCGGCGCCCGCGGGGCGGCAACTTCGCCACCCGCGGGCGCCGGCCCCGGACGTAGAATCCGCTCATGCCATCAGAGACGACACCCGAATCGAGCCGCAGGCTCCACGCCTTCGTCTACCTCTTCCTGATCGCCCTGGCGGGACCGGCCGCCGAGGTCCTCGACGGCTCCGCACATCCCAGGTGGCTGTCGGGACTCGCCCTGGCCGTCTTCACCGCCTGCTTCGTCTTCCAGGTCTCCGTGCAGCACCACGATGCCGAGTCCTGGACGGGACGCGGCCCCGGCTCGAGGACGCAGTGGTCACGTCGTGTCGCGCTGGTCGTGGTGATGGCCGCCATCGCCACGGCCAGCACGCTGGTGTGGGGGTCGGAGTGGCTGGTGCTCTTCATCTTCGTCGTCGTCACCGCCGCCCTACTCTCGCCGGGCAGACGGGCTCCGTTCGTGATCGGGTCCGTCGCCGTCCTCGCCGTGATGGTGGAGGTGGCCAGGGGCTGGAACACAGTGAGCGCCACGACCGCGCTGTCGTGGGCGCTCTCGATCGTCATGGCCGGGTTCATCGCCGCTCTCGTGCGGCGGCGCAACCTGCTAATCACCGAGCTGCGACGGACCCAGTCGGAGGTCGCGCGCCTGGCCGCGGCCGACGCCGTTGCCGACGAGCGGCTGCGCTTCGCGCGCGACCTGCACGACCTGCTCGGCCACAGCCTCTCGCTGATCGTGCTCAAGGCCGAGCTGGCACGGCGCCTGCTCGAGCGCGGCGACGCCGACGAGCAGGCGCGCGCGGAGGTGGCGGACCTCGAGGACGCGGCGCGGCGTGCCCTCGTCGAGGTCCGCGAGGCGGTCGCCGGCTACCGCGCCCGCTCCTTCCACGCCGAGCTCGACCGCGGCTGCGCCGCGCTGGCCGCCGCCGACATCGCCGTGACGGTGACCGGCGTGCCGGCCGAGCCGGACGGTCCCGTGGCGGCCGCGACGGGTGACGACGCCTCCCTCCTCCCTCCCGACGTCGACGAAGTGCTCGCCTGGGTCGTGCGCGAGGCGACCACCAACATCGTGCGCCACAGCGCGGCTCGGCACGCGCTCATCGAGGTGACGACCGGCGAGGCCCAGGCCACGCTACGGATCACCGACGACGGGCAGAGCGCCAAGGAATGGGACTGGCTGGCCGCCGCCCGGGCCGGCAGCAGCGGCCTGCTCGGGCTGCAGGAGCGGGTGGCCGCCGCAGGCGGCCGCTTCTCAGCCGGGCCGGCCGACGGCGGCGGCTTCCGTGTGAGCGCCGTCGTACCCTTCGACGGAGCCGTCGCTCCGCGGGATAGGGCGCCGGACGGCGTGGCCGCGGGGGCCGGGGCCGCGGCGAACAACGCGGCGAGCGCATGATCCGCATCCTGCTCGCCGAGGACCAGGACATGGTGCGCGGAGCGCTCGCCGCCCTGCTCGCCCTCGAACCGGACATGGAAGTGGTCGCTCAGGTGGGCTGCGGCGACGAGGTGGAGGCCGCGGCGCTCTCGGCCCGTCCGGACGTCGCCCTTCTCGACATCGAGATGCCGGGCATCGACGGCATCGAGGCGGCCGCGCGGCTGCGGACCTCCCTCCCCGGCTGCCGCGTGCTCATCCTCACCACGTTCGGCCGGCCCGGCTACCTCACACGCGCCATGCAGGCGGGCGTGAGCGGGTTCCTCGTGAAGGACGCGCCGGCGGAGGAGCTGGCCACGGCCATCCGGCGCGCGCTGCGCGGCGAGCGCATCGTCGACCCCACGCTCGCCGCCACCGCCCTCGCGGTCGGCTCCAGCCCGCTCACCGACCGCGAACGCGACGTGCTGCGCGCGGCGGTGGAGGGCGACACCGTCGCCGATATCGCCGCCGAGCTCCATCTCTCCGAGGGAACGGTGCGCAACTACCTCTCGACGGCGATCGCCAAGACCGGCGCCCGCAACCGCGTGGAGGCCGCGCGGATCGCCTCGGAGCGCGGGTGGCTCTGACGCGCGCCGGTCTCTGACGCGCCGGTCTTGTCGCACGTCGCCGGGGTCGGTCTGTGTGCGGCTCAGCCGGCGAGCCGCAGCACGACCGACGTCTCCACCTGGCGCTCGGGGATGCTCCAGTAGCGCCGGAGCAGACGGTCCTTCTCCTCCGGCGTCACGAGGACGAAGCCGTGGCGCTCGTAGAACGCCACGGCCCACCAGGCGGCCGCCCAGGTGCCGACGAGCAGCGGCCGCGGCGGCTCGGCTTCGGCCGCCAGCCTCGTGAGGTGCGCGAGCAGGCGGCCGCCCACGCCGGCGCGCTGCCTCTCCGGCCGCACGTAGGCGTGCCGGATCAGGGTCACGTCGTCCACATCCTGGATGCCCATCACGCCGTCGAGCGTGGGCCGGGCGGCGGACCGGCCGTCGGCGCAGGCGCCCCCCTCCCCGTCGGCCCACAGGCCCCAGAACCGCACGCCGGCGGCGATCTCTCCGAGGAGTTCCTCGAGCGGCATGTACGGCCGGTGGTAGCGGTCGGGAGGGATCACACCCGCGTAGGCGCATGCGGCGTCGTTGACGACGGAGACCATCTCGTCGACGTCGTCCTCACCGCAGGGCCGGATGCTCGGCGGGCGGGGACTCGTGCATGGCGGCCGTGAGCTCATGTCCCCGATGCTAGCCCATCCCGCGGGGCGGGCACACGCCTCGTCCCGGCGCCGGGTCTGCCGCCGGCTCAGGCGGCCTCGCCGGCCGGCTCCCGGCCGCGGTCGTCGGCGGCCGGCGGCGCCCCCTCGGCCTCAGGCAGCACGCGAAGTCCGAGCAGCGGCGAGCGGACCAGCCACACCGCCGCGAGACAGCCGCCGGCCGCCATGACGAGCAGGGTCTCTCGCGTGCCGACCGCGGTGGCCAGCGCGCCCGCCGCCAGCGACCCGAGCGGACGCACCCCGTAGTTCACCACCATGTACGCACCACCGACGCGCGAGCGGAACCTATCGGGGATCACGGCCGCGAAGATCGAGCCGATGCTGATGTCCAGCATGATCACGCCGAGCCCTGCGCCGAACTCCGCGCCCAGCAGCGCGAGCAGCACCGCCCACCGTGGGCCGCCCGCGAGCGGCACCAGCAGGAGCGGCACGGGGAACGCCACACATCCGGCCGCGAACGCCGGCCCCACGCCGATGCGCCGCACCACGCGCCCGGTGACCAGCGAACCGAGCACCCCGCCCACGGCCCCCGCTCCCATCACCACGCCGAGCGTGGCAGGGGCGACGCCCAGCGAGCGCGTCGCGTACAGGAAGAACAGTGCGAGGAACCCGTAGTCGAAGAAGTTGAGCGTCGCCGTGGCGCAGAGCGCCGAGCGCACGATGGGCGACGAGGCGATGAACCGCGCGCCACTCAGCACCAGCCCGCGCCGCTGCTCCTCGCGCGCGGGCTCCTCGGCCTGCACGCGACGGAGGCACAACGCCGAGACGACGTACGACGCGGCGTCCACCGCGATCGCCGCCGGTGCCGTGAGCGCCTCCACGAGCACGCCGCCGAGGCTCGGTCCCACCACGCTCGCAAGCGAGCGGCTGCCGTTGAGCAGGGAGAGCGCGGCGACGTAGTCGTCCCTCGGCGCCAGCGCCACGAACAGGGCGTTGTACGAGACCATGAAGAGGACGCCGAGCGTCCCGGTGAGGAACGCGATCACGTAGAGCGCGGGCATGGTGAGCCAGCCGAGCGCCGCACCCAGCGGGACGAGCGCCAGCAACGCGGCTCGCCCAAGGTCCGCGGCGATCATGGCCTGGCGCCGGCGCCCCCGTCGATCCATGAGCGCGCCGGCGTGCAGCGAGAACAGGAGGTTGGGGACGAGCGCCGCGGCCGTCAGGTAGCCCATCTGCGCGGCGCTCGCGTGCAGGCCGAGCACGGCGACCAGGGGCAGCGCGATCAGCGTGACCTGGTCGCCGACGAGCGAGACGGTCTGCCCGGTCCAGAAGCGGCGAAAGCCCGGCTGCGTCCGCAGGAGCGCCGGGGTCATGCGCCCGACGACCCCGGCAGTCCGCCGAAAGGCCCGGGCCGGGCGCCGAAAGGCCCGGGCCGGTCGGGAGAGCCACGAGGACGGCTTCATGACGCTCCGCAGGGCCGGCCGCGAGCGGTCAGTCCCCGGCCGGCCTCCGCGGCAACCTCGGGAAGGCGAGATTGAGCACCTCGACCAGCCGCGAGCCATCGGGACGGAGCTCCGCGTGCTCGTTGCGCGCGGTGAAGGGCTCGAGGATCTGCCAGGCACGGCGGCCCAGCTCCGCCAGCTCATCGGCCGTCAGGTACAGCGACATCTCGTTGAGCTGAGCCGCCTCCTGCCACTCCTCGGGTTCGGCGTCCTTGCCGTCCACCCACGCCATGACGCCCTCGAAGTACTGCTCCGCCACCACGGCCTCGAGCAGCTGCGCCGCGGCCGCGGCCTCCGGACCGGGCATCACGTTGGGCCAGCTCGTGACGGAGGCCGTGGCCCGCCACGGGCGCTCGCGCCCGCGACCACCGCCGGCCTCCTCGACCAGCCCGTGCCTGGCGAGCTGGCCCAGATGGAACGTGCAGCGCTGCGGGGTCTCCCCCAGCTCGCGCGCCGCCTGCGTCGCCGTCAGGGGTCCCTTGAGCCGGAGCAGCCCGACCAGCTTGAGCCGCGTGGGGTGGGCGAGCGCCCGCAACGACCTCGCGTCCCGGAGTTCCACACGCCGCGGCTGCTCCTGCTCCGCATCTGCATGCCGAGCCGTCTGCCGCCCGCGACTCGTCGCTCCCGTCCCGTCTGTCCGTGACCCTGCCATGTCTCACAACATACTCTTTAAAACACTTCTTGTAAAGACCGGCGTGCCACACTGCGCCCGGCGCGATCCCCTTGCCCGCAGCGACGGGCGGGGCGGCCGGGTCCTCTTACGTCACCCGGCCGCCCCATGCTCCCTCCGCGCTCCTGGAGAGTGTTCCCCGGCTCGGCCGCCTTGATCAGAGCCGCGTCCAAACAGGGTCACGCGGAGGCGTCCCGGGAACCACTCGAGTGGGGGGCAACGCGGTCAAGGAGGGACCATGGACACCATCCCTCGCAAGCTCCACGACGTGCTCGCCGCGGGGCACAACATCTGGGTCGCGACCGTCGCGCCCGACGGCACGCCCAACGTCTCCATCAAGGGCAGCGGGAGCCTGATCGACGACCGCCACATCTACTTCGCCGACCTCTATCACAAGGAGACCCTGGAGAACCTGAGGCACGACCCGCGCGTCGCGATCGGCGTGCACGACTTCGCCGGCAAGGTCGCCATGCAGATCAAGGGTCACGCCGAGATCCTGGACCACGGTGACCTGGTCGACGAGATGCGCCAGAAGCTGGCGGCGGTGGGAGAGAAGTGGCAGCTGCCGCCGGTGACCACGGTCATCCGGGTGACGGTGGATTCGGTCGTCGACCTCTGGCCCGGTCCGCACGCCGGCGAGGAGGAAGTGCTGGCCGGAGCGGCCGGCGACTGGAAGACCTACGACTGACGGCTGTGGCGCGGCCGGGAGCCGCGGCTCCGTGTCGAGCGAGCTGCGCGGCTCAGAGCCGCGCGAGCACGGCGTCCAGCGTCACGCCGCCGTGCGGCGTGAGGCCGGGCCCATCCATGTCGATGCTCTGGGCCGCGAGCTGAGAGGGCGTCCCCGCGAGCTCGGCCGCCTCGTGGACGTCCTCGGCGTCGACGGTCGCGCGCAGGTCTGCGGAGAGGTCTGCCGGCTCCTCCTCGAGCACGTCCATGTCGCTCCTCGAGATGGCGTCGAGCGTCGGGCGGGAGCCGGTCGTCGGTTCGGGACCGGCGGAGTCCTCCGTCACGTGCGAGGCGAGCTGAGCTCCGGCCGAGGAGAGCGCCTGGAGCGTCGCGCGAGCAGGTGCGCGAGAGGCCGGCGCCGGGGCCGGCTGGGCCGCGGCGGCCGTTGCCGCCGCAGCTGGGGCCGCAGCCGCGGTCTCGACCGCCGCCGCGATCTCGCGCATCGGCGGGGCCATCTCGCACAGTCCTTTGGTCACGCGCTCGCTGAGGAGCTTGGCCGTGGCCGGCGTGAACACGCAGTCGTCCGCACCGGCCTTCCACACCTCGCCCGCCGACTCGCGATGCGCGGGCGGCGTCAGCACGACGAGCCACGTGTCGTGATGCTGATGGAACTCCCGCACGAGGCGGCACATCTCGGGCGCCTCGATCCCGGGGAGGTCCCAGTCGACCAGCGCGACCTCGGGCGGGTCGTCCGCGAGCAGCAGCTCGAGGACTTCCGGCCCGTCGCCGAGACTCACGATGTCGAGAGGGATCCTGCGCCCGCGCGTCACGACGTCGACCAGCTTGTTCCGAGACGTCTCGTTGGCGTGGGCGATCAGGACTCGCATCGCTGCTCCCGTGTCGGAGCCCCCACCCGGGGGCTCGTGGCTGGCTCCAGGACTTCGCGTCGTCAGCCCGCGAGGGGCGAGGCATAGGACGTTCGTTTAGGCGTGCCTGAGTCTCCGTGGCCTCGGCTGGCAACGGGCGTGACGGTCACGCCGGGGCAGAGCGCGGGGAAAGCCGAGGCGGTCGCGCAATCGCCCGGCGTCTCGTGGAGCGCCCGGTATCATCGGAGCATGACGTGTCGGGACACGCTTTGGCCGAAGCTCGCGGCGCTGCTGGTGGCGGGAATGGGCGCCGTGCTCGGCGCCGTGCTGTGCGCCGGCCTGGCCGCCTGCGGCGCCACGAGCGGGGGCGGCAGCGGCGCGGCGTCGCCGTCCGCCACGAGCGCGTACCCCGGCGGACCGGCGGCGAGCGCCGTCTACAGGGACCTCGCCTACGGGACCGAGTCGCCGCAGCAGAGGCTGGACCTCTCCCTGCCGGCGACCGGCGCGCGGCCGTATCCCGTGCTGGTCGGCATCCACGGCGGCGGGTTCATCGGCGGAGACAAGGACGACGGGCAGATCACGCCGGTCCTGCAGGGCCTCACGCGCGGCTACGCCGTGGTCGGCCTGGACTACCGGCTGAGCCCTGGGGCGCACTTCCCGGCGGCCGTCAGCGACGTCAAGGCCGCCGTCCGCTGGCTGCGCGCCCACGCCGGCGAGTACGGGCTGGACGGCTCGCGCGTCGCCCTCTGGGGCGACTCGGCGGGCGGCAACCTGGCGGCGCTCGCGGGCACCTCCGGCGACTCGAGCGCCCTGCGCGGCCCGGACCCGACCAACGCAGGCCGGTCCGACGAGGTCCAGGCCGTCGTCGACTGGTTCGGGCCTGTCTCGTTCCTGCAGACAGACCGCGACTTCCGCGTCTCCGGCTTCGACCGGCCGAGCGCAGAGGGTGCCGGTTCGTTCCTCTCGAAGTACCTCGGCGCGCCGCTGCGCGACGTGCCCGGCAAGGTCAAGGCGGCGGATCCCATCACGTACCTCACGCCCGGCGATCCGCCCATCCTGATCGAGCACGGCACCGACGACGGCACGGTGCCGTGGCCTCAGTCCAGGCGCCTGGCCACGGCCTACGCGGCGGTGACCGGCGCCGACAACGTGACGCTGCACCTGATCGAGGGCGCGGGTCACATGGACGCGGCGTTCTACGCGCAAGCGCACGTGGACGACGTGCTCGACTGGCTGGACGCGCGCCTCAGGTAGGGCCGGGGAGCGAGGAGCGGGCGGCATCGGCCGGCCGCTCGAGCCCCTCGCGGAGGTGTTCCGCGTCGGGCACGGCGAGGCCCGTTTCTGGACGCTCGCCGACATGCTGAGGGAGCACGAGGTGGGGATCCTCGCGTTTCGAGCCGGGTGGAGCGAACGGCGGTCAACGGACGGCCCGGCTGGTCCGCGGCGACCCGGGTAGAGACCCACTATGGCGACCGTCCCGCACCACGCGCCCGCGCCACCCGCATGCCGGCCCCCGTCACCGGGCCGGCGACGCCGGCGACGGCTGACCGTCAACGAGCGGCGCTCCGGCTTCGACCGTCGCCGCAACGTGTACCGCTCGCCGCTCGCCGCCGCCCTCGAGGCCATGGTGCTCCGCCTGCGCGACGACCACCGGCTGCTGGCGGACCTCCTCATCCTCGTCAACGTGCTGAGCGCCCTCGACCTCTTCATCACCCTCAACGTCCTGCGCCTCGGCGCCGTCGAGCTGAACCCGGTGATGGCCTACCTGCTGGCCCTCGGGCCGGTGCCGGCCACGGTCGCCAAGGTCGGTCTCGTGCTTGCCGCGACCACAGGCCTGTGGCTGCTGCGGCGGCACCGGGCGGCGCTCACGACCACGCTCGGCCTCCTGATCGCCTACGTGACGCTGGTCAGCCTCGAGCTGGCCGGCGTCGTGCGCCTGCTGGCGTAGCCGCCTGTCCGGCCGCGTCGTCTTCCCCCGCGGGCCCGCCGCAAACTCGCGCTGCGTCTCCGCGCCCGCCGCGCGGGACGGCGCACGTTTCACCAGCCGAGATACTGGCAACCACTCATTGTGAGGTACACTCAGTACCCCACCCACCGCGTCCCGAGGAGTGGCCATGAGCGCCGAGCAGACCGCACCCGCCGGCCGGACTACGGCGGAGGAGGGCGCATCGAGCGCGAGCCTCCCGTTGACCTCGCAGCTGAGCGAGGCGCTGACCCATGCGTCGTGGAGGCTGCGGCGAGCGGCGGTCAAGGAACTCGCGCCGCTCGGCCTCACCTTCGCGCAGTCGCGCGTGCTCCGCATGCTCTCGCGCTCGCGCGAGCCCCTGCGCATGAGCGACATCGCGGCGCGGTTCGAGATCGCGCCGCGCACGGCCACTTCGATGATCGATTCGCTGGAGGCGGCGGGGCTCGTGGCGCGGAGCGCCGACCCCGCCGACCGCCGCTCCGTCCTGGTCTCGCTGGCACCCGACGGGCTGGCGCTCGTCGAGCGCATGAGCAGCCTGCGCCGGCAGAGCGCCCAGGAGCTCTTCGGCCGTCTCACCGCGGAGCAGCAGGACCGACTCCTGGAGCTCCTGACGCTCCTCGCGGGCACCGCGAGCGAGTGCGACGACCGCGCGCTCGCCGCCGGAGGCGAGACGTGAGGCGGGCTCAAGAGACCACACCCGCCGTGCCGACGGCACGCGTCGTGCCGGCGCCGAGGGCGACACCCGACGCGCCGGCGGCCGGCGCGCGCCGTGAGGGAGCCGCCGCATGATGGGCCCGAACGCCTTCACGGCGGCCCGGTCGCTGCGCCGCGACCAGTCGGTCAAGTCGGCCAAGGTCGCCAAAGGCACAGCACGGCGCATCCTGAGCTACGTGCGGCCCTTCCGACGGCTCCTCGTCGTGTTCCTCGTGCTGGTGGTCGTCGACGCTGTCGTGAGCGCCGCGAACCCCCTGCTGTACCGGGAGATCATCGACAACGGCATCCTCAAGGGGGACGCGGCGCTCATCGTGTGGCTCGCCCTGCTCGTCGCCGCGCTCGCGCTGACCGACGCCGGGCTCACCCTCGCGCAGCGCTACATCAGCGCCAAGGTCGGGCAGGGCCTCATCTACGACATGCGCACCCAGGTGTTCGAGCACATCCAGCGCATGCCGCTCGCGTTCTTCACGCGCACCCAGACCGGCGCGCTCGTCAGCCGGCTCAACAACGACGTGAACGGAGCCCAGGAGGCGTTCACCGACGTGCTGTCCACCGTCGTCGGCAACCTCATCAGCGTCGCCATCGTGCTGGTCGTCATGTTCTTCCTCTCCTGGCAGCTCACCCTGGTCTCGCTGATCCTGCTGCCGGTGTTCCTGCTGCCGGCGCGCTGGCTCGGGCGCCGGCTCCAGTCGATCACGCGCGAGAACTACGAGCTGCTCGCCGACATGAACACCAGCATGGTGGAGCGCTTCAACGTGTCGGGAGCGCTCCTGGTCAAGCTCTTCGGGCGCCCGGTCGCCGAGGACGAAGCCTTTCGGCGGCACGCCGCGCGCGTGCGCGACATCGGCGTCACGCAGGCGATCTACGCACGCTTCTTCTTCATCGCCCTGTTCCTCACGGCGGCGCTGGCGACCGCCCTCGTCTACGGCTGGGGCGGCGTGCTCGCCGTGCAGGGCACGCTCGCCGTCGGCACCGTCGTCGCGCTCACGGCCTACCTGAACCGCCTCTACGGCCCGCTGACGGCGCTCTCCAACATCAACGTCGACATCATGACCGCGCTGGTCTCGTTCGAGCGCGTCTTCGAGGTCCTCGACCTGCCGCCGATGGTGGCCGAGAAGCCGGGCGCCGCGGCGCTGCCGCGGGGCCCGGCGCGCATCAGCTTCGACGACGTGCGCTTCACGTACCCGACGAGCGAGCAGGTCTCGCTCGCCTCGCTCGAGTCGGTCGCCGTGCTGGGCGAAGCGCCGGGCGGCGAGGTGCTGCGCGGTGTGAGCTTCACCGCAGAGGCCGGACAGCTCGTCGCCCTCGTCGGGCCGTCCGGCGCCGGCAAGACGACCCTCAGCCAGCTCGTGCCGCGCCTCTACGACGTCAGCTCCGGCGCCGTCCGCATCGACGGCGTGGACGTGCGCGACGTCACGCTCGACTCGCTGCGCGAGGCGGTCGGCGTCGTCACCCAGGACGCGCATCTCTTCCACGACACGCTGCGCGCCAACCTGCTCTACGCGCGGCCGGGCGCGACCGACGACGACCTGCGCGAGGCGCTCCGCAGCGCGCAGATCCTGCCGCTCATCGAGTCCCTGCCGGAGGGCCTCGACACGATCGTCGGCGACCGCGGCTACCGCCTCTCCGGGGGTGAGAAGCAGCGCATCGCCATCGCCCGGCTGCTGCTCAAAGCGCCCGACATCGTCGTGCTCGACGAGGCGACGGCGCACCTGGACTCGGAGTCGGAGGGCGCCGTCCAGCGCGCCCTCAAAGCGGCGCTGGCCGGCCGCACCTCGCTGGTGATCGCGCACCGCCTCGCGACGGTGCGCGACGCCGACCAGATACTCGTGCTGCGCGAGGGACGCATCGTCGAGCGCGGCGGCCACGAGGACCTGCTCGCGCGCGGCGGCCTCTACGCTTCGCTCTACCGCACGCAGTTCAGCCGCCAGGGCGCGCCCGCCGCTGGCGACGACGGCGCGCCTGCCCCAGGCGGCAACGGCGCGCCGCCCCCCAACGGCCTCGACGACGACGAGGACCTCCTCGTCGAGGCCGGCTGACCCAGAGTCACGACGGGACCACGACCAGAGGAATCACCGACCATGCGCCACGTCCCCTACAAGTGGATCGCCCTCTCCAACACCACGCTGGCCGTGGTGATGGCGATGGTCAACGCCAGCAGCCTGCTCATCGCCCTCCCGGCCATCTTCCGCGGCATCCACCTGGACCCGCTGAACCCGGACAACTTCGTCTACCTGCTGTGGATCCTGATGGGATACGGCCTCGTCACCGCCGTGCTTGTCGTCCTCTTCGGCCGCCTCGGCGACATGTTCGGGCGCGTGCGCATGTACAACGCCGGCTTCGTGGTGTTCACTGTCGCCGCGATCGCCCTCTCTCTCACCCCCGGCAAGGGCGCGTCCGCGGCGGTGTTCATCATCGCCTTCCGCATGCTGCAGGCCGTAGGCGGCGCCATGCTGATGTCCAACTCGGCGGCGATCCTCACCGACGCGTTCCCCCACGACCAGCGCGGCATGGCGCTGGGCATCAACATCGTCGCCGGCCTGGCCGGGTCGTTCATCGGGCTGATCCTCGGCGGCGTGCTCGCGGCCGTCGACTGGCGTCTCGTCTTCCTCATCAACGTGCCCTTCGGCGTGGTCGGCACCGTGTGGGCGTACCTGATGCTCAAGGAGACCGGCGTGCGCCACAAGGCGCGGATCGACTGGCTCGGCAACATCACCTTCGCCGCCGGGCTGCTCATGCTGCTGGTCGGGGTCACGTACGGCATCAAGCCCTACGGGCACGCCAACATGGGCTGGGGCAGCCCGTTCGTCATCGGGATGGTGGCCGGCGGGCTGGTGGTGCTCGCGGCGTTCGTCGTCGTCGAGCTCCGCGTGCCCGAGCCGATGTTCGAGCTGCGACTCTTCCGCATCCGCGCCTTCGCCGCCGGCAACGTCGCCGTGCTGCTCTCGTCCGTCGCCAACGGCGGCCTGCAGTTCATGCTCATCATGTGGCTGCAGGGCATCTGGCTGCCGCTGCACGGCTACGCCTACAAGGACACGCCGCTCTGGGCCGGCATCTACATGCTGCCGCTCACGGTCGGGTTCCTCGTGGCCGGCCCCGTCTTCGGCCGCCTGAGCGACCGGTACGGGGCGCGCCCGTTCGCCACGGCCGGCATGCTGCTGGCGGCCCTGAGCTTCCTCCTGCTCATGGTCCTGCCGGCCGACTTCTTCTACCCCTGGTTCGCCTGCGTGCTGTTCCTGAACGGCGTCTCGTTCGGCATGTTCTCGGCGCCCAACACCGCCGCGATCATGAACAGCGTACCGGCGCGCAACCGCGGCGTGGCCTCGGGCATGCGCGCCACCATGCAGACCGTCGGGCTGCCGCTCTCGATCGGCATCTTCTTCTCCCTGATGGTGGTGGGGCTGACGGCCGCGGTGCCCAGCACCATGTTCCGCGGCCTCACCCTCCACCACGTGCCCGCGCAGGTGGCCGGCACGCTCTCGCACCTGCCGCC
>Ga0335070_10004896_pt1 | contig 15713 bp, 16 predicted proteins | sample Lox_Sample_13_FD_206722 | JGI IMG/M metagenome (GOLD analysis project Ga0335070, IMG submission 206722) | Soil microbial communities from Loxahatchee National Wildlife Refuge, Florida, United States - Lox_Sample_1.3 | ecosystem: Environmental > Terrestrial > Soil > Wetlands | place: USA... | reverse complement strand
CGACCAAAAAAGAGCGTATGCCCATATTGAAGCACAAGTTGCAACGACGCGTTGGCCGGCGCAAGAAATTGCACTACAACTTTTGAAGCAGACGGGTAAATCTTGCGCAGAGAAGGCCGGTGGAACATGTTCCACCGGCCGGTGCGGGCTTATTTGTGCTTGTAGATGATGTCGTCGATGATGCCGTATTCCTTGCCCTGCTGGGCGTTCATGATGAAGTCGCGCTCGACATCGCGCTCGACCTTCTCGAGAAGCTGACCGGTGTGCTTGGCAAGAATCTGGTTGGTAATCTCACGCATGCGGAGAATTTCGCGGGCATGAATATCAATGTCGGTGGCCTGACCGGAAAGGCCGGACATGAGCGGCTGGTGAATGAGGATGCGCGAGTTGGGCAGGGCGAAGCGCTTTTTGGCCGCGCCGCCGGCCAGCAGCGTGGCGGCCATGCTGGCTGCCTGGCCGATGCAGATGGTGGTGACGTCCGGACGGATGAACTGCATGGTGTCATAAATCGCCATGCCGGCAGTGATGGAGCCGCCCGGCGAGTTGATGTACAGGGAAATGTCCTTCTCAGGATCTTCGGCTTCCAGGAACAGCATCTGGGCAATGATGAGGTTGGCGACATTGTCGTCAATCGGAGTGCCAAGAAAGATGATGTTGTCCCGCAGCAGGCGGGAGTAGATGTCGTAGGCCCGCTCGCCCCGGCTGGTCTGTTCAATCACCATCGGTACAAGCATCGATTGCAGCTCCTTCGTTCGCAGGCCCACACCTTCGGCTAACGGCGGTGTTGGGCAAGGGAAAAGCCGTCCGCGCTAGGCAGACCGGCGGTAAAGATGATTGAGCGTCTTCTCGTTGCGGAGGCGATGCCGAATTCTATCGAGGCCTCCATCCTTGGTCAAACGCTCGCGGACTTGTTCCAGCGGCTGCTTCGCCTGAAGGGCGAGGGCGGCGAGTTCCCGCTCGAGTTCCTCGTCGCCGACTTCGATGTTTTCCAGCTCGGCGATCTGTTCGAGGATGAGCGACGCCTTTACCTCGCGCAGCGCGCCTTCACGCTGGCCGGCGCGAAGGCGATCGAAGTCCATGCGCTTCAAATCTTCGGTCTTCATGCCCTGCGCAGCCAGCGCGCGAAGCCCGCGTTCGAGGCGAAGATCGATCTGCTGGTCGATCATGGATTCGGGAACAGGGAAGTCGTTGCGCGCGACCAGCTGGGCTACGATCTTGTCCTTGCCCTGGTGCTCGGCTTCGTGTTCCTTCTCGGCCTTCATGTTATCGCGAAAACGGGTGCGCAGGTCTTCGTAGGTCTGGAAGTCGCTGGAGAGCTCTTTGGCGAAGTCATCGGTGGGCTCGGGAACGGAGCGCGTCTTGATGGACTTTACGTCCACTTCGTAGGTCATGGCCTTGCCGGCGAGTCGCTTGTCGGAGAAGTCGTCGGCATACTTCACGTCGAACGATTTGTGTTCGCCAGCCTTGGCGCCGCGAAGGTTTTCGGTGAATTCGGGAATCGTATTGTCGCCGCCAATTTCGACCATGACTTCATCAACCTCGACGGGCTTGGCGTCGGCTTCGCCATCCTGCGGTGTGCCGCGGAAGCCGACGACGGCAAAATCGCCGTCAGCCAGCGGGCGGTCTTCGTCTACCGCGTTGTAGGTGGCGTGCTGCCGGCGAAAGTTGTTCAGCGAGGTCTCGACTTCATCTTCGGTGACGTTCGTATCGATGGTGTCAGGCTTGATGTCGTCGTAAGGCGAGACCTTGAAATCCGGGAAGATCTCGAACTCGGCAGTAAACTTCAGCGGCTCGCCGTCGAGCAAGTGCAGGCCGGTGACGCGCGGCTGCGAAACGGGAACCAGGTTCTGCTTGCCGGTCTCCTCGCGGAAGAAGCGCGGAACCAGAGCGTCAACGAGATCGCTCTTGATCTCTTCTCCGAAACGCTGCCGAACCACGGACGCAGGGACTTTTCCCTGGCGGAAGCCGGGGATGCGGGCGAGCTTGGCGTAGCGGCCGACGATCTTTTCGCGCTCTTGATTCACGACTTCGGCAGGGACTTCGATGGTCAGCTCACGACGGCAGGGATTGGTGTTTTCTGGCGTATGGGTGTCAGTAGTGGTGGTTTCGGTGCTCAACGAATTGCCTTCAGGGAGAAATATCGATTGCGGAACAGCCGAGGGGCCTACGAGTTCAGGCGAGTCCGGAGAGCAGCGGTACACCTATGCCGGACACTTCTCTCGTCAGCAGCGCAATGTTTAGTGTATGGAAGCGGCGATGGGCGGTCAAACGCGGGCAAGCCGGTTTGGCGGGCAGCCGCGACGAATCGAGCGGCCTACGTGCGATGCACTTAATAGGAGGACGCAGAGCGGGAGAATTTGGTACGGTGGAAACGCTAGTTACAATGGTTGCGAGGCGATTGGTTGCGCGTGGAGCACGCGGCCCGCGGCCCGCGGATCCAAAATCTCAAGTATTGGAAGATCGAAATGATTCGAATCGTGTGGCGCTTCCGCGCCAAGCCACACCGGCAGCAGGACTTCCTGAATGCATATAGTTGGAAAGGAAAATGGGCGAAGTTGTTCGGGCGCTCAGCGGAGTACCAGGGAACTTTGCTGCTGCAAGACGCAGCCGAACCGCTCGGCTACCTCGTGATTGACCGCTGGGAGAAGCTGGATTCCTATCCACGCTTTCGGCAGCTCTTTGCGCCCGACTACGAACGGCTTGACCAGGAATGCGAGGAGCTGACTGACGAAGAGACGTACCTCGGCATGTTCAAAGACGAACCGGCATAGACCTCGACCCGCCACATCGGCCCACCCAGAGTCAAAGGACGAATAGCCACTGGCGACGAAAACGACATCCGACATGCTGGCTTTCCTCCGTGCGGAGCTGGTGGTGTGCCGGGAATGCCCACGACTGGTGGAGTACCGGGAAGCAATTGGACGGGAGAAGCGCAAGGCCTACCGCGACCAGGAGTACTGGGCGCGACCGGTCCCGGGCTTCGGTGATCCCGACGCGCGAGTACTAATACTCGGACTGGCGCCGGGGGCACATGGCTCGAACCGCACGGGCCGTCCCTTTACCGGGGACGCCTCGGGTAACTTCATGTACCCGATTCTTCACAAGGCCGGCTTGGCCTCACAACCCAGTGCGACGCATCGCGATGACGGGCTGTTGCTGACGGGCTGCTACATCACCGCCGTGGTGCGATGCGCTCCGCCGGACAACCAGCCGTTGCCGTCAGAGTTGGCCAATTGTGCAGGTTATCTGGATCGCGAGATCGCGGCCTTGAGGTATGTGAAGGTGGTGGTTGCGCTGGGAAAGATCGCGTTCGATGGGTATCTGGCGCATCTGGTTCGAACCCGGGTGATCGCGCGCAAGACGGGATATCGATTTGGTCATGGGCTGAGCTATAAAATGCCGAACGGCGTGACACTGCTGGCCAGCTATCATCCGTCGAACCAGAACACGGCGACCGGAAAGCTGACAGCGGCGATGTTTGAGGCGATTTTTCGGCAGGCGAAGGCTGCCGCGGGTATTCGCTAGCCGAGATTCAGATTGGAGTTGCGGGAGTACCGAGTTATTCACAGGAAGCTGGCGGGACTGCCTTGTCACGCCCGGGGAATCCGGCCATAATTGATTGTGCACCCCTACAAGCTCCACCTTGGTAACGCTGGGCAACCGGCGCAAGGGGGTCCCATTTTTCGGGCCTTGAGGGAGATGTCCCCGCAGCGGCACAAATCCAAACAACTGAGGATGGCATGGCGGCAAAGTACATCTTTGTAACCGGTGGCGTGGTGTCTTCGCTGGGCAAGGGGCTGGCGGCGGCCTCGATCGGCTGCCTCATGGAAAGCCGCGGGCTAAAGGTCGCGCTGCAAAAGTTCGATCCGTACCTGAACGTTGATCCTGGAACAATGTCGCCCTTCCAGCATGGCGAGGTGTTCGTTACTGATGACGGCGCGGAGACGGATCTCGATCTCGGACACTACGAGCGCTTCACGCACAGCCGGCTCAGCCGCGACAACAACTGGACTACCGGACGGATTTACGAAAACATCATCGCCAAGGAGCGCCGCGGCGACTACCTCGGCAAGACCGTTCAGGTGATTCCGCACGTCACCAACGAAATCAAGAGCGCGATGAAGAAGGTCGCGGTGGACGTTGACCTGGTGATCGTGGAAATCGGCGGCACCGTCGGCGACATCGAGTCGCTGCCATTTATCGAAGCCATCCGGCAGATGCGGCAGGAGCAGGGCCGCGAAAATACGCTGTTCGTCCACCTGACGCTGGTGCCGTACATTGCGGCGGCCGGCGAACTGAAAACCAAGCCGACACAGCACTCGGTGAAAGAGCTACTCAGCATAGGAATTCAACCGGACATTCTTTTGTGCCGCACGGACCGCTACCTGTCGAACGAGATCAAGTCGAAGATCGCGCTGTTCTGCAACGTGGAGCAGGAGGCAGTCGTGACCGCGAAAGACGTGGCTTCGATCTACGAAGTGCCGCTGGTGTTCGCACACGAAAAGGTGGACGCGCTGGCGCTACGGTATCTTCGGATCGATGCCCCGGAGCCGAACCTCTCGAAGTGGCAAGACCTGGTGCATCGCGTGTACAACCCGGTGGACGACGTCACCATTGGTATTGTCGGCAAGTATGTGGAGTACGAGGACTCGTACAAGTCGCTGAAGGAAGCGCTGGTACACGGCGCGCTGGCGCACAACCTCAGGCTAGAGGTTGACTGGATCGAGGCCGAGGGACTGGAATCGAAAGACCAAAGCGTGCAGGCGCAACTGGAAACCGTGAACGGCATACTCGTGCCCGGGGGATTCGGCAAGCGCGGAATCGAGGGGATGTTGAAGGGCATTCAATATGCCCGCGAAAACAAGGTGCCGTATTTCGGCATCTGCCTCGGGATGCAGACGGCGTGCATCGAGTTCGCGCGCAACGTCTGCGGGCTCGAACAGGCGAATTCGAGTGAGTTCGACCCGGCGACGCCGCACCGCGTGATCTACAAGCTGCGCGAATTGCGCGGGGTGGAGGAGTTAGGCGGAACGATGCGCCTGGGTGCGTGGGCTTGCCGGCTGGAACCCGGCTCGCTGGCGCAGCAGGCCTATGGACAGACCGAGATCAGCGAGCGGCATCGTCACCGCTACGAATTCAATCGCGAGTACGAGAGCATCCTGACGGCAGGCGGATTGCGCATCACCGGCTCAACGCCCGACGGAACATACGTCGAGATCGTGGAGATTCCTGGCCATCCATTTTTCCTGGGATGCCAGTTCCATCCGGAGTTTAAGTCGAAACCACTCGAGCCGCATCCGCTGTTCTCGGCGTTCATTAAAGCGGCCTATGAACAAAGGGCCAGCAGCAAAAAGAAACGTGAAGTCGAGTCGGTGGAACTGTTTCTTCGTCCCGAAAAGGTCAAGCCGTAGCCTTGGCGCCAGCGCACGTCTGCGGCAGTAAGATGAGACCGAAGCGTACGCCGCCTCGGTGGCCCCACCACATCCATCTCGGTGCGATCCTGCACACCACTTCAAGGCAGTTTTGGGAAAATGGTTACCCACTCCACCAGGCCAATTGCAAAAACTTGCACATGCGACGACGGTCGCTATTCGTAACGCATTGATTTTTTGTAGGCACGCGTTGGAATGAAAGTTGCACTACTTTTCCATGCCGATCTGAGGCATAATTGTGATTGCCAAAGGTCGACTCGAAACCTCGGCTCTGTGAAAGGAGCCGGAATTTATCTTCAAATGCGTAACGCCCAGAGGGGTGTTACCGATGCTGCTGTATCTTGCGCACGGAGTCTGAGATTCCGGGAGGATGGCAAAGAATGAGAACGAAACTCGTGAGTACCCTGTTACTAGTGGCTCTGGCCACTTTGTTGTGCGGGGTGGCAAACGCCGACCAGATAACCATCGGGCCGACTGTGTCTGGCGACAACGTAATATTTTCGAACTCCGGGGGAGTAACCCGGATGGGATTTAGCGGCGGAGTCCTGACTGGAACCGCATTCTATCCGGACACGAGCCCGCTAACCGGAACATACTGGTTCACGTTCGGCAGCGGGACGCTACCCAGCATCACGCTGGTCTCGCCGTACAGCTATTCGGTGGCGATGGGAACGGCGCCACTGACACTGAAGGTGTGTATTGTGAGCTGCGCCAACGAAGTGGACGGCGATGTGTATTTTCAGCAGGTTTCGTCGTTCAATCCGAAGGCGCCTCAGATCAGCGGCGTGATCACCGTAACCAATTCCACGGGAATTCTGGCCAATGACTTTGCGGTCGGGCCGGGCGGCCAATTCGACTTCGATGTAAACCTCAGCACGGTCAACGCGAGCCGCAGCATCGATTGGGTCTATACCCATAGCGACCGGACTGTGCAGGGACCGCTGTCGAGCGGTGAAGTGATTGGCGTGCCGACTCCCGAGCCGGGCTCGATGGCGCTTCTGGGATCTGGATTCCTCGGTCTAGCCGGCTTCTTGCGTCGGCGGCGGTAGGGCTCCTGTCTTCCCGGATTTGGGCTGTCACATATCTGATATCTGACATTGTTGGGCGCTTCGGGCTTCTCAGGCCCGGAGCGTTTTTCTTTTCGCGTGGCCCCGCTCTCCTTAGTGGCGGTGTAGGTTGTGTTACTTCCGCGAGAATTTTCGCGGAATTGTGAGAGCCAGAATAAAATTCCTTCCAACCACCTATTGGCTATTGCAACGAGTTGCAGTAACCAGATATGGTGATGACCTCACGCTTTAGGTAACACCCTTGGTTTGTTACTGAAGAATCTAGTGCCTGACGTTGCGCGGGCGGCAGTCCGAGCAAGTTCAAGCACAGGTTTCAATTAACAAAGACAGAAATCGCACAGAGGGCTTTCAGGAGGAACCTTAGATGGCTCGGAGGTTATTTTTTGCAGCTTCAGTCCTTGCCGTGGCGCTAGCACCTTGCGGCGCCAGTTTTGCCAACCCAATCCCGACGCAAATTACCTTCGGACCCAGCACGAGCGGTTCGATCTCGCTGGGAGCTAACACGGTGACGTTTTCCGGCGTTACGGGACTCGCATATCAGGGCGTTCCATCCGGCACGTTCTCTCTGGGGGACTCCACGGTCAACATCGCCGGCAGCAACGGCAGCACGTACTACCTGGGCAGCAACTCTGAAGTGATGACATTCTGGATCGGCGCGGACACACTGGTTGGTGATCTGTCGGTCGCCAGCGTTACCACGGTTGGCCAGCTAGCGCTGTTTGCGGGCAACTTCCTGGTCAGCAGCGCTACACCGGGCTTCATTAACACCGGCTTTCCAGTAGGTGCACTCGTCGATGCCGACTTCGTGACCTACAAGGGCACGCTGTCGAGCGGCGAAGTTATTGCGGATCCGGTTCCGGAGCCGGGTACGTTCGCTCTGGTAGGATGCGGTCTGCTGGCTCTGGCTGGCGTGCTGCGCCGCAAGTTCTAATTCGGTAAGGTCCAGACCCGGACGTCCTTCGGGTTGCAACGAGCGATACCAGTTCAAATCCCCGGAATCTCGATGATGCCGGGGATTTTGCATCTGTGAACGAATCCGCCGCGATAGCCCGACGCCCTGCGACCGGCTGCCTCAAAACGGCGCTGCAGGCTGCTTGGGCGTCGTCCGCCGCCTGCGTACAATAGTCGCAGGATGCGTGATGAAGCCATAACGTCAAGCCCCGACTCGGAGTACCCGGGTGCGTAGCGCGTTCTCAATCGGCAATGTTGGGGTTGGCGGCGGCCTGTTCCTGATCGCCGGCCCGTGCGTCATCGAAAGCGAAGCCCACGCGCTGAAAATGGCCGAGGCAATCGCCCTCATCTGCAGCGACAAAAGGATTCCGTTCATCTTCAAGGCCTCCTACGACAAAGCCAACCGTACTTCCGTCCGCAGTTTTCGCGGTCCCGGTCTGACGGAAGGCTTGCGCATTCTGTCACAGGTGAGGCGCTCGGTCGGCGTGCCGGTGCTCACAGACGTCCACGAGGCGGGCGATGCGCCGCACGTGGGCGAGGCAGTCGATGTGCTTCAGATCCCTGCGTTCCTGTGTCGCCAGACCGACTTGCTGGTGGCCGCCGCTAAAACCGGCCGAGCGGTCAATATCAAGAAGGGGCAGTTCGTGTCGCCGTGGGACATGCAGCATGCAGTGGAAAAGGTGCGCGAAGCCGGCGGGGATCGTGTGTGCTTGACCGAGCGCGGTTCGACGTTCGGCTACAACAATCTCGTAGTGGACATGCGCTCGCTGGCCATCATGCGCCGCTACGCACCTGTCGTGTTCGACGGCACCCATTCGGTTCAGCTGCCGTCGGCCGGTGGCTCGGATGGCTCGGGCGGTGCAACGCAAAGCGGAGGGCAGCCGGAGTTTATTCCAGTATTGACGCGGGCCGCGGTGGCGGCTGGTATCGATGGGTTGTTTCTGGAAGTTCACGACGATCCGGCGCACGCGAAATCGGATGGCGCCAACGCGCTCGAGCTGAAGAATCTTCCGGCGTTGCTGGATCAACTGCTGGCGATTGATGCGGCGGCGCGGGAGTCGGCCGTGAGGCCACGCTGAAGCCGAGTTCCCCAGCATATCTGGCTGCAGATTCAGCCAGTTACAGCGGCGTCTCATCAATTTGCGAAGGCGTTCATTCTGGCTGCAGATTTGTGCCGTTCAGCGGCGGATTCCTGCCTTTGGGGCAGAAAACCGTAGGGGAACCGCACCTTCGTTGGTATCCTGTAGAAGGCTTCAGAAAGCCCCGGTAGTGCTGTCTCCCCCGAAGTGGCTTGAGTCGAAAACCACGCAATTCTATATAGGAGTTTCCATTGTCGAAGAAGCGATACCTGTTTACGTCTGAATCGGTGACGGAGGGTCACCCCGACAAAATTGCCGACCAGATTTCAGACGCAATTCTTGATGCCTGCCTGGCCGAGGATCCCTACAGCCGCGTCGCGTGCGAAACGCTGACCGCCACCGGCCTGGTTGTAATCGCAGGCGAAATCACAACTAAAGCGTATGTCGATTTCCAGAGTCTGGTACGCGGCGTAGTGGCCTCCATCGGCTACGACAACGCGCTGTACGGTTTCGATTCCAACACCTGCGCTGTGATCTCGTCGATCAACAAGCAGTCAGGCGACATTGCCATGGGAGTCGACACCGGCGGCGCGGGGGACCAGGGCATGATGTTCGGCTACGCGACCAACGAAAACTCCGACTACATGCCGACACCGATCCATCTGGCCCATAAGCTGACGCAGCGCCTGACCGAAGTGCGGAAGAACGGCATACTGCCCTACCTCCGACCCGACGGCAAGTCGCAGGTCACAGTTGAGTACAACGAGAACCACAAGCCAGTGCGCATTGACGCGGTGGTTATTTCGTCGCAGCACGCGGAGACCGTAACCACCGACGAGCTGCGCGCCGACATTCTGAAGCACGTGATTCAAGCCGCGCTACCGGCCGAAATGCTCGACCAGGATACGAAGTACCACATCAACCCGACGGGACGCTTTGTCATCGGCGGGCCGATGGGAGACACCGGCCTTACGGGCCGCAAAATCATTGTGGATACCTACGGCGGCATGGGCCGGCACGGCGGCGGAGCCTTCAGCGGTAAGGATGCAACCAAGGTGGATCGCTCGGCCTGCTACATGGCGCGCTACATCGCAAAGAACATCGTAGCTGCGGGTCTGGCTGACCGTTGCGAAGTGCAACTGGCTTACGCCATTGGCGTTGCCGAGCCGGTCAGCGTGCTGATTGACACCTTTGGCACTGCGAAGGTGGACGAGCAGAAAATATCCGAACTCGTGCGAGCCAACTTCAAATTGACCCCGAAGGGAATTATCGAATCGCTGAATTTGCGGCGTCCCATTTTCCGCAAGACGGCGGCATACGGGCACTTTGGACGCAGCGAACCGGAATTCACCTGGGAAGCCACGGACAAAGTCGAGATGCTGCGTGAGCAAGCCGGGCTGGGCGTGGCCAAGGCCTCGAAGTAGAATGGCAGAGGGCGCCGTACTGCGCGGCGCCTCACTGTTCCTGATTTCCAACGCACCGGCTTCGACAGGCCGAGCGACCGAACTAAATCCTAACGACTTCTGCGAGAACGGAGCCTATGGCAACCACTACGACGCAAACCGCTGGCGACATTGCCAACATCGAACAGGCTGATCTGGGCAAGAAGCGCATTGACTGGGCGAACCAGTCGATGAAGGTGCTGCAGATCATCCGCAAGGAGTTCATCAAGAACCAGCCGCTAAAGGGCATCCGGATTTCCGCCTGCCTGCACGTGACGGCGGAAACCGCCAACCTCGCCATAACCCTGCGCGACGGCGGCGGCGACGTTGTGCTGTGCGCCTCCAACCCGCTCTCGACGCAGGATGACGTTGCCGCCTGCCTGGTGCGCGACTACAACATCCCGGTGTACGCCATCAAGGGCGAGGACAACGACACGTACTACTCTCACATCATGGCAGCGTTGGACCACAAGCCACACATTACGATGGATGACGGCGCTGACCTGGTGACGACCGCTCTGACCAAGCGCAAGGAAGTGCTGGACGGCATCATTGCGGGCACGGAAGAGACCACGACCGGTGTCATCCGGCTGCGCGCGATGGCGAAACAGGGCGTACTGAACTACCCAATCATCGCGGTCAACGATGCCGATACGAAGCACCTGTTCGACAACCGCTACGGCACCGGACAGTCAACCATTGACGGAATCGTACGCGCGACGAACTACCTGCTCGCGGGATCGAAGTTTGTCGTCGCCGGCTACGGCTGGTGCGGCCGGGGTCTGGCGAGCCGTGCTCGCGGACTCGGCGCGGAAGTTATCGTGACAGAAATTGACCCGACCAAGGCAATCGAGGCGGTAATGGACGGCTATCGCGTGATGGCGATGGACGAAGCCGCGAAGATCGGCGACGTGTTCTGCACCGTCACGGGCAACAAGAGCGTGTTGCGCAAGGAACACTTCGAAGCCATGAAAGACGGCGCGATCATTTCGAACTCCGGACACTTCAATGTGGAGATCGATATTCCGGCGCTGGAGAGAATGTCGTCGTCGAAGCGCACCACGCGCGGCTTCGTCGAAGAGTACTCGCTCAAGGATGGGCGCAAGATCAATCTGCTGGGCGAAGGCCGTTTGATTAACCTCGCTTCCGCCGAAGGCCACCCGCCGTCCGTGATGGATATGAGCTTCGCCGACCAGGCGCTGTCGGTTGAGTACCTGGTGAAGAACCACGCTTCGCTAGAGAAGAAAGTCTTTCCGGTTCCGGAAGAGCTCGACAAGCGAGTCGCTAAGTTGAAGCTCGAGTCGATGGGCATCAAGATCGATCGGCTCACGCTGGAACAGGAAGAATACCTGGCGAGCTGGTCAGAAGGAACATAAACCGGTTGTTAGTGGTCAGTGGTGCGTTGTCAGCGGGGCGGGAGAAGGCGCCCTCTTTTGTCGCGCTGGCTTACCTGACGGAGCTGCACCACTTACTACAAAATCACGATCGCGATTCCCTTGTTGCCTCGTCCGAGATCGTGATCGTCTTTCAAGGATGGAAAGCGCTTGAGCAAATCCCAGGTGCGAGCGTCGCTCTTGCGCCAGTCTTCGCCAACGATACAGGCTTGAATCTCCCCACGCTGCGCCATCTGCTGAAGCGCCGCTTGCACCGCAATTCGCAAATCGCCTCCAACGCCGGAGGAGCCATAACCATGAATCAGTTTCAAAACTGCTATGCGATCCTGGCGCGCTCGTTGCAACTCGCTCTTGAGCTTAGAGAGAGCTTGCGGTAGCGGCGGCAGGCCCTCTTCGAGATTTACAGTCTTCACCTTGACGCTGCGCATCATGCGAATCAAGTTTGTTTCAGTCGTGTGACAGGAGAGCTCTGACGCGTCTGTAGTAACAGGTCCTACGGGAGCGACTTGCAATCTTGCCGCGAGATTGTACGGCACTTATGAGCCATATTAGTGTAGCTGGCTAATGCCACTACTTCTGCGAAATGGTTACCACCAAAGGTGGTGTTCAATTCTCGATCCACTAAGATATTGATTTTAATACACGTAACTGCGGCTATGAGAGGCTACAGGACGAAATTTTTTCGTAGCAAAATGGTGACCATGGTGGTACTTTAGTAACATCGAACAGAATGAAAATCGGTGTATTGTAGGGTGACGAGATTATGAACCCTGAATGCCATCCCGATTTTCGCAATGCAATACGGTTTCCGTTGCACCTGGCCGTTACGTTAAGAACGCCTACCGAGGAGCACGTGGCGGAAACCATTGACATTTCGGCCGGCGGCATCCTGTTTCGCAGCGACACCGAAGTAGAGGTTGGCTCGTCGGTTGAGTTTACAGTAGTCATGCCCGGCGATGTGCTGGGATCGGAGCGCGACGTCCTGGTGCGGTGCCAGGGTCGCGTGGTGCGATGTTCGGAAGAACCAACCGGACGAAACATAGCGGTCGTCATCGATGAGTATAAGTTCGAGCGTCTCTGAGCCAAGTGTTTCGATAACTGCACGGCCGGAGTTTGATCGTTCGCTGACAAACCCAGCCGTTGGTTCCCAAGTCGGCACTGCCGAGTCGAAGCGAGGTCCCGTGAAGATTATTGTCGCGGACTCTGAAGCGATCTTCCGCGTCGGTATGGGGAAGATCTTCGCACTGGAAAAAGATCTGGAAGTTGTTGCGCAGACGGAAACACTATCGCAGACACTCAACACCGTCTCCAACACACCGGCTGACGTGATTCTCTTTGAAGCCGGCTTGTCACCAAACCCGACTGATTCAGTCTCGGAAGTGATCCGTCGCGCGCAACCCGGCACCAAGATCATCGTGATTGGTCACTACACCGGCGAGGAAGAGACGGTGGATTATCTGCGCCGTGGGGTGCGCGGCATTCTCACTCGTTCCGTGTCGCCAGATCTCCTGGTGCGCTGCGTGCGCAAGGTGTCGCAGGGTGAGACGTGGCTCGACAATCAGGGGGTGAATTGGGTCATCGAAGCCTACCGCCAGCAGGCGGAGCACGGCGCGAGTCCGAAACAGCAATTGCGGCTCAGCGAGAAAGAGATGCTCATCATTGGAGGCGTGACTCAAGGCCTGAAGAACAAAGACATCGCCGTGGAGGTTGGGACCACCGAGCAGGTGGTGAAGAATTACCTGCGCAAGATTTACGACAAACTGGGCGTGTCGGACCGCCTGGAGCTTGCGCTGTACAGCATGCACCGCCGGCTGCTCGACGGCTTTGTGCCTCCCTCAGGCCGCGATGTTCCTCCGTCAACTGCAACCAATGGTGCCGCGACGACCGGCGGTCCGGCCATCGAGGGTTTGTCCGGCACGCCGAATGGCAGCAACAAGCAGCACTAGAGCTTTCCTGACGTATCCAGCCCCCGGCGTTGCAGTAGCGTGGTGGCCTCGCACGACTTGCGGCGCACAGTGACTTGCGCAATCGTCCAACAACACACTCACCACGAAGCGCCGTGCAATAGAAATGCCCGGACACCGGTTTATAGACCCGGCGAGCTACAATAATCAGTCGCCGTCGCGAACGGCTTGCCGGCGGCCACAGCAATTGTTTCCCAAATTACAAATAGTGAGGCGATATGAAGGGTGATCCGAAAGTCATCGAGTTTCTAAACCAGGTGTTGAAGGCGGAGCTGACTGCGATCAATCAGTATTTTCTGCATGCCGAGATGTGCGAGAACTGGGGCTATGAACGCCTGGCTAAGCTGATTAAGAAAGAATCGATCGAAGAGATGATGCACGCCGAGAAGTTGATGGAGCGGATCCTGTATCTCGACGGCACGCCGAACATGAGCGACTACTTCAAGATCAATATCGGCCAGACGGTCGAGGAGCAGTACAAGAGCGATCTTCAGCTCGAATATGACGCCGTGAAGCGCCTCAACGACGGCATCCAGCTCTGCATTGCGCAGAATGACGGCGGCTCGCGTGAGCTGGCGGAGAAGATCCTCAGCGATGAGGAGCACCACATCGACTGGCTTGAAGCGCAGCTGCACGCCATCGAGGAAATGGGCTACCAGAACTACCTGGCGCAGCAGTTGAAGAAAGAGGAGTAAGCTCCCTATCGCCTCTACGCGCCCGCAGTCAGTCACTGCAGGGGTGCGCGGTACGTTACAATAAATTTCGACAAGGTAGCGGGTCAGCCCTGTCCCGCGCGCCCTGACCGGAGAGATGGCCGAGTGGCTGAAGGCGCACGCTTGGAAAGCGTGTATACGGGAAACTGTATCCAGGGTTCGAATCCCTGTCTCTCCGCCATTTCCAATCAACAGCTTACGTCGGTAGTTAGCTCCCGGCGAGATTCTAAAGCGTGTGCCTTTTCAGCGCAATATTCTTAGGAACAGCGAGCGGCTACACCGGCTTGCACAAATCCGGACTGTCGTTTTTCGCACTGCCGACTGCCGGGCCGATTTTCCACGCCTTCATCTCCTCCGCTGGATAGGGCCTCAGAAGGTCAACGGTCAGATGCGATGGGTTGCCCGGAGCAAGCCATCTATCGTAGTCCTTCGGGGCAAGTATGACGGGCATACGATCATGCAACTTCGGTCCGCCGTCTGGATTCAATAGCTCGTTGGCCCTTGTCGTGACGATTGTGTACGTCTCCAGCATCTTGCCGGTTTCCTTATTGACCCAGCAGTCCCACAGACCGGCGAAGGCGAATAGGCATTCGTCCTTCAACGTGATCGCGTAGGGCTGTTTCGTTTTCGCATCGATCTTCTGCCACTCATAAAACCCGTCCGCTGGCACAAGGCATCGCCGATATTTGAACGGCTCACGAAAGGCCGCATTTGTGGCAACGGTTTCCGCCCTGGCATTGATCGTGGAGAATGAGACGCTCCCGTTCTTTGACCAATAGGGAACGAGGCCCCAACGCATGAGCACAACTTCGCGCTCTCCCGTGTCCTTCGCTAACCGGATGACGGGCTGAAACGTCTGGGGGGCGATGTTGTACGATGCACGAAAGTAGACAGCATCCGCGAAACGCGCATAGTATTCCTCAGCAATTTGTTGCTTCTCAGCTCGACTCCGGTAACGGCCACACATATTAATCACTCTCGTAGAGATTTTCCGTCGGGTCAAGAAGTTTAGGGGAACCACCCCGTAATTAGCAGCTTCTAGCTCATCACACCGAGCGTGTGCTGCGTCACCGCGCCGACCCGCTTCCCCAGGGGATATTGGAAAATTGGGCTTGCTGCGCTGCGCGTCTAGCGGCGGCGGTGGCACGCCGAGATGGGTCGCGGTCAGCTCGGCCCGATTCGTACCGAGCTTTTTTCGAGATCGGAAGTTGAGCTAATAATGTAAACCGCAAAGTCTTTGTGGGCCCCAGTGACACGGGCGTGCCCACATCAGCGACACAGTAAAGGAAGGGCTTCATGGAAGAGCAACAACTCGAATGGGAAGAATTGAAAATGGTGGACGACGTTTACTACAAGATGCTTCACATCCCCTGCGGTACGACTGTGCAAATTCTGGTGGGGTATCGTGCCGTGTGTCCGAAGTGCCAGCCCGAAGAGTGGCGAAAGAGAGCAGCAAATGACCATGCTTGGATTGCCCTTGATTGCGTGGCCCGCGGTTGGTACGTGTTTCCGTGCAAGCCCAGAAGTAAAGGGCCGTTTGGCGCGCTAGGGAACCTCTGAACAACCACTTCAGCGCGGCGGAAGTAGCCCCAAGCGGGGAATCTTGGTTTGATTTCTTCCGTTCCGCAGGATACTTCGCCCCTTCAACTCGCCCCTTGATGCAGTCAGGGT
>Ga0335070_10004895_pt1 | contig 15715 bp, 14 predicted proteins | sample Lox_Sample_13_FD_206722 | JGI IMG/M metagenome (GOLD analysis project Ga0335070, IMG submission 206722) | Soil microbial communities from Loxahatchee National Wildlife Refuge, Florida, United States - Lox_Sample_1.3 | ecosystem: Environmental > Terrestrial > Soil > Wetlands | place: USA... | reverse complement strand
CCGGTCCCGGTGCGGCGGAAGGTGAACAGAGCGTCCTTGACGTGCTGGCCCGCGGCGCAGGCGAAGAGCAGAGGCACCGATGCCCTGTCTATCGCCTTGCGAAAGTGCACGCTCATGAACGTAGGCCTGCCTGCGCTCGCGCCACCGGATCCGACGGGGGTGGCTGCGGTCTGGCTGAGGCCGTCGCTGTATGAGAGGACGTCGATCTCCTTCGCATGCTGCTTGTCCGCGCTCTCGCCGTCGATGCCGTCGAGCTTCAGGAAGATCTCGAAATCGCCGCTCGGCATGTCAGCCTCCTGTCCTGGAGAATCTACACCGCTTCCGGCAACCGCCAGGGCAAGGCGAGAGCGAGGTAGCGGCCGCCCTCCGCGTAGACGAGCCGGGAGTGCGTCAGCTCGTCGAGGAACTCCCGGACCTCGTGCACGCTGAGGTCCGGCGCCCCGGCGGCGCGCACGGCGTCGTGGGCTTCGGCCAGCGTCGCTCCGTCCTCGCACGCGAGATAGATTGCCGCCTCCCGCTCGCCGAAGCTGTAGTTGGCGCGCTCGGAGTGCGGTCGCCCGTCCTGCACGACCAAGACCCCAGGCCCGCGGCGGTAGCGAAGCGCCCGGTAGCCGGTCGGGTGGGCGGCTCGCCACTCGTCGATGGCGCGACGCAGGGGCGCCACGTAGTCGTCGGGATCCCGATCGTCCGCGTGCGCGTACTCGAATGAATAGGCCAGATCGTCGAGGAGAGCCGGGGCCGCCGGGTAGATCATGGCGTAGTGGGGCAGCGGGCCCATGATCTCGAGCGCGAAGTCGCCGGGCCGCTCATGATAGGGGCTGAAGCGGTCGAGCACGAGCGGGCCCAGCGACGGCGGCGACAGGTGCCCGAGAGCGGGCACGAGCGCGGCCATGCGCGCATATTCGTCCGGAGGCTCGCCCGGAAAGCCATAGACCACGTTCCAGAACACCCGGAGGCCGTACTCGGCGCACCACTTGAGGAGCCGTACGTTCTGGAACGCCGTCACCCCTTTGCGCATCAGGCTCAAGATCGGCGTGCTGAGACTCTCGATCCCCGGCTGGATGTGGTCGACGCCTGACTCGCGGAACAGACGCACCTGCTCCTTCCGCACGTTCGCCTTGGTCTCGTAGAAGAGGCTCACGTCATAGCCCCGGCCCCGGAGCTGGGGCAGCACGTCCCGCAGGTAGCGCATGTCGATGATGTTGTCGACGGCCTGGAGATCGAGGCGCCCGTGGCGCCGCGCCAGCGTCTCGATCTCTTCCAGCGCGCGCGCCGGGCTCTTGCTGCGGAAGGCCATGCTCGAGCCGTTGAGCCCGCAGAAAGTACAGTGCGACTTCGCGCCCCACCAGCAGCCGCGCGCCGATTCGTAGGGCACGCGGACCTCGGCGAGGATCTCGGCCGCGAAGCCGGTCTTGGTGAGACGCTCGAAGTATTCGTCGTACCGGGGGATGGGGAGACGGTCCATCTCGACCTCGGCTCCCCTCGCCTGGTCCAGCACGACCACCTCGCCGCCCTCGCGGTAGCAGAGCCCGGGCCGCGGCCGCGGCGGCCCGCCGGCCAGAAGCTCACGCATCAGGTCGACCACGATCGACTCGGCCTCGCCGCGAACCACGACGTCGACCCAGGTGAACGCGCGCAGGAGAGCGGCTCCCATGGGGCCGTCGCAGTTGGCGCCGCCGAACACGATGGTGAGCGATGGATCCGACTGCTTGAGCATCTTGGCCAGAACCAGCGACGGCACGGTCTGGCTGAAGGTCGACGTGAAGCCGACGATCCGGGGACCCGCGCTCACGACGTCGGCTACGCAGGCCTCCAGAAACGCCGGGACCAGCTTCCGCATCGCGAGCGCATTGCCGATGTCGCGCTCGGGAACGCGCTGGCGTCGCAGGTGCTCCAGGTACGCCGCGTCGCTCTCCTCCCCGTCGGAGAAAGGCGGCACCGCGAAGATCCAGTCGCCGAGGCCGACCCAGTAGTGGTCGACCGCCACCGCCTCGTAGTCCGACAGGTCGATCCGCCGCTGGCTCGCGACGCGGCAATGCTCCATGAAGTCGAGCTTGAACGAGCGGACGTCGGTCCGGATCCCCGCCTCCTCCAGCAGCGGCTGCAGCGTGCCGAGCTGGATCGACGGAAGCTGGAGGACCTGCCACGGCATGGCGATGAGCATCACGCCGCCGGTGCTTCTCGCAGCCCGGGACGCCCGGCTTCGCCGGCGCGCGCCGGCGCGCATCACCGCGAGCGTCTGAGCTGAGAAGCCGCCGCGCGGTCGATCACCATGCCGCGCATGGCCTTGCTGCTGATAACGATCGCCCTCGGCAAGGCACGAGCCCCGGCGGACGGGCGGTCACGAACCGACTCCTTCTTGACGGTGAGCTTTCCCGCGCGGGTCCTGGCCTTCGCTGCCGCCTTCTTCGCCTTCTTCGCCATAAGACCTCCCGGTTGGAAGGGGTGAGGGAAGTGTGAGCGAATCTAGCACGATGGAAACCCGCTTTGAAGGCTCTTCCGGCCCGCCCCGCCATCCGACCCGTCTGGCAACCTGTGAGACAATGCCCGCCGTCGACCGCAACTCGTTCTCACCATCCCGCGCAGGAGGGCTGGCATCACATGGCCGCGAACGATCTCGACGTGCTCATCGTCGGCGCGCGGGTCGCCGGCTCCAGCCTGGCGATCCTGATGGGGCGCCAGGGGCGCCGCGTTCACCTCGTCGACCGTGACCACTTCCCGAGCGACACGCTCTCCACACACCTCCTCGCGCCACCCGCCGTCGCCGCGCTCGCGCAACTCGGCGTCCTCGCCGAGGTCGAGGCCAGCGGACTCCGGCGGCTGGTGCGCACCCGCAGCTACGTCGGGGAGTGCGTCCTCGAGGGACCCATGATGCCGGTGCCGCCGGGCTACGGACTGGCGCCGCGCCGCGACCGGCTGGACTGGATCCTGATCCAGCATGCCATCAGCCATTCGACCGTCACCTTCGAGGAGCGCACCCGCGCGGTCGAGCTGCTGCGGGACGGTGAGCGCGTCGTCGGCGCGATCCTGCAGGACGCCCGGGGGCAGCGGCGAGAGGTGCACGCACGGGCCGTGGTGGGGGCCGACGGCAAGAACTCCGATGTGGCCCGCTGGGTGGAGGCGCCGGCCTACGCGGAGGTACCTCCGTTGCGCCCCGGTTACTACGGCTACTATCGCAATGTCGCCCCGCTCCCCGATCCGACCCTCGAGCTGTTCTTCATCGACGACCACATCGGCTTCATCTTCCCCATGGAGCCGGGCATCGACTGCCTCGCCATGGAGATCACACCCGAGGAGTTCGAGACGTTCCGGAAAGAGCCGCGCCAGGCGTTCGAGGCCCGCTTCCGCGAATTCCCCGGCATGGAGCGCCGGCTTCGGGGCGCGACACTCGACGGACGGCTCATGGGGATACGCGGGGTCGAGAACTACTTCCGTATCCCCTTCGGGCCGGGCTGGGCGCTCACCGGCGACGCCGCCTACTGCAAGGATCCGAGCACCGGTCTGGGCATCGGCGATGCCTTCACGCAGGCCTTCTATCTCGCCGACGCCATCGCCGCCGGCATCGACGGCGACTGGGCGAAGGAGCTCGCCGACTATCACAAGGCGCGGGATGCGATGCTGATGCCGCTCTACGAGGCCACGCTCTCCTTCACGAAAGCGCCCCCGGTGCCGCCGGAAAGTCTCGACACGCTGCACGCCGTGCTCTCGTCCCCGGGCCTCGCGCGGGCGCTCGCCATCGGCTTCGCGCCCACCGTCCAGTCGTCGCCCGCCTTCACCGAGCGAGGGCACACAATGATCACGATGTTCGCCCGCGCCTTCGCGGCCAGGAGAGTCCATGGACATCAGGGCTAACGGTCTCCGGTTTCACGCCATCGACGAGGGCACGGGCACGCCCGTGCTGCTCCTCCACGGCTTTCCCGACACCGGCCGGCTCTGGCGGCGCCAGATCGACGCTCTTGTCGGCGCCGGCTTCCGCGCCATCGCCCCCGACCTCCGCGGACGGGGCCAGAGCGACAAGCCCAAGGGCGTCGACCAGTACGCGCTGCCCCTGATCGTCCAGGACGTGGTCGGCATCCTCGATACTCTCGGCATCGCGCGCGCCCACGTCGTCGGCCACGATTGGGGAGCCGCGGTGGCCTGGCTGGTGGCGTCGCTCCAGCCACAGCGGGTGAACAAGCTCGTCGCCATCTCGGTCGGCAATCCGGCCGCTTCGCCCAGGCCCACGCTCGAGTCGCTCCAAAAGGGCTGGTACCGCATCCTCATCCAATTCCCGGACCTCGCGGAGGAGCTGTTCCGCCGCGATGACTGGTACCTCTTACGGGAGATGCTCCAAGGAGGCGGTGAGGTGGAGGAGTACATCCGGAACCTCTCGGAGCCCGGGGCGCTCACCGCCGGCTTCAACTGGTACCGCGCGAACCTGCCCGTCGAGCGGCTGCTCGCGCCGCCGCCCCCGCTACCGCCAGTCCAGTCGCCGACCCTCGGCATCTACGGCGCCCGCGACCTCTACGTGACGGAGGACAGGATGACGGGCTCCGCGAGCACGGTGACCGGCGGATGGCGCTACGAGCGCTTCGACGACGCTGGCCACTGGGTGCCGCTCGAGCAACCGGAGCGGCTCAATCGCCTGCTCATCGACTTCCTGGCCTGAGCCGCGCCGCCCGGAACCGATCGGAGCCGCTCGCTACCTGTCGTCCTTGAGCGCCATGTCGTACACGCGGATCAGCTCGTCGCTCCGGGCCTTCCAGGCCAGGCGCTTGTTGGCGCCGTAGAGATCGATCTGCTGATAGAGCGGCACGGCCGGCACTTCTTCGATCCACAGCCGGTTGATCCGGTGGTACTGAGCCAGGCGCTTCTTCTCGTCCATGAGCGTCTGCGCCTCCTCCACCATGCCGTTGAAGTCGTCGTTGTGCCAGTTGACGAAGATGTTGGGGGACTTGAAGAGCGGCACGTAGATCGCTTCGGCGTCCATCGTCGGGTGACCCCAGCCGATGAGCCAGACCGGCCCCGCCTTGTGCACGTAGACCATGTTGTTCAGGTAGCTCACGAACTCGTGCGTCCGGAGCGTGGTCCTGATTCCGGCCTTGGTGAGCTGGCCGGCCACCGCCTCCGCCACTTCCCGGTCGCGCACATACCGCCCCTGCGGCCCGTTGAGGACGATCTCGATGCCGTTGGGGAAGCCGGCCTCGGCCAGGAGCTTCTTGCTCTTGACCAGGTCCTGCTTGACCGGTTTGAGCGCGGGGTCGTAGCCGAAATGCAGGCTGGTCAGCATGGTCGGCACCCGCACCGCCTTGCCGTCCATCACGCCCCTGATGATCTCGTCGGCGTCCACGGCATAGGCGATGGCCTGACGCACGCGCTTGTCGACGGTGGGCCCGTTGTACGGCCCGGTGGGCTTGTGGCTGGCGTCCATCTGGTGGGTGTAGATCATCAGCTGGATGGTCCGGATCGAAGGGGCCGTGCTCAGGTAGATCTTCGGATGCTTGTCGATGATGGCCGCCAGGTGCGGCGGGATGTTCACGGCGACGTCGATCTCGCCGTTCTGCAGCGCCGCCACTCGCACCGCATCGTCGGGGATGGGCTTGAAGACCACCGTCTTGATCTTCGGTGCGCCGCCCCAGTAGCCCGGGAAGGCCTCCATCACGATCTCGTCGTCCTTGGCCCAGCGTACGAACCGGTAGGGGCCGGTGCCGATGGGGTTTCTCGAGATCGCGGCGGTCTCCTTGCCCGCGTACTCCTTGGGCGGGATCATCGACGCCTGGCGCAGGGCGATGTGGCTGAGAAAGACCGGCCACGGCTTCTTCGTGTGGATCTTGACCGTGTAGGCGTCCACGATCTCCACCCGGTCGATGGGCGCGAACGACGAGGAGCCCCGCAGCTTGTTGGCCGGATTGATCAGGCGCTCGATGCTGAACTTGACGGAGTCGGCATTGAAATCCTCCCCGTTGTGGAACTTGACGCCCTTCCTGAGCTTGAACTCCCACGTCGTGGGCGCCACCAGCTTCGGCATCTCCGCCGCCAGCGCGGGCACCAGCTTGAGGCTCTGGTCGCGCTCGATCAGCGCTTCGAACATTTGCGCGCCCACGTTGGACGCGGGCTGCTCCTGCTGGTTCATCATGTCGAGCGTGGTCGGATCGACCCCCTGCGCGATGACCACCTTTCCCGCCGGCACCGCCCCCGCCACCGCGGGGGCGAAGGTGAAGGCGAGCAAGACGACGGCGCAGCGCACATATGTCATGTGTGATCTCCTCCGGAGGAGCTTCGCATGCTGTGGGATGATACGCGGGCGCTCAGTTCGGCTCGGCGCACGACGATGTCGCTCCGGGATGCGCGGCCGCCGCATCTCTGGCCGCCGCAGGTACCCCTTGCAGAAACGGCGTTTTCGAAAAGGACGACTCGATCAGGGCTCGATTGGCCGCGCCGCTGTAATCGACAAAGGCCCCGCCCACCTCGCCCGCCCCTCCGGCCGTCACGTCGAGCATCCTGACCGGCGTGCCGCAGGAGAAGTCGAACCGCGACAGGGCAAAGCGCCGGATCGCCCGATTGCCCTCGGTTCTGAAGTAGACGTCGCCGGCGCCGAGGTCGTACACGACGCTCCACCGCGTGAAGTCCGGTTGCGCAACCGCGTCGAGGACTTCGAAGCCGCGGGCGACCGGGTCCGCGTGACCGCCGCCCGCCAGCATGGCCGCGCGCACGAACCGATCGAGCGACGATACCGAGGTGGGCACTTCGCCCTTGCCCTTCGCCTTTTCGAAGGCGGCCACCGAGTCGGCGTAGGTGGAGTTCGCCAATGCGCGAACCGGCATGGCCGCACCCCGATGGACCACGAGCTTGCCATCGAGGAACTCGAGCGCCGCCGCATCGCCGGTGGCGTCGGCGACGAGATAATGGATGGGCACCCGGCTCATCGGCCGCACGGCCTCGGCATTGGCCAGGACTTCCGCGACGCTGCCGTGACGGTCGAGGTTGTATTGAATCCACTCGAGGATGCCGATCGCCGGGCGCGCATCGGCGGGAGGGTACTTGGTCTCGTCGAGCCACATCTGGGAGACCATGAGACCCTTCTCGTTGACGCCGGTCATCGGGTTGTCGCGGCCGAACTGGTTGAAGGTCACGCTCCCGTATGCGGCCTCCCAGGCCGCGCCCTGCGCCCGGATGAAGCTCGTCTTCCTCGTGCCGCGCTTGTTGACCAGGACCAGCCCCTCGGATGGATAGAAATCGTAGTTGTAGGCCACCACGGCCTTGTCCTTGTCGAGAAGGCAGACGGTGGTGCACGACAGGGCGGGTGTGGCGATCAGCGCGGCGAGGCCGAGCCCGGCAAGCGTCACCGCGCGGCGCCGGACGATGCTGGCGAGCCTGAGCTCATGCATGGTGCGATCTCCTCGCGGGGGGCTCCAACCGGTGGTCAAAGATCCGCCGTCGCGGCCATGTTGTCAACCCTCGTTCTCCTTGATAAGCGCCGGCGTTCGTGAGACAAGCAGAGACCAAAACTTTCTCGGAGGGCTGCTCATGAAACGTGCCGTCGTCGTGATCGCGCTTCTCGCCGCCACCCTCGCTCCCGCCTGCCGCGCCTACGCGCAGCAGACCACCCTCGTCGTCACCGGCTATGGCGGCCGCTGGTCGGAGGTGATGAAGAAGGCCCTCGTGGAGCCCTTCGAGAAGAAGCACGGGGTGAAGGTCGAGGTGGTCACCGGCATCACCACCGAGTGGGTCGCCAAGCTCCTGGCCGCCGGGCCCGACAACCCGCCGTACGACGTGGTCTTCGGCAATGAGCCGGCCTTCCCGATCCCGCGGGAGCGCGGATTCTTCGAGAAGCGCAACGACGCCCTTGCACCGAATATCAAGAATCTCTACCCCAAGGCGCTCATCGGAGACACCAGCCTGGCCATGTTCTGGGGTCGCATCGGCCTCGCCTACCGCACCGACTCCGGCATCAAGAAGCCGACCTCCTGGAAGGACTTCTGGGACGAGGCTTATACGGGGAAGCGGGCGACCTACGTGATCGGCAACACGCTCGGGATCAACTTTCTCTTCATCGCGTCGAAGCTCTTCGGCAAGGATTACTTCGACATCGACGCCGGGGTTGCTGCGATCAAGCGTGCCCAGCCCAAGCTGTCGGACTTCACGGGCACGGTGGAGAAGCAGCTCGAGCAGAAGGAGGTCGTGATCGCGGTGCTCCACGACGCCTCCGCCTACGATCTGCAGAAGCGGGGCATACCGGTCGACTGGGTCGCTCCCAGCGAGGGCCAGCCCATCCTCGACCAGATCCTCCAGGTCACTCGCGGCTCGAAGCAGAAGGAGCTGGCGTGGAAGTTCATCGACGCTTACCTCTCGCCCGAGGTGCAGCTGGCCTTCGCCACCGAGCTCTTCTGGAGCCCGACCAACAAGACGGTGAAGGTGCCCGCGGACGTGGCGAAGAAGATCATCAGCGGCCCGGCCGACGTGGATAAGCTCGTGCTCTTCGACTGGGCGCAGGTGGCCAAGCAGCGGCCTCAGTGGACCGAGAAGTGGAACAAGGAGATGCGTTGACCGAGACTCCTCGCGCCAGCGGCACCGTCACGCTGACCAGCCTGGTCAAGCGCTACGGCGCCACGCGGGCGCTCGACGGCGTGTCGCTCGCCGTCGCCCCCGGCGAGTTCTTCACGCTCCTCGGCCCCTCCGGGTGCGGCAAGACCACGACATTGCGCTCGGTGGCGGGCTTCGTGACGCCGGACGCGGGCGAGGTGGCGATCAACGGCACGGTGGTCACCGGCGTTCCCCCGCACCGGCGGCAAGTCGGCATGGTCTTCCAGCACTACGCCCTCTTCCCTCACCGCACCGTCGCCCAGAACGTAGGCTTCGGCCTTCGCATGCAGCGAATGGACAAAGTAGAGATCGCGCGGCGGGTGACCGAGGCCCTGGCCCTCGTCCAGCTCCCGGGCCACGGTGGGCGCTATCCCGGACAGCTCTCGGGCGGCGAGCAGCAGCGGGTGGCATTGGCCCGCGCGCTCGTCACCCGTCCGGCGGTGCTCCTGCTCGACGAGCCGCTCGGCGCGCTCGACAAGAAGCTCCGTGATCACATGAAGATCGAGCTCAAGCGGCTGCAGCGCGAGGTCGGCATCACCACGATCTACGTGACCCACGACCAGGAGGAGGCGCTCACCATGTCCGATCGCATCGCGGTGATGCACCGCGGGCGCGTCGAGCAGATTGCCCCGCCGCGCGGGCTCTACGAGACCCCGGCCACCGCCTTCGTGGCCGGCTTCATCGGCAATATCAACCTGCTCTCCGGCCGCGCCGTCGGCGCGAACGCGGTCGACTGCGGCACCGCGACGCTCGCGGCCACCGGCGCGGCGCCGGCCGGGGCCGCGGTGGCCATCGCCCTCCGCCCCGAGCGGGTCCTGCTCGATCCCGCCGGGACGATGGACACCGTGCTGCCCATGACAGTCGCCCACGTGGTCTATCAGGGCGAGACCGTCCGCTACATCCTGAAGAGCGACGCGGGGCTCGAGCTGCAGGCTCTCGAGCTGGGTCAGGTGCGCTTCTCGGCCGGCGCCCGCGTGCGCGCGGGCTGGGCGGCCGTCGACGCCCGCATCATCGAGGAGGAGACCGTATGACCAAGGTCGGCCTGATTACGGTGGGGCAGGCGCCGCGCAGCGACGTGGTGCCGGACATGGCCGCCATCTTGGGCGGCGATGTCGAGATCATCGAGGCGGGCGCGCTCGACGGACTCACCCGCGAGCAGATCGCCCCGCTCGCTCCCCAGGGCGACGACGAGATCCTCGTCACGAGGCTGGCCGACGGCTCGTCCGTCTTCGTCGGGAAGACGAAGATGATTCCCCGCGTCGAAGCGAAGATCGCCGCGCTCGAGAACCGCGGCGTCGCCCTCAACGTGCTCCTGTGCACCGGGGAGTTCCCCAAGCTCGCCGCGCGCCGGCCCTTCCTCGAGCCGCAGCAGCTGCTGCTGGGCCTCCTCCGCGCGATGACCTTTCCCGGGCGCCTGGGGGTGCTGACACCGTCCGAGCGTCATGTGCCGCAGACCATCGCGCGCTGGCGCGCCTCCGGCTTCGACGCCCACGTGGCCCCGCTCTCGCCCTACGAGGAGAACGACCTCGCCGCCGTCCGCCGCGCCGCGGACGCGCTGCGCTCCGGCCAGGCCGGCCTCGTGGTCATGGACTGCATCGGCTTCCGGCGCAAGACGCGGGATGAGATCGCCTCCCTGACCGGCGCGCCGACGCTGGTGGCGAACCTGCTCGTGGCCCGAGTGGCCGCGGAGCTCCTCGGTCGCTGATCCGTGACCCGCGGCGCCCGCGTCCTGCTGCTGGGGCCATACGTCCTGCTGCTCGCGGTATTCTTCGTCGCCCCGCTCCTGCTGATGCTCGCCATCAGCTTCTCGCGGCAGTCGTACGGGCGGCTCGAGTGGTCTTTCACCCCGCAGCACTACATCCACTTCTTCACCGACGCGTACTACCTGGGGGTGCTCGCGGACACCCTGTGGCTGGGGGTGATCACCACCGCCGTCTCCCTGCTCCTCGGCTATCCGCTCGCCTACCACCTGGCGCTGACCCGCTCGCGGTGGAAGCCGCTCCTGATCGTCTTCATCCTCTCCCCGCTGCTGGTCGGTATCGTCATCCGGTGCTACGGCTGGATGATCCTGCTCGCCGACCGCGGTCTCATCAACGAGACGCTCGTGCAGCGCGGGTGGATCACGAAGCCGCTGCCACTCATGTACAACAAGTTCGGGGTCACCGTCGCGCTCGTGCACGTCTTCCTGCCGTTCATGGTGCTGTCGCTCACCGGCGTGCTCAAGCGCATCGAGCCCCAGCTCATCGAGGCCTCGCAGACGCTGGGGGCCTCTCCGCGCCGGGCCTTCTTCGAGGTGACGCTGCCGCTCTCGCTGCCCGGCATCCTCGCGGGCTCGCTCCTGGTCTTCTCCCTCGCCATCAGCTCGTTCGTGGTGCCGATACTGGTGGGCGGGTTCAAGGTGCACGTGCTACCCATGGTGGTGTACGAGCAGGTGCTCTCGGTCTTCGACTGGCCCTTCGGCGCCGCCAACGCCTTCGTGCTCCTCGTGATCTCGGTGGCCCTGATCGGGGTCTACATCAAGGTGACCGAGCGTGCGCTCCGGGGAATCGTGTGATCCTGCGCCTCTCGGTTGGCCTGATCTATGCCTTCCTCCTGCTCCCGATGGTGATCGTGGTGCTGGCCGCGTTCAACGCGGGCAACTACTTCACCTTTCCCCCGCAGGGCTTCTCGCTCAAGTGGTTCGCCAACTTCTTCCACCGTCGCGAGTTCATGCAGGCGCTCTGGCTGTCCACCGAGCTCGGCTTCTGGACCGCCGTCGCCTCCACCGTCATCGGGACGGCGGCGGCCATCGTGCTGGTGCGCGGGCGCTTCCGCGGCCGCGATCTGCTCAATGCCTTCGTCACCTCTCCCCTGCTCCTGCCCCAGATCCTTACCGGCGTTGCGCTGCTCCAGTTCTACACGCTCCTCAAGATGCAGGCCTCCTACACGGCGCTCCTCATCGGCCACATCGTGGTGACCACGCCCTATGTGATCCGCACCGTCACCGCCACGCTCACCCACTTCGACATGGCGCTGGAGGAAGCGGCGCAGAGCCTGGGCGCCCATCCGGTGCGCGCCTTCTTCGAGATCACGCTGGGCGTGATCAAGCCGGGCGTGGTCGCGGGCGCCATCTTCGCCTTCGCGATCTCCTTCGACAATTTTACCCTCTCCTTATTTCTCACCAGCTCGAAGCTAACTCCACTTCCCATAGAGCTTTTTGCCTATCTCAAGTACTCCTTCGACCCCACCGCAGCGGCGGTGTCCGCCTTCGCCATCGGCGTGGCGCTGGTGCTCGTGATCGGTATCGCGCGCTTCATGGGGCTCGAGGAGTTCACGGGGTTCTGATGAGGCCGGTGGCCGCAGAGGAGATCGAGAGCCTGGCCATCGGCGCCTGGATCCTCGGCACCGGCGGGGGCGGCAGCCCGTACCTGGCCCTGCTCAACATGCGCCAGCTCTACCGGAAAGGCGTGGTGTGCCAGCTCATGGAGGCCTCCGAGCTGGCGGACGACGACCTGGTGGCGGTGGTTTCCAACATGGGCGCGCCGCTCGTCGGCCAGGAGCGCCTCACCGACCCGAAGACGATGGCGCTGGCCGTGACCATGATGGAGGAGTACCTGGGCCGGAAATTCCGCGCGGTGATGTCGCTCGAGATCGGCGGCGGCAACTCCATCCAGCCCTTCATGGCCGCGGCCATGCTCGATCTCCCGGTCATCGACGGCGACTGCATGGGGCGCGCATTCCCCGAGGCCCAGATGACCAGCTTCGCCATCCACGATCTCCGGATGTATCCCCTGACCCTCGCCGACGTGCGCGACAACGCGGTGGTGGTGGCGCGCGCGGCAAGCTGGAAGTGGATGGAGCGCATCAGCCGCAAGGCCTGCGTCGAGGTGGGCTCCATCGCCTCCACCTGCAAGGCGCCGCGAACGGGCAAAGAGATCAAGGAGTGTGCGATCCTCGGCTCCACCACCAAGGCCATCGGCATCGGCCGGGCCGTCCAGGCCGCGCGACGAGTCCACCGCGACCCGATCGAGGCAGTGCTCGAGGTCGGGGCCGGGCTCAGGATCTTCAGCGGCAAGATCCACGACATCGCGCGCCGCACCACCGAGGGCTTCCTGCGCGGCACCGCGAGCATCGAGGGTCTCGACGACTTCCGGGGCCACACGTTCTCCCTCGCCTTCCAGAACGAGTTCGCCGTCGGCTGGCTCGACGGTGAGCCGCGCGTCATGACACCCGACCTGATCTGCGTGCTCGACACGGTCTCCGGTGACGCCATCGGCACCGAGACCCTGCGTTATGGTCAGCGGGTGACCGTCATCGCCCTGCCCGCGCCGCCTATCCTCCTCACGCCGAAGGGGATCGAGCACGTGGGCCCGCGCGCCTTCGGCTACGATCTCGACTTCCGCTCGGTGTTCGCGTGAGGCGGCGCATCGGCATCGACGTGGGCGGCACCAATACCGACGCCGTGCTCCTCGAGGACGACGTGGTGGCGGCGGCGGTGAAGACGCCCACCACCGTGGACGTGACCACCGGGATCACGCGCGCTCTCGCCATGCTGGTGGAGCGGGCGCCCGGCGCGCACCAAGCCCAGGCGGTGATGATCGGCACCACCCACTTCACCAACGCGGTGGTGCAGCGGCGCGATCTCGGACGCGTAGCCGCGGTGCGTATCGGCCTGCCCTCGGGCGCCTCGCTCCCGCCCTTCGTGGACTGGCCCGAGGACCTGGCGGAGCTGGTGCGCGCCGAGGTGGTGATGCTCGAAGGCGGTCACGAGTTCGACGGCCGCCCGCTCGTCCCGTTCGACACGCGCGGCATGCGAGCGGCGGCCCGGCGGATCCGCGACGCGGGCATTCGCTCGGTCGCCGTCGCCGCGGTCTTCTCGCCGCTGAACGCTTCCGGCGAGGAAGAGGCCGCCGCCATCCTCCAGGAGGAGTGCCCGGACGTCGCGGTCACCCTCTCGCACCGCCTCGGCCGCATCGGCCTGCTGGAGCGCGAGAACGCCGCCCTGCTCAACGCCTGCCTCATCGAGCTGGCCCGGACGACGACCCGCGCCTTCACTCACGCCCTGCACGCGAGCGGCATCGCGGCGCCGCTGTACCTGACCCAGAACGACGGCACGGTCATGCTGGCCGAGGTGGCGGAGACCTACCCGGTCTATTCCTTCGCGTCGGGGCCGACCAACTCGATGCGCGGCGCCGCTTTCCTGTCCAAGCGCGACGAGGCGCTCGTCATCGACGTGGGCGGCACCACCACCGATATCGGCAGCCTGCGTCACGGCTTTCCCCGTGAAGCCAACAATGTGGTCGAGATCGGCGGCGTGCGCACACTCTTCCGCATGCCCGATCTCCTCTCGCTGGGCCTGGGCGGCGGGACAATCGTCAGGCCGGCGCCGTCGCTCGCCATTGGGCCGACCAGCGTGGGCTATCGCCTGACCGAGCAGGCGCTCGTGTTCGGCGGCGACGTCCTCACCGTCACCGACGTCGCGGTCGCCGCCGGGCTCATCGACCTGGGCGACCGCGCGCGGGTGGCCTCGCTGCCGGCCGCGCTGGTGACGGAGACCCTCGCGCGAATCCGCGACATGATCGAGGAAGGCGTGGACCGCATGAAGACCGACGCGGGCGAGGCACCTCTGATCGCGGTGGGTGGCGGGTCGTTCCTGGTGCCGCCGCGGCTGGCCGGCGTTTCCGAGGTGCTCAATGTGCCGCACCAGGCCGTAGCCAACGCGGTGGGCGCCGCCATCGCCCAGGTCAGCGGCGAGGTGGACCAGATCTTCCAGGATCTCTCCCGGGACGAGGCCATCGCGCGGGCCCGCCGCGCGGCGGAGGACAAGGCGGTGGCGGCCGGCGCCGACCGGGCGACCATCAATGTGGTGGAGGTGGAGGATCTGCCGCTGGCCTACCTGCCCGGCAACTCCCTTCGCACGCGGGTGCGCGTCGTCGGAGAGATCGCCCGACAACCATAGCCACGGTGACCGAGCCTGGACCGAGGTCTACCCACACAGGTGGCGCTGGGTGAAGCGACGCGGTTGACACGCCCGCGTGAGACCCCTTAGAGTCCCGTCCGCCGGACCTGGCCGAGACGTTGCCGCCCAGGAGGTATGGCAGTCATGGCATCGTTCATCCCGCTCGATGTGGTTCCCCTTGGGCAGTTTGGGCATCGAGATCGGTCATCCCTTAGCCGCTTCGCTCGGTTACCAGTTCGCCGAGCGGGACATCATCAGCAAAGCGGCGGATCGTTTCGGCGCAGATGTGGCTCGCCTGAGCCATGCGGTCGAGGAGAGGCCGCCCCTCGTCGACCGCCTGAACCCCGCCCAGCGGCGGTTCGCGCAGTACGTCGATGCCACCGTTCAAGAGATGGCGGCCCGCGACGACATCGTACTCGAGTCGGCTTCGGGGCCAGGTCTTGCAATCCATCATCTGAAACCGACGGCCATGGCCAAACCGGATAGGTTCGACTCGGCAACGTATCATTGCAAGACCTGACCCCTGGGACCCAAACAGAGGGGCCAACGTGAAACCAGGCGAGGACTTCTTCAACTTCTACAATCACGACATCATCCGTGCCGCCGTCGCCGTGCCGGGCGTGCGGGTCGCCGATCCGTTCTTCAACGCCCAACAGGTGGTCTCCCTCATGGGACAGGCCGCAGAGCGGCGGGCGACCATGGTGCTCTTCCCCGAGCTGTCCCTGTCGGCGTACTCATGCGAGGATCTCTTCCAGCAGCGCGCCCTGCTCGATGCCTGCCGCGAGGGACTCGAGCGGATCCTCAACGTGTCCCGAGCCTTGTCCATCATTGGCGTGATCGGAATGCCGCTCGTGGTCGGACACCATCTCTACAATTGCGGCGTGATCCTGTCGCGCGGGCGGATTCTCGGCATCATTCCAAAGACCTACCTGCCGAACTACCGCGAATTCTACGAGTTGCGCCAGTTCAGCCCCGCTGATACCGCTGTCCATGACGCCGTCGATCTGTGCGGCCAGCACGACATCCCCTTCGGCACCCGTCTTCTCTTCCAGATCGCGGACCAGCCCCTCGCGACATTTCACGTCGAGGTCTGTGAGGATCTCTGGGTGCCTCTTCCCCCTTCCTCCTACGCCGCCCTCGCAGGCGCTACCATCCTCCTCAATCTCTCGGCCTCGAACATCACGGTGGCCAAGGCCGACTATCGGCACCAGCTGG
>Ga0335070_10004894_pt1 | contig 15716 bp, 18 predicted proteins | sample Lox_Sample_13_FD_206722 | JGI IMG/M metagenome (GOLD analysis project Ga0335070, IMG submission 206722) | Soil microbial communities from Loxahatchee National Wildlife Refuge, Florida, United States - Lox_Sample_1.3 | ecosystem: Environmental > Terrestrial > Soil > Wetlands | place: USA... | reverse complement strand
TTTGCGGCCAGCGTCCGCTGGTAGTGCGTCTCGCCGTTCGAGATCATCTCCTGAAGCTTGACCACACCCTGGAGCAACGCCTCGGGCGTGGGCGGGCACCCCGGGACGTAGACGTCAACCGGGATGAACTCGTCGATCCCCTGCACCACGTGATAGGCACGGTAGAACCCTCCCGTGCACGCGCATACGCCCATCGAGATCACGTACTTGGGCTCCGCCATCTGCTCGTAGATCCGGACCATGACCGGGGCCATCTTGTCGGTCACCGTGCCCGCGACGATCAGCAGGTCCGACTGGCGCGGCGAGAAGCGCACGACCTCGGCCCCGAAACGCGAGATGTCGTAGTGCGACATCATGAAAGACATGAACTCGATTGCACAGCAGGCCGTACCGAACGGGAAAGGCCAGAGGCTGTTCTTGCGCGCCGCATCCAGCAGCTTCTCCAGCCTCGTCGTCAGGAAGACCTGGCTGCCATCGGGCTGCCGTGCCGCTGCCGCCAACCCGTGAGCTCCCCCCACAACCGGCAGCGACGACTTGACTTCCGGGCTACCCATCTCACCCTCCCACACCTTGAACAACCGCGAATCTCCGCCTCGCTGTTCCCCCACCACAGGAAGCGCGCGCATTATAGGTGCTTTCACGAAGCCCTGCTCGGGTCCGGACAGAAGCGCGCGAGCACCCGGCGCACGAAGTCGCGCGTCTCACGGTACGGCGGCATGCCACCGCTTCTCTCGACCGTAGCCACCCCCGCGTTGTACGCGGCGAGCGCCAGCGTGAGGTCCCCGAACCGCTTCAGAAGCCCCTTCAAGTGGCGGCAGCCCAGGCGTAGGTTGGTCTTCGGGTCGTAGGGGTTGGCCACCCTCTGGGGGAGCCAAACCGAAGGCATCAGCTGCATCAGGCCACCGGCGCCGACTCTCGATACGGCATACGGGTTGAAGGCGGACTCGGCCTCCACGACCGCGGCCACGAGCCTCGGGTGCAGATCCGCGCTCCGGCTCGCGCTCAGGATCTCCTTGGCGAATGGCGTCCCTGCCGGCAGCGGTTGGGATTCGAACCCTGGGCGGCAGGCAGGGGGCGGGATCGTCTCCGGAGCGGCCTCCACCTCGTCCTCGATGACGCGGTCGAGGCGCGAGAGCGGAACCTCGATCGAACCGCCACCCTTCAACTCGAGTCGGATTTGGGTCTCCCCGATCACGCGGGCGCCCACCACGGGCAGAATTCGGCCGTCCACGAATACCGCCAGATACTGGCCCAACCCAGCCGACGGGAGCGACAGGAAGAGGGCCAGAACCAGAGCGAGCCGCACCAGCAAACGCGGACGTTCGGACCAACGGCAGGAGCCAGCGTTCAAAGCCAGCCATACCCATGAGAGTTTTGGCGGTCGGCTCGCGTTCATGCCCGTGGGTGCTTGCTGTCGTACAGGGTGCGGAGGCGCTCCCTGGTGATGTGTGTGTAGATTTCCGTCGTCGAGATGTCGGCGTGTCCAAGCATCGCCTGTACCGCGCGCAGGTCGGCGCCGTGCTCGAGCAGGTGGGTGGCGAACGAGTGACGTATCACGTGCGGGGACAGGTGCGTCGTGACACCCCCCTTCCGCCCGTGCTTCCTGATGAGCTGCCAAAAGCACTGCCGTGTCATCGCCTTTCCCCGCACGGTGAGGAAGACGGCGTCGTCGTGCATGGCGTCGAGCGTGGGTCGTGCGCTCTCCAGGTAGCGCGACAGCCACTCGCGCGCTTGAGACCCGACCGGGACGATGCGTTCCTTCCCGCCCTTGCCCCAGACCTTGACGTAGCCCGGATCGAGCCGCAGTTGGCCGAGCGTCAGGGCGACAAGTTCTGACACCCGAACGCCGGTTGCGTAGAGGGTTTCCAGCATCGCGCGGTCGCGGAGGCCGAGCGTCGTCGTCACGTCCGGCGCCGCCAAGAGTGCCTCCACCTCCTGCGGCGACAGGAAGTGCGGCAGCGCCCGCATGAGCTTGGGCGACTCGAGCTCCAGGGTCGGGTCCTGTGTCGTGACTCCGCGCTCGAGCAGGTAGCGGTACAGCCCCCTCAGCGCCGCCAGAGCCCGCGCCGCGGAGCGGGCGGAAAGGCCGCGTCCGCGCAGTTCGGTGATGTAGCGCCGCAGGTGCGCCCGCTCGCAATCCTGGGCGGCGACCCCGCGGGCTGCGAGCCAGCGGCCGAAGCTCTCCAGGTCGCGACGGTAGGCGGCGATCGAGTGCGTCGCGAGTCCGCGCTCCACCAGCAGCACCGCGAGGTAGTCGGGGAGCAGGCGCGTGAAGAACTCTGCGGAGGGAGAGTCCGTGCCCACCGCCGAATTCTAGCCCGGCTGCTTCAGCCTGCCCCGAAGCCTGACGCGCCTCGCCGGGGGCTCCCACCGGTAACGCGCCAAATCGAGGGTCCCGTCGAGGCGGAATTCCACACCTTCGCCCTCGAGCAATGCGCGCTGGAGTCCCGGCGGCAGGTCGCCGCGCCGGTCCGTGGAGCACGCGCCCGACGCGTTCACCACCCTCTGCCACGGCACGTCCTCGGGGCAGGTGTGCATTGCCCAACCGACGGCCTTCGGCGAGAGCAGATGACCGAGCAGTCCCGCGATCTGGCCGTACGTCATGACGCGGCCGCGGGGTATGTCGCGGACGAGGGAATAGACGGCCTCCCAGGTCCGGCGGCCGTCCCCGACGTCCCCGTGCACACGGGTGCGCTGGGTGCCCCCGCCAGTCCTGCGCGATGTCGGCCGTGCCATTTGCAGAGCCCTTATGAGCGCGGCGGGCGCGTCAGGCGCGCTGCGGGGAGCCGCCCGGGCGGGCCGGGCCACTCTTCGGGAGCATGCGGTCCCGCCTGGTGCGCACCGCCTGCTCGAGATGCCGACGCTCGTGGGCCGCGATGAACACGAACAGCTCGTAGAGGTTCAAGCGAAGAAATGGGCGGCCCGGAGCCAGGATCTTGATGCGGCCCAGGTTCAGACCGTTTGCCAACCGCAAGCGAGCGATGAGCTGCTCCTGCAGGTCGATGACCGCCGGGACCACGGCGGCAAACGGCTGGTCTGACGGGGGCACGAACTTGCGCCTCGCCTCCTGTTTCCAGCGAGCCGGGGGCTCTGTGGCACGCACAAGGCGGTCGGCGAAGAACCCGATACGGAAAGGCCCCTGGCTGTACCACTGCTTGGTACGGGCCTCCCGGATCCCCGCGTCGATCGCCTCAAGTGGCTCGGAACCCATCATGTTGAGGTGCCCGAGGCACTCCGCGATCGACCACTGTCCAGAGCCCGGGCGCCAGTTCAACTGTTCGTGCGAAAGACCATCCGCGACGGTGCGGAGCTGCCGGCCGATCTCCCTGAACTCGGATTCGAGGTCCTGCAGCTGCGGCACCAGTACCTCTCCCGAGTGCTCGCCCGGTGCACCACCCCTCGGGCGCCGGCCCGAAAGCTGGAACAGGTCCTGCAAGGCGTCCCTGGGTTCCTTTGGATCAACCATTGCGTCCCCTTCCGTCGCTCGTCGCCTCGTGACCCTCACCGGTCCACGGCGCGCACTGCGCTCCGGCCGGGAGCGCATCCGCGCGAAGTCCACTGGCCGATTGTAGTGCGCAATGTCCCCGCTGTGCACACCCCTCGGCAAAGCACCCACCCCGCGGCTGGAGCCGGCGACGGCCGGACGGGGCGTGAGGGCGACCGCGTAGAATGGCCGCGGTGGCGGTTCGCATCGATCTGGAAAAGCGGCAGGTGACCTGCTCCGTACGCGACCTCCTGCCCGATTCCCTGGGAGGCGGGCTCGGAGCCCCCGGGGAGGGGTTGGCCCGCCTCTCGGTTGGCGCCGAGCTCCACCGGATCGTGCAGGGTCAGCGGGCCTCGGCCGACGCACACTACACCACCGAGGTCGCCGTTGACACCCGTTTTTCGATCGACAGCTGGGAGTTGCGTGTCCTGGGGCGTGCCGACGCGCTCACGCGGGGTGGCGATGGCCGACCCATCGTCGAGGAGATCAAGACTCTTCACTTTCGAAGCGAGCTTCGGAGCCTGTTCGCGAACGAGCGGCTCGAGCGCTACCGCTGGCAGGCGCGGATCTACGCCTGCTGCCTGTTCCCCTCCGGGGAAGCGTCCGCCCGGCTGCTGCTGGTTGACCTCGGCGGCGAGCAGTACCGCACGGAGGACGTGCCATGGTCGCCAGGCGAGGTCACGGCCCACCTCCGCGCCCGCCTGCACGCGCTGGTTGCCGCGGAGCGGGCCCGGGAGGCCACCCGGGCGGCGTGGCGCGAGGCCGCCCAAGAGCTGCCCTTCCCCTTTGAGGCCCCGCGCCCGGTCCAAGACGAGGCAATGGAGGCAGTTGCGGAGGCGCTTGCCTCCGGCCGTCACCTCCTGCTCGCTGCACCCACCGGTGTCGGCAAGACCGCCGCCGCCCTCTACCCGGCCGTCAAGCTTGCCCTGGCCAGCGGTCGGCGGGTCGCCTTTCTGACCGCGAAGACGCTTCAGCAACAGCTCGCGGTGCAGACCCTCCAACGGATGCAGATCGGCGGGTGGCGCTCCATTCAGATCAGGGCCAAGGCCAAGATGTGCGCCAACCGCGAGGTCGTTTGTCACGAGGAGTTCTGCCTGCACGCCAGGGACTACGCGAGCAAGCTCGCCGAGCGGGGCGTGCTGCCGGCCCTCCTCGCCTCCGGTTCCCATCTCGACCCGGACAATATCTACGCTGTCGCGCACGCCGCGGAGGTATGCCCGTTCGAGGTCTCCCTGGAGCTGCTGGAGGAGGCCAGTGCAGTGGTTTGCGACTACAACTACGTGTTCGACCCCACCATCGCGCTGCTCGGCCTGGCCCGAGAGGGTTCGCTTGAGGACACCTACCTCGTGGTGGACGAGGCCCACAACCTCGTGGATCGCGCGCGCGAGTATTACTCCCCGCGCCTCTCGCGCGCGACCGTTCAAGAGGCGCGCCGGCTGGTCGAGGGACACCGGCACAGGGTCTGCCGCGATCTCGACTCCCTGCTCGGCGAACTGGACCGGCTGATCTCGGACAGGGTGGCGGAGGCCCTCGGCTCGCGCGAAGGGAGCAACAGGATCCCCCTCGAGGCCGCGCCGCTTGCCGAGTTTCGCATCGCCCTCGACGCCTTGATCGCGCCCTACTTCACCTTCAAGCGCGACTCCGAATTGTGGCTCGCGCGCGACCCCGTGCTCGACACCCTGCTCTCGCTCGCGCGTGTGACCGACCTGGTCGAGGACGGAGGACGCGAGCTCGTGCCCCTCGCGGAACGCACGTCGGCCGCGCCCGAAGGGGAAGCGCTCCGGATCTTCTGCCTCGACGCCGCGCGCTTCACCGGCGCAGTGCTGAGACGCTCCGCCGGGTGCGTGGCCATGTCCGCCACCCTGGAGCCGTTCGAATTCTACCGAGATCTCCTGGGCTTCGACCCGGACCGGACCGACACGCTCTCGCTTCCTTCCCCGTTCCCGCGGGAGAACCGTCTCATCGTCGCGGTTGACGAGGTGGACACCACCTACCGGGCACGCAACCGCTGGTACGGACGGATCGCGGAGCTGGTTGCCGAGTTTGCCCCCGAGGGACGCAACGCCCTCGTGCTCTTTCCCTCCTACGCCTTCCTCCAGGAGGTGGCCTCCCGCCTGCTGGCCCCGGGACATCGGGTCGAGGTGCAGAGGGGGGACGACTCCGACAGGCTGCGGCGCGAGATGCTCGCACGCCTGCGTTCCAACCACGAGCCCGTCCTGCTGATGGCCGTTCTCGGTGGCGTCTTTGCGGAAGGGGTGGACTACCCCGGCGAGATGCTGTCCGAGGTGATCGTGGTCTCGCCCGCGCTCCCCCAGGTGGGTCCTGAGCGCGAGCTCCTGAAGGTGTACTTCGACGATCGCTACGAGCGCGGCTTCGAGTACGCCTACCTCATCCCCGGGATGACACGCGTCATTCAGGCGGCGGGCCGGCTCATCCGCTCATCTGAGGACCGCGGCGTCATCGCGCTGGTGTGCAAGCGCTTCCTCAACGAGCCCTACGTCTCGCTCCTGCCGACCGACTGGACCGGCGGTGACCCGGCCTCGCTGCGGCGCGAGGACCCGGCGGCTGACGTCCGCGCGTTCTTCGTCGCCCTCGGGTCGGATTCGTGATATTTTCTCGGCAGGGAAAGCAGTGCACGGGGGGGAACCTTGGATACCATTGCTCACATCCTCAAGGAGAAGGGCACCAGCGTCCATCACGCCCCGCCGGACACCACCGTCCTGGGCGCGGTGGAGCTGATGTCCACCAAGCAGATCGGCGCCCTCATGGTGTGCGAGGCCGGCCATCCGCTGGGGATCTTCAGCGAGCGGGACCTCATGACCCGGGTGATCCTGGCCGGTCGTGACCCCGCGACCACCAGAATCGAGGAGGTCATGTCGAGGGAGGTGGTCTTCGTCGAGCCCTCGACCCGTGCCGAGGAGGCGATGGCCGTGATGACGGAGCGCCGGTGCCGGCACCTGCCGGTGGTCTCGGAGGGCCGGGTGGTGGGCCTGATCTCGATCGGGGACCTGGTGCGCTGGATCAGCCGCAACCAGGAGTTCCACATCCGCCAGCTCGAAGACTACATCTGCGGCAAGTACCCCGGATAGCGGCAGCGCTCCGTCTTCAAGCTGCCTTGGTCGCCCATGCCGGGCGCGAAACGGCGGCGTTCGCCGACCGCCCGACGATCCGGGAGACGTCCGTACCGGGCGTGGCTAGCGCGCCCACAGGTTGAACTTCAGGATGCACCAGATGGCCTCGAAGCCGTCCTTCCAACCGATCTTCTTGCCCTCCGCGTAGGTCCGCCCGTGGTACGAGATCGGCACCTCGTAGACGCGCACGCCCATCCGCGCCACCCGGGCGGTGAACTCGGGCTCGAAGCCGAACCGCTCGGAGGTGATGACGAGGCGGTCCTTCACCTTCCGAGTGAACACCTTGTAACAGGTCTCCATGTCCGATAAGTTAAGATCCGTGAAAACGTTGGAAAGCATCGTCAGGAACCTGTTGCCGACGGAATGCCAGAAGAAGAGCACCCGGTGCGGCCCTGAGAGTAAGCGGCTCCCGTACACGACGTCCGCCTTGCCCGAAAGGATCGGGGCTAGCAGCGCCGGGTAGTCCCCGGGGTCGTACTCCAGGTCCGCATCCTGGACGATTATCACGTCGCCGGCGGCGTGGGCGAAGCCGGTCTGCAGCCCCGCCCCCTTGCCGCGGTTGCGCTCGTGGCGGTACCAGGCGAAGTGGCACGGTCTTCCAGTCGCCGGGGGCCGGTAGGCCTCCAGCCGCGCAGCGGTGCCATCCCTCGAGCAGTCATCGACCGCAACGATCTCCACCTCGCCGACGTCGGCCGGGAACGGGGCGCATGCGACGCGGTCGAGCACCTGTGCGACCGTGCTCTCCTCGTTGTAGACGGGCACCACAACTGAGACCTTCACCGCTTCCATCGCTCTCCTCCCGGTGTTCGGATGCGCTTGTCGCGCCGCGGCCAACGATGTATGGTGCGCCCGTGGGGTGGCCCATCTCTCTTCCCGCCCTGCTCGTGCTCGGTTGGGGCATGGCGGGGCTGCTGTGGTGGGACAAGCGCAGAGGGGTGATCATCGACGCGCTGCTCCCATGGACCATGACGGGCATGGCGCTGGTCGCGGTGGCGATGGGCCTCCTGCTGGTGAGCCTCCCGGCCCCGCCCGCCGAGCAGGTCGTGCGGGCCGTCCTTCTGATCGAGGGGGTCTACGGTTTCTGGGTGCTCGCGCGCCGCGGCACGGCGAGGTCCGGGCATGGACGGGAATGACGCTCCCGTCGAGGTCCCGCTCGAAGACTCGCTCGACCTCCACAGCTTCCCGCCCCGCGAGATCCCGGATGTCGTGGAGGAGTACCTGAGGGCCGCCCGCGCGGCGGGGTTCTCGGAGGTGAGGCTCATCCACGGCCGCGGCCGGGGCGTCCAGAGGGCCCGCATCCACGCCCTTCTCGCGCGCCTCCCCGGGGTCGCCCGGGCATACGATGCCCCCTCCGATCGAGGCGGGTGGGGCGCGACCGTGGTCGTGCTTGAGCCGGGGGAACGAGCGAGCACCGACTCGCCCGGCTAGTCCAGATCCACGTCACGAATGGGTTTGGTCACGGGCTCGTCCTTTGCGTCTTCGAGGAGCTTGCGGAACTTCTCCTCGCGGATCGAGGCGCCTGCCTTCTCGGCCCGCATCGCCTCCTCCATCTTCGCTCGCGCATCGGCCTTTTCCTTGCCGAGCGCCTGCAGGCGGTCCTCCAGCGAAGTCGTGCTCTTGGGCTTCTCGGGCGCCTTGGAGTCGACGACGACCTGGGTCTCGCCGTCGAGCTCGAGCAAAGCGTGACAGTGCGGGCACGTCACGGTGAAGCGTGCCATTGTCGGGCCTCCGGAGGAATTGTAACCGTTCCGGAGGGCCTTCCCCTGCCAGCTCCGGTCGCAGCGGCTAGGCGCCCGCCCTGGCCGGCACAAGCTCGTCCAGGGCCGCGAGAAAGCGCTCGTTCTCGGGGCGGGTCCCCACCGTGACCCGAGCGCAGTTGACCAGTCCTGGCCCGCCCACCGGCCGGATGATCACACCGCGCTTCTGGAACTCGACGAAGAGCTCCTTGACGTCCCTCTCGAACTCGATCAGGACGAAGTTCGTGACCGAGGGTGTGAACCGCACGCCCCTCCGGCCGAGCTCGCCTTGAAGGTACTCGAGCTCGCGCAGGTTGTGCTCCCGCGACTTCCGGACCCACTCCTCGTCGTCCAGCGCAGCGATCGCCGCCACCTGCCCCAGCGACGACGTGTTGAACGGCGAGCGCACGCGGTTCACCGTGGTGATGATCTGTTGCGATGCCATGCCGTAGCCGATCCGCAGGCCGGCCAGGCCGTACACCTTCGAAAACGTCCGCAGCACCATGACGTTGCGCCCAAGCTTCACGTCGTCGAGGGCGTCCGGGTAGTCCGGCCGGCCCACGTATTCGTGGTACGCCTGGTCAACGACGACAAGCGCCCGGTCGTCCACCTCGGCGAGGAAGACGTCGAGCTCCTTCCGGGTGAAATAGGTCCCGGTCGGGTTGCACGGGTTGGCAAGGTAGATCAGCTTGGTCGATTCGGTCACCGCCTTCGCCATTGCCGGCAGGTCGTGGGCCCGTCCGGCTGTGGCGGGCGGCGTGACCGCGCGGCCGTTCACCTGGGCGACGGCGAGCTGATAGGACACGAAAGACTGCTGCGAGTAGATCGCCTCGTCGCCATCCGCCAGGAAAGCACGAGCGAGCATCTCGATGATCTCGACCGAGCCGGCGCCGAGAATGATCTGGTCGCTGTCAACGCCGTGGCGCGCGGCGAGCAGCTTGCAGAGCGCGTACCCGCTTCCGTCGGGGTAGCGATGCAGGTTTGCGAGGGCGCTCTCGATCGCGGCCACCGCCTTCGGCGAGGGACCGAGAGGGTTCTCGTTCGAGGCGAGCTTGACGATGTCGGTCACCCCGAGTTCGCGCTGCACCTCCTCGATGGGCTTCCCCGGAACGTAGACGGCCAGCTTCCGGATGTACTCCGGCACCTTGATTCCGCGCATGGTCTTGCCTCCCGCCCTGCCGTCCCCCGCGACGCAGTCCGTCGATCTCGTCTTCCCTCAGCTCCCGCCACCGCCCCGGTCCCAAAGAAGTGTCCCGCAGCTCCCCGATTGCGCTCCGGATGAGCCGCTGCACCGGGTGTCCGACGCGCTTGAACATCTCCCTCACCTCGTGAGTCTTCCCCTCCCCGACCACCACTCGCCACCACGAGTTCATCCCGGACGCGGTCGGGCGCATCAACTCGATCCGGTGCGGGACCACCCGCTGGCCCTCGATGACCGCTCCCTTTTGCAGCCTGGCACGATCGTCCTCATCCGGGACGCCGCGCACCTTGGCCAGATACTCCCGCAGCACGCCGTAACGGGGGTGCGCCACCCGCAGGGCGAACTCCCCGTCGTTCGTCAGGATCACCAGGCCTTCGGAGTGGAAGTCCAGGCGGCCCACCGGAAAGACCCTCTCGGCCACCTTGCCACCGAGCAGGTCGAGGACGGTCGGCCGCCCCTGCGGGTCCTCCGTCGTCGTCACGAAACCCCCGGGCTTGTGGAGGAGGATGTACCGCAGGCGCTGCGGCGGCTTGAGACGCTTCCCGTCGACCTTCACGGCGTCCTTGGCCGGGTCGGCCTGGTCGCCGAGCTCCGCCCGGCGGCCGTTGACGGTCACCCTGCCCTCGCGGATCAACTCCTCCGCCTCGCGCCTGGAGCACACCCCGGCGCGTGCGATGAGCTTTTGCAGGCGCTCAGGGCTCACTGGCACCTTCCCCGGCCACCTGCTCCGCCTCCTCCGGGGTCGGAAGGGCGGAGAGATCCGGCAGGCCGAAGTGTACAAGGAACTCCTTGCTGGTACGGTACAGAAGCGGGGTCCCCACGACCTGCTTCCGGCCGGCGACCACCACGAGCTTTCGCTCAAGCAGCGTCCGTACGACCGCCGCGGAGTTCACGCCACGCAGAAAGTTGATCTCGGGAAGCGTGATGGGCTGCCGGTACGCAACGATGGCGAGGGTCTCCAGGGCAGCCTGCGACAGGCGCGTCCGTGACCGATACCCCAGGTACTCGCGCAAGGCACCCTCGTGCTCCGGCCGGGTGGCGAGGCGATACCCTCCCGCCACGTGCTCGACCTGGAGGCCGCTGCCCTCCTGATCGTGGCGACGGCGCACGGCCTCGATCGCCTCCTCCACCCGGGCGCGTTCGTTGCCGGGAGCGACCGCAAGCAGCGCCTCGACGGTCACGGGCTCGCCCGCCACCGCGAGGACGGCCTCGATCATGGCCGCGAGATCTTTGAGCTCAGACATCGCCCAGGGAGTCCAGTGGGAGCGGCGCCCCCGTCGGGGTCAGGTAGATCTCGGCGAACGGGCTGCGCTGGTGGGCGTCGGCGGTACGCAGCCGCACCAGTTCCAGGGCCGCCACCAGCAGCGTCACACTCTCGAGTCGGTCGGGGCGGGTCAGGAGGTGGGAGAGCAACGGGAAGCTCCGCTGCCGGCTCACCAGCTCGAACAGCTCCACGATCTTCTCGCGCACCGAGAACCTGATCGGCTCCAGCTGCAACGCGGCCGGGTGTTCCCGAACGTGGCGCTCCAGCACCTCGCGCAGGGCCCTTGCCAGCGCAAGCACGTCCACGTCCTCGAGGTCGAGCTCCATCTCGGCGGGGCCGGGCGGGGCGGCAAAGCGCGCGGCCTCGACCCCGCGGCGCACCTCCGCGAGACCGGCGAGCTCCGCGGCGGCGCTCTTCACCTTCTCGTACTCCAGCAACCGCTCGACGAGCTCCTGCCTCGGGTCCTTCTCCTCCCCCTCGTGGCGAGGCAGCAGCAGGCGGGACTTGATCAGGAGCAGCCACGCGGCGTACACCAAGTACTCGCCTGCCACTTCGAGGTCGAGCTCCTCCATCCGGTGCAGCGCCTGGTGGTACTGATCGCAGATCTTGGCGATCGGAATGTCCCAGATCGAGACCTGCTGCTCGCGCACGAGGTGGAGCAGAAGGTCGAGCGGGCCCTCGAACGTCGGCAGTACCACCGCCGGCAGGACTGGCCGGTCCGGTGCTAGGAAAAGAGGATCCATAGGAGAGCGTTCACGAACGGGCGGAAGATGATCCCGAGAAAGCCGGTCCAAAGCAGCGCGAACAACAACAGGAAGCCGTAACGCTCGAGCTGCACCCACTGCCAGTGCAGACGGGGGGGCAGCAATGCGCCCACCACGTGGCTGCCGTCGAGCGGGGGGATCGGGATCAGGTTGAACACGGCCAGGACCACGTTGATCATCGCGAGCGAAAAGAGCAGGTAGATGATCGGAGCCGCGACGCCGGACGCGCCCAGGGCGCCGGCCTGGATCGTGGCGTTCAGCAACTCCCTGAAGGAAGGCATCACGGCTTTGAGGACCAGCAGCGCCAGTACGACACCCGCGGCGAGGAGGAAGTTTGCGGCGGGGCCGGCCAGCCCTACCAGCGCCGGGTCCCGCCGCTGATTGCGAAGGTTGCGGCTCACGAACGGAACCGGCTTGGCCCATCCGATGATCGGGGCGCCGAGCAGCGCCAGCATGAGGGGAAAGATGATCGTCCCGATGAGGTCCACGTGCTTGATCGGGTTCAGGGTGATTCGGCCCAGCCACCGCGCCGTGGGGTCCCCGAGGCGCTCCGCCACCCACCCGTGCGCCGATTCGTGGACCGAGATCGCCACCGCGAAAGCGAGCAGCTGGATGACGATCTGCGGCAGCCGGGGAACCAGGGTCTCCATGGCCCGGCCATGGTAGCAGAGCCGTGCCTCTCAGCCGGCCTCCGCCTCGACCAGAGTTCGGCCATCGGCATCCACGCGTATGCGGAGACGCCGTCCCTCGCTATCCCTCACCATGAAGACCCGCCACGTCGGGGATCCGGCGTCGGCCGGGCCCTGCGACGAGAGTGACTCGACCATCACCTCGAGCCTCGCCCGGCCCTCCGTGACAGCCACGGGACGCTCGAAGCCCCGGTGGCCGGCGTACCACTCGACCTCGACGACGACAGGAAGCCACCGCGTACCGGCCGCGCACCCCACGGGCGAAGGTTACCCCATCACCCCGCTGCTAGACTTGTATCAGGAGGTGCGATGGCGGACCGGGTCTTCGTGCAGGGTCTCGAGCTCTACTGCGTCATCGGCGTCCAGGCGTGGGAGCGCCAGGTGATGCAGAAGGTGTGCATCGACTTGCAGATGACCGCCGATTGCAGGCCCGCGGCCGCCGCCGACGATCCTTCTCTCGCTCTCGACTACAAGGCGGTGAGCAAGCGCGTCCAGCACCTCGTGGAGGGCAGCAGCTTCCAGCTCGTCGAGACCTTGGCGGAGGGGATCGCCGCCGCGATCCTTGCAGATTTCCCCCGGGCTGGCTCGGTGAAGGTCAGGGTCGCCAAGCCCGGTGCCGTACGCTTCTCCGAGGCCGTGGGCGTCGAGATCGAACGGTTCCGCGAGGGTGCCACCGGCTGATGCGCATGTTCGTCTCGCTCGGCTCGAACATCGAGCCGCGCCACAACCTGGCGCGCGCGCTGGCGGAGCTGCGCCGCCGCTTCCGGATCGTCGCCGTCTCGCCTGTCTACCGCACCGCGCCTGTGGGCGATACCGACCAGCCCGACTTCTGGAACCTCGCCGTCGAGATGGACAACGACGAGCCTCCTCAGAAGGTCCAGGGAGCGCTTCGCTTCATCGAGGAGATCCTCGGGCGGCACCGTGATCTGCAGCGTCCTTTCGGGCCCCGAACCGTGGACCTCGACCTGGTGCTCGCCGAGGGGCTCGCGGGGACCTTCGGCGCCGTCGAGCTTCCCTCTCCGCTGGTGGCCAAGGAGGCATTCGTCGCGGTGCCGCTGGCGGACCTCGCCCCCAATCTCCTGCACCCCGTCCTGAAGATCTCGCTCGGTGAGCTGGCCCGCACGCTCCTTGCCAAGGATTCCCAGCGCCCGCAGCTGCTTCCCATGGAGCTCACGGAGTGAGCGGTCAGGTGCGGGTGGCGCTCGTCACCGGGGGCGCGGTCCGGGTCGGCCACGGCATCGTCACCGAGCTCGCCGCCGCGGACTGGCGCGTGGCTTTCACCTACCGCGCGTCGGCTGCGCCCGCCCGCGCGCTCGTCGCGGAGCTGGAGGGCCGGGGGCTCAACGCCCTTGCGATCCAGGTCGACCTGGACGATGCCGAGGCCCGCGCGGCGCTCGTGGCGCGGGTTCGGGCGGAGCTGGGCGCCTTGGACGCGCTCGTCAACAACGCGGCGGTATTCCCGCGTACCCCGTTCCACGACCTGAGCCCGGCACGCTTCTCCGAGGTAATGCGGACGAACCTCGAGGTGCCCCTCTTCCTCGCTCAGGCGGCAGCACCGTACTTGCGGGCGCGAGGCGGCTCGGTCGTGAACATCGTGGACATCTACGGAACGTTTCCCCTGCGCGACCACCTGGCCTACTCGGTCTCCAAGGCCGCCCTGATCGCGGCGACCAGGTGCCTGGCGCTCGAGCTGGCACCCGAGGTCCGCGTCAACGCCGTGGCTCCCGGAATTGCGATCTTCCCCGAGGGGTACGACAAGGCCACCCGAGCGCGGCTGCTCGCCCGCACGCTGCTTCAGCGCGAGGGCGGCCCCAGCGAGATCGCGCGCGCGGTCCGCTACCTGCTCGAGGGCAGCGAGACCATGACCGGGCAGGTCCTCACCCTCGACGGGGGGCGCACCGTCGCCCTGTAGTCGGTGGAACAGCGGCGAGGCAGGATCCTGCGACCTTTGTGTCTCACTCGAAGAGCGGGGAGTCCACGGGCTGCAGCCTGCGGGCCACGAGCCAGTAGGGGGCGAGCAGCAGGAACGTGAGTAAACACCTGGCGGGGCTCACGGTCCCGGCGATCACGCCGGCGAACAGGTCGCTCACCCTCTTGGAACGCACCCCGAACCGGAAACCGAGGCGAGGCGAGGCGTAGAACACCCTCGCAGTCAGGCGCGAGAAGAAGAGGTCGCGGCGCAGGCCCACCATGCTGCGGTCGTAGGCCGACAGCGGCGCGCCCTGCCTCAGATTTGACGCAATCGCATCGGCCGCCAGGTTCCCACTCCTGACCGCGTAGTAGATCCCCTCCCCGTAGAACGCCTCGCCCACGCCGGCCGCGTCCCCGACCAGGACCACACCGTCACTCGCCAGTCTTCGGGCCACCGGCCGCACCGGGATCACGAACGCCTTGAAGGTGGCCTCGCGGTTGTCCTGCAGCACGGGGCTGTGTGCGATGAAGCCCTCGAGTAGAGCCCGCATCGCGAGGTTGTCCCGCCGCTTGGCGAACCGGTACAGGCCGACGTTGAGATGGTTCGCCTTGGGAAAGACCCAGGCGTAGCCGGCCGGGATGATGCCCAGGTCGAAGATGCAGTTCCCACCGATCTTCTCCATCACCCCCGGCGCGGGGACCACGAGCGCCTCGATGGCGGGCACGAGCAGCGGCCGGGCGTCCGGATAGAGCTGCCTGCGCACCGGGCTGTGAACCCCGTCGGCGCCGACCAGGACCCGCGCAGTGACCGTGCCGCGGTCGGTGTGGACGGCCACCTGCCCGTCCCGGCGCTCGTAGGCCTGGAACGAGCACTGCTCCCAGAGGATCGCCCCGGCCTCCACCGCCCTCTGGGTCATGAAGGCGTCGAAGGTACTGCGCTGCACCATTGCGCCTATGCCGTCATACCGGCAGTAGATCGGCTCGGAGCCTCGGTAGGCGATGAATGCCCCGGTGATCTCCTTCTCCACGATCGGGCCGACCGGAACCGGCAGCTCGCGGAGCGTCTTGCGCGAGAGGCCTCCCCCGCACACCTTGTGCCGCGGCAGTGCCTCTTTTTCCACCATCAGCACGCGGGCACCAGCGGCGGCCAGGCGGTAACCGACGGTGTTGCCGCCGGGCCCGCAGCCCACGACGACCGCGTCGAAGTCGGGCATGCCCGATTCTAGCCCGGAAGAACCCCTCTCGCCGCCGGTGGAAATATCGGGACGGACTCGGATACACTCCCCGCAATGCTCCTCGTCGTGAACCCGGCTGCGGCGGGCGGAAGGCTCGGCCGCGAGTGGCCCCGGTTACACGCGCGCCTGCGCAGGGCGGGGTTCGACCCGCGCCTCGTCTTCACGGAGGCGCCCGGACATGCCACCGAGCTGGCATCCGAAGCCGTCAAGCTGGGTGAGAAGGTGATCGTGGTCGCGGGGGGCGACGGGTCTATCTGCGAGACCGTCCAGGGCCTTCACGACGCCGGTGGCGGCGTGCTGG
>Ga0335070_10004893_pt1 | contig 15717 bp, 14 predicted proteins | sample Lox_Sample_13_FD_206722 | JGI IMG/M metagenome (GOLD analysis project Ga0335070, IMG submission 206722) | Soil microbial communities from Loxahatchee National Wildlife Refuge, Florida, United States - Lox_Sample_1.3 | ecosystem: Environmental > Terrestrial > Soil > Wetlands | place: USA... | reverse complement strand
ACACCCGGAGCAAGGGGAGGGCCTCGCTCTTTTTGTTGTCGCCAAGGATCGCGAAGATTCTGTGAAAGAACGGATTCAGTATGCACTTCCTTCTCACTGGGCCGAGGCCGCAGTGAAGTTTGTGGAGGAATTGCCCAGAACCGCGAATGGGAAAATCGCCCGATGGCAACTCGCGACGAGCCTGTAAATAGCTTGGCGGATCTCGAACAGGCCATATCGGCTCTGCTCGACGTGCGCCCGTACTCGGTGCCTCCCCTCGAACGGCACGCAGCGTTACTCATGTTATTCAAAAAAGAACTGAATTATGCGTGTGCCCGCAGCCCGAAGTTCAAGAATTATGTCCGGCACTGGCCCTCTTTCCCCTCTGTAAGCTGCATTGCCAACCTCCCCTACTTGCCGGTCACGGTGCTCAAGGCTGATTCGCCATTGAGTCTGGCGAGGGCGGGAGATATCACTCGTACTCTCACTTCGAGCGCGACCACGAGTCAGCGGCCGAGTCGAGTAGTTTTGGATGCAGCAACTTCTCGGAGGCTGACGAGGGGCGTAACTGCGATCATGCGCGATTTCATTGGACCAGCCCGAAGGCCTTACCTGGTGATCGACACGCCAGAAAACTTGCGGCGCCGCCCGGAAATGGGAGCACGAGGGGCGGCGATTCAAGGGTTGGTTCCGTTTGCGTCGAAGATCGTCTGCTGCTTGCGGCGTGATTCGGACGGCGTTGCCAGCGTCGATCTTGAGACTCTACGATCGCTCGCGGACAAATGGCGAGAGAGTGAAGTGTTGGTCTTCGGATTTACCCATGTTATCTGGAATAATTTCGTCCTGCCATTACGCCGAAAGGGCATTACTTTGAACCTTCCCAACGTTCATGTCTTACACAGCGGTGGGTGGAAACGCTTGGAGCAACAGGCGGTAAGCAAGGACGTGTTTGCGTCGGGTGTTTCATCTGTGTTTGGTTGCAAGGTGAAGCGTGTCATCGACTTCTATGGGATGGTCGAAAATCTCGGGGTTGTTTATCCGGACTGCGAACAAGGAAACAAGCATGTGCCTGCCTTCGCAGAAGTCATCATCAGAGATCCTCTGACGCTTGCGCCAGTCTCTCCCGGGGAGACCGGCTTGCTACAAGTGTGCAACGTGCTCCCAACGAGTTTTCCGGGGTTCCTTCTGCTGACCGAAGATATGGCGCAACTGGTCGGTGCTGACGGATGTCTTTGCGGACGACGCGGCACATATTTTCGCTATCGCCATCGCGTGCCAAAGGCTGAAGTTCGAGGTTGTGGGAACGTCGACACGCCGCGACAATTCGAAAATCGCACTGTATGTCTGACGTGATCCATGCAATCACTTGGCCCGAGGATCTCGCGTTTGCGTCACATGAGCTAAGGCAAATCGCGTGCCAATACAGATTGACGACAGGCTTTCTCCTCGACACTTTGGATCGCTGGGCTGCAGCCTTGGACTGCCCGGAGGTGCGCCAGATCCCGGGTGGGGCATTTCTTCGGCTATGGCTCCGACGGAATACCCTGGAAGCGGTCTTAGTTCGCGAGTTTGGCCAGGTCTCGCTGTGTGACCAGTGGCTGGAAGACGGGCACGCAAGGCGGCGTGCCTTTCCTCTCGGAGTAGTCGGGCATTGGCCGGCTGGCAATATCGAGATTCAGCCCCTTCTCTCAGTGACCTGCGCTCTCCTGGGTGGCAACACATGTCTGGCACGCGTCCCCAACGGCCTGATCGCTCCGACACGTCTTCTGATTCAGAAACTCCACGAGGTCGATCAGTCTGGCCCGGTCTCGCAACGGATCTTCATGGCCAGCTTTGATCATTCGAGGACCGATTTGAACGAGGCCATGGCTCGTGCTGTCGACGGCGCGATGATCTGGGGCGGGGCTGACGCGCTTCAACAAGTGCGATCACTTCCTTTTCCTCACTGGACGCGTGTCGTGACTTTTGGTCCGCGCCTGTCGGTTGCCGCCGTAGACGCCGCTACGTGGACCGACCGACACGCGCGTCAGTCCTGGTGTCGGCGCATAGCTAGAGATGTCTGGCAGTTCGAGCAGCAGGCTTGTTCATCGCCCCAAACATTATTCCTGGAGCAGGGCCAGATCGGCTGCGATGTGTCCGAGTTCGTAGAGGAATTGCGCCGTGCCTTTCAAGAAGAGAATCGCATCCACCCTCGTAGCGAAATTGAGCCGGCGCTAACTTCGGCGATTTGCAACGTGCGTGCGTCGTGGTTGCTGGAGGATGTCGAGAATAGAGGCTGGTTCCCGGCGTCGGCGGACTGGACGATTCTGCTCGGAAAGGGAGCGGATATACCCGAGCCAACACAGGGTCGAACGCTTACAGTTCTCGTGGTGGATGATCTGTCGGAAGTCATTTCCAGGTTTGATGGGACCGTCCAAACTCTCGGACTTGCGATCAGGGATGCGGAAAAGGAGCAAGCCCTGGCTGATGTCGCTGGCATTCATGGGGTTGATCGGGTGGTGCGTATCGGTCAAATGCACGTCTTCGGGTCCCCGTGGGACGGGAGAGATCTGGTGCGACCGTTGGTTCGGCTTGTTCGTCACTCCCCCTCTCAAGACGTTCGAGGAGCGAGCTTGTGAGGAATGGAGAAGCATTTCTGCGAGCTCTCGACCGGAAAGCGAAGGTCTTTGCGCCTGGCGCTCGTGCGACATTCGAAGCCAATCTTGAAGTTTGCTCGTGGCTGCTTGATCCCCTCGCACGCTGGGCAGAAATCGCTTTTGGGCCCGAAGTATTTGACGTAGCTGCCCACGGCTACGCCGAGTATTGTGTCGCGGTCGCGAAGGCTAAACGGGCATATGAGAAGGAGGGACGCTATGCCCCGGAATGCATTCCGCAAATCGTAGCCCAAGTATACGACCGCGAAGACTACATGGTGCCGTACATGTGGGCTGCCATTCTCATCTACCCGTTCTGGCCATCGATGGTCCATCACATCGCATTGTTTCGCGACGAGTTTGTGCGGCGACTGCCCGAGAACGCGGCGGTCCTCGAGATTGCCTCAGGTCATGGCGTGTTGAGTCTACTCGCTGCGGAAGAGCGCCCCGACCTTTGTTTGGAAGGAGTTGACATCAGTCCACCAGCTGTCGAAGTCGCGAACCGTCTGTTGACAGCATCGGGGCACACATACCATGTCCGCTTTAGGGTCGAAGACGTGTTGAACTTGAATGGTTGCGCGATGCATAAGCGATTCCAAGGAATCATTTCTGCGATGTTGGCCGAACACCTCTCTAATCCACGCCCCCTTTTTGCGCTGATCTCGGACCGAATCTCTGCCGATGGCCAGGCGTTTTTCAGCACGGCTCTGGAATCCCCTCAGCGCGACCACGTTTTCGAGTTCAAACAGGAGAGTGAACCCCTTCTGATGGCTGAGGCCGCGGGTCTACGAGTGAGTCGGCTCTTGTCCGATGCGAGTCCGATCCCTGAAGGCTCACGATTTGTCCCGCGCGCGACCGCGATGATTTTGCGTTCCCATCGATCGGTTCATCGTGGACCTGCTCAACGTGATTCCCCCGCTTGAGCGCCGCGGTTCCTGTGAAGATGAGTGCACTGGTGATGACCGCAGAAGAAGTTCGAACGTCTCTCAAGCAGAGATTCCCGATGATCATGATTGACTGTGTGGTGTCGCTTGAGGAAGGAAAGAGCATCCGGGCTATCAAAAATGTAAGTACAAATGACGTTTATTCTCTCAGCCGTTCCACGGGCTACGTCGGTCTGCCCGGTACGATGATCATTGAGGCTATCGGTCAGGCAGCATCCATCCTCTTCGCAAAATCCACGGGAATGGGCATCCGCCCGGCTGAGTTTGCGGTACTCGGCGCAATTAATGAAATACAATTCCTGAAGCCGGTGGTCCCTGGAGACAGGATGGAGATCGGCGTGTATGTGTCCAAATTCGTGGGAACCCATGCGGTTGTAAAGACAGTTGTGACGGTCGATCAGACGGAAGTAGCAAAGGGAAGCCTGGGTTTCGCCGTTCGAACTCTGTAGGCCGAACTTCCATGGAGCGCCGAAACAGGCCCAGATTAGAATCGCGCTCGCTGAATCTGTGACAGATTCGAATCAACTCACTTTTGTGACCACCAGTTGGGACGATGGAGACCAACTCGATCTGAAACTGGCTGAATTCTTGCGTTCGAAACAGATGCTTGGGACTTTCTACATCCCGGTCAGTTACCGTGAGCGTCCTCTGAACCACTCCGAACTCCGGAACTTGGCCAGTGAGGGTTTTGAAGTCGGCGCTCATGGGCAGACCCACAAGCTCCTTTGGCGACTGCAACCAGACGAGGTGCGCGAAGAAGTGAGTCCCTGCAAGAAAACGCTCGAAGACATCCTCGGTAAGCGGGTGGATATGTTCTGCTATCCAGCTGGACGCTATGATACGCGCGCCATTCGCGTGCTCAAGGAGGCCGGGTACAGGGGGGCGCGTACGGTCCGCATGCTGGCCACGCAACCAACGCTAGATGCGTTTGAGATGCCTACCACTCTTCAGGCCTATCCGCATGCACCGTTCACCTATTTGAAAAACGTCTGTCGCGCTTGCAGCCTCGAAAGCCTGCGATCTTACGCGAATCAAAGGTCTCGACTCGGCAGTTGGGTTGAACTGGGTAAGAGTCTGTTTGACGTCGTCCTCAAAGAGGGTGGCGTCTGGCATCTTTACGGGCATTCATGGGAGGTCGAGGCGCTTGACCTCTGGAACGACCTTCACGAACTTCTGGATTATGTAGGTCGGCGGGACGGCGTACGTTACGTACGGAATTCCGGGTTGTTGCAGCCGCAGCCAAACGAATCTCTGACGAGTCGAGTATAAGCCTCGCCCTGGAAGACGTTCGTCATGTTGTTCTCAAGTCAGTTGCAAATCGCCAAACTGGTTTTTCGAACAGCCCTGTTCTAGCAGCAGTGAGTCTGTTTTTGTTCTTGGAGGATTTTTGACGCGTAAAGAATCTGCTGGGTGGCTTGCGCAACTCGACGGCCTGCGGGGTGTCAGCATCCTTATGGTGTTGACTGCGCATGTTCATGCCCCCTTTTGGCATACGCTTCAAGGTGGCTATGGCGTTACGGTGTTCTTTGTCCTAAGCGGCTTCTTGATCACCCGGTTGTTGTTGCGCGAGGAACGAGACACCGGTCAAATCAGTATGGCGGCGTTTTACATCCGCCGAGTGTTCCGCCTGTTTCCTCTCTACTATCTGGTCCTGGGCGTCTATTGCGTTTTGATTCTCTTGGTTGGCCTACATCAGGATGGACGTGCCGGTTTTCTTGACGCTCTTCCGTGGTATCTCTTCTACCTGCAAGAGATCCCACCTTTTCGCGGACATTCCAGCGCGATCACGGCGGTGCCTTTCTTTCAGAGTTGGTCGCTTGGAATCGAAGAAAAATTCTATTTGGTCTGGCCGGCGTTGGCGTTCAGGGCCATGCGGAAGCCTATTCCGAGAATTGCCTTGGCAATTGGGGCGGTGTTGGTGTTCTCAGCCTCACGGTTCATTGACTTGGGGCGACTCATCTATCCTTACGCAGTCATTTCTTGGGGCTGCCTTTTTGCACTGTTGTACGAAACGACAGACATGCGCGCCAGGCTCGATGGCTGGGTTTCAGCGTGGCGTGCGCCGCTGGTCTTGCTGAGTTGGCCTCTCCTCCACTTCACGGTCGCCCGCACCGGCCTGCCGGCACCCGTCAGGGTATTTGCCGACCTTGCATATCCAGTGGCCATCGCCTTGGTGATCCTCGCTAGCCTCCAATCATCATGGCTGTCTCGGATGTTTTCGTGGAGCCCGTTGGTTGTCCTCGGGCGATTCTCCTACTGCATCTATCTGATTCACTTGCTGGTTCAGCAGGCGGTGGAGCGAGTTCTGCACCGGATCGGGATTCCGGTAGGAAACGGTCTGCTTGTCTACCTGTTGATGCTGCTGTCTTCAGTCGCGGGAGCAGGTGTTTTGTACTACAGCATCGAAAAGCCTTTCCGTGAGATCGGGCGGCGAATCGCCAATTCCTGGACAAAAACACATTTGGTTGTCGAGCAGAAGGTCAGAGCGCCAGAAGAAGTCGTTGTCGGCGCAGGTAATCGCGTTGCCGCTGGAAACATAACGCTGCTCGAGTAAAGCCCCGCCCACGACATTGTGGCTCGTTTCGCCGCAAGAGCTTCTTGTGGATTGTTGCCAGACAAGATGGAAGTGTGAATCGGATGTCACGTAGGTCAATCTTCACTCTTTTCGGTACACGGCCGGAAGTTATCAAGCTGGCGCCCGTACTAATGGAGTTCGAAAAACGGGCTGACGTGGTTCGCACAATCAATGTCCTTTCGGGGCAGCATGCGGACCTGGTCAAGCCACTCATTGAGTTTTTCGGCGTTCGCGTCGACTACGATCTCAATCTCATGACTCGGGACAGGAACCCGGACCTCTTGCTTCGTCGGATTGTTCGTCACGTAACGCGTATCGTGAGACGAGAACGGCCGGACATGATAGTCGTTCAAGGCGACACGACAACGGCCTTGGCCGGCGCTATGGCTGGTTACGCGTGCGGCGTGCCAGTTGCTCATGTCGAAGCGGGCTTGCGATCCGGCAATCTGCAGAGTCCCTATCCCGAAGAAATGAACCGAATCTCGATAACACAGCTGGCCACAACTCACTTTGCCGCGACCAAATCGAACCGAGACTCTCTCCTACGTGAAGGAATACCGGAACGCGCCATCGTTCTGACCGGTAATCCCATTGTTGATGCGCTGAGATTCGTACTCGACCCCGCGCGGCCGGAGCGCCTTTTCAGCTCATTCCCGCTGCCTGCGGATTCAAAGTGTGTCGTACTCACCACTCACCGCCGAGAATCGTTTGGGCCGATTCTCGAACGCAATCTCCGAGTGATTCGCCGTTTCATTGAACGACATTCCGACACACATTTGGTGTTCCCGGTCCATCCCAATCCAAACATCAGGATTCCGGCGTTCAGACTTCTGGGCGACCATCCCAGAATCACACTCACATCGCCTCTGCCATACGCGGATTTCATTCGCCTTCTATCGAGATCCTGGCTAGTCATTTCCGATTCAGGCGGTATTCAAGAAGAGGTTCCCAGTCTCGGCAAACCTCTCTTGATTCTTCGCGACACCACCGAGAGGCCGGAGTGTATCGAGGCCGGAATGGCGCGTCTAGCGGGAAAATCCCCCCAAGCACTGGGCGCGCTGCTCGAAGAAGCTTATGAGAACAATAGCTGGATAAGCTCCGTTCATGAGATTCCCAATCCCTTTGGGATCGGCGACAGCGCACAGCGGATCGTTAGTCACTGCGTTGCCCTGCTCCATGGGCGGCCCCTTCATCGTTGCCCTGATCCAATATTCCATGCGGCCCCGGCTACAGTGTCGCTGAACTTCAACGCGCTCTCAGGTGATCTGTGTTGACGAAGGCGCAATCAGCTCAATCGGCGTGTTCAGCGGAGCCCATCGCTATCACTATCGTTGTTCCTTGCTACAACGAAGTGACCGGGCTTCACCATTTGCGGGACAGGTTGATGTCGGCCGTGGCTACCTTGGAAAGCCACTACCACGTCAACTGTATTGTCGTTGACGACGGAAGTACCGACGGTACGTGGAAAGTGATGCGGGACGTATTTCCGATCCACCCGCATTGGACTCTGGTCCGGCATCCTTCAAATCGTGGGATTGGCGCGGCCATCTTCACGGGAATTCGTGAAGCTGGCACTGAAATTGTCTGTTCCATCGACGCGGATTGCAGTTATGATCCTCGCGAGCTCGCGAAGCTGATACCGATGCTCGTTCCGGGGGTCGATCTGGTCACGGCTTCGCCGTATCACCCAGCGGGAACAGTAGTGGGGGTGCCCAGCTGGCGGTTGTTTCTGTCAAGGACTGCTTCTTCACTTTATCGGCTGGTGACACGACAGAAGCTTCACACTTACACGAGTTGTTTTCGCGTTTATCGACGCAGTTCGATTTTGAAAGTGGATCTCCGCCGTCGCGATTTCCTGGCAATCGCCGAATTGATAGGGAAGATGGACCTGAACGGCGCTGTAGTGGTTGAATGCCCCTCTTCATTGGCGACGCGCCTCTATGGCAAGTCCAAAATGAAAACGGCTCGTACGCTGGTCTGTCATCTTTGCCTCCTGACTGAGTTACTCACGCTCAGAGTGTGGCAAGTGGCGTTCGGCGGCCGAGCCCTCTCATCCGATCGTTCGATTTCAACCAGAGCTGAGGCTTGAAACGTGCAAACGACTCCAACGACTGACCTTCGTATTCCTACAGATCAGAACGCTTCTGGGCGAACCCTGGGTGAATCGGAGCTCAGCAACCTGGCCGAGGTGATTTCCAGTGGCGTTCTGAACAGTACCAAAGGGCATTTCGTCAGGCAGCTTCAATCGGATTTTGCGGATTTACTCGGTGTCGAATACGCCTTCGCATGTTCCTCGGGCACGGCGGCAATCCACGCGGCACTCGCTGCGATCGATCCCGAGCCTGGCGATGAAATCGTGACCAGCCCCATCACCGACATCGGCGCCTTGACACCGATTCTCTATCAGGGCGCAATTCCTGCATTCGCGGACGTCGACCCCAAGACATGCAATGTCACAGCAGCATCGATTGAAGACGCACTGAGTGAGCGCACTCGAGCGATCATCGTGACGCACCTCTTCGGTAATCCTTGCGAGATGACCGGCATCATGTCATTGGCTGAGTCAAAGGGCATACCCGTCATTGAAGATTGTGCGCAGGCGTTTCTCGCTTCTCACCATGGACGTCCTGTTGGCACGATCGGGAAGATCGCTTGTTTCAGTCTTCAGCAAGGGAAGCACATCACGTGCGGAGAAGGGGGTCTGGTCGTCACAAACGACCCTCGCATGGCCCAACGTCTGAACCTCTTCATTAACAAGGGATGGGGCTACGGAGAGGAAACGCCAGATCACGAGTTCCTCGCGCTGAACTACCGCATGACTGAACTGCAGGGAGCCGTAGTTGCAGCGCAGCTGCCTAAACTGGAAACATGTGTGTCGAGAAGAATCACCCTAGCTGACAAACTGACGACTCAGCTGACCGATCTGGAAGCAATCCACACGCCCTGTGTTCTCCCGGACTCGGTACATACATATTGGAAGTACTGCCTGCGCGTCAGCCCTGGAATGATCGACGGTGGATGCGATGCCCTTGGGGACCGGTTGAGAGCCCGCGGACTCCTTTGCGCTCCGCGATACATCCAGAAGCCCGCTTTCGATTGCCGGATCTTCCGGGAGCAAAGAACCTTCGGTCGCAGTGGTTTCCCATTCAGCTTGGCCCGTCGCGAAGTGCTCGAATACGGAAAGCATCGATTCCCCGGAACGTACCAGGCTCTGGAAGACATCCTTGTATTGCCTTGGAACGAGAATTACCGCCAGAAACACGTCGATTTCATCTCGGAGACGATCCACCATGCGGTCTTCGAACTCACCAACTAAGAACAGCCGCAAGAAGCTCTACTTTGGCTTGGTCGGCGCCGGCGCCGTCGCACAGTCGTATATCGAGGCGCTTGAATCCTGTTCCGAGGCCGAGCTGGTTGGAGTAGCGGACAACCGCTTCGATGCCGCACAGCGGATTGGTGAGCGGATGCGGTGCCGCAGCTACGACCGCGTTGAGCGCATGGTGGCAGACTGTAGACTCGACGCCGCCATTGTTTGTACCCCCCCGGTCACACACCCGGACATTTGCGTCCATTTGATGCAACACGGAATTCACGTCTTATGTGAAAAACCATTCAGTATCGACGTGGCGGGTGCCCGGAGAATGCTGGCAGCCGCGCAGAAATCGGATGTGAAGCTGACCATGGCGTCGAAATTCCGCTACGTGGCCGATGTTATCCGGGCCCGGAGCATCGTCGCCTCCGGCGTATTAGGCGACATGGTCCTCTTCGAAAATGTTTTTGCTAGCTGCGTGGACATGAGTGCGCGGTGGAACTCGCGGCCAGAAATCAGTGGCGGTGGCGTGCTAATCGACAACGGTGCGCACTCGGTCGATCTGATTCATTACTTCCTTGGACCACTGGCCGAGGTCCACGCCCGGGAAGGGAAACGAGTGCAGCGATTGCAAGTAGAAGACACGGTGATTCTCGTTGCTCGCAGCGTTACCGGGGTGCTCTGCAATATCGAATTGTCCTGGAGCCTGTCCCGCCAAAAGGAGAGCTTCCTCGATATCTTCGGTGCGCGTGGCAGCGTGTCGGTTGGATGGAAGAAAGCGGCCCGTTTGGATTTTGCGCATCGCGAATGGATGTCGTTTGGCAGCGGCTACAACAAGATCCAGGCGTTTCGCAGTCAGATCGAGAACTTCGCGCGCGCCATCCGGGGCGAGGAGCCTCTGTTGATTACTGCTCAAGACGCGCTCGACTCAGTGAACATCATTGAATGCGCTTACCAATCTCTCCGTCAAAACCAACCGGTGCACGTCGCGAACGCGTCGGCGACGACGCTGGAGTCGAGCCAATTGTCTTCGGCCCTGCCACGTTCCTCTCGCCACGAAACTCTCCATTAATTGGCCTGTTCTTCGCACCGGCCAAAAGGGGCAGCCCTTGGTCGCATTCATCCAACTCGGGTTACGATGAGCCAATCCCATCCAAAAGAGTCCTGGGCCATTGTTGGCGGCGGCGTGTTGGGTATGACCTTGGCCTTGCGTCTTGCCCAACAGGGTCAGACAGTGACTCTCTTCGAAGCCGGGCCTTATTTAGGTGGGGTTGCGTCGGCATGGCGGCTCGGTGATGTCATTTGGGATCGCCACTATCATGTGATACTGCGCTCCGACACTCATCTCCGTTCACTCTTGCAGGAACTTCGGTTGGAAGAGGAGATGCAGTGGAACAAGTCCAAGACTGGATTCTTCGCTGATTCACACCTCTATTCGATTTCCAATGCACTTGAGTTCCTGCGATTTCCGCCTCTGAACCTCTTCGAGAAAATGCGTTTGGCGGCCACGATTCTCCACGCATCACGGTTACAAGATTCCGCCGACTTGGAGAAGGTTCCGGTCGAGGACTGGCTGGAGACTTGGTCAGGCAAAGGTGTCACTCGAAAGCTGTGGCTGCCATTGCTCCGGGCAAAACTAGGTGATGGTTACCGGGATACGTCCGCATCGTTCATTCAGGCCACGATTGCGAGAATGTACTCTGCTCGACATTCCACTGGCAAAAGCGAGATGTTTGGATACGTGCCGGGTGGTTACGCGCGAATCCTGAAGGCTTTTGAACAATTGCTCTATCGACTGGGCGTAGACATTCGTCTGGGCCAGCCTGTGCGCTCTGTTCAGCCAACCTGCAGCGGAATGCTGCGAGTTGAATCAGGCCGCTCGTGTTCCGCTGACTTCTCGCGTGTGGCAGTAACGACGGCGGCACCACTTACCGCGGACATCTGTCATCCGCTGCGCTCTGACGAAAGGACTCGACTTCGGGAGGTCAAATACCAGGGCTTGATTTGCGCGTCGCTGCTCCTGAAGAAAGCACTTTCGCCCTTCTATATCACGAACATCGCCGATACCCAGGTTCCGTTCACCGCCATCATCGAAATGTCCGCACTCGTCAATCCGGCGCAATTCGGCGGACGAGCGCTCGTCTATCTCCCGAAGTACCTCAGCTCGAGTTCTCCGGACTTTGGCTTGCCCTACGCGCAAATCCGCGCGGACTTCCTTAAAGCTCTGGAGCGGATGTATCCCGCATTCAGCCGTTCCGACGTCGAATGTTTCCAGATATCGCGAGTGAAGTACCTGTTCGCCATTCCGACATTAAACTACTCGTCGACGATTCAGCCGTTCTTCACATCGATCCCCGGGCTGCACATCGTAAATTCATCGCAGATCGTTGACGGTACGCTGAACGTCAATGAGACGGTTCACCTTGCCGAGCGAGCTGCTCGACGAATCGTCAACCAGGCCACCGTTCATAATCCCAGTCCCGCATTCTTCAAACATGAATTCGCGCCAACCCATAGCTAGTCTTTCGCTGGACCTCGATAACCGGTGGTCGTATCTGAAGGTCCACGGCGATCCCGAATGGCAGCAATTCCCGTCTTATTTGGACGTGCTGATTCCGCGCGTATTGGATTTCCTAGGTGAATGGAACTTGCGGATCACCTTTTTTGTGGTGGGACAGGATGCGGCATTCGAGATCAATCATCGCCCACTTCGAATGATCTCGGCAGCCGGGCATGAGCTGGGCAATCACTCCTTTTCCCACGAGCCATGGTTTCATCTCTATAGCCAGCAGCGGGTGGAATCCGAAATTGCGTTGGCGGAAGACCTTATTAATAAGGTTACGGGACAGCGCCCCGTAGGCTACCGGGCTCCCGGTTTCAGCCTCACCGAATCCACTCTCCAAGTGCTTGAAAAGCGGGGTTATACGTACGACGCCTCAACTTTTCCGACGTTTATCGGGCCTCTTGCCCGGTTGTATTACTTGTCCCGCTCAGGTCTGACTGGACGCGGCCGGGCCGAACGCAGTCTGCTTTTCGGCTCGCTGTCGGACGGGATTCGTCCCCTCCGTCCTTATCGTTGGCCAGGCAGGCAAGGCATTGTTGAGATACCAGTCTCGACCATGCCGCTTTTCCGCACACCCATCCACCTCAGCTACCTCCTGTACCTGAGCCGCTTCTCCTTCAAGCTCGCCGTTAACTACTTTCGCGCCGCACTTCAGGTGAGTCATCACTTCTCATTGTCTCCGTCTCTCCTGTTGCATCCTCTGGATTTCTTGGGAGTGGACGACAAGGTGGGACTCGAGTTCTTCCCGGCAATGGAACTGTCTGCCGGTCAGAAGCGACAATTTGTTTCGGAAATATTACGGGTATATTGCAACGAATTTACTGTGGTCCCGGTCAAAGAGCATGCTGCTACGGTACTCATAGGAAAGAGTGGCTCACTCGGTTACGAAAACCAACCAAGCAGCTTTACTTCATTAACGCGACACATATAATTACGGCATGGCTCGCAACAGCGGTACATGTCGGACGAGCGTGTTCGCCCTTGTTCAAGAGAAGACACAACCACGCACGGGCCATAATCTGATCCACCTCGCCACGCCTTTGGTCTGGCTCATTTTTCCCCTCACCCTCTGTTTAGCGATCACACGCCAGAGTTTATGGATCGATGAAGGGTTTACGGTCTGGTTCGCCTCGCACAGCGACTTGCAATCCTTCTTTAGAAACTTAATCGGATCTCGCGGTGCTCCCGGCGACCCTCAATTCATTTTTTACCTCCTCCATATGTGGGCTTGGATCAAAATCTTCGGTGCCAGCGAACTCTCCTTGCGGGCGGCCAATATTCCATTTGCGGTTATCTTCGCTTCGACAATGAGTTGGGCATCCCGGCGCCTGTTTTGGAGTAAGCACCTGTGGGTGATCTTCTGCTTGTCTCCTTTCTTCTGGTTCTATCTCAATGAAGCCAGAGCGTATGCGGCGCTGTTGGCTTTCTCGAGCGTGGCGAGTGCCGCACTCGTTGCCTACTTGGTTGACCCTGATCGTTACCGGAGAAATGCCCCATGGTATTGCGTGCTCGGGCTGTTTCTCGCGTGGGGCGTACACATCCTCGCTTTTTTCCTCTTTCCAGTATTCCTGATTCTGGTTGGCCTGACGCTTGGCGGCCGCCGAGCGTTGTGGCTTGACTTCTTTCGTCACTGGACTCGCCCAATTCTCTACAGCCTGCCGGCATTCCTCGCGCTGGGCGCCTTCTACCTTTGTGTCTCCGCGAATGGCGTAAACAAAAGTGAAGGCCAGCCTGGGCTTGCAAACTTCGCGTTTGCCTTGTACGAATTTGCCGGCTTTGCCGGTCTCGGCCCGCCACGCAACGATATTCGGCAGAATCCAAGCGTGGCTGTCTTCTTGCCTTATTGGCCGTGGTTGTTGCTCGGAGCCTTCGCCGTGCTTGCGGTCACCTGCTTTGTGCTGCGGCGCCCGTGCTGCGCGATCAGGCGTAATCTCTTCGTGAGCGCGATGTGTGGGCTTGCACTTGCCGTCCTCGTGTCGCGCCTTCAACATTTTCAAGTACTGGGGCGGCATATGGCGACGCTGTTTCCCGTGTTGCTCATGGTCGGGATGCTCGGTCCCCGTCGTAATCCTGTCCCGGAGAAAATCCCCCGGATGGCCCTCGCTTCGCTTGCCGCCCTCGGTGTCGTGTGGGCAATTTCGGATGGCCGCCTCGTTCTGTTGAACCAGTACAAAAAGGACTCGTATCGGGAAGCCTGTGCCATCGCGCTGGCCAAGTCCCAACAGGAAGGTGCCCTGATTATTTGGGCGGCAGACGCTTTCACCGCTCACTATTATGGCGTGACCGTTGACGACATCGACCTCCTCCCGAGTCCGAATCCGAGAATCAACCCGGCTGTTCTCGGCCGTGTTGTTTCGGCCTCGACATGGAATCTTGATCAGGCGGTTACCCATATTGCGACATCATCCGTGCCAACCGTCCTCGTGTTAAGCCGTCCAGATACTTTCGATCCGGATGGAACTTGGCGAGCATTAATCCGAGAAGAGCAGCCGGTCGAGGTTGCGCGCTTGAACGCCGTATCCATTTTTGAATGGCGACCTCGGACGATCGCCAACTGTTCCGGATGCCCCCGTCCGCCAGCTGCTTCGGAAGACCTGCTCGTCAGGAATACGTCAAACAGCACCTCTTCGACGCCTGTCGAGCCTCTCGCCGTTAAACCTCCCGTCGTCTCAGACGCACCATGAGCTTGCTAGCTCTCGACCTCGACCCGTGAAATTGCCCGCTGCATCAATTCCCCCACTCTCTGAACGCTTACACCCATAAGAGTCGCTATCTCTTGGTAACGAAGGCCTTTGGCTCTCAGCAAGAGAGCATGACGTTGCCTCGGCGTAAGTTGGGCCAAAGCTCCGCGCAGTTGTCTGGCGCGCTCGACCAGGATGATCTTCTGTTCCGGATCCGGGGCAGGATCCACGCGCTCGCGCATCGCAAACCGCGTCTCTGTTTCTCCGCTGTGGGGCCGCCGCTTCTGCGAACGGTGATAATCTACCGAGAGGTTATGGGCGACCCGAAACACCCATGCCTTCATGTTCTCCTTGGCTCCTCGCTCGACCGTCTGGCGCACCAGACGGAGAAACACCTCCTGAATCACATCTTCAGAGTGTTCCCTGTCTAGCCCACGTGAACCCAGATACGCTTTGAGAGACGGGCGCAGACAATCGTAAAGCTCAATAATGTCTTCTCCCGCCGCCCCTTGTCTGTTCGCCTTGCCCGTGACGAGTTCTAGGTACATCGGCACCACAACCGAGGTTTTCCCACAGGCTCCATGCAACTTCTCCAAGACGTTTTCTTCTAAATTTCAACTTCTATTCATCTGTCGCTGGGAGAATCCGCTAGATCACAACATCGCATCCTAATGAAAACGGTTGACATGACGACTTTTCAAGTGGCCAAAGCGAAATACTCGAGTTGTTCTTGCCCTGACCCAACTACAAACTTGCATCACTCTAATGTCGCTCATGTTATCCGCAAGTAAGTTCGCGGTTAGTTCTGGATGAATTGTGAATTATGAAATCCGCATTTGAGGAAACTTTTCATGATCGCCGTCAGTCAGGATCAGCCCGCGAGGTGAGGGCGCATTTTCCGAGCGTGACGGCTCGTCACAAGGCCTCGTCCAAGTCTTCGACTCGAGAGTCAACACGGGCCAAAGGATTTTCTGGCTTACAAAGATAAATGGAGAGTCTGCATGATTCACAGGAAGCCACTACACCCTAAAC
>Ga0335070_10004891_pt1 | contig 15718 bp, 16 predicted proteins | sample Lox_Sample_13_FD_206722 | JGI IMG/M metagenome (GOLD analysis project Ga0335070, IMG submission 206722) | Soil microbial communities from Loxahatchee National Wildlife Refuge, Florida, United States - Lox_Sample_1.3 | ecosystem: Environmental > Terrestrial > Soil > Wetlands | place: USA... | reverse complement strand
TTTTGCCGGGCTGGACGTCGATACCGTAAGGCGCTTTTTGGGCGGGAATGGGCTTAGCGGATGCGTTATCGCTCATCGGTGGCTCGCGCGTTGGACGGGGCTTTTGGAGAGTTCGGTAGGGCTTCCGTCTCCCGCCCCCTGGGAGTAGTTTGGGCCCTGGATTCGCTCCCGGACTCTAGAGAACGCCCGATGATTCGACAAGATTCGGCACACGCCAGCGAGACCCTCGACCGCGGCGGCGATACGGTTTCCATCGGCCGCCGGCCAGCGTTGGCGATCGTGCTGGCCGGCCCGCGCGGGTTCTGTGCCGGGGTCGACCGGGCGATCATGATCGTCGAGCAGGCGCTGGCGCGCTATGGCAAGCCCGTTTATGTCCGCCACGAGATCGTCCATAACCGCATCGTCGTCGAGCGCCTCGAGGCCAAGGGCGCGATCTTCGTCGAGGAACTCGATGAAATCCCCGACGACGCGACGGTCATCTTCTCGGCGCACGGCGTCCCGAAGGCCGTTCCCGCGGAGGCCGAGCGCCGCAAGCTCTTCTATCTCGACGCGACCTGTCCTCTGGTCAGCAAGGTGCATGCCGAAGCGGCCAACCATTTCAACGCCGGCCGGCAGATCATCCTGATCGGGCACGCCGGCCATCCCGAGGTCGTCGGCACGATGGGCCAGCTGCCGCCCGGCGCCGTGCTGCTGGTGGAGAACGTCGCGCAGGTGAACCGGATCGAGCCCAGCGATGCGGACAACCTCGCCTACATCACCCAGACGACGCTCTCGGTGGACGATACCGTCACGATCGTCACGGCGCTGCGCAAGCGCTTTCCGAAGATCAAGGGTCCGCGGCGGGAAGATATCTGCTACGCGACCACGAACCGCCAGGCCGCGGTCAAGGCGATCGCCGCGACCGTCGATGCGATTCTCGTGGTCGGCGCGCCGAACTCCTCGAATTCGATGCGGCTGGTCGAGGTGGCGAAACAGGCCGGCTGCACGCGGGCGAAACTCGTGCTGCGGTCGTCGGACATGGACTGGTCGTTCCTCGACGGCGTGCAGCGCCTCGGCCTGACCGCGGGCGCCTCGGCACCGGAAGAACTGGTGCAGGAAATCATCCAGGCCTGCCGCGAACGTTACGACGTGTCGCTCGAAGACCTGACCGTCACCGAAGAGCACATCCGCTTCAACTTGCCGCGCGCGCTCTCCAGCTAGGCCACCGGACGGCGCACGCATGGCTGTCTACACCGAGGTTTCGGACGACGAGATCGAGACGTTCGTCGCTGCCTACGACATCGGCCGCGTCGTCGCCTGTAAAGGCATCGCCGAGGGCGTCGAAAATTCGAACTATCTCCTGCAGACCGACCGCGGGATCTACATCCTCACGCTCTATGAAAAGCGGGTGGCCAAGGCCGACCTGCCGTTCTTCATCGGTCTCATGGATCATCTTGCGGCCAAGGGGCTGGCCTGCCCGACGCCGATCCGCGCCCGCGACGGCCAGGTGCTGCGCGAGCTCGCCAAACGGCCCGCAGCACTCATCAGCTTCCTGCGCGGCATGTGGCCGAAACGGATCGTTACCACGCACTGCACTCAGGTCGGAGATGCGCTCGCCCGCCTGCATCTCGCGGGCGCCGACTTCGGCCTGTACCGGCCGAATGCCTTGGGGCTGGCCGGCTGGAAGGGATTGTTCGATTCCTGCCGGGCGCGCGCCGACGAGGTCCAGCCGGGCCTTGCCGAGGAGCTGGCGCGCGAGATCGACGAGCTTGGCACGCACTGGCCTTCGGGCCTTCCGGAAGGCGTTATTCACGCCGACCTCTTCCCCGACAACGTTTTTTTTCTCGATGACAAGCTCTCGGGCATGATCGACTTCTACTTCGCCTGCAACGATGCATTCGCCTACGATCTCGGCATCTGCCTCAATGCCTGGTGCTTCGAGAAAGACGGCAGCCTGAACACGACCAAGGCGCGGGCTCTGGTCAGAGGCTATAACGCGACGCGCAAGTTGGTCGCGGCCGAGACCGAGGCGCTGCCGATGCTCGCCCGCGGCAGCGCGTTGCGTTTTCTCCTCACCCGGCTCTACGATTGGCTCAATCATCCGCGCGGCGCCTTCGTCCAACCGAAAGATCCGCTCGAGTACCTGAAGAAACTGCGGTTCCACCGCTCGGTGACGAGCGCCGCCGCCTACGGGTTATAGGTCCGAGATGAACCACACTCTGCGAGCGATCGGGATCGCTTTACTGTTGGGTGTCAGCACCGCTCATGCCCAGCCGGCGCCGCCGAGCGACGACGATGCGACCGTTCTCCATGTGAGCGAGAGCGCCCAGCGCACAGTGCGGCAGGACCGGCTGACGATCGAGCTGCGCGCCGAAGCCACCGGCCCCGATGCCGCGCGCGTCCAGGCGGCCATCAACAAGCGAATGGAGGCCGCCCTCGAGGCGGCCGGCGGCATTCCGGCCGTGCGGCCGGAAACGCGCGGCTACTGGGTGCAGCAGGAGCGCCCGAAGGACGCGGCGGCGCGCTGGCATGGCGTGCAGGTGCTGGCGCTGATCAGCAGCGACAGCCCGACGCTGCTGAAGCTGACGGGCGAACTGCAGCAGAAAGGCCTGGTCATCTCGAGCCTGAACTACGACGTGGCGCCGGAAACCGCGCGCGCCCTCGAAGACGAGCTGACCGCGCAGGCGCTGCAGCGGCTGCGCCAGCGCATCGGCCTGATTGCCAATGAGCTGAAGCTCGAGCTCCGCAACATCCGCAACCTGCAGGTCGGCAACGTCAGCACCGGCGGCCAGCCGCCGCGGCCGCGGCTGATGACGGCGATGGCGGCCGAAGCGCCGCCGGCGGCGGCGACACCGGGCGAGACGACGTTGCAGGTGAACGTGAACGCCGACGTGGTGCTGCTGCCGCACGGGGAACCGTGACCGATACGGCAGCTGAGGAAAGCGGCGGCGTCGACGCCTATACCGATGGCGCCTGTAGCGGCAATCCCGGGCCCGGCGGCTGGGGCGCCATCCTGCGCTGGAAGGGCCAGGAGAAGGAATTGTCCGGCGCCGAGGCCGAGACCACCAACAACCGCATGGAGTTGATGGCAGCCATCAGCGCGCTGGAAGCGCTGAACCGCGCGGCGCGCGTGCGCGTGCATACCGATTCTGTCTACGTGAAGGACGGCATCACCAAATGGCTGCCGCAGTGGAAGCGCCGCGGCTGGAAGACCGCCGACAAGAAGCCGGTCAAGAACGTCGATCTATGGCAACGCCTCGAGCGGGCCGTCGAGCGGCACGACGTGACCTGGCATTGGGTGAAAGGCCATTCCGGACATCCCGAGAACGAGCGCGCCGACGCGCTCGCCCGCGAGGCGATCGCGAACGCGGTGCTGCTCCGCTGACGGCGCACCGTCCTGCATCCGCCCGCCCGGAGCCCTACACAAGCGCTTTTCTCAAGAAGAATTTGCGGTGCCCGCGGGGGCAACCGTCGAGCGTGCTGAATACCTCGTAACCGAGCCGCTCATAAAACGGCCGCGCCTGGAAGCTGTATGTCTCGAGCGTGGCCCCGACCGCGCCCCGAGAGCGAGCATATGCCTCTGCCTGCCCCAGAAGACGTGTTCCGTATCCGGTGTCGCGGCCGCCTCGGCGATCCACAGATGACTGACCTGCAACCAGCCTCCCCAAACCTGTCCAAGTACGCCGCCTAGGACGTCGCCGCTCTCGCCGCGCAGCACGAAGTTGACCGGGAAGTAGTCGGGCAGGCCGGTCGCGGCGACATTGAAGAAGTCGATGCCGATTGCAATGAACTGCCGGGCACCTTCGTTGATGAAGGGCTCGAACTCGATCCGCGGCGCCGGCATCACGTCCTCTCGGCGCGCCACCATTCGTCGAATGAGAGCCGTCCCGCTCCGCCGATGGCGAGAGCAGCGAGCCCAGCCAGATACAGCAAGATGATCTCGTAACCCACCGGGCCGAATCTCGTCCCGGCGGCGGTGACCTCGGCCAGCTTCACCGAGAAGAAGCCATACGGCAGATGGATGGTGAACATGGCCGTAAGCAACACGATCGCCATCGGCACACTCACCAGCGGGATGAACGCGCCGATCAGGACGGCAAATCCGCCGAGCATCTCCACGGCCGTCGTCATCCAGGCCAGGAGCGACGGCAGAGGCACGCCGAGCGTATGCAGCACGACGGCGAACGTCTCCGGCCCGCGCGCGAATTTGGCGTACCCATGCGCCATGAAGCCGTAGCCGACGATCAGGCGGAGCGGGAGCGGCGTCCATGAGTGGAGCGCATCCAATCGTCCTTTGAGCGCATTTGCGACCGGAAACGGGGATGGAGCAATCGAGATCATGGGCAATGTTTTCCGTGAGCTGTTGCAGACGCTGCTCAAATTACGGACCGCTCCGCGCGCGGGTTACAGCGGCGCGCTTGCTCCGGTCGATCTCACTGAAACGTGAGCGCCATGCTGCCGCGCCGAGCGGCGCAAACAAAAAGGGCGGGATCGCTCCCGCCCTTTTGCCGCGCCGAATCGCACGTCACACGCGCGGCACGCCGATTCTAAAGCACGTGCCCTCGCCCGGTTCGGATTGAACGGTCAGCGTATGACCGAGGACATCGGCGATCTGCTTGGCGATCGACAGGCCCAGCCCCAAACCTTCGCCCGTTGCTGGATCGACGCGGTGAAATTCATGGAAGATTTTCTCGAGATCGTCGCGCATGATGCCGATGCCGCTGTCGTGGACCTCGATGTCGATCGAGGCGGACCGCCGGCGGCAACCGACCAGTATGCTGCCCCGCTTGGTGTATTCGATCGCGTTGCTCACCAGGTTCCGCACCAGATGCTCAATGAGGTCCCCATCGGTGCGGATCCGCAGACTCGTCGGTACGTGACGAAGCGCCAATCCCCTGGCCTCGGCCGCCCCCTGAAACTCATCGACTATGTCCGCCAGCAATGGCGCGAGGTCCACGACATCTCGACGGGGATCGAACGTGCCGCGTTCCACCTTGACGACCGTGAGGAGCTGGTCGAGATCGCGGCGCAGCCGCAGGCACGCATTGCGCGCGCGTTCGAGAAACCGCTGTTGCTCGGCTTGCGGCATGGGTTTGGCGAGCTGATCCAGGGCGAGGAGGATGGCCTGCACCGGTTGGGTAAGATCGTGGCCGGTCGTGGCAGCCGGGTCGAGCGTCCGCGAACTGACCCAACAAAAAGGGCGGGATCGCTCCCGCCCTTCTTTCGAACCGTATGGGTTCGGGCTCAGATCTGCTTCAACAAGGTCTCGACGTTCGAGACCTCGAACGCGCCCGGCTTCTCGAGATTGAGCTGCTTGACGACGCCGTCGTCGACCAGCATCGAGTAGCGCTTCGAGCGCACGCCCATGCCGTTCGGGTTGAGGTCGAGCTCGAGACCGAGCGCCTTGGTGTATTCGGCGCTGCCGTCGGCCAGCATCATGACCTTGTCGCCGACGTTCTGGTTCTTGCCCCAGGCGTCCATCACGAAAGCGTCATTCACGGACAGGCAGGCGATGGTGCTGATGCCCTTGCCCTTGAGCTGATCGGCGTTCTGCACGAAGCCCGGCAGGTGCTTGGCCGAGCAGGTCGGCGTGAAAGCGCCGGGCAACGCAAAAAGTGCCACTTTCTTGCCCTTGAACAGCTCGTCCGTGGTGAGGTCCTTCGGGCCGTCCTTGCTCATGTACTTGAACTTGCCCGAAGGCATCTTGTCGCCAACCTTGATCATTGTGCTTCCTTTCCCTGAGTTGGTCTTGTCCGAGGCTGCCAACCTATAGCCTGTCAGCCGGCGGTTTTCACCCTTGAAGAATTAGGGGATTGCCGCCGTGGTCTTCCCACCTTTCGCCTTGTCCATCGCGGCCAGCACAGCGTCGCTGGTGAGAATCTCGGGCAGCGGGATGCCGGCCGGCGCCGCCGGGCCATACACCACGTTGAACGGGATGCCGTAGCGGCCGAAGCTGGCGAGATAGTCCGCGATCGCGTCGTTGGGCCGCGTCCAGTCGGCGCGCATCGGCACGACGCGGCCGTCGCCGAGCCGGGCCGCGACCTCGCCGCGCGACACCACGACCGCCTTGTTCACCTGGCAGGTGAGGCACCAGTCGGCGGTCACGTCGACGAAGACGACGTGGCCGTCGCGCACGAGGCTCTCGATCTCGCCGAGCGAGAACGGCCGCCACGCATCGGCGGCGAGCTTGCCGCCCCCGACCGTTTCGGCCGGATTGGTCGAGAACCGCGCCGGCGTCGCGAACGCGACCAGGGCCAAGCCCACGACGGCGATCCAGCCCAGGCGCCGCCACGAGCGTTCGGCAAAGCGCATGGTCCAGAGCACGATCAGGACCGCGACGAGCAGCACCGCAAGGACCGCCCCGCCCAAGGCGCCGATCTGCACCGCCAGAACCGACAACAGCCACAAGGCCGTGCCCGCCAAGGCGACACCCAGCAGCACACGCAGGCGCAGCATCCAGCGGCCGGGCCGCGGCAGGCGCGAGGCGAGGCCCGGGACAGCCGCGATCGCGAGATACGGCAATGCCAGGCCGAGGCCGAGGACGAGGAAGATGCCGAGGATCTCCGCCGGCCCGCGGGCGAGCGCAAAGCCGACGGCCGTACCGACGAACGGCGCCGAGCACGGCGTTGCCAGCAACGTCGCGAAGGCGCCCGAAAGGAACGCCGCCAGAGCTCCCTCTTCGTCCGCGGCAACCGGCCCGCCCGTCGCGGTGACCGCGTCAGCCACGGTTCCCGGCAATTGCACCTCGAACCAGCCCCACAGATTGGCGGTGAACAAGGTCAGGATCAGCGCCATCACGATCAGGAATTCCGGCTGCTGGAACTGGATGCCCCAGCCGATCGTCGCACCGGCGATCTTCAGGGCGGCCAGCGTTGCGGCCAACAGCAGAAACGCGGTCAGGATGCCCGCCGCCGAGGCGAGGAAATTCCGCCGCACGCGGGCGCGGGCGGCGCCGGCATGATTCACCAGATAGAGCAGCTTGAGCGACACGACCGGCAGCACGCACGGCATCAGGTTGAGGATCAGGCCGCCGATGAGGGCGGCCGCCAGGACGGCGGCGAGTCCGATCGACCGGGGCGCCGGCGGCGGCAGACCGGCCTCGAGGGCCAGCTCCTTCTCCATCGCGCGGGCGCCGTCGACGAGCGTCAGGGTCACCGGCGAGCCGACATAGGAGGGGGCGTTCGCGGCCGCCTTCGCATCTTCGAAGCGCGCCGGCAGACGCAGCACGGCATGCCGGCCGCCGTCGGACAAGGTCACATCGGGCTTGCCGAAGCTGATGCCCGACGGCACCGGGCCTTCGACGAAGACGTCGGGATGTGCGAACGGGGCGGCGGCCGTGGCGGCGACGGTGATCGCCGGCTCCACGCCGCCGCTCCAGTACGCGCGCTCGATCGCAAGACCGGCGCCGCTGCCGTCGCCCGGCACACGCGCCGCGAACTGATCAATGGCATGCGCGAACGTACTGGCGCGCGCGGCGCCCGACGGGATGTCGAGCGTGAACGCCGCCTGATACGGAATGCAGATTTTCTCGCAGACGAGATAATCGACGCCGAGCTTGAGATTCAACGCCTCGCCCGGATGCTCGAGGCGCGCGTCGATCGGCAGGATGATGTCGTTTTCGTAACCGAACGTGTCGAAGCCGAAGAGCTCGAAGCGCTCAGGCGCCGGCCAGCGAATCGTCGCGTCTGCGAGATTGCGTGAGCCCGCCCAGTCGGGCTTCGGCGGCAGACCCGCGTCGCCCGGCGAGCGCCAATAGACCTTCCAGCCCGGCTCGAGCTTGAACTCCAGACCCAGCCGCACGGTTGCGGCCTCGCCGGTCGCAGCGACGGCCGAGAGCAGGCGCACCTGCGTCTGGTCCGTGCGGACCCACTCTGACGTTGCGGCGGCGGACGCGCCCACCTCCGCGCGCGCCACGCCCGCAGCCGCCGCGACGAGCATGACAGCGGCCGCCAATGCGCTCCTGAGCGTTCGTCGTGTCTGTTTGTAGATCATTGATTCGAAGTGCAATTTTACATCCGAACGGCGGGAACTTATCCCCTGTCTGTGTCATTTTCCGGCACAATGTCGTGATTTCAATCCCCGGACTTGCTAAGCTTGTTTTAAGAGCTTTTGGCACCTAATTGGTGAACTATGACCGCCAAGCTACGCCTCCCGAGTTTCTTCACCGGGCACCTGCTTGCCGCGATGCCGCAAATGGAAGACCCGCGCTTCGAGCGCAGTGTCATATATCTGTGCGCTCACAATGCCGAAGGTGCCATGGGCCTGGTGGTCAACCGGCTGTTCGACGCCATCACCTTCCCCGACCTGCTCGAGCAATTGAGCATCGAGACCGGCCCGAAGACGGAGCAGATCCGCGTCCATTTCGGCGGCCCGGTCGAGTCCGGCCGCGGCTTCGTCCTGCACAGCGACGACTACGTCCGTGACGGCACGTTGAAAGTGCGTTCCGGTTTCGCCCTCACGGCGACCGTCGACATCCTCAAGGCGATCGCCGTCGGCGAAGGCCCGCGCCGCAGTCTCCTGGCGCTCGGCTATTCCGGCTGGGGCCCCGGACAACTCGAGTCCGAGATCGCCGCCAACGGCTGGCTCGTGGTGCCGGCGAATCCGACGATCGTCTTTGATCATGACCTCGAAGACAAATGGCAGCAGGCGCTCGCCGCGACCGGCGTGTCGGTCGCCTCGCTCTCGGGCTTTGCGGGTCGCGCCTGATCCTGTTCGCCGGCCGTCCTCGGCCGGTTACGCCAACCGTGTCACCAGCTTGTCGTAGGGCTCGAGCCCGCCGAGCGGCCCGAGCGCCGCGAGTGTCGGCCGCCCGGCGAAGACCCGTCGCGCCACATGCGCGACATCGGCGGCACCCACGGCATCGATCTTGCGCACCATTTCCTCGACCGGGATCGGCCGCCCGTAGATCAGGAGCTGGCTGCCCAGCGCCTCCATCCGCGCCGACGTACTCTCGAGCGACATGAGAATCCCGGCCCGCATCTGCGTGCGGGCGCGGTGCAGTTCCTCCTCCGGCACCGACTCGCGCACACCGGCGAGCTGCTCGAACAGGACCTGCACCAGCTCCGGCGTCTCCTTCTCGCCGGTCCCGGCATAGACGCCGAACACGCCGCCGTCCAGATAGGGTGCGGCATAGGCCGACACGCCGTAGGCGAGCCCGCGCTGCTCGCGGATCTCCTGGAACAGGCGCGACGACATGCCGCCGCCCAGCAATGTCGCCAGCACCATGGACGCGTAATAGTCGGGGTCGGCGTAGGACACGCCGGGGAAGCCGATCGCCAGGTGCACCTGCTCGAGGTCGTGATCGTCGCGGAACTCGCCGCCGACATAACGCGCGGATTCATAGGACGTGTCGCCGGCCGGGGGCAGCTTGGCGAACGCCAGCCGCGTCATCTCCACGAAGGCGTCATGGTCGATATTGCCGGCGGCAGTCACCACCATCGACGACGCGCCGTAGTGGCGCGTCCGGAATTCGACCAGCGCGTCGCGCGGAAGCTTCTCGATGATCGGCGCCTTGCCGAGCACGGGGCGGCCGATGGCCTGGCCGGGGAACGCCGCCTCCTGGAAGTGGTCGAAGATGACGTCGTCGGGCGTGTCCTCGGCCTGGCCGAGCTCCTGTAGGATCACGGCGCGTTCGCGGGCGAGCTCGGCGGGGTCGTAGGTCGAGTGCAAGAGGATGTCGGACAGGATGTCAACGCCGAGCTTCACGTCCTCCTTCAGGACCTTGACGAAATAGGCGGTCTGCTCCCGGCTGGTCTGGGCGTTCATGCTGCCGCCGACGGCTTCGATCTCCTCGGCGATCTGCCGCGCGTTGCGCCGCTCGGTGCCCTTGAACGCCATGTGCTCGAGCAAGTGTGCGACGCCGTTGACGTCCGGCGCCTCCTGCCGCGTGCCGACGCCGATCCAGACGCCGACGGAGGCGGTCTCGACCGAGGTCATGGTGTCGGTCGCAACGCGCAGGCCGTTGGGCAACGTCGTGATGCGTACGGTCATACGCCTACGCGCCTCCAGCGCTTCGGCGCACAAGTACGCCTATTATGGTGGGCTTGCCCGCCGAAGCCGAGCCAAGCGAGGCGAAGGTGGGTCATGCCGGTACCTGTACGTGTTCGAGGATGAAGTCCTGCAGCCGCCGCGCATCGTTCGCCAGCACGGCGACGCGTTCGGGCCGCTGCATCAGATCGGCGAGACGCGGCGGCAGTTCCGGACGGACGCCGGTCGCCTTCTGCACCGCATCGGGGAATTTGGCCGGATGGGCGGTCGCCACGGTGATCATCGGCACGGCGGTATCGCCGCGCTGCGCCGCCGCGGCGACGAGGCCGACCGCCGTATGCGGGTCGATGAGCTCGCCGGTTGCCGCATAATGGCGCGCGATCATCGCCAGCGTCTGGTCGTCGTCGGCGCGGGCGCCGGAGAAGAAGCGGCGCAGCCGCGCATGGCGCGGCGGCGACAGCGTCAGATCGCCGCGCTTGCGGAAGCGCCGCATCATCCGGGCGACCGCATTGCCGTTGCGTCCCGATAATTCGAACAGAAGCCGTTCGAAATTGCTGGACACCTGGATGTCCATGCTCGGCGACAGGCTTGGCGTGACGGCCTCCATCTTCATCGTGCCGGTCTCGAGCAGCCGGAACAGGATGTCGTTGCGGTTGGAGCCGACGACGAAGTGCTCTATCGGCAGGCCCATGCGCGCCGCCGCATAACCGGCGAAGATGTTGCCGAAATTGCCGGTCGGTACGCTGAAGGCGACGGGCCGCGCCGGCGCACCGAGGGCGACGGCCGCGACCGCGTAATAGACGATCTGCGCGGCGATGCGCGCCCAGTTGATCGAGTTGACGGCCGACAGGTTGACCCGGTCACGAAACGCCGCGTCATTGAACAGCGCCTTCACCAGGTCCTGGCAGTCGTCGAACGTGCCCTCGACGGCGATGTTGTGGACGTTCCGCGACGTTACGGTCGTCATCTGCCGGCGCTGCACCTCGGAGACGCGGCCGAGCGGGTGCAGGATGAAGATTTCGATGGCGTCGCGGTCGCGACAGGCTTCGATCGCCGCCGTGCCGGTGTCGCCCGAGGTGGCCCCGACGATGGTCACCCGCGATCGCCGCTTGGCGAGCACGTAATCGAACAGACGACCGACGACCTGCAGCGCGTAGTCCTTGAAGGCCAATGTGGGGCCGTGGAACAGCTCGAGCAGCCAGTCGCCGGATCCGACCTGCTTGAGCGGGGCGACGGCCGGATGCCCGAAATCCTGGTACGAGTCGCCGAGGATGCGCGCGAGATCGGCCTCGCCGATCGAATCGCCGACGAACGGCTTCAGCACCCGCAGCGAGGCCTCGGCGTATGGCAGGCCCGCGAGGCCGCGCCAGTCGGCGGCCGAGAACTTCGGCCAGGCCTCGGGCACGTAGAGGCCGCCGTCGCGGGCAAGGCCGGACAGCAGCACATCATCGAAGCCGAGGACCGGGGCCTCGCCGCGGGTGGAGACATAACGCATTCAGATTCAACGGTTGGGAAGGCGGAAGCCGGCGAGACTAACCCCCTGGGCGGGGCGCGGCAAGAAACCATCCCACTATATGTAACTTTTTGATTTAAAATACATTTGTCGGTCAGCCGAGGTAACGCTGCTGCAGGTGACGCTTGTACACTTCAGGGTCCAACGGGCGTCCCGTGGCCGCGGTCAGCAGCTCGGGCCCCGTCAACAGCGAGCCTTTGCCGTGCACGTTCTCGCGCAGCCACGCCATGAGCGGCGCAAAATCACCGCGCCCCAAGGCGGCGGGAATCGCGGGTACGGCCCGGCGGGCGGCATCGAACAACTGTGCGGCCGTCATCGCGCCGAGCGTATAGGTCGGGAAATAGCCGAACCCGCCGCCCATCCAATGCGGATCCTGCAGGCAGCCGCGACGATCATCCGGCGGGACGATGCCGACCAGCGCCTTCATGCCGTCGTTCCATGCCCCCGGCAGATCCTCGAGCCTGAGGTCGTCGGCGAGCAACGCTCTCTCCAGGCGGAAGCGCAGGATCACATGCGCTGGATAGGTCGTCTCGTCGGCGTCGACGCGGATGAAGCCGCGCTCGACCTTGCTGTAGAGCCGGTGAAGGTTGTCGGCGCTCCAGGCGGGGCCGCTGCCACCGAAGGTCTCGGCGGCGAGAGGCGCCAAAAACTCGATGAATTCGCGCGACCGCGAGGCCTGCATCTCGACCAGGAGCGACTGGCTTTCATGCAGACTCATGCTGAGCGCCGTGCCGACTGGCTGGTTCCGCCACTGGGTGGGCAGGCCGTTCTCGTACATCGCATGCCCCGTCTCGTGCAGGACGCCCATGAGCCCGTGCGTGAAGTCGGCCTCGTTCCAGCGCGTGGTGATGCGGATATCGCCGGGAACGCCGCCGCAGAACGGATGGGCGCTGGTGTCGAGCCGCCCATGATTGAAATCGAAGCCGACGGCAGCCATCAGCCGGCGGGCCAGCGCCTCCTGCTTGGCTGCCGGGAACGGACCTTCGAGCGGCAGGATCGCCGGGCGGCGCGCCTGTGCCTCGGTTACCGCGGCGATGAAGTCCGGCAGAAACGCCGCGAGCTCGTCGAACAGCCTGGCAATGTCGTCCGCCCGCCCGCCGGGTTCGTAGGTGTCGAGGAGCGTGTCATAGGGCGTGCGCCCGAACGCCTGGGCCTTGATGCGGGCGACTTCACGGGTGAGCTCGAGGACCGTCTTCAGATACGGCAGCAGACCGCGGAAATCATTCGCAGGCCTCGCCTTGCGCCAGCGCATCTCGCATTCCGTCGTGGCGCGCGAGCGGGCCTCGACCAGATCGGCCGGCAGGCAATTGGCGTGACGCCACTCATGCGCCATGCCGCGCAGGTTCGCCCGCTGCCAGTCGTCGAGGCCCGGCTCGGTCTCCGCAGCCACCATCAGATCGGCCAGCGCGGGGTCGGTCAGCATCTGATGGGCGAGCACGCGCAACGTCGCGAGCTGCTCGCCGCGGATCTCGTTGCCGCCGAGCGGCATCAACGTTTCTGTGTCCCATTGCAGCACCTCGGCGCTTTGGCGGACGAGGCTGAGGCGCTTGAAGCGCTGTTCGAGCGTGGCATAAGCGGTCATGGGCACTCCTGGTCAGCGGAATGTACCGAGGGTCGCCGCGGGATCAACCGCGAAGATTGGCGGCCGCGAAGATAACCGCTAGGCAGGGTTTCGGCGGGATGGCTAAGATGCGCGCCCCATCCCTTCCTGGAAGAACGTCCCCATGCCAGACGCCAAAGCCGAGCTTGCCCCGACCGGAGTCCTGCGCGCCGGCATCAATCTCTCGAATTTCCTTCTGGTGACCGGCAAGAGCGCCAACGGCGACCCGGAAGGTGTCGCACCCGACATGGCGCGCGAGATCGCGGGCCGGCTCGGCGTGCCGGTCAAGTACGTCACCTTCCCGCGGCCCGGCGAGCTCGCCGACGCCGCCACAAAAGACGTCTGGGACATCGGGTTGATCGGCGCCGAGCCGGCGCGCGCGGAGCAGATCGACTTCACCCCCGCCTATGTCGAGATCGAATCCACCTACCTGGTCCCGGCGGGATCGCCGCTGAAGACCTTGGCCGACGTCGACCGGCCGGGCATCAAGATCGCCATCGCCGCGCGCGCGGCCTACGATCTCTATCTCAGCCGCAACCTCAAGCACGCGGAGCTGGTGCGCGCCAACAGCATCGACGCATCGTACGAGCTGTTCGTCAAGGACAAGCTGGACGCGCTCGCCGGGCTGAAGCCGCGGCTCCTCTCCGACGTCGAGAAGCTGCCGGGGGCGCGGATCCTCGACGGCAACTTCATAACCGTGCAGCAGGCCATTGGCACGCCCAAGAAAAACAAGGCAGGAGCGCAGTTCCTCCGCGAGTTCGTCGAGGAAGCGAAGGCTTCGGGACTGGTGGCGAAGCTGATCGAGCGCCACAAGGTCCGCGGCCTGTCGGTCGCCCGGGGGTAGCATCCGGCGCGTCGCGATACCACGCGGGAACCCCCGCCAGCCATGCGCGTTCTGCGCTTCGTCGCCAATCTCCTTGAGGAGTCGCCATGAAGCGCCATCAACTTCCGGCCGCGGCACTGCTCGGCGCCGCCGCCGGGCTCGCCGCCTGCTCGTCAACGTCACGTACCGCACCCCCCGCCACCGTCAGCTTCGCCGCCCCGCAATACGTCCAGCAGGCGGCCATGGGCGATCAGTTCGAGATCCAGTCCGGCCGGCTGGCCCTCGAGCGCTCACAGAATCCCACCGTGCGGTCATTTGCCGAGCAGATGATCCGCGACCACTCGGCGTCGTCGAGCCAGCTGAAGGCGGCCGCCGCGGCGGAGAACGTCAGCGCGCCGGCCGCCCTCGATCCGCAGCATGCGCAGATGCTGCAGCAGCTGCGCGGCTTGCATGGACAGCAATTCGATTCCGCGTACATGCAGATGCAGCTGCACGCCCATCGCGAGGCGCTGGCGACGCAGCAGACCTACAGCAAGGCCGGCGACGATGCGCAGCTGCGCCAGCTCGCCGCACAGGCGACTCCGATGGTTGAGCACCACCTGACGGAGCTGCAGACGGTGTGGCGCAACGTCGCGTCGGCGCCGCCCATGCCAGCGCCGAGTGCGGCACCCGGTACGGTGCCGATGCGCTGACCTTTCCCGAAGCCGGTTCCGTCGCGGCAGGATAACGATACGCGCTGACGCTAGGGTGCCTGCTTGTGCCAGACGACGTAGATCACCGCGAGCCCGGCGGCCAACGCGAACCAGGTGATCGCATACTGCAGGTGCGGGCTCGGCAGCTCGATCTGCGTCTGCCCGCCGACCGGCAGGCCGCCCGGATTGGGGGTGGCGTCGGCTTCGAGATAGAAGCTCACCGGCGCAATGCCGGCGGCCTCCGACATCGCCGGCAGGTCGAACCAGAACCACACGTTCCGCTCAGGACTGTTGTCCGGCATGATCCAGCCCTTGCGCGGATCGTGGCGCAGGAACGCGGTGACGGTCACCGGGCCGTCCGGCTCGCTTCCGGGCCGCGCCGCCGCCAGCTTGCGATCGCTCGGCACCCAGCCACGATTGACCAGCACCGGTGCCCCGTTATCGCGGATCAGCGGCACGATCAGGTAGTAGCCGTCGTTGCCGTGCTGCGAGCGCCCGTACATGTAGAGTTCGTGCTCGTTCGCGAAACGGCCCGTGACGCGTACGCGGCGGAAATCGAATGCCGACAGATCATCAGGCTTCGCCGGCAGGTCCACGGGCGGCGCGGCCGCGCGCTCCGCCCGGTACGCATTGATCGCATTCTTCTCGTCCAGACGGGCGATCTGCCAGAAACCGAGGGCGATCAGGGCCAGAAACATCGGCACCGCGACCAGGGTCGGGACCAGTCGCGGACGGAACGCGAGCGATTGCAAGACAGCGTTAGAGGGCATCGGTGCCCGACGCGCGATGGCGGAACTGCAGCGCGATCAAGGTCGCCTTGAACACGCGCAACATGAAGATGGCGCCGGCGACGATGAATCCCGGCCACAGCAAGGCGTGAACCCAGAGCGGCGGCTCGAATTTCACTTCCACGAAAAGCGCGGCACCGACGACGAGGAAGCCGAGAACCAGGATGACGAACACGGCGGGACCGTCGCCGGCGTCGTGGGCCTTGAGGTCGAAGCCGCAGACGGCGCAGCGCTCGCGCACCGTGAGCAGGCCCTCATACAGAGGCCCTTCGCCGCAACGCGGGCAACGGCAGCGCAGGCCGGCGGAAAAGGGCGAGACGATCGAAACGTTTTCCA
>Ga0335070_10004889_pt1 | contig 15720 bp, 9 predicted proteins | sample Lox_Sample_13_FD_206722 | JGI IMG/M metagenome (GOLD analysis project Ga0335070, IMG submission 206722) | Soil microbial communities from Loxahatchee National Wildlife Refuge, Florida, United States - Lox_Sample_1.3 | ecosystem: Environmental > Terrestrial > Soil > Wetlands | place: USA: Florida... | reverse complement strand
CCGCGCCCCGAGCGCGTCCACGGCGCGGCGGAACTCCTCGAGCGTCCCCTTGTCGCGTGTCTCCGCCTGCGCGCCCCAGGTGCGGATCGCCGAGTCGCGCGCCCCCTGGCCGCGGGGCGTCATCGGCGAGATGCGCCGGATCTGCTGGACCGCCTGCCGGTACTGGGAGTCCCACATGAGGCCGCGCGGCGCCACGTTCTCGAGCTTCGTGAGGCCGAGGAGGAGGTCCTCTTTCGAGCTCGTGAACGGCACGAAGACGCGCGTCGACACGTTGTACGCAAGGAGCGCCATTTCGTCGGAGGGGGAAAGGCGCGTCACGAGGTCGCGCAGCCCTTCGGCGGCGATCTTCTTCTCGAACGGCATGAGATGCTCGTCGTCGAAGAAGACGAGAAACTGGCGCGGGATCCAGTGGGAGTCGCCGGCGCCCGTCGTCTCGAGAATGAAGTCGGGGGATGCGTTCGCGAGGTCCGGCCCGTGAAGTTGGCCGGATTCGACGCGGACGAAGTAGTCCGGCGCGTAGCGCCTCCCGTCCACGACGACCGTGACCTCGTCCCTCCGGAGGTCGGTCACGGGTTCGCCCTTCCTCGTCGCGACGACGTCGAGGTCCATCACCGTGACGTCGACCGCGGCGCGCACGCCCGTATGGAGAGGGGCGCCGGACTGCTCCGGGCGCGCCGGGTGCGCGAGGGCGAGCGCGAAAACGAGGGCGGCGGCGCCGGAGCGCCGGAAGCGGGCGGCGACGATCATCAGGGGCACCTCGATCGGAAGCGGGTGGTCGCGGAGGATCAGAGCTGCAGGATCTCGCGGAGCATCGACGAGTCGCGAGCGACGAGCTGCGGGAGGTCGGGGCGCGCGGAAAGCTCGGTGATGCGGTCCGCGATCTTCGGGTCTTCGCTCGTCCATTCGTGTCCGATCTGCTCCGACGGGGCGATCTGCTTGGCAAGGAAGATCAGCTGTTCGGCGGCCGGGCTGCGGGACGTGACCCGGCCGCTCGAGCCGAGAACGTCTTCGACGGGCTCCGGGAGATTCAGCTTCCGTGCCAGGACGCGTCCGGCCGCGGCCCGGAGGCGCGAGAGCGCGCCGATCCGGATCGGCCCGGGCGGGAAGGGCACCGCGATCAACAACTTGAGGAGCTCGTAGCTCCCCAGGGGCTCGAGGAGGCCGAGCGTATACGCCTCCTCGCGCGGGGTGTCCGTCCCCTCGGCGAGATGCGAGGCGGCCACCGCGGTGGACAGCGCGGCCCGGCGGACGACGCGCTCCATCTTCTCCTCGGACGGGACTTTCGGCGAAGACGGGTCCGAGAGGAGGCTCGCGAATCGCTTCAGGGCGGCGGCCCCGAGCACGCCTGCCGCCTCGCGGGATGTCCGCACGAGCTCACCCGGCTCCGTGCGGAGGGCGTTCGCGAGGTAGAGGAGGTCGATCGTGAGGAACGGGTCGAGAGCGGCGACCTGCACGATCCGTTCGGGGTCTCCGCCCTCGTCCAGAGCGCTCCGCAGCATCGCGGCCGAGTCGTCGTACATGGGAAAGAGACGCGCGGGCTCGCGGAGGCGCTTGTGGACGCGGTTCGCGAACGCCGTGAAGCCCTGGAACGACTCCTTGAGCTGAGCGGGAGGCGGCGTGTCGCCGGGGAGCGCCTCGAGGATCTCCCAGAACATCGCGGCGAGCGCGCCCGCCTTGAACTCGCGCTCCCAGCGCGCGCCCGTCTCGTCGCCCCCGGCCGCCGTCCCGACGTTCACACGCGAGTCGTCGACGGACTTCGCGCCGTGGAAGGCGAGCACCTGCCCCCGGAGCGAGAGGTGGATCCGGATCAGATCCTCGATCTTGAACAGCGGATCGAACTCGAAGGACGCGCCCGCCCAGTGGAAGAGGTCGAGGAGGACCTTCATCGCGAGACCTTCGACGGCCTCGGCGAGGGCTTCGCGCGGGAGGAGGTTGCGCTCGAGGATGAGCCGCGTGAGGTTGCGCCCCGTCGCAAAGCTCTCGGCGAGCAGCTCGAAGACGACCGGCTCGGAGAGAACCTTGCGCCGGGTCAGGAAGACGCCGAGGCGCTCGTTCGGAAGGGACGAGGAGACGAACACGATCGCTCCGCCCTTGAGGTCGATCGTCCGGACGACCTCCCCGCGCCACACGGTGACGCGTCCCGACAGGGCGTTGATCTCGAGCCACTGCAGGAGGTCGGCGAGCGAAAAGGTGTCGAGGTTGCCGCTGAGCGTGCGTGCCACGTGTGAGCCAATCTTGACACGAACGCGCGGTCCCGCGCCGGGTCGCGTCCGGAGCCCATGCGCAGGACGGCGCGGTCCCCCGCTTGGGGACCCGGTCGGCTCGGCTTAGCATCCCGTCCATGAGTGATTCCATCGTCACGACGACTTCAGGTCTTCCCGTGAAGACCGTGTACGGGCCCGCGGACGTCCCGTCCGGCTGGAACCCGGGGATGCCCGGCATTCCGCCGTTCACGCGCGGGACGCTCCCCGGCGGCTACCGGACGAAGCTCTGGACGATGCGCCAGTACGCGGGCTTCTCGAGCGCGAAGGAGTCGAACCGGCGCTACCGGTTCCTTCTCGATCGCGGCCAGAGCGGACTCTCCGTCGCCTTCGACCTCCCGACGCAGATCGGCTACGACTCGGACCACGCCCTCGCGCGCGGCGAAGTCGGAAAGGTCGGCGTTCCGATCGCCTCGCTCGAGGACATGGAGACGCTCCTCGCCGGGATTCCGCTCGACGCCGTGTCGATCTCGATGACGATCAATTCGACCGCGTCCATCCTCCTCTCGCTCCTTCTCGCGGTCGCGAAGGGCCGCGGGACCCCGTGGGCGAAGCTCTCGGGGACGATCCAGAACGACATTCTCAAGGAGTACGCGGCCCGCGGGACGTACGCGTTCCCGCCGAAGCCCTCGATGCGCCTCGTGACGGACGTCTTCGCGTTCTGCCAGAAGGAAGTCCCGCGCTGGAACACGATTTCGATCTCCGGGTACCACATCCGGGAGGCGGGGTCGACGGCGGTCCAGGAAGTCGCGTTCACGCTCGCGGACGGCCTCGAGTACCTGAAGGCGGCGAAGGACGCCGGCCTCGATCCCGCGCAGATCGCGCCGCGCCTCTCCTTCTTCTTCAACGTCCACAACGACTTCCTCGAGGAGATCGCGAAGTTCCGCGCGGCCCGCACGCTCTGGGCGCGCCTCGTCGGGGAGCGCTTCGGCGTGACGGACCCGCGGGCCGCCGCGCTCCGGTTCCACACCCAGACCGCCGGCTCGACGCTCACCGCGCAGCAGCCGGAGGTGAACGTCGTGCGCGTCGCGATTCAGGCGCTCGCGGCGGTCCTCGGGGGGACGCAGTCCCTCCACACGAACGGAAAGGACGAGGCCCTTTCGCTGCCCACGGAGGACTCCGCGCTCCTCGCCCTGAGGACGCAGCAGGTCATCGCCTACGAGACGGGCGTCGCGCGCGTCGCGGACCCGCTCGGGGGCTCTTGGGCCGTCGAAGCCCTTACGGCCGGTATCGTCTCGGAGGCGGGAGCGCTCATCGGCCGGATCGACGCGATGGGCGGGGCCCTCAAGGCCATCGAGGCCGGTTTCTTCCAGCGCGAGATCCAGGACGCGGCCTACCGTGCGCAGCGGGCGATCGAGGAGAAGGACCAGGTCGTCGTGGGCGTGAACGAGTTCACCGTGGAGGACGAGAGGCCGATCCCGACGCTCGTGATCGACCCTGCCGTCGAGGCGGATCAGGTCGCGCGGCTGGCCGCGCTTAGGGCGAGGCGCGACGGCGCGGCCGCGGACCGGCTGCGCAAGGGAGTGGCCGATGCCGCCCGCGAGGGACGGAACGTCCTCCCGCCGATCATCGACGCCGTCTCGGGCCTCGTGACGCTCGGTGAGGTCGTGAACGCCCTGCGATCCGTGTTCGGAGAGCACCACGAGAGCGCGGGCTGGTAGCGGCGTCGAAGCCCGAAAGTCGCGTCAAACCGGCATTTCCTGCGGGTTTTGCGCAAGGCGCGGCGGCCAAACCCGCATGGAGAGCGGACTTCACCCTGTGTAATTCAGCCTGATCGGCTATCCATGCGGCTTCGCGCCGTCTTTACGGATGCGTTGCGGCGCGAACCGGCTGATCTTCAACACTTTGGGCTCTGCACAGGAATTCGTGCAGGATTTGTGAGAACCGCGAGAGACACGGGACTGCCGCCTTTTGCACACGCCAATTCACAGGGTAACTCACAGTTGCGCTGAGGATCTCGGCAAAACGTTCGCGATCAATCGGTTGAAGAGCCGCTTCCGCCCTCGGGGAAGGGCAGCTTGCCCTCGGACGACGCGACCCCGGGTTCGAAGCATCGCCGGCATCGGGCCTCGTACAGGCCCGCCGCGCCCACGACGACGCGCTCCGTGGACTCGACGAGGCGCTGCGTGCGGCTCGCGGGCTGGCCGCAGCGGACGCAGATCGCACGCGTCTTCGTGATCTCCTCGGCCGCGGCCATGAGTGCGGGCATCGGGTCGAACGGGCGCCCGAGGTAGTCCTGATCGAGGCCCGCGACGATCACCCGCTTGCCGAGGTCCGCGAGGCGAGAGGCGACGTCCACGATCCCCGCGTCGAAGAACTGGGCTTCATCGATCCCGACGACCTCCGTACGAGCCTCCGTCTTCGCGAGGACGTCCGCCGAGGTCGCGACGGGGACCGCGACGAGCCGGAGCCCGCCGTGCGAGACGACCTCCAGCTCGGAATAGCGGTCGTCGATCGCGGGCTTGAAGGCCTGGACGCGGCGGCGCGCGATCTGCGCGCGCGTGAGCCGGCGGATCAGCTCCTCGGATTTGCCCGAGAACATCGAGCCGCAAATGACTTCGATCGATCCGATTCCGGGGGTCATCATCGGCGGAGCTTTCCTTTGCGCGCGGCCTTCGGCCGCGCGGAATAAGTGGGAGATTTCTGCACGGCCTTCGGCCGTGACCGGGGAGTTTTCCTGGAAGGCTCGTGTGGGGCCTTCGCAGCCGCAACCCGCCGCGCCGCGCCGGTCGCCTCCGCCCTCCTCACCTTCAAAGAAGTCCCCGTCTTTCCCTTTCTCTTCTTTTTTTCTTCCCTGGTCTCGACCCCGATCCTCGGACAGATGTCCGCGAGCGTGCAGAGGTCGCATTTCGGCCGCTGCGACGAGCAGATCCGGCGGCCGTGGAGGATGAGGGCGTGAGAGATCCACGTCCAGCGGTCGCGGGGGATCGCGCGGTTGAGGTCCTGCTCGACCTTCACCGGGTCCGCCTCCTTCGTCCAGCCCAGCCGCCGCGCGAGACGGCCGACGTGTGTGTCGACGACGACGCCGTCGGGCGCGTTCCAGACGTTGCCGAGGACGACGTTCGCGGTCTTGCGCCCGACGCCGGGCAGCGCGTGGAGCTCCTCCATCGTGCGCGGGACCTCGCCACCGTGCTTCTCCACGAGAGCCTTTGCCATCCCGCGGAGGGATTTCGCTTTCGCGTTGAAAAAGCCGGTGGAACGGATGACGTCCTCGAGGGCGCCCGGAGGCGCCGCGGCCAGCGAGGCGGCATCCGGGAAGCGCCGGAAGAGCTCCGGCGTGACCATGTTCACGCGCGCGTCCGTGCACTGCGCCGAGAGGATCGTCGCGACGAGAAGCTCGAGCGGCCGCGCGAAGTCGAGCGAGCAGCCCGCGTCCCCGTAAAGATGCTCGAGGCGGGCGAGCGTCTCGAGGACGGGGGCGGAAGCGGATTTCTTCGAAGGCATGAGCGCCGAGAATATGCTAAGAATCGCGTGCGTTGAGACGTCGCCGCCGATTCCCTGTTCTCCTTCCCTACGCTCTCCTGGTCGGTCTCTCAGCCGGCTGCGCTTTTGCCGCGCCGGCCGAACGCGTCGTCGTCACGATCCTCGAGACGACGGACCTGCACGGCCACCTGCTGCCGTGGGACTACCAGCGCGCGCAGCCCTCGGACGACGGGCTCGCCCGCGTCGCGACGCGCATCGGAGCGATCCGCAGGGAAGCGCCGAACGTTCTCCTCCTCGACGCCGGCGACACGATCCAGGGGACGCCGATCGAGTTCCTGCACGCGAAGGACCCCGCGAAGGGCCCGGACCCGATGGCCGAGGCGATGAGCGCCCTGAAGTACGACGCGATGGCGGTCGGAAACCACGAGTTCAACTTCGGCCTCGCCGTCCTGCGCAAGGCCGAGAAGGAATCCTCGTTTCCGTGGCTCTCCGCGAACACGCGCAACAAGGCGGACGGCTCGGCTGCGTTCCCGGAGTACCTCGTGAAGACCGTCGGAGGGGTCCGGATCGGCATCCTCGGGCTGACGACGCCGGGCATCCCGCACTGGGAGCCGGTCCGCAACCGCCCCGGCCTCGTCTGGGAGGACCCGGTTGACGCGGCGAAGCGCCTCGTGCCCGTCCTGCGCGGAAAGGAAAAGTGCGACTTCGTCGTCGCGCTCATCCACAGCGGGCCCGAGGTCGACCTGAAGACCGGAGCTCCCGACGGCACGGACGACGAGAACCGCGTCGTCGCCGTGTCGAAAGTCCCGGGAATCGATCTCCTCCTGACCGGGCACACGCACCGGCGCATCCCGCTGACGCGGATCAACGGCGTCCCGATGATCCAGCCCGGCCGCTGGGGAGACGTCCTCGCGCGCGTGGACGTGACGTTCGAGACGGCCGGCGGGGCGCCGAAGGTCACGGACGTCTCCGCGGAGCTCCTGCCCTCGGACTCTTCCGTCGCGACGGACCCGGTCGTCGCCGCGATCGCGGCGCCGCACGACGCGGCGGCCCGCGCCTACATGGACGAGGTCGTCGCGACCGCCGACGAGGATTTCCCGGGCGCGCGGGCCCGCATCGAGGACACGGCGCTTCTCGACTTCGTGAACGACGCCATGCGCGAGGCCACGGGCGCCGATCTGGCGATGACGTCTCTCCTTCCCGGGCGGTTCGAAGGCTTCCGGAAGGGCCCGATCAGGGTCCGCAACGTCTACACGCTCTACCCGTACGAGAACCAGCTCGTCGAGATCGAGGTGGACGGCGCGACGCTGAAGGCCTGCCTCGAGCACGCGGCCGAGTTCTACGGCAGCGCGGCGTGGGAGGACGGCAAGCTCGTCCTGAAGCCGAAGGACGGGATGATCCCTTACAACTTCGACGTCGTTCAGGGCGCGACGTACCGGATCGACCCGACGGCGCCGGTCGGCTCGAGGATCAAGGATCTCGCATTCAAAGGCCGTCCCGTGCAGGCGTCGGATCGCTTCACCCTCGCCGTGAACGCGTACCGCGCGCAGGGCTCCGGCGGCTACAAGGCGCTCCAGGGCGCGAAGGTCGTCAAGGAAGTGCCCGACGAGATCCGCGAGCTCCTCATCGAGAAGCTCCGGAAGCTCGGCCACATCCGTCCCGAGACCGACCACAACTGGGTCGTCGCGCCGGACGCCGCGTGGGCGCCCGATCCGCCGCGGCCTGCGCCGGCGCCGTAGAGGGGGAGAAGTCGCTACGGCGTGACGATGATGGGCACGATCGCGTCCGTGTCGAGGCTCACGAGGTCCTGACGCAGCATCGTCGCGAGGACGGGCGCGCTTCCCGCGAGCGGTGCGACGTCGACGCGGCCCATGTCCGTGGTCAGGCCGGCAGGCCACCCCGGGATCGTCACGACGGCCTGCGACTGCAGCGTGACCGTCCGCGTTCCGGCCGCGGTGCCGTCGGCGCCCGTGTACGTCACGGTGACCGACGCCGGGCTGAACGTCGAGTTCACGAGCTGGAGCGTCGAAGAGAACGCGCCGTTCATCGTCGCGGCGAGGAAGACGGCGCGGGAGCCGGTCGTGACCGCGCCTCCGAGCTGCTGCGCGGCCATCCCGTAGCCGACCGTGCCGCCGCCGGCCGCGGCCTGCTTGTACGTCGCGAAGGCCGCGACGCCCTGGTCGGAAGAGAGGTCGAGCGTGCCCTGCGCAGGCGGACCCGAGGAAAGGTCGACGGTGACAACCGCGCCGGCCGGTACGACGACGTTCCCGATCGACTGGCCCGGGAGCGGGGGCAGACCGTCGGTCTGGGCGGGACGAAGCGCGAGAGCCACGTGTGCGTCGGCCGTCCCGGGATTGAAGATCTGGAGCGAGCCCGCGATTCCGTTGCCGCGGACGAAGCCGGGGAACGTCGGCCAGAGCCCGAGATCGCCCGACCGGAAGGGCTCGAGCCGCACGGCGTCGCCGCTCACGGGGTCGTAGGCAGTCCCGATGAGGAGGACGCTGCCCGTCGTCACGGAGCAGACGATGCGCGCCGAGGGGAGAGGCGGGACGCCGAAGGCATCGAAGATCGTCGTGCCCTGCAGGCGGTACCCGCTCGGCCAGTCGAAGGCGTACGTCGCGCGCGTCTGGCCCGCGGCGTCGACGATCGAGATCGTGCCGGTCGCGCTCGTCACGACGAGGACGCCGGCGTGAGTCTTGAAGGTCGCGTCCGCGGGCGCGAAGACGAAGCCGGTGTCGCCGGCCTGGATCGCGGCGGTTCCAAGCGCCGCGTTCGCGGCGGCGCCCACCGTCCCGCCGCCCGATGCCGGAGCGGCGACGCGCGCCCAGAGGAAGGTGTCCGACCCCCGGTCCGAGACGACGCGCACCGAGCCGAGGGCGCCGGGGGCGGCCATGCTGCCGCCGACGAGGTCCGGCTGAACGAGCATCGTGCCGGGATTCACGGTCTGGCCGGCCACGGGCGCCCAGCCCGCGATCCAGCCGTCCGGAAGAAGGGTTTCACTCGCGTTCAGGGCGTGGGTCACCCCCGCCGCGTCGGGCGTCCCGCGATTCCACGTCACGACCTGCGTCGTCGTGCCGGCGTTCGGAGTCCCTGACTCGGCGACGGGGAGGTAGAGCTCGTCGGCCTGGACGAACGGGGGAGGCGAAAGGGCCCCGATGCTCTGGGTCGTCCCGAAATAGATGCGAGCTCGCCGTTCGTCCACCGCGAGCGCCCAGACGGGGACTCCGGTGGCCGTTGCGGGGACGGAGCTTCCGGCCACGCTCTGCGAACCCGAGACGGTCCCGACGTTCACGGTCGTGATCGGATCGGCGACCGAGGTGAGGGTCGAGACGGCGGGCGTGGACTGGTACGTCGCCGCCACAAACGGCGTCAGGACCGTGGGCGTCAGCGTCTCGGTGATGGGAACGGACCCCGCCGGGTCGAGGAATCCGATCGTGCCTCCGACCTGCTGCGAGTAGAGGATGCGGCCGCGGTACTCCTGTACGTCGTACGGCTGCGTCCCGATGCCCGTATCGAAGATGTCGATCCGGCCCGTCGTCTCGTCGAAGCGCGCGAGCTGCGACGAGTTGAACACGGAGATCCAGAGCTGCCCCGAGAGGCGGACGATCTTCGAAGGCGCGTCGACGGTGATGTCGCTCGGGAGGGGCCACATGGTCGCCGTCGACATGTCGGGCGCAAAGTGCACGATCGATTCGAAGATGAAGTCGCAGGACCAGATGGACCCGTCCGCATCGATCCACGGATACGAGAGGTAGTAGACGCCCGGCGTGTTCCAGTAGGTGTACGTCGCGAGGACCGGGTCGAAGAGGGCCATGTAGCCGCCCGTCTCGGCCAGCCAGAACTTCCCGTCCGGCCGTTTCACGAGCGACGTCGGACGCCGCACATTGTCCGGCCACTCGGTGAGCGAGCCGTCCGCCGGGTTGAAGTGGGCGACCTTGAAGCCGCCGTCCTCCGTGAGCCAGAACGTGCCGTCGGGGTCCTTGAGCATCGAGCTCGGTGACGTGCCGGTCGCGAAGGTCCATACCGTGGCCGTCGTGCGGTCCGGCGAGATCTTCGTGAGCGCATCGTCGCCACCCGAGACGCTCCAGATCGTCTCGTCGGGGTCGAGGACGAGGTTTGCGCCGTCGTAGCTGTTCGTGCTCGTGAACGAATACAGCGTCGAGCCTGCGGTCAGCAACGTCGTCGGCACCGGCGTCGGCGTCGGGGTCGGGGTCGGGGTCGGCGTCGGCGTCGGCGTGGGTGTGGGTGTCTGGGCGCGCGCGCCGAGCGTCGCCGCGAGGAGCGCGGCGGGCAGAAGTCGGAGGGCGCGGGCCGGGCGGACGGAGGAGTGCGAAAATGTCACGCGGCGCATTGTAGCGGCGACGGATGCACGACGCGTTCCGCCGAAAACGTCGGCTAAAGAGGGCGATTGACGCGCGCTTCCGCTTGGGCGTAGCATCTGAAATGTCGTCGCAGGGCGGCCTCGATCCGGTGGGCCATCGGGCTCCGGATGCGGAGCCGAAGGGCCGGGTCCAATCCCGCCGCCGTCCCGCTACGCAGGACCTGACGTTCAGGGTTCCCGTGCGTCGTTCAGCGACGCGGGCCCGGATCGCGGGTCAGGGAAGCCCAGTTGGCCCGTGAAAAGGCCAACCCCGGAGGACAGGTTGAGCGAAAACGAATCCAAGGAGCGCGTCCAGACGACGCCCGAGGGCGAAGCCCAGGGCGGCGAGCCCGAGGGCGACTTCGAAGCCGACGCCGGTGAGGGCGACGCCGGCGAGGCCCCGGAGGGCGCCGAACCCGGTGACAGCGGCGAAGGCGCGGCTCCCGGCGAGGGAGCCGCTCCCGGCGCGTTCGACCCGTTCCGCCGCCGCCGTCGTCGCCGCCGCCGCCGCGGGCGCGGACGCGGCCCCGGCGGACCCGCGGAAGGCGCGGCCGCCCCTGCGGGCGAGGCCTCACCAGAGGCGCGCGGCCGCTACGCGGTCCCCCGAGTGGACGCTCCCATCGTCGGGAACCAGCCCAAGGTCACCGTCCAGGGAATCGTGCGGCTCCACGGCGACCACTCCGGCATGCTCGTCCCGGCCGAATCGTACTTCGGCGAGCGCGGCGATCCGTTCCTTCCGAAGTTCCTCGTCGAATCGGAGGACCTCGAGGACGGCCTCCTCGTCGAGGCCGAGGCGGTTCAGCGCGGCGGCAAGGGACCGATGGTCCAGAAAATCCTCGCAATCGAAGGCCTCGACCCGGCCGAGTACCGCGGGAAGTACGTCCAGTTCCACAAAGGCGTGTCCGTCGATCCCGACCGGCGCCTCCGCATGGAGACGGCAGCCGACGAGATCTCGGGCCGCGTCCTCGACCTCGTCGCGCCGATCGGGCGCGGCCAACGCTGCCTGATCGTGGCGCCGCCGAAGGCGGGCAAGACCTTCCTCCTGAAGACGATGGCGAACGCGATCGCGAAGAACGACCCGGACGTCCACATCTTCATGCTCCTCGTCGACGAGCGGCCCGAGGAAGTGACCGACATGCAGCGGTCCATCACGGGCGAGGTCGTCGCCTCTCCGAGCGACCTGAACGCCGCACATCACATCGCGGTGTCGGAAGCATGTTTCGAGCGGGCCAAGCGCCTCGTCGAGATCGGCCGGGACGTCGTGATCTTCTGCGACTCGATCACGCGCATGAGCCGCGCCTACAACAACGAGCAGCGCGGCAGCGGCCGGATCCTCTCCGGCGGCATGGACGCGCGCACGATGGAGAAACCCCGCCGGTTCTTCGGGGGCGCGCGCAACCACGAGGACGGTGGCTCGCTGACGATCATCGCGACGTGCCTCATCGACACGGGCAGCCGCATGGACGACGTCATCTTCGAGGAGTTCAAGGGCACCGGGAACAGCGAGATCATCCTCGATCGCGGGCTCTTCGAGCGTCGCATCTTCCCGTGCATCAACATCCCGGCGTCCGGCACGCGCAAGGAAGAGAAGCTCTACGACGCCGACGAGCTCCCGAAGATCCACAAGCTGCGCCGCGCGCTCTCGTCCGTGAAGCCCCAGGACGCGATGGAGCTGCTCCTCTCGAAGCTCGGGAAGACGAAGACGAACAAGGAGTTCCTCAAGAGCATTCTCTGAGGCGTCACTCCTCGGGCGGGATGTAGAAGTCGGTCAGCCGCCGCATGACGTGGCGGCCGTCCTCCATGTGGAGGAATCGCCCGGCCCCGGGGATGACGATGCCCTCGGCTCCGGCGATTCCCCGCACGAGCGCGGACGCGCAGCGCAGGCGGTCCTTCTCCTCCCGGTCGCCCGCGAGGATGGCCGTCCGCGCGCGGACCTCGCCGAGACGCTGGGCCTGGACGGGACCCTCGTGAGGCGGGCGCTCGAGCGATCCGCCGGACAGGCGAGCGGTCTCGTAGATGTCCTCGAGGCGCTCGAAGGCGCTCTCGTGCTCGCGCGCGACGTCGAAAAGCGGCGACGCGAGCCACTTCTCGGCGATTGCCTTCCGAGGGTCCCGGGCGTAGGCGGCGAGGAGCTCGCGCCGCGCCGCCTTCGTCTCCTCGGACCACGGGAAGCCCTCGAGCGTCGGCGCGAGGAGCGCGAGCGACAGCACGCGCCCCGGGAAGTCGAGCACGAACTGGAGCGCGATCTCGGCGCCGTCGTCGTGGGAGAGAACGTGGGCCTTCTCCGTCGAGAGCCAGTCGAGGAAGGCGGCCAGCTCGGCGGCCTCCTCCGCGAGCGCGACCGGCTCGGGTGCGTCGCCCGACCGGCCGTGGCCGCGCCGGTCGTACCTGATCGCGCGAAAGCCCGAGGAGACCGCCGTCGCGGGGCCCTCGAGGATGTCCGCGTTCGCGAACGAGCCGTGCACGAGGACGACCGTCTCGCCCTCGCCGCCGACCTCGTAGTAGAGGCGGCGTCCGCCGACGACCGCGTACGGCACCGCGTCTCAGGCCGGAGCGGCCGCCTCCGCGCGCGGGGCGACGCGGCGCCCGCGCCGCCGCCGCCGGCGCTTGGCCGGAGCGGCCGCAGTCGACCCCGGCGGCGGAGCCTCCGGTACGTCTTCGCCGAAGCCGCCCTCGGGCGCCTCGAGGCCGAACGCCTCGCGCGTCCAGAAATCGGCGGCCAGGAGGGAGACCGGGGATTCGGAAGAGGATTCTGCGAGTGAAGAGAGGGGAGAGGAAAGAGAAAGAGGAGACGGGATTTTCTCGAGAGAGGGGACCGGGGAGGGAGACGGGGGGATTTCTTCGAAGGCGGGTGGGGCCGCCGCGACCGGCTCGCGCTCCGGGCGAGGCCTCGGCCGCGCCGCGGTCTCTTCCACCTTCGAAGGAACTTCGGGCGCCGGAGGCGCCTCTTCTCTCTTCACCTTCGAAGAGATCTTCGGCGCGTGAGGCGCCGTCTTCTCTCCCGTCGGCGCCGAAGGCGCTGCAGGTTTTTCGGCCTTCTCGACCTTCGGCGTCGCTCCGCCCGGCGAGAAGAGCTTGTCGTCCGCGAACTCGACCGGGATCTTCATTCCGATGAGCCGCTGGATCGCGTCGAGCGAGAAGACATAGTCCTCGTCCGCGAGAGAGATCGCCTTCCCGGTCCGGCCCGCGCGCGCCGTGCGGCCGATCCGGTGCACGTAGTCCTCGGGGTCCTGAGGGAGGTCCACGTTGATCACGTGCGTGACGCCCTCGATGTGAAGGCCGCGCGAGGCGACGTCCGTGGCGACGAGGAGCGGCAGCGTCCCGTTCTTGAAGTCCGCGAGGATCTTCATGCGCCGCGCCTGCGGGATGTCGCCCGTGAGCGCGCCGATCTTCCAGCCGTGCCGCTCGAGCGTGCCGACGAGGCGCTCCGCGAAGCGCTTCGTGTTCACGAAGAGGAGCGTCCGGAGAGGCTCCCCGCGCGGCGCCGCCGCCGACTCGCGGCGGAGGAGGCCGAGAAGGAGCGGCATCTTCTCGCGCTGGGAGACGTGGTAGAGGACCTGCGTGACCCGGTCGGCCGTGACGTGCTCGGGGCGGATCTCGACCTTGACGGCGTCGTTCAGGTGCTCGTAGGCGAGCTCCATGACGCGCAGCGAGAGCGTCGCCGAGAACATCATCGAGTGGCGCCGGGAGGGCGGCGGGCAGCGGCGGAGGATCCGCCGCAGGTCGCGGATGAACCCGAGGTCGAAGAGACGGTCGGCCTCGTCGATCACGAGGGACTCGACCTCGCCGAAGGACGTCGCGCCCTGTTGCTCGTAGTCGAGGAGGCGGCCCGGCGTCCCGACGAGGAGGTCGCACCCGGCCCGGAGCTGGTCGCGCTGCCTGACGTAGTCGATGCCTCCGAAGACCGTCACGATCCTCGGCTTCAGGAAGTGGCCGAGGGCCTTCGCGTCCTCCTGAATCTGGATCGCGAGCTCGCGCGTCGGCGCGACGGCGAGGGCCCGGGGATAGGGGGAGGGGTGCGCGCGCTTCGTCCGCGCGAGGCGCGCGAAGATCGCGATCAGGAAGGCGGCCGTCTTGCCCGTGCCTGTCTGGGCCTGCGCGGCGACGTCCTTTCCCGCGAGGAGAAGCGGCAGCGTCGCGGCCTGAACGGGCGTTGCGCGGACGAATCCGCAGGCGGCAATGCCCGCGCTCACGGCATGGGGGAGCTTGAGATCGGCGAAGTAGACGTCGGAGAGGTGATCGCCGAATTTTCCGGGAGGGCCGGCCATCCAGCCTCGATTGTAGCGTCCCGGCGTCTCCGCCTCGCGCGCATATACTCGCCCGTCTCGTGCCTGCCCGAGAACCGACCAAAGCGCATCTGCCGTTCGCGGCGCGGCGCCCGCTCGCATTCGCCCTCGGCGTCGCCGCGCTCGTCCTGGCCGCGACGACGGACGAGCGCGTCTTCGGCCTCGTCACGGACGGGCAGATCATGACGCGGACCGCCTATTCGATGGCGGCGCTCGGAGAGGTCGGGATCGCGAAGGGGCATCCCGTCGACATCGTCCGGCCCGCGGGCGACGCGGTGACGCGCTACGGTCTGGGCCCGTCGCTCGTGCGGCTCCCGGCCGCGGCTCTCGGAGGACCGTTCGAGAACGCGTTCGGGATCGGCGCGTCCCAGACGCTCTTCGTCGGCGAGCAGGTCCTTCTCGTTCTTCTCGCGGCGCTCGCAGCCGGCCTCCTCGCCCGCGCCTGCGGCGCGGATGCAACGGGAGTCCGCCGGGCGGCGCTGGCGGCCGCGCTGTCGTCGCCGCTCTGGGCCTATGCGTCGTCGGACTGGTCCGAACCGCTCCAGGCGGCCTGCCTCGGCGGCGCGTTCGCGTGCGCGGCGCTCGCGGGAGCGGCGGGCGCGCGGCGCCCGACTTTGCTCTCGGCCGGGGCGGGCGCCCTCGCCGGGTTCGCGCTCCTGTCGAAATCGATCTTCGTCGTTCTCCTGCCGCTGCTTCTTTTCGTCGTCGTCCTCGAGGCCGCGCGAGGGGCGCGGCGCGCGCGGGCTCTCGCGTTCCTCGGAGGGGCCGCGCCGCTCGCCGCCCTCTGGCTCGCGCTCGAGATCGTGCGGTTCGGGAGGCCGTTCGCGTCCTACGGGGGCGAGCGTTTCAACCATCCGCCGCTCGACGGCCTCTGGAGGCTCACGGTCGGTCCGAACAAAGGGTTTTTCCTCTACTTCCCGCTCGCCCTTCTCGCGGTGGGCGGCCTCGTCCGTCTCGCTCGGACGCGCCGCGTGGTCGGGCTCGCGATCGCCGGCTTCTCGGCGTTCCTTCTCCTCACGACGGCGGCCTGGTGGTCGTGGGACGGCACCGCGGGATGGGGTCCCCGCCTCCTCGTGCCGCTCGTGCCGCTCCTCGCCGCCGCGGCCGCCCTCGCGGCGCCCGCACTGCCGGCAGCCGTGTTCACCGCGCTCTTCGCGATCGGGGTCGCCGTGAACGCCCTCGGTGCGCTGCAGCCCGATGCCGTTCTCACGTGGTACTACGCGACGGTCAAGCCGCGCGTCCTCTCCGGGCCGGAGCGCGACGCCTATCCCTTCTTCGCGACGGAGACCGACGGCGCCGGCGCCGTGCGCCTCCTCCCGGTCCACGATGTCGCGAATCACGCCGCGCTCTCGCCGCTGCGCGTCAACGCGTGGCTCCTCGCGACGCGGTT
>Ga0335070_10004888_pt1 | contig 15720 bp, 15 predicted proteins | sample Lox_Sample_13_FD_206722 | JGI IMG/M metagenome (GOLD analysis project Ga0335070, IMG submission 206722) | Soil microbial communities from Loxahatchee National Wildlife Refuge, Florida, United States - Lox_Sample_1.3 | ecosystem: Environmental > Terrestrial > Soil > Wetlands | place: USA... | reverse complement strand
CTTGGCGGCGAGCGCCTTGATGCCTTCCGGGTAGCCCAGGTACACGACCTCGACGCCGTCGAAGCCGATCCCGCCATGCTCCAGCATCTTCGCCAGCATGAAATCGAAGTTGATGCCCTTGGCGCCGCTGGCGACCTTGAGCCCCTTCAGGTCCTTGATGGACTTCACGCGCCCCGAATCCACGAGATCCCGCCGCACGACCAGCGGCGTGAAGCTGTAGCCAGGGCGGGTCTGCCCCTTGTCGGCCACGATCTTGAAGTCCATGCCGCCCGCGATGGCGTTGTAGAGGCCGGCCGAAGGGCTGCCGATCGCCACATCGAGCTGCCCCGTGGCGAGGGCGGGCACCATCTTCGCGCCCGAGGCAAAGGGCTCGACCTCCACCGTGATGCCGCGCGCCTGGAAGTACCCCTTGTCCATCGCGATGTAGAGGCCCACGTTGGAGATGGACGGCAGCTCGCCCATCTTGACCACGTCGGCCGCGGGGGCTCGAGCGGGAAGCAAGAGCACGGCGAGGATCGCCACGATCGTCCAGGCGCGCATGCGGGTCGTCACGGTGTGTGTCTCTCCTGTGCTCGGATCGGCGCGCCGCGAGCCGCCGGCCTCGTCGAAGAAGTGACGTAAGAGTAGCGCGGGTCGTCGACCGGATTCAAGCCGCCGCCCGCGGATCAGAGCTTGGGCATGACCTCGCGGGCGAAGAGCTCGAGGCCGGGAATGTCCTCCTGGTCGAGCGTCTGCAGCATGACCCGCTGCAGCCCCGCAGCCTTCCACTTCTGCAGGTCGTCGACGATGCGCGCCGGCGATCCCGCGAGGAAGGACGCGGCGTGCCAGGCGGCCTCGTCCGCGGGCAGGGCCGGGAAGATCGCGCGGACGGCGGCGATGCGCCGGACCACCTCGGCCGGGTCGCGCCCGATGGCGCAGGGGATCATGAGCGAGCGCGCGATGGAATCGGGATCGCGCCGGAAGGCGCGGCAGTGCTCGGCCAGCACCTGCCGCTTCTGCGTGAAGCCGGCGATGTCCACGCGCGTCACGTTCCACTCGTCGGCGAACTCCGCCACGATCCTGAGGGTCCGCTTCTCGCCGCGGCCGCCGATGACGATGCGGTACCGGCCCTTCGGCGGCCGCGGATAGCTCTCGGCCTTCTCCAGCGGGAAGTACGGCTGCTTGAGGGTCACGGGCTGGCCCTGCTCGAGCGAGCGAATGAGCCGCGCGCCGGCCTCGAGCCGGTCGAGCCGCTCCTTCACGGTGAGGAAGGGCACGCCGAACATCCTGTGCTCGGGCTCGTTCCAGCCGGCGCCGAGGCCCAGATCCAGCCGCCCACCCGAGAGATCGTCCACCGCGGCCGCCATCTTCGCGAGGAGCGCCGGGTGATAGAACGTGAGCGGCGAGACGAGCGGGCCGAAGCGGATGCGCTTGGTGCGGAGGGCCAGCGCGGTGAGCGAGGTCCACGTCTCGAGCGACGGCCGCGTGGACACGCCGCTGAGCCCGGTGAGATGATCCGAGCGGCACAGCGACTCGTAGCCCATGTCCTCCGCCGTCTGGGCGAGTCGCAGCCAGCGGTCCCACGTGAGCCCTTCCTGTCCTTCGATCATGATGCCGACCTTCATGGGGAGCCTCCTTGCCTTGACACCTTACCGTATCCGCGGCCAAATGAGCGGCATGTCTCAGGGCGGTGCGCCGCGATTGCTCCTGCTCGTCCCCACCACGACCTACCGCACGGAAGATTTCGTGGAGGCCGCGCGGCGCCTCGACGTGGATCTCGTCGTCGCCGCCGAGCGGCCGAGCACGCTGGCCGCCGCGCGGCCCGAGCATCTGCTCACGCTGCCCTTCGACGATCCCGCGAGGGCCGCGTCGATGATGCGCGAGTACGCGCGCACCCGCCCCATCGCCGCCGTGGTGCCCGTGGACGACGCCACCACCGTGGTGGGCGCGGCCATCGGCCGGGCCCTGGGCCTGCGCGCGAATGCGCCGGCCGCCGTCAGCGCGACTCGCGACAAGCACGCGATGCGCGAGCGGCTCGCGCGCGGGGGCGTGCCGCAGCCGGCCTTCACGGTTGCGGCCGCGACCGACGATCCGCGCAGGGTGGCGGCCCGCGTGCGCTTCCCGTGCGTGCTCAAGCCGCTGGTGCTCTCGGCGAGCCGCGGGGTCATTCGCGCCGATGACGGGGCGGCCTTCGTGGCCGCGTGGCAGCGGATCGCGGCCATCCTGGCCGAGCCCGAGGTGCAGGCCCTCGGTGAGGGCGCCCGGCGCATCCTCGTCGAGGACTTCGTGCCGGGCATCGAGGTCGCGCTCGAGGGCATGCTCACGGACGGGGCCCTCACGACGCTCGCCATCTTCGACAAGCCCGATCCCCTCGACGGGCCGTTCTTCGAGGAGACGATCTACGTGACGCCGTCACGCCTGCCGGAGCCGACGCAGGAGGCACTGGCCCGGTGCGCGGCGCAGGCCGCGACGGCCCTGGGTCTCACGGACGGCCCCGTCCACGTGGAGCTGCGCGGCAATGATCGGGGCCCGTGGCTCATCGAGCTGGCCGCGCGCTCCATCGGCGGCCTCTGCTCCCGCACGCTCTCCTTCGGCACCGGCATGTCGCTCGAGGAGATCATCGTGCGGCATGCGCTGGGCTGGCCCATCGCCTCGGTCGTGCGGGAGCGTCCGGCCGCCGGCGTGATGATGATTCCGATTCCGAAAGGCGGCGTGCTCGAGCGGGTGGACGGGCTCGAGGCCGCGCGCGCCGTGCCGGGGATCGAGGGCGTCACGATCTCTATGCACCAGGGGCAGCGCGTCGTGCCGCTGCCCGAGGGCTCGACCTACCTGGGCTTCATCTTCTCGCGGGCCGAGACGCCGGGCGAGGCGGAGGCGGCGCTGCGCCGCGCCCACGCCGCCCTCGACTTCGCCATTCGCTGAGCGCGGACGGCCTCATGGTCGCGCGCCCGGACCATGGGAGTGGCGCGCCACCCCGGGCCCGTGCGTGTGGCCATGGTGCGCATAGCCGGCCGGCGGGCCCGCCGGGGCGCTCGACGGCCGATTGAAGTTGGTCGCCGGCATCTCCAGGATGCGCACGGCCCGGGCGCCGTCGGACGGGCACTGGGCGTCGTCGCCCGCGTTCTTCATGGGCCGCGAGACTTCGAACGCCACGCCACAGACCTCGCACTGGAACGGATATCGAGGCATCCGGGCTCAGCGGGGCGTGTCGCCGGTGATGTGGGCCTGCCAGTAGTGGTGCGTCTTCGCCACGACCGTGATGATGCTCTTCACCTCGTCCTCGAGCCGGTAGTTCGGCCCGGCGGGGACGAGCAGACGGTCGTCCTCGATGCGGGCGTCCACGTTCTCGAGAATGATCGTGGCGCAGAGCCACGCGGCCATTCGCGGCGAGTCGCAGGTCACGGACAGCCAGCCGGGGGCGGCAGGCTCCGCGTAGAGCCCCGTGGTCTCCCAGATCCCGCGGCGCAGCTCGTCGAGCATCGCCGGGCTCGACGCCGGGGACGCTTCCGCGCCGTCGGGGGCCCGGAGGGGAGCATCGGGGCCGCGATGGGGCGGACCACCGTAGAGCGCCAGCTCGCAGAAGCTCTCCCACATGGCGCCCCAGTCCGGACGTCCATCGTCGCGGACGACGAAGGGCGCCGACGACATGGGCGCGGGAGGCGGCGCCGGCGTGATGTCGCTGACGCGAGACTCCCGGGCGCGGCCCAGCGTGGGCCGGAGCGCCTCGAGGCAGCAGGCGGGGATGGCCGCGAGCGTCACCGGCATGCGGAGCCGGTCGGCGAGCCCCGCGGCGACGTCGGCGCAGGCGGCGTGCACGGCGGGCGGCACGGCCGATTCCAGCACGACGACGATGCGAGGCACGCTCGTGTCGTCCTGGCTGGCGGCGGAGGGATCGGTTGCGCGGTCGTCCATGGCGGTGTCTCGCTCGGCGCGCGCGAGTATAGCACCGCCATCGGCCTCGACGGCCGCGGTTTGACCTCTCGCCGCGGCTCTGGCAGGATCGCCGCGAGATGACGCGCACGCGCCGGAGCCTCGGGACGGTACTGATCCTGGCCGCGATGCTCCTCCGGCCGGCGATGGCCGCGGCGGAGATGAAGCTCGCCTCGGGCTTCACGGCCTCCGTGTACGTCACCGGCGACGGCTTCGAGACGCCGACCGGCACACCCGGCAGCGGCATTCCGTCCACGGCCACGCTGGTCGTCGATCCGCGGGGCACGCTCTACCTCGCGCGCACGGGCCGCCGCTACAGCAGCGGCGAGTACGAGTACCTCGCCCGCCTGTACCGGATCCCCGCGGGCGGCGCCCGGCTGACCCCGGCGACGGAGGGCCGGTACGTCTACGGCCCGCCGCTGATCAATGCGCAGGTGAGCAGCGTCCGCCGCGGCGCCGAGATCCTCGTGACCACGTTCGATCGGGACCGCCGCGTGGGCGCGCTCTACCGGCTGGCCGACGGGCGCGCGGAGCTCCTGGCGGGGGGCACGCCGGACGATGGCGCGCCTCCGCTCCTCGTCCAGCCCGAAGGCAGCGCCATCGACGCCGGCGGTCATGTCTTCGTCGCCGATCGCGAGCGCGGGGCCGTGCTGCGACTCGATGCGGGAGGCCGGGTGATCGACGCGAACTACGTGCAGGTGACGCGCCCGCGCGTCCTCGCTGTCGACGAGGCGAACCATCTGTGGATCGCGGGCGACGGCAGCGCGGAGGCGCCGTGGCAGCCCGGGCCGGGCGAGCTCTGGCGCGTGGCGCCGAACGGGGACAAGCGGCGCGTGCTCGAGGGTCCCATCGCCCAGGGGCTGGCCGCTGGACCGGGCGGAGGAATCTTCGTCGCGGACCGGCAGGGGGGGCTGATCTTCTTCGTCTCGCCGGAAGGACGGCGCGTGACCCTCGCGCGCTTCGCCGAGGGATCGGCGCCGCGCGGCCTCGCCTTCGTGCCGGATACTCCGGAGACGCGCGCCGCCGGCCTGGCCGGCAGCCTGCTCGTGGTGGTGATCCGGAACGGCATCTTTCAGCTCAACGAGATCGTGCGCATCTCGGGCCCGTTCGCCGACCTCGTGCGTCCATAGCGGCGGGCCCCGTGCGCGAGACGATCGCTCTCATCGGCATGGGCCTGCTCGGGTCCGCCCTGGCCGAGAGCCTGATCAAGGCCGGATTCGCCGTGCGCGGCTTCGACACGGCCCCCGAGCGCATGCGGCAGCATGGCGAGCGCGGCGGTCATCTCGCGACCTCGCCGGCCGACGCGGCGCCCGGCGCCTCCGTCGTCATGACCTGCCTCATGACGGCCGACATCGTGCGGGAGGTGTTGCTGGGTCCCGCGGGCGCTCTCGAAGCGGCGTCTCCGGGCGCCGTCGTCATCGACTGCAGCACCATTCATCCGGATCTCTCGGCGGCGCTGGCGGCCGACCTGGCGCGCCGGGGCACCGCCATGCTGGACGCACCCGTGGGCGGATCGAGCGGGCAGGCGCGCCGCCGTGAAGCTCCCGTCGTGGTGGGAGGTGCCCCGGAGGTCTTCGCGCGCTGTCGCCCCATCCTCGAGGCGCTCTCCGAGCGCGTGCACCACGTGGGGCCAAACGGCTCCGGCGCGCGCGCCAAGCTCGTCATCAACCTCGTCTTGGGCCTCAATCGGCTCGCGCTGGCCGAAGGCCTGCTTCTGGGCCTGCAGCAGGGGCTCGACGGCAAGACCCTGCTCGCGGTCCTCAAGGACAGCGGCGCCTACTCCCGCGCCATGGACCTGAAGGGGCTGCGCATGCTCGAGGGCGCGTTCGAGCCCGAGGGGAAGCTCGGCCAGCATCTGAAGGACGTCGACCTCATGCTCGAGGTCGGCCACGCGACCGGCACGCCGCTCCTGGCCACCGCGCTGCATCGGCAGCTCCTGCTGGCCGGGGTGGCGGCCGGGCTCGGCGAGCGCGACAATTCCGCGATCATCACGGTGCTCCGTGCCCTCGCGAGCCGCCGCCCGGCCTGATCGATGCTCACGGCCGGCGACGTCCTGACGCTCGCCGAGCTGGGCCACCTCCGGCGCACCTCGAGCGTGCGCGGAGCCTGGCTCGTGCTGCACGCGTGGACCGTGATCGTGGCCGCCATGGCCCTCTTCGTCTGGTGGCCTAACCCGATCACGCTCGGGCTCGCCGTGATGATCGTCGGCAGCCGCCAGCTCGGGCTCGCCGTGCTCATGCACGAGGGCGCGCACTGGCTCCTCCTTTCGCGGAGCCGGCTGAACACGGCAGTGGCGCGCTGGCTCTGCGCCTGGCCGGTCTGGGCCGATCTCGCGCGGTACCGGCGCCGGCATCATCTCCACCACCGCTACACCCAGCAGGCCGACGATCCCGATCTCCCGGACGCGGCCCGCTATCCGATGCCGCCGCGCGCGCTCGCGTGGGCGGCCCTCCAGGATCTTTCCACGCTGAGCTTCTGGATCGAGGTCGGCGCCTGGCCCGGATGGCGTGAGCCGCGCATGCTCTGGCCGCGGCTTCGCGGCCCACTCGCCAGCAATGTGCTCCTTCTGGGCGCGCTCGCCGCGGCCGGGCACTGGGAGCTCTATGCGCTGCTGTGGCTCTTGCCGCTCGCCACCTGGTACCGGCTCGTGACGCGCCTGCGCGCGATGGCGGAGCACGGGCTCCTGTCCGAGCACGACGATCCCCTGCGGAATACCCGCACCACGGCAGCCGGCCCGCTCGCCCGCGCCTTCCTCGCGCCCTACTGGGTCAACTATCACCTCGAGCATCATCTGCTCGTCTTCGTGCCGTGCTGGAAGCTCCGCCAGGCCCATGCGCTGCTGCTGGCCAAGGGCTACGGCCCTCGCATGGAGGCGGCGCCCGGCTATGGCGCCGTGCTCGCGCGCGCCACGGCGGCTCGGAGCGCGGATCCGATTTGACCAGGGATCTGCCCTCTGGCAGGATCGGCGCCGTCGCGTGAACCGCACCGACGCCCGCACATCCCGGAGGAGACGATGAGGTCATCGAAGCTGTCTGCCGCGGAATGCCTGCCCCGGGATGGATCCGCGCTCCTGGTCGGCCGCATCTGGGTCCCCGCCGAAGAGGGGCCGTGCGTGATCGGCGTGCGCGGGGACGAAGCCGTCGATCTCACCCGCTCGTATCCCACCGTCAGCCAGCTCCTGAACACGGCGAAGCCCCACGAGCTGCGCGCGGCGATCACGGGCGCGCCCGCCGTGGGACGGCTCGACGACATCGTGGCCAACAGCCGGGAAGGCGAGCGCGTCTCGTCGCGGCCGTGGCTCCTGGCACCCTGCGATCTCCAGGCCATCAAGGCCAGCGGCGTGACGTTCGTGGCAAGCCTGCTCGAGCGGGTCATCGAGGAGCGGGCCCGCGGCAATCCTGCGCTCGCCGAGGGAGCCCGGCGCGAGATCCAGGCCATCGTGGGCCCGGATCTCCGCGGCGTGGTCCCCGGCTCGCCCGAGGCCGCCCGCATCAAGGAGGTGCTGATCGCGCGCGACATGTGGTCGCAGTATCTCGAGGTCGGCATCGGCCCCGACGCCGAGCTCTTCACGAAGTGCCCGCCCATGGCCGCGGTCGGGCTGGGCGCCCGCGTGGGTGTGCACCCGGCCTCGGTGTGGAGCAATCCGGAGCCCGAGCTGGTGCTGGTGATCGACAGCGCGGGCGCGATCGTCGGCGTGACGCTGGGCAACGACGTCAACCTGCGGGACGTCGAGGGGCGGAGCGCGCTCCTGCTCGGCCGGGCCAAGGACAACAACGCCTCCTGCGCCGTGGGCCCGCTCGTGCGGGTTCTCGACGAGTCGTTCTCGCTCGACGCCGCGCGCCGTCTCGTCTTCGAGACGCGCGTGGAAGGGACCGACGGCTTCCGCGTGGCCCACACGACGCGGGTCGGCGAGATCAGCCGCGACCTCGCCGAGCTCGCGGCCCAGGCGCACGGCCGCTATCACCAGTACCCCGACGGACTCTTGCTGTTCATCGGCACCATGTTCGCGCCCGTGGACGATCGGGGCGCGCCGGGCTCGGGATTCACGCACAAGCCCGGCGACATCGTGCGGATCGCCGCGCCTGAGCTGGGCGCGCTGGTCAACGAGGTGGTGACGTGCGACCGGGCCGAGCCGTGGACGTTCGGCACCGGCGCCTTGATGGCGAACCTCGCGCGCCGCGGCCTGCTCGCAGGCGGGGGACACCGCTGAGATCTCGCGGTTGACGACAGGGAGGACAGCCATGCGCTCGCTCAAGGCTCTGCTGGTCGTGCTCGGCGCCCTCGTGGCGCTCGCTCCCGCGCGCAGCTCCGCCCAGGACGGCACGGTCAAGATCGGCGTCCTCGACGACATGTCCGGGCCTTACTCGGACAACACCGGCCCCGGCGACCTCCTGGCCGTGCGGATGGCCGTGGCCGATTTCGGAGGGAGCGTGCTCGGCAAGCCCATCGAGGTGATCTCCGCCGACATGCAGAGCAAGGTCGACGTGGGGGTGGCGATCGCGCGGCGGTGGTACGAGCAGGACGGGGTCGACCTCATCATCGGCATCCCGCATTCCGCCATCGCGCTCGGCGTGGTCAAGCTGGCCGAGCAGACGAACCGCCTCGTGATGCCGACGGCCGCCGCCACCTCCGATCTCACGGGCAAGGCGTGCTCGGCGCACAGCGTGCACTGGGTGTACGACACGTACGGCCAGGGCAAGACCCTCGTCAACGCCATCGTGAAGCAGGGCGGCGACTCGTGGTTCTTCATCACCGTCGACTATGCCTTCGGCCACGCTCTCGAGCAGAATGCGAGCGACTTCGTCAAGGCCGCGGGCGGCAAGGTGCTCGGATCGGCGCGCCACCCGCTCAACAATGCGGACTTCTCGTCCTTTCTCGTGCAGGCGCAGGCCTCGAAGGCGAAGGTGGTGGTGATGGCGAACGGCGGCGCCGACATCACCAACGCGATCAAGCAGGCGAAGGAGTTCGGCCTCGACCGCGGGGGCCAGCGCGTCGCCGCGCTCCTGATCCAGTACCCCGAGGTGCGCGCCATCGGGCTGCCCACCGCCCAGGGCCTCTTCATGGCGAGCTCGTTCTACTGGGACATGACCCCTGAAGCCCGCGCCTTCACCGACCGCTTCGCGGCCGCGAAAGGCATGCCGCCCACCATGATCCAGGCCGGCACCTATGGCGCCACGCTGCACTACCTGAAGGCGGTGAAGGCGGCGGGCACCGACGAGGCGAAGGCGGTGATGGCCCGGATGAAGGAGATGCCGATCGACGACTTCATGACGAAGAACGGCCGCATCCGCGAGGACGGCCGGGTGATCCGGGACATGTACCTGATGCAGGTCAAGACGCCGGAGGAATCGAAGGGCGAGTGGGATCTGGCGAAGATCGTGGCGACCATCCCCGGGGAGCAGGCCTTCCGGCCGCTCGCCGAGGGCGGCTGCCCGCTCGTGAAGAGGTAACCGGCCATGAAGAGGAGCGGCGTGCGCTTCCTGACCACGCAGGCGGGCAGCCTGCCTCGACCCGATGACCTCATCGAGCTGAATCGCGCGCGCCAGGCGGGCGAGACGGCGGACGAGCGCGCGTACCAGGCGCGGCTCGGAGACGCGGTGGGGGAGGTGGTCCGGCGGCAGCATCGCCTCGGCATCGACATCCCCGGCGACGGCGAGTACGGCAAGGCCATGGGCCAGCGCATCAACTACGGCGCCTGGTGGAGCTATTCCTTCCAGCGCCTGGGCGGGCTCGAGCTCGGCATGGAGCTCTACCGGATCCCGGCGCAGCGCTCGGAGCCCGGCCGCGTGCGGCTGACCAGCTTCTCGGACCGCCGCGACCGCGGCCTCTTTCCCGCGGCCTATGCCGATCCCGACTCGGGGGTGTCAACGACTCGGGGCGGCCCGGGGATGCGCCTGCCCGTATGCCGCGGGCCGCTCGTCTACACGGGGCAGGAGGCGATACGCGCGGACATCGCGCACATGAAGGCGGCCCTCGCCGCGGCGGGAGTCGAGGAAGGCTTCATGACCTCCATCGCGCCGGGCAGCGCCTCGCGCATCGGCAACGAGCACTACAGGACGGAGGAGGAGTTGATCTGGGCCTGCGCGGAGGCGATGCGGGAGGAGTACAAGGCCATCGTCGAGGCCGGCCTGGTGCTGCAGCTCGACGACCCGGCCATCGCCGAGAACTGGGACATGATCAACCCGGAGCCCTCCGTCGAGGAGTACCGTAAACTCTCCATGATCCGCGTGGAGGCGCTCAACCACGCCCTGCGCGGCCTCCCGCGCGACCGCATCCGCTTCCACCTCTGCTGGGGGAGCTGGCACGGCCCACACGTCACCGACATTCCGCTCCGCGACATCGTGGACGTCATGCTCGCCGTCGACTGCCAGGCCTATTCCTTCGAGGCGGGCAACGTGCGTCACGAGCACGAGTGGAAGGTGTGGCGCGACGTGAAGCTTCCCGACGACAAGATCCTCATTCCCGGCGTGGTGAGCCATGCCACCAATGTGGTGGAGCATCCCGAGCTGGTGGCCGACCGCATCGGGCGCTTCGCGGAGATCGTGGGCCGCGAGCGCGTGATCGCGGGCACGGACTGTGGTCTGGGTGGGCGGGTGCACCCGGACATCGCCTGGGCGAAGCTCGCCACGCTGGCGGAGGGGGCGGCGCTGGCCTCTCGCCGGTCGTAGCTCTTCGCGAGGAGACGGCGACGACAATTTCCCGGACGCGGCGACTCCGCCCGGCCCGCGTCATGACGGGCAGGGAGCGCCGCTGGATCAATCCCCGCAAGGGCCTGATCAAGCTCGTCGAGCGCAACGTCGACGTGATCGTCTCCCGCTTTCTCTACCCGCGCTTGAGCCGCGTGTGGAACCCATACAGCTGGCTCCTCGACCGGCGCTTCGTCCTGACCGAGGCCGCCGTCTCCCCCGAGGGCTGGCCCGGCGGGCTCGCGCCGCTCCGCGTCCTCCTCGTCTCCGACATCCACGCCGGGATCTTTCTCAAGCCCGAGACGCTCGGGCACACCGTCCGCGCGCTGATGGCGCTCACGCCCGATCTCGTGGCCATCGCGGGGGACATCGTGACCGGCCACGCGAGCGAGGTGCGTCCCTATCTCGACGCGCTGGCCCCGTTCTCGCGGGCGCCTCTCGGCGCCTGGTACGGCCACGGCAACCACGACTACTTCGGCGGCGATCCGGGGGACATCCGGAAGGACCTGGCCTCGATCGGCATCACCACGCTCAGGAACGAGGCCGTGGCCATCGAGCACGGTGGCGGACGGCTCGTGCTGGGCGCCCTCGACGATCTCCTCTACGGCCGGCCGGACTGGCGGAGCATGTCGTCGCTGCACGGCATGCCGCATCTCCTCCTCGCCCACAACCCCGACCACTTCCACGAGGCGGCGGACCATCGCGTCCCGCTGACCCTGTCGGGGCACACGCATGGCGGGCAGATCCGGCTGCCCGGCGGGCCGCCGATCATTCGCCACAGCCGCTTCTGCCTCGACGAAGGCCTCTACAAGCTCCAGTCCTCGCTGCTCGTCGTCACGCGAGGCCTCGGGAGCGTGGGCCTGCCCTGGCGATGGGGCGCCGATCCCGAAGCGATCCTGCTCGAGATTACCCCGCAGCCGTAGCGGCCATCCGGGCCCGGCGCCTGTAAACGGCCGGATACAGGACCGCGTCCTACCAGCAGAAGCGACCACCCAGACGTGGCAACCCAAAGGGGAGAGGCATGGCTCGGGCGCAGGCGGAGGCGATCATGAACTTCGTGGTGGTGCTGTACCTGGTCACCCACGGGGTATCGGTGCCGGCGGCCGGGCGAGGCGATCTGGTCTCGGGCTTCTACCTGTCCCTTCGGGCCTGGATCGGGGGGATTGTCGATCGCGTCAGCGCCGTTGTCAGACCCGCGGCTCCGCCCGCACGGGCCTGAGCGGCGGGCACGCACAGCAAAGGCCCGGTGCCGGGATGTTCGCGCGGCACCGGGCCTCGGTGTGTCTACAGGCAGGCTTCGAAGAGGCCCGCGGCGCCCTGGCCGCCGCCGATGCACATCGTCACCACGCCGTACTTCGCCTTGCGGCGGAGCATCTCGTTGGCGATGGTGCCGACCATGCGCGAGCCCGTCATGCCGAAGGGGTGGCCGATGGAGATCGACCCGCCGTTGGGATTGAGCTTCTCCATGGGGATCCCGAGCTTGTCGCGGCAGTAGATCACCTGCGAGGCGAAGGCCTCGTTCAGCTCCCACACGCCGATGTCGTCGAACTTGACGCCCGTCCGCTTGAGCAGCTTGGGGATCGCGTACACGGGGCCGATGCCCATCTCGTCGGGCTCGCACCCGGCCACGGCGAAGCCGCGGAAGATCAGCTTGGGCTTGATGCCGAGCGCCTTGGCGCGGTCCATGGACATGAGCACGGTGGCGGAGGCGCCGTCGGAGAGCTGGGAGGAATTGCCCGCCGTCACCGAGCCCTGGCCGCTCTCCTTGTCGAAGTGGGGCGGCAGCTTGAGCAGGCCCTCGAGCGTCGTGTCGGCCCGGTTGCACTCGTCCTTGTCGACGTAGTAGTCCTCCTTGCCTGCGATCTCGCCCGTCTTCTTGTCGATGATCCCACGCACGACCTGGAGGGGCGCGAGCTCCTCCTTGAAGAAGCCTTCCTCCTGCGCGCGCGCCGTGCGCTGCTGGCTCGCGAGCGAGTACTCGTCCTGGGCCTGACGGCTGATCTTGTAGCGCTTGGCCACGACCTCGGCCGTGTCGCCCATGACCATGTAGATGCCGGGCTTGTGCTCCTTGACCCAGGGATTGGGATCGCCGTCGCGCTTCATCATGCTGATGCTCTCGAGCCCGCCGCCGATGGCGGCCTCGGCCCCGCCCATCACGATCTGGTGGGCAGCCATGGCGATGGCCTGGAGCCCCGAGGAGCAGAACCGATTGACGGTGGTGCCGGCCACGGAGACGGGCAGACCGGCGCGAACGAGGGCCACGCGCGCGACGTTGCTGCCCTGGGGGCCATTGGGCTGGGCGCAGCCCAGGATCACGTCCTCGATCTCACTCTTGTCGAGCTGGGGAACCTTGCCCAGCGCGTCCTTGATGCAATGCGCGGCGAGGTCGTCCGGCCGGGTCATGTTGAACGACCCGCGGAACGACTTGGCGAGCGGGGTGCGGGAGCTGGCGACGACGACAGCCTCTCTCATGGGGTCTCCTTTCTGGGTTCGGCAGGTTGGCGCGAGTATACCCCGTTTACGATGCTTCGTCGCCCTCCCGCGGGCTGGGCCCGCCGTCGATGATGATGGTGGCCCCGGTCATGAACGAGGAGGCCTCGGAGGCGAGGAAGATGCACGGGTAGGCGATCTCCTCCACCTTGCCCCAGCGGCCCATGCCGGTGCGGCTGGCCACCGCGTCGTAGGCCTTCTTGGCCGCGGCCGGGTCCTGCTTGGTGAGCACGCCCAGGTACCCCTCGGTCTCCACCGGGCCGGGCGCGATGCAGTTGACGCGTATCCCCTGGCGGCCCCAGGCCATCCCGAGCTCGCGGGTGAAGTTGATCACCGCGGCCTTGGCCGCGCCGTAGTGCGACATCATCGTCGAGCCGTACACCCCGGCGATGGAGGAGAGGTTGATGATCGCGCCGCCGCCCCCCTGCGCCATCATCTGCCTGCCCGCCCACTTGCAGCCGAAGAACACGCCGTTGACGTTGATCTGGATCACCGTGTTCCAGCCGTTGGCGCTGATGTCCTCGACCTTGGCGCGGAAGGACGCGCCGGCGTTGTTGACCATGATGTCGAGGCGCCCCATCTCCTTCGCGGTGCGCTCGACGATCGCTTTCACCGCGTCTTCCTGGCGGACGTCCACGACCTCGCAGAAGGAGCGGCGCCCGAGCTTGTTGATCTCGGCCACGACGGGGTCGAGGTTCTCCTTCTTGCGGCTGCAGATCACGACGTCGGCCCCGGCCCGCGCGAACTCGACGGCGATGGAGCGGCCGATGCCGACGCCGCCTCCCGTGACGATGGCGACCTTCTTCTCGAGCGAGAACGGCGATGCGGCCATCATGCCTCCTGGATCGGGCCGACTCCCCTCTCCCCTCAGGGGGAGAGGGCAGGGTGAGGGGTGGATTCGGGTTTGGGAATCGCGCGGATTATACCCAAGCCGCGGGCGCCGCGCTGTCGAAGCGCATCGGCGCGCCCGAGGCGGGATGGACGAAGCCCAGCCGGGTGGCATGCAGGCAGAGGCGCCGGAAGAGGCCCGCGGGGCCGCCGTGCTCGCGATCGCCGACGATCGGGTGCCCGATGCCCGCGAGCTGGACCCGGATCTGCCGCCGCCGCCCGGTGCCGAGCGCCAGCTCGAGGAGCGTCGTGTCCTGCCCGTGGGCGAGCACGCGGTAGCTCGTGATGGCCGTCTTGCCGCGCGCGTCCGCCGTCGCGTGGACGCGCAGGCTCCTGTCCTCGACGAGCCGCGTCTCGAGCGTGCCGGCCTCCCGGCGCACGGTACCCTTCACGAGCGCGACGTAGAGGCGCTCCACCGTGCGCGCCTCGAACTGGCCCTGCAGGTGCCGCTTGGCCGCCTCCGACTTGGCGAAGACGAGCAGTCCCGACGTCTCGCGGTCGAGGCGATGGACGATGAAGGGCCGGGTGCGCGGCCGGCCGGCCGCCAGGTAGATCCAGAGCAGGCGGTATGCGGTCCGCTCGCGCTCACGCTCGGTTGCCATGCTGAGGAGTCCGGCCGGCTTGTCGACCACCACGATGTCGGCGTCCTCGTGTATCAAACCAAGGCCGCGGGGGAACGGGACGCGGCCGCGCGTGCCGAGGACGACCTTATCCGTCCCGCCGACCATGACCCGCCCATCGCGGCAGACGCGCCCGTTGAGCTCGACCCGTCCGGTCTCGAGCCACTGCTTGACGCTCCGGCCCGAGGCCTCGGGGAACAGCGCCCGGAGCCTGGCCGCGAGCGGTGCCGCCTCACTCACTTCGGAGCACGGCCAGCGGCTTCCGGCCGAGGAGCCGGAAGGTGCCGAGGAAGCCCACGGCAAGGGCGAGCAGGGTGGAGGCCGCCACGCCCCAGGCGAGCGTGGCCGGCCGGCCGGCCCACGGCACGTCGAGCGCCCAGTGCAGCACGCCGGCGGCCAGCGCCGCCGCGAGGGCGGTACCGCCGAGGCCCGCCGCCGCGCCGAGGAGCGCGTACTCGACGGCGAAGACGCGGGCGACGAGGCCGCGGGTGGCGCCGAGGGCCTTCAGGATCACGCTCTGGTAGAGGCGCTGGTGCCGGCTCACGCCGAGGGCCCCGGCGGTGACGATGAGGCCGGTGGCGATACTCACCCCGGCCAGCAGACGGATGGCCAGCGCGATCTGGTCGAGCACGCCCGCGATGCGCTCGAGCACCTCGCGGATCGGGATGGCGGTCACGTTCGGGAAGGCCGCCGTCACCGCCGACTGCACGGCCAGCTCGTCGGCGGGCGGCACGCGCGCGGTGGCCAGCCACGTGGTCGGGGCGCCGTCGAGCGCCCCCTGGGAGAAGATGACGAAGAAGTTCGTGTTGAACGTCTGCCACTCGACCCGTCGCAGGTTGGCCACGCGCGCGGTCACGGTGACGCCCTGGATGTCGAAGGCGAGGGTGCCGCCGATCGCCACGCCGAGGTTCTTCGCGATCTCCTCCTCGACGGAGATCAGCGGCTCCCGCTGCGCTTCCTCGGCCGTCCACCACCGCCCGGCCACGACCGGGTTCTCCGCGGGCGGTGCCGCCGCCCACGTGAGCACGTACTCGCGTGAGAGGTACCAGACCTCCTCGCGGCGCTGCCGCGGATCCTCCGAGACGGGTGCGCCGTTGATGGCGGCGAGCCGCGAGCGCACCACCGGC
>Ga0335070_10004887_pt1 | contig 15722 bp, 10 predicted proteins | sample Lox_Sample_13_FD_206722 | JGI IMG/M metagenome (GOLD analysis project Ga0335070, IMG submission 206722) | Soil microbial communities from Loxahatchee National Wildlife Refuge, Florida, United States - Lox_Sample_1.3 | ecosystem: Environmental > Terrestrial > Soil > Wetlands | place: USA... | reverse complement strand
CTCCGCGGTGGCCTCCATCATCGCCACGCCGCTCATGCCATTGCTCGCGAAACGGTGGGGAACCGGCGGCACGTCTCTTGCCGGCCTCTTTGCCATGGCGGTTGCCGTCGTGCCCATCGCCCTTTCGGGCGCCTGGCTGCCGGCTGCGGCGGGCTGGGCCGGGATGACGGCGGCCAACTCGATCAACGAAGCAGCGATGCAGGTCTACATCCTTGGAGTCGTGGCTCCGCGCTGGCGCGCACTGATGTCCGGCGCTGCCAACATGGCCACCACGCTCGGGCTCGCCGCCTCGGCGTCCGGGGGCGGCTACCTGGTCCGGGCCGTTGGCTATCGCGGCCTCTTCCTGATCAGCTCGGGGCTGCTCCTGGCCTCCGCCGCCACTTTTGCCGTGCACCTGGGCTTGAGCCGCGGGCGCGAGACGCAGGCGGAAAGCGTTCCCGCCCGATGACGGCGCTTCTTCCCGGACGGATCCGGGTCCACTCACGCTGGACCGGCGGGGACCGGTGGAACGCCGTTCGCTGCCGGCTCGGACGGTTCCGCATGGGTTACGCGGTGGCGCCGGGACTGTACATCCTGGACGCCGCTGGCCCGGGGTCGCCCGTGATCGTCTCCGGGAACTACAGGCTCACGTTCGACATGGTACGCCGCGACCTGGCGGGCGTCCCCTGCTGGATTCTCATTCTGGACACCGGTGGCATCGATGTCTGGAGCGCTTCCGCGGCCGGAACGTTCTCCACGGACGCGGTCGTCGCTGCCGTGAAAAGGAGCCGGCTTTCGGAGGTGGTCCGTCACCGTGACCTGATCATTCCGCGCCTCGGAGCTGCCGGGATTGACGCGGCTGTCGTTCTCCAGCACTGCGGATTTGCCGTGCGCGTCGGTCCGGTTCGCTCCAAGGACCTGCCGATGTACCTGGGCTCCGGCGAAACCTCGCCGTCCATGAGCGAGGTCCGTTTTAGCATCACTGACCGGCTTGCCCTGACGCCGTGGGAAGTGGGACGGTCCCTCAAGGCCTGGGCCGTGTTCGTTCTGGGCGCGTTTCTCTACTCGGGCGCGACACCGTCAGGAGTCCTGGTCGATCGGGCGTGGCCGGGAACGTGGACGCTGGCCGCCCTGGGCCTGGGCGCCGTGTTTGCCGGCTCGTTTCTGGCGCCGGCCATCCTGCCGTGGGTCCCGCTACGGTCAGTCGCGTTGAAGGGGTGGGCAGTCGGCGCAGCGGTCTGCGCTGCCATCCTGTTCGGCGCGGGTCTCGCTTCCGGCATGGACCCCTTCCAGGCAGCGGCGAGCCTTGTCTTCTTTCCCGCCGCGTCCGCCTTCATGACGCGCGCTTTTGGCGCCGCGCTCCCGCTCCATGACCCGGCCGCTGCGCAGGCTGCACGGCGGGAGAAGCGCCTGTTTGTTCCCCTGTTTGCCGCCGCGTGCGTCGTGTCCGCCGGACTTTTCGTGCTTTCGAAGCTCCGCCAGTGGGGGCTGCTGTAGGCGAAGGCTCTCAGGGACCGTTCTCGAGGAGCCGGTCCAGGAGCTCGGAGAGGCGGACAACGGCAATCCTCGTGGAGGAGTCCGATACAGCGTAGGGAAGGTAGAGCCGGTTTCCGTGGATGAGAGAGCCGCAGGAGTAGACGACGTTGGGAACGTAACCCCGCCGGCCCTGCTCCGCGGCCGTGATCAGGGGCTCCTTCAGCCTGCCGCGGATCCGAAACGGGTCCTGGGAATCGAGCAGCATCGCGCCGATGCTGTAGCGCCGCATGGGTCCAACGCCATGGGTGATCAGAAGCCATCCCTCCGGGGTCTCCTGGGGAGAGCCGCAGTTGCCCATGAGCCGCCACTCCCAGGGGTAGCGGGGCCGGGCAAGGACCTTCGCGGATTCCCAGAAATGAAGGTAGTCTGAAAACATGAGGAACAGGTTGTGGCCGTCGATGCGCGAGCACATCGCGTAGTGACCGTCGATGCGCCGCGGGAAGAGAGCCATGCCCTTGTTCTGGACGCAGGCCCCATTGAGGGTGTGGATGGAGATGGTGCGGAAGTCCGGCGTCTCCATCAGCATCGGGAGAATTCCCTGGCCGTTGAATCCCGTGTAGGTCCCGAAATAGGTGATGGCGCCGTCGTCATCGACGAACCTGACAAGCCGCATGTCCTCGATGCCCTTGGATTCGCTTTCACTGCGGGGGAAGAGCACGAGGTCGGCGATGTCGTCGTCCTCCGCCAGCCGCAGCCGGTAGTTCGCGCGAACAAGCCACTCCAGGACCGCGATGGAGTTCGACAGCCGGGGATCCTCGCCCCAGTGGGAGCGCACGTCCGTCGTCACGGCATCCAGCTCGGCGTGGGTGAAGCGCTCCGGCAGGCGCTCGAAGACGAGGTCCGCCAGGTCGCAGGCAACACCCATTTCGCTGACCTTGCGCCGAAGCAGGTCACGGACGTACTGGGCTTCCGGAACGAAGTGGGGCCGCGCCGAGCGGCCCGAAACCGGATCCAGGCGCAGGAGGCCGGCCGGGCCGATGGTGCCGGTCTGGAACACGGTCGTTGAGATGTGCCCCTCTCCGACGGCGCGCAGGCTCATGATGAAACGCAGTCCCCCCGGGGGGGCGCCGCGCTGGTCCGGGTGAGCGACGATGGATGGATTGAACAGCGCCGCAGCCTCGATGGAATACTCCATGGAGAAGTACGCGCCGACCAGGAGACGGCGGTCCCGGCTCAGGGAGTCGGGAGAGCCATCGATTGCCGCGGCGGTGGACCATCGCTCCTCCAGCATCTTCTCGAAGTCCTCGTGCCGATCCGCGAAATCTTCCACGAGGGTTCCCAGGGCCTCCGACACCTCCTCGTCGGAGAGGCCTTTCACGTACGTGAAGACGGATTTCAGATCGTGGTGCCCGCCGATTCCGAACGGCAGGAGAATGCTGCGCCGCGCGTCACCGACGAGGTGAAACGGCAGGTGCCTGACCATGATCCGCGGATGCACTTCCACGCGGGCATGAGAACGCGAACCGATCATCCCGGTCCTCCTCCGGCGAATGCCAGCACGCTGGCGAGCCATGAAATGGTCGACTCCGCGCCCTCGTTCAGATTCGGGCCGTTGGGCTGGAGGCCGTCGCGGCAGCCGCCGGTGGAGGCGTCATAGAGCAGGGACTGGGTGTCGTTGTTCCCGAGGAACCAGCCCAGGAAGTGTCGGGCCCTCTCCCGCCACCGCTGCTCATGCGTGCAATGCCAGGCAGCCAGCGCGGCCTCCACGAGGGCCGTGGCGTCGATGGGCTGCTGGTCGTAGCGCGCCCGGGTGCCGTCCCGGCGCAGCCAGCCCTGGTTGCCGATGAGGCTGACAACGCCGTCCGCGGACAGCTGAAGGCCGACGAGCCAGTCCAGCGACGCCAGTCCCTGCGCAACCATCCCCTCGTCTCTCATTGACTGACCGCTGAGGATGAGCGCGTGCGGCAGAGAGGCGTTCGCATAGGTCACCACGTCCTCACACCAGGGCCACGACGCCGAGCCGTTCCCCGTGAATCCGTCCAGGAGCCGGCGGGCCAGCGTGGTCTGCATCCGGCGCACGTGGGCATCACCTCCGAAACGCTGGAGATAGGAATGGATTCCCAGGAGGGCCCACGCTATTGCCCGTGGTGAGCGCAGATCCTCCACGGTTGCCGCGGCTTCCAGGAAGAGTCGACAGGCGAAGGGGAGAACGGCGTCCGCGGATCCGAGGGCCACCACGGTGCCCAGCGCCCAGAGCGCGCGGCCGTACGTGTCGTCACCGGGAGCGCCGTCGTTCCACCGGCGCTCGTAGGTGAGGAAGTTGCGGAACCGGCCCGTGGGCCGGTCGAACGCGTAGTGGAGAAAGGACATGTACTTCTTGGCGAGCTCCAGCGTCGCCTCTTCGTGCGTCAGCGCGTAGTGGCGGATGGCCACGATCAGTGCCCGGGAATTGTCGTCCGTGCAGTATCCGTGAGTGCGGTCCGGCACCGTGTACAGGGAATGCTGGATGATCCCCGTATCGTCGGTGAGCACCTTGAGGTGACCCAGCCTGATCTCGGGGATGCCGTCGAAGATCGACGGCAGGCGTACGGGATGCGGCTGAAGGTGCGGGACCCGGAGGCGCTCCGCCACGACCTCCGAGGCGGTCTCGGCGTAGCAGCGCGCCACCTCCTTCCAGACCATCTGCCGCGAACGCGCATAGGCGCATTCACGCATCCGGGCGCACTGCTCCGGGTCGTCCAGGAGCGCACTGACGGCCTCCCCGAGGGCGCCGCTGTCGCCGAAGGGGAAGAGCACGCCGCAGCCGTCCTCCAGCATTTCCTCCGCGTAGCGGTAGGGCGTTGACAGCACGGCCTTGCCGGTCCCCAGGGCCATGGCGAGCGTTCCGGAGACGATCTGTTCGCGGTTGGGATAGGGAGTGAGGTAGATGTCCGCCGCGCCAAGGAACTGCAGGAGCTCCTCCGCGGAAACGTAGCGGTTGTAGAACACCACGTGCTCCCGCACGCCGCAGCGCGCCGCGAGCCTTTCCAGGGAGGTCACGTACGAGTTGCCCTCCCGCCGGAACTCGCACGGATGGGTGGCGCCGAGCACGATGTAGATGACCTGCGGATGCGCGGCCACCACCCGCGGCAGCGACCGGATGGCGACCTCGATCCCCTTGCCCGGCGACAGGAGGCCGAAGGTGAGGAGCAGGGTCCGGCCCGAGAGGCCGAGCCGACGTTTCAGCGGTTCGGGATCGGCGAAAGGGACGTCCGGAATCCCGTGCGGTATCACAACGGCCTTTTCCGGCGGAATTCCGTAGGCTTCCTCGAGGAGCCCGCGCGCCGACGAACAGAGCACGACCAGTCGCTCGCTGGCCGCCGCAAGGGCGACGGCAATTTTCTTCTGCAGCGGCGTCGGCGCGGCCACCACCGTGTGGAGCGTGGTGATCAGCGGCATGCGCAACCGGCGGGCAAGGGCCAGGACGTACGCCCCGCTGTCTCCGCCGTAGATCCCGTACTCGTGCTGGATCACGGCGACGTCGATCTGGTTGATGTTCAGGAAGTCAGCGGCCAGGACGTAGTCCCGGGGATTGCTCTCCCGCACGCGGAACCGCACCTCCGACGGGTACGCGTAGGCGGCGGCGCCGTCGTCCATGCAGATCACCCGCAGGTCGAGATCTTCGCGGTGCGCGGCGAGGCCGTCGCGGAGGTCCTTCGTGAAAGTCGCGATGCCGCACATCCGGGGCACGTACGAGCCGATCAGGGCCATGCTCTGCAGGGCGGGGCTCATCGTGCCGCTCCGTTTTTTTTCGTTCTCGCCATGGCCGCTCCGATCGGGAAGTCGGGACCAGGGCAATCACAACCATCCTGAGTATAGGGCGCCTCTCCGGGCGCGTCAACGACCGGGGGCGGTGCTTTGCGCGGGCCGTGTTTGGGTGTAGATTGCCGCCATGGCCGCGCGAAAGGTTCTCATCGATACCGACTGCGGGGTGGACGACGCCATCGCCATCATGCTCGCCCTTGCCAGTCCGAACGAGGTGGATGTCGTGGGAATCACGACGGTCTCGGGAAACGTGCCGCTGCCGAACGTCATTGACAACGTGCTCCGTCTTCTCACGTTCGTCGGCCGGACCGGGATCCCCGTGTTTCGCGGCGCCTCCATGCCGCTCGTGGAGCCCGCCCGGTACGCGAAGGATGTCCACGGAGGCAACGGCTTCGGAGGCGTCCAGCTTCCGGCCCCCCGGGTGTCGGAGCAGAAGGAACGCGCGCCGGACGGAATTGCGCGCATGGCACGCGAAAACCCCGGCCTCACCCTCCTGACCCTGGGCCCGCTGACGAACATCGCTCTGGCGGTCAATCTCTACCCCGAGCTCAAAGATCTGGTCGGGGAGATCGTGGCCATGGGCGGCGCCATAGAGACAGGCAACGTCACGCGCTTCGCGGAGTTCAACTTCTTTGCGGATCCCGAGGCGGTGCAGTGCGTTCTTGACTGCGGCATTCCGATCTCCCTGCTGACATGGGACGCCACGCTGAAAGTGATGCACACGGAGAAGGACCTCATCGACCTCGGCTTTTCTTCCAGCAGCTCCGGGCGGCTCGCGCTGGACATCCAGCAGATCCTCTTCGGATTCATCGAAAAGATGCGGGGCGTGAGGGCCACCATGCTGCCCGACCCCCTCGCCGCCGCGTGCCTCGTTGATCCGTCCATCGCCGCGCGCATCCTGAGCACGGGGCTGCGCATGGAGCTGGGCCAGAACACCATGCGCGGGGCGAGCATCACCCAGCGGGGCGGAGGCGTGAAGGTCTTCCTGGACATCGACAAGCAGGCGTTCGACCGCATCCTGAAGCGCGTGATCGCCCTGAAGCCCTGAAGAAAAAAAGCTTGCCGTCGCGCCCGGCCTGCGTCAGAATGGCGGTCGAGGCCGGCGCGTGCGCATCATCGTGGGGCACTCGAACATGGATCTGGATTGTCTCGGCTCCATTGCCCTCGCGCGCAGGCTCTATCCGGGCGCACGGGCGGTTCGCAGCCGGCTGATCCATCCCGTCGCGAGACATCTTTACAATCTGTACGGGGATTACCTCGACCTGGCGACCATGGAAGAGATCGACGCCGCACAGATCGATGACCTCGTGGTGGTGGACACGCGCTCCTTCGGGCGCGTGCGCGAATACGTCAAGGAGATTCCGACCCTGCCGCGGAGAGTGGACGTGTACGACCACCATCCCGAGGATTCCTCCGACATCCCCGGCGCGGTCATCCACGGCGGCGATGTCGGCGCCAACACGACGCTCCTGGCACGCGAAATCATGGAGAAGGGGATCGATCTCTCCACGGAGGAAGCGACCATCGCGCTCGCCGGTATCCACGCCGACACGGGAAGCTTCACGCATGAGAACGTCAGCGTCGCGGACTTCGAAGCTGCCGGGTACCTCATGAGCCAGGGCGCCTCGGTCTCACTCGTGAAGAGCTTTCTCCAGACCCTCAAGGACGAGTCGCAGATCTCGCTGTTCCACGAGATTCTCAACCGGCTCACCTACCAGACTCTCCACGGCCACCAGGTCGTGACCACGTACATGGAGCTGGAGCGCCAGTCCGGCGGCCTTGCGGCGGTCGTGGAGAAGGTCTTCGACGTCGAGAATCCAGATGCCATCTTTTCCGTGTTCCATTTTGCCAGGGAACACGACACGCTGGTCATTGCCCGCAGCCAGCAGCACGGCATCGACGTGGGGAGGATCCTCTCCGCGTTCGGAGGCGGCGGACATTCCCGGGCGTCATCCGCGCTCATGAAGAACGAGCCGGGAAGAAAATGCTTCCACGCGCTCCAGGCGTACCTGAAGGCCATGCTGGACGAGGCAGCCACCGCGTCCGTGATCATGACGTCGGACCCGCCCGTGCTGCGTGACACGTGGACCATGCTGGAAGCGTCCCTGTACCTGGAGAAGTGTGACCTCACCGGAGGGCCCGTTACGGACGCCGGCGGACGGTTCTGCGGTTTCCTCAGCCTGCGCGACATCATGAAGTGCCGGACCGGCGGCAGGATGAAAGAGCCGGTGCGCTCCTTCATGGCGCGCAAGGTCATCAGCGGAACGCCGCGGACCACCCTGCGGGAAATGGAGGCGTTGTTCTTCACGCACACCATCTACTCCCTGCCCATCGTGGAAGAGGGGAGGTTGGTCGGCATCGTCACCCGGGCAGCGTACCTGAAGGCGCGCGCCGGCGCGTAAGCCGTCTCCCTTGACCAACGGCAATCGATCACACCACACTCTGCGCCGACCATGATCCCGCGCTCGCCTTCCAGTCTCCCCCATGTCGCCGCTGACCGGGGGCTCGCCCACGGTGAGGGGCCGGCCTGGCACCCGCAGGAGAAGCGCCTGTACTGGCTGGATTCCGAGTCGGGGTCTCTCCTGTGCCTGGATCCGGCCGGACGGGCCGGCGCCACGGTCCCCGAGAAGGTTCGCCGCTTCGCCATCCAGGCAGACGGCGGGTTTCTTCTCTTCACCCGTGACGGCGCGCTGAAGACGTGGCGGAACGGCGTCGGCTTCACGGTTTGCCCCGCCGCACCCTGGGGGAGCGATGCCGCTGTAGATACGGCGGCAGGCCACCCGTCGGGCCGGGTCTACTGCTTTGCCCGCCCTGCTGAGAGCCGCGACGGCGCCCTCTTCAGGGTGGACCTCGATGGAGGCGTGGAAAAGGTCTCCACGGACGCGCCCTGCTCCGGAGGGCTTGCGTTCAGCCCCGACGGGAGTACCGCCTGCGCGGCGGATGCGGTGAGCCGCGAGATCCATGCGCTCACGGTGGATGGCCGCACCGGTGCGCTGTCGAGTCGGTCCGTCATCGCCCGGTTTCCGCAGTCCCTGGGGGTCCCGCGCGGCATTGCGCTGGACTCAAAAGGATTCCTCTGGATTGCCCTCTGGGGCGGAAGCTGCGTGGTGCGGCTTTCTCCCGCGGGCAAAGAGGAGCAGCGCGTCTACTTCACCGCGCGCCTTTTGTCCGGGCTCGCCTTTGGCGGAGAGGACAGCCGGGAGCTGTTCGTGACTTCCAGCGGCGGTGACAACCGCCGGGAGAACGGCCCGGCCGCCGGGGCGCTTTTCAGCTTCCGGCCCGGTGTGAAAGGAGCGGCGGCGCCCGCGTCTTCCGTGGGAATCCAGCAGCCCTGACCGCGGAGAAGGAGGATATTCCGTGAGTGATATGGTGTTGGCTTCCCTGGCGCAGCTCGTGGCGCAGCTTCCGACTCTTCTGACGCTCCTCGCGGGAATCGTCGTGTTCCTCGTGATGATGCGGCGTTCTCCCCTGGCCTTCATTCTTGCGGCGGTCTCGTTCGGGGCGCTCCTGGTTGCCAGCGTCGGGCAGGTCTTTGCGACGAATCTGTTGATCGGGAAGCGCACGGAGGCCGGTTGGAGCGTTTCATCTCTCGCGACGATGCTGAGCGTGGCCGCGGTGCTGTTCGCGATCTTCCGTGCCGGCGCCTTCGGAATGCTGATCGCCGCCGTCCTCGTTGGGAGGAAGGAGAAGCCCTAGCGCGGCCTTCGGCCGCGCTGGCTTGACTCGCTGCCGCCTGCCCCGCTATCATCCCCGGACATTTTCACGGGAGGTCCAATGGCAAAGACTCATCGCGGAAAAGGCCTGAGAGGCCAGCCGCGTCACGGCCGCGGGTTGTGCCCGATCTGCAAGAGAACCGCGGTCAAGGTGATCTACGAGTACCAGGTAAAAGAGAAGACGATCAAGGTTTGCAAGACCTGCAAGGCGACTCTCAGTCACGGAAAGCTCGTCCAGGAAGCGGAAGCCCTCGTCTCCGGGTCCTGAGCGCGCCATCTTCCCTGGAGGGCGGGAGTGAGCGAACCGGTTTTCGTGGCCCTGCTCGTCGCTGACAGGGTCATCACCGAGGACAACCAGAAAAAGGCAATCATCGGCACCTTCACGCAGTTCAGCGTCCGGCAGTTTCCCGCGGCGCTCCCGCCCTGGTACATCTACGCGGCAGTCACCAATCTCTCCGGCGAGCACACCTTTTCCCTGAATCTCGTCTTCGACAGGAGCCAGCAGGTCGTGTTTTCCGCCGGCGGCAAGGTGACGGTGGACGACGCCCGACGCGTGGTGGAGCTGGTCGTCCCGGTGCCCAACGTCGTGTTCCCCGAGGAAGGCACCTACAACATTTCCTTCCATATAGATGGGGAGCAGATCGGCTCCCGGATCCTCGACGTCCTGAAAGCGAGCGAGCAGAGGCCCGTGGTCCCCGGTCAACCTCCGGGGTAGCAGGAATCCCTGAACCGGCAGCTGCGGGCGCAGTGCTGCCGCCTCGTCTCGAGGTAGGCCGGATAGTTTTCCAGGTTCACCTGTTTCCGCGCAATCCCTGACTCCATGGCTGCTCGGGCCACGGCCGGTGCTTCCCAGAACAGCACGCGAGGATCGAGCGGCGTGGGGATCAGGTAGTCCGGGCCGAAGCCAAGGGAGCTTCGGCCGTATGCTTCCAGCACGCACTCCGGGACTCCCTCATGGGCCAGCGCGGCAAGCGCGCGGGCAGCGGCAAGCTTCATCTCCTCGTTGATCGCGCGGGCGCGGACGTCCAGGGCCCCACGGAAGATGAAGGGGAATCCCAGAAGGTTGTTGATCTGGTTGGGATAGTCGCTGCGCCCTGTCCCCAGGATCACGTCCGCGCGCGTCTCCCGCGCCAGCTCCCATCGGATCTCCGGGTCCGGGTTCGCGCAGGCAAATACGATGGGCCTTTCGGACATTGAGGACAGCATCGCCGGGGTGAGGATGTCCTTGCCGGAGAGGCCCAGGAACACGTCGGCTTCGCGCACCGCGTCTGCCAGGGTCCGGTCGTCGGTCTGCGCCGCAAAGCGCGCTTTGTACGGGTTCATGTTTTCCGTACGGCCCGCAAACACCACGCCCTTGGTATCCACCAGCCTGATGTTGGCGCGCTGTGCGCCCATGGTCACGTAGAACTCTGCGCAGGCGATGGCCGCTGCCCCCGCTCCGCTGACGACGATTCTCACCTCGGCAATTCTCTTGCCGCTCACCTCCAGGGCGTTGAGGAGAGCCGCCCCGGTGATGATGGCTGTTCCGTGCTGGTCGTCGTGGAAGACGGGGATGTCGAGGATCTCCTTGAGCCGGCGCTCCACCTCGAAGCACTCCGGAGCCTTGATGTCCTCCAGGTTGATCCCGCCGAACGTGGGAGCAATGGCGCGCACAGCGTTGACGATCTCATCCACGCCAGGCGCATCCAGCTCGATGTCGAACACGTCCACGTCCGCGAACCTCTTGAACAGGACCCCCTTGCCCTCCATGACGGGCTTCGAGGCAAGCGGCCCCCGGTTGCCCAGGCCGAGGATGGCCGTTCCGTTGGAGACAACAGCCACCAGGTTCCCGCGGGCCGTGTAGTCGAAGGCGGCATCGGGCCTGCGCTCGATCTCCTCCACCACGTGCGCCACGCCGGGGGTGTAGGCGAGCGCGAGGTCGCGCTGCGTCGACAGCTTCTTCGTCGGGACGACCTCGATCTTGCCCGGCCGTCCCTCGCCGTGGTAGTCGAAAACGTCCTTTCGCGTCACGCTGGCCATGCCAGCCCCTCCATTCGCCTCGACCCTGCTATGGCGCTATGGTGAAAACGGCACCGGAGGTCCGGCCGAATACCTCTGGCTGGTACATCAGCTCTGCCTGCACGGGCGGCGTCGGAAAAGCGCCCGGCGTGGTCGTGCGGAAGAGGAAGCTCACCTCGTGCTTCCCGCGGTCCACCTGGTCGAAGAAGAACCGCACCTCGTTGTCGTAGATCCGGGTGGTATAGCCTGGCTCTTCTTCCAGTGTCTGCTCCTCCGAGTCCCCGTTGTCGGAGCCGGCCTGCTGGGCCGGAGGCTTCACGATCTGGGACGTGGCCAGGGAGCCGTCGATGGGCTCCGCGCCGGAGGGAATGGGAGCGCGCAGGGCGAGGAACGTCCGGTCCCGGGATGAATAGAACACGAGCCTCATCCGATAGACCTGGCCGAGCTTGAGAGTCGTTCCATCAACAATCGCTCCCTTGGCGTCCGTGATCTCAGCCGCAATCCCGATGCCTTCGTCCCGGGGATCGACGCTCCCGGCGTCCAGCGCGTAGCGCAGCTCTGCCGTGTAGTACAGAGTGCCCGTTCCCGTGAGGCCGAAGGAGAGCGGCATCTGCGCGCCCGCGGCCCCTGCACCGGGCTGCCTGGCGGCCAGCGCGCTCAGGTCCGCGGCCGGCACCTGCTTCTTGAAGGGCGCCTTGGAGAATCCCTTGAACCCGGCGCCCGCGATGTCGTTCCCGCCGAGAGTGACCTTCGCGGTGAAGTCCGCCTCGTTTTCCTTGTTCTGCGCGATGAGCTCCGCGAAGGCTTGGAGCACCCAGCCCGCGTTGCTCGTGTTCCCCCAGTACCCGCCGGTGTTCGATGACAACAGGTCGTTCGCGAGCCCGAGCACAAGCTGGGAATCAGGCTGCAGGCGCGCGTACAGCATGAGGAGCAGCGCCTTTGCCTGGAGGTTCCCGCCATACCACATCCAGTCGTTCACCGTTCCCACGAGCGTGACCGTCCTGGTGCCCACCCGCACGAAGTTCTTCATCCGCTCCAGGATGCGGCCCGCGGTCTTCTGGTCTCCCATCCCCTGGTAGGCAAGACCGAGGAAACCGTAGCCGAAGATGCCGATCCGGTCCCCCAGACGGAGGAGAGAATCGGCCTTTGCCTTCTCTTTCCTTCCATAAAGAGAGAAGACGTACACGGTATATGCCTGCAGGTACGTGTCCCGCAGCTTGTCCCACCCCTTCGACAGGTAGGACAGCAGGGCTTCGGTGTCGATCTTCTCAGGGATGTCGATTCCCCGTGACTGCGCTGCTGCCAGCAGGTGAGCCACGCGCAGAGAGACGTAGTATCCCGAGCGCCGGGGCGGCGGGTCGTCCCAGTACGAGAAGCCGCCGTCGGGGTTGGCGAAGCGCACAATCGTGCCCAGGTCCGGCGGCGCGCCTGCCAGGTCGGGAAACAGCACCCGGGCGAACAGCTTGCTCGTGACCTGCTCCAGGCAGTCGTACGGGTAGAGGTCGAGGAACCGCACCGCCCCGGCAAGGGCGGAGGCGATGGTGGAATCCAGCGTGAGGTACAGCCCCTCCTCCGGCGCGCCGAGGAAGGAGGACGGCACGGTGAGCGCCTCCTGCGCATTATTCGTGGTCTTGCCGATGATGGTGAATGCTTCGTTCACGTGATCCGAGGCCACGGCCAGGGAGTCTTCCAGTCTCTCTTTCAGGATGTCGGAATCCATGTCGAATGCCAGACGCGACGTGCCGACGCCCGGAGCGCCCAGATCGAACGCCACCTCGGCCGTGTCGCCCGCGGCAAGCTGGACTTTCTTCGTTGTGGGCCCCTTGAAGGAGATGGCAACGCTGTCCTTGTCTGCCGGGGTTGCCCCGGCAGACACCGTGACCGCATGGGAGCGGGAGTCGAGGTTCGTCAGCACCACGCCGGCGGTCGCCGCGTCACCGACCCTCATCCGGCGGGGGAGAGCCGTGCGCACGTTGATGGGGTTCTGCACCAGCAACTCGCCCTCGGCGATTCCGAAGAGGTTGTCCTTCGAGGCCACCGCCGTGGTGCGGAACTTCGTGAGCAGGTCGGGCAGTGTGAACGTGACCGTCACCGTTCCGTCCTTCGCGGTCTTCAAGCCGGTGCGGAACACGGCCGTGGGATTGAAGTTCTTGCGGACGTTCACCCCCGCGCCGGTCTCCGGCGCTGCCTCGCCTTTTTCATCTCCGCCGGGAAGGTCGCGGGACTTCCACGTGACCGGATCCAGGAGCAGGTCTCGGGATTCGTAATGGGCGACCCTGTCGCCGAAGTTGCCCCTGCTGTAGAAGAAGTCAACGGGATTCGGAACGTGGTAGTCGATGAGGTCCAGGACGCCCCGGTCCGCCGCCACGAGGGCGATCTCCGCGCCTGCAAGCGGCTTGCCGTTCCACGTGGCTTTCACCTTGACGGACGCCTGTGTGCCCGGTCGATAGGCGTTCTTCGACGGCGTGACATCCACGTGGATGGTCCGTGAATCGAGCCGCACCGGGATCTCCACGAGACCCGAGTATCCCCTCGGCTTGCCGAAGTCCGGAACGTCGGGTCCCTGCGACGGGGGCTTTGTCCGGGGAAGGGAGGTGCACACGAACACGTAGACAGTGGGAACGTACCCCTCCTTCACGTCGACGTCGATGGTGGGCGCGCTTCCCTCCAGCTGCACGGCTCTCTGCTCGATGATTCCTTCCCGCTCTATGGTGATAAGGAACATCCCCCTGGGAACGGGGCTTTTGATGAGGAGCTTCGCCTTGTCCCCCGGGGAATAGACCTTCTTGTCGGGAACGATCTCGATCTGCCGCTCATCCGAGCTGTTCCAGAGGATGAAATCGCTTCCCGTGGAGTAGAAGGACAGCCTCGTGAAGCTCTGCCGGCCCTTCGTGTCGCTGCCCGAGAGCTCGATGACATACGAGCCGGATTTCTCCGTGGCAAGGGAGATGCTTCCGAACGGCCGGGCCGGCCGAACAGTGAACTCCTTTTCCACGACTTCTTCCCGCTCGTAGTGCGTGTCAACGAGCCCGCCGACCGCCCTTTCCCGCACGAGCTTCCAGTCCTCGCGGAGAAGTCGGCCCGCGACGTCACCCGAGGGGTAGGGCTTGCCGTCGGGGTCCACCGAAACCACTTTCAGGGTGAACGGCTTCTCCTTTTCCACGAAGTACAGCGAGTCATCCGCCGTGGGGGAGGAAGAGAGAAGGCCGCCCAGCATCTGCTCTGACGAGAAGACGGTACGCGCGTCGCTGCGGGAGATGGCCTGCCGGTCGATGTCCTCCACGGTCGCGGAGACCTCGTAGCTGTACACCCGTCCCTTGTCGCCGTCCGCCAGCTTCTGCGGGGCGACAACCATGCCGTCCGCGGACAGCGTGCCGTTTGCCGAGCCCAGGTCCTCCGGATAGCCCCGGCTCACCGCGCCGAAGGCATAGTTTGCCACCGCGTCCCCCGGAGGCTGGTACCAGATCTCCCGCCGGGTCCAGAACCAGCTCCACTTCCCCCGCGAAACGTTTCCCCCCGCGAGGTACTTGCCGGCAAAGCGAGCCTCCAGCGCTCCGCCCATGTAGGTCCGCTGGTCCGGCAGGGACAGATCCACGGAGAACGTCACACGGCGGAAGTTGGCCACTTTCACCCAGGTCTGGCCGGTGCCCTGGTCCTTGCCTCCGGCCAATCTATGGAAGGAAAGGAACCAGTCTCCCGGCTCAAGGTCCGCCGGAAGCTTGACCTGCCCGGCAAAGCTGCCGCTGGCGGAGGCGGTCCCCCTGAACGATGCGACGGGCTCGGAGTCTTCCGAATCCTTCATGAAGTCCACGCGGAACTTCCCGGGAACCGCGGAGAAGCGCCCGACCACAAGGTCCTGGTCGATGCCGGCAAAGGACACCGTCTCCCCCGGCCGGTAGATCCCTCGATCCGACCACATATAGGTCAGGGGCCGCGTCTTCTCCGCGTTGTAGGGCTCCGAAGAGTTCCAGGTAACGCAGGGCATCTTGGCCGGCCGCAGGACGAGCCGGTCCTTTCCCTTGGCAATCTGCAGCTCCAGGTCCTCCTCGTGTCCCAGGAACGACCGGGTGATCGTTCCCGGCGGCGGCGTGAGCGCCGCGAGGCCGGTGGCGTCGGTGCGCGCCGCGGCCAGCCGCGTGGTTCCCTTGAGCAGGCTCACGTCGGCGTCCACGAGCGGCGCGCCGGAGCTGAGAGAGCCGGCCATGACGACCAGGGAATCGTGCGCCACGTGCAGAGAAGCGCCGATGTCCGTCACCTGGACGACAAGGGAGTCACGCGCCTCTTCCGGCGTTTCGCTGTCGTTGAAGTTCGCCATGAAGCTCCAGGACAGCCACGCGGCTCCCTTCTTCTCGCTGTTCAGCACCGGGGCGAGGTCGAAGATCTCGAAGTGCCTCTTGTTCCGGGGAACCCTGGCGATGTTGATGGCCTTCTTCGGCTCCCCGGGTCCCTGGCCGAACGGATCGGTCAGGGAGCCCATGCCAAACTTGCCGGAAATGACGTTCTGGAACTCTACCGCGACGCGCGGGGGAAACTGGGACTCCAGCAGCTTCTGGCCCGTGGCCCGGAAGGCCACGAACGGGGACGCCGCACCGACGTTGAGGCTCAGCGGCCGGTCCTCACCGAGCGTCTGGCCGTAGACGTCAGTTATTCCTCGCAGGACCTGGAGCTGGATCGTCGACTCGAAGGGGACGGGGACGTCGTTCAGGTACAGCCACGAGCCCGAGACCTCCATGTTCTTTGCCACGACATAGC
>Ga0335070_10004886_pt1 | contig 15723 bp, 14 predicted proteins | sample Lox_Sample_13_FD_206722 | JGI IMG/M metagenome (GOLD analysis project Ga0335070, IMG submission 206722) | Soil microbial communities from Loxahatchee National Wildlife Refuge, Florida, United States - Lox_Sample_1.3 | ecosystem: Environmental > Terrestrial > Soil > Wetlands | place: USA... | reverse complement strand
TTCTGGTTGCGGTACGGCTACGAGCGGACATTCGACCACGCCGCCGGGAAGAATCTGGTCGAACTGCAATGGGGCGTTCTGCCCTTCTTCTACGCGGTTGATCTCGCGACCCAGGACTTGTTGCAGCGTGCCGGACGGACTCTTCTTGCTGGCCACGAAGTTCCGTGCCTATCGGAGGAGGATTTGCTGCTGGTGTTGTGTCTGCACGCCGCCAAGCATCTTTGGATGCGGCTGATCTGGGTTTGCGACATAGCAGAGACGATGCGCACGCAGACCATCAACTACGCGTTGGTCTTTGATCGGGCGCAGGCGCTGGGAATCGCTCGAATTCTCGGCGCGAGCTTCTGGCTGGCGGGACATTTGCTTGGCGCAAATCTTCCGCAGGCAGCGCGGGAGATCGTCGCCGGTGATCCCGAAGTCGCGGCCCTCGGACAGGAGTTCGCTGCACGGCTGGCTCGCAGCGCTACTTACGATTTTGAATCGACAGAATATTTCCGCCTCATTCTGAAGTTGAGGGAGCGACGCGCCGATCGCTGGCGGTATCTGTGGCGGTTGCTGTGGACGCCCGGGGCGGGGGATCTGGCGGCAGTAGGGCTTCCAGAGGCACTGTTCCCGTTGGTGCGCTTAGCGCGGCTGGCGCGGAAGCTAGTCTAAGACCGTCGATCGGGCAACTTCAGTGTGTCTCTCCATCGCCGGGGGCGACGTCGGGGGTGTCCACCTTCTGTGCGGCGACAGGCGTTGGAGACGCGGGCGGCGGCTGGAATTCTCCCGGATCTTTGCCCTCCAGTGCGACGTTCATGAAGTGCATCCAGATGGGTAAGGCAGCATGTCCGCCGGTCTCCTTCGCACCGAGAGACTTCTTCTCGTCGTACCCGATCCAGACGCCGCAGGTCAGCGAGGGCGAAAAACCCACAAACCAGGCATCCGTAAAATCGTTGGTAGTGCCTGTCTTTCCCGCAAGCGGATAGGGCATTTTCGCGGCTGCGATGGCGGTTCCGTGCAGCACGACCTCTCGGAGCATGGCAGTCATGATGCGCGCCGTCCGTGAACTCACGACGTCTTTTATGTCCGGGAAATCCTCTTCCATGATCCGGCCTTCATAGTCGGTCACCTTAGTGATGTAACGGGGAGCGATGCGGACCCCGTCGTTGGGAAACACACTGAAAGCGGAGGTCTGCTCTATCAACGTGATCTCGGCCGCGCCGATAGCAACCGGCAGATAAGGCGGCAGAGTCTCGGTCACGCCGAAGCGGTGGGCATAGTCAATCACGGTTTTTATCCCGATGCGATCGGCGAGTTTGAGCGCGGGAATGTTCCGGGACTGGGCGAGCGCACGGCGCAATGTGATTGTGCCCTCGAACTTCTCGTCGTAATTGTGGGGTGAGTAAGGACCGGAGGCAGTCTGGAAGGTTACCGGTTCATCGAAGATGGTATCGTCCGGACTTCCGCCTTGGTCGATATCAGCGCTATAGACATACGGCTTGAAGGACGATCCAACCTGGCGCTGAGCCTGGGTGGCGCGGTTGAACTTGGAGAGGTTGAAATCGCGCCCGCCCACCATGGCTTTGACTTCTCCCGTTGCATTGTCGATAGCGACCAGCGCGCCCTGAACGCCTGAATCCTGTTCCAGGCTTACCTGCGCACGTCCGCCGGGATCGAGCGAGAGCACTTTGACGTACACGATGTCGCCGCGCACAAGGATGTCGGGGAGCTTGTGCTTGGTCCAGGCAACGTCACCGGGCGAGAGCGTAGCAGTGTAGCGGCCGAAGTGAATCTGGGCTTCTTTCGCCGAGACCACGGTGACCAGCGCGTGGATGTATCCGTTAACTTCCGGTTCTTCATCCCAATCCGCGTCTTGGTAAGCATCGACCTTCTGTCCCAACTCGATCACGTTGGCGAGCTGGCCGTGCCAGCCGTGTCGCCGTTCGTAAGCGGCGAGGCCGTCAAGCAGAGCTTGGCTCGCAGCTTTCTGCAGATCCATGTCGAGTGAGGTGTATACGCGCAACCCACCCTGGTGAACCTGGTCGGTGCCGTACTTGGCTTCCAGGTAGCGGCGGATTTCCTCCACGAAGTAGGGCGCGACCGAATTCGGATCTTTCTGCAGGTTGAGCAGAATCGGTTTCGTCTTCGCGTCCGCAGCCTGCGCGGCGGTGATCTTGCCGTCCTCGAGCATGGCATTCAGCACGAGGTTCCGCCGCTTCTGAGCGCGGTCGAGATGATTGATAGGCGAGTAGTACTGCGGCGCTTTGGGAAGGCCCGCAAGCAGGGCAGCCTCCTCGAGCTTCAGTTGCTTGGCCGACTTGCTGAAGTAGTACTCCGAAGCGGCCTCGAAACCATAGGCGCCGTGACCCAGGAAGATCTGGTTCGCATAAAGCGTGAAGATCTGCGGTTTGGTGAAGCGGCGCTCGATCTGAATCGCGAGCAGCGCCTCCTGGATCTTGCGGTGAAAGGAACGGTCGGGTGAAAGGAACAGATTGCGCGCCAGTTGCATAGTGAGCGTGGACGCGCCTTGCACCTTTCCGCCGGATTCGATGTCGCGGTAAGCCGCACCCGCAATACGCCAGAAATTGATGCCGGAGTGGCGGTAGAAATCCTTGTCCTCGATGGAGACCAGGGCGTTGCGCAAGACCTCCGGATAGTCGTCGTACGTGGCGATCACGCGGCGCTGCAGGGCGAAGGTGCCGATCACGCGGCCGTGGTCGTCGTAGAGTTCGGTGATTGAGCTGGGCCGGTAATGCTCGAGTTGTTCGACCTGGGGCAGGTCGGTCGAGTAGACGAATAGCAGTCCAGCCGACGCGCCCAATACGGCAGAGATCAGGATGAGCGCCCCGAACAGGACATGCCCAACCACCTTCCTTCCGGCGATTTCTAGCGGGGGAAGATCTTGATAGAAGGCCTTCATCGAAACCCAGTTGCCAGCAGCCCGTTGTCAGTTGTCTGCACTTAGTGTACTCACTCGCAGGCCAGGGCGCTTGAACAGCAGCGCGGTACACAAAAGAAATCGCCCGCCGGAGCGGGCGAAGAAAGACCGGTTGCTGGTTCTGCCTTACCCTTTTGATTCCCGGTTCTTCAGGACCTCAATCGCCTTGTTCAGTTGATCGTCCTCTTGAGCCTTTGGCTTCTGGTTCTGCTCTTCAGGGTTGACCTGCTCTTCCTCATCGGGCAGTCCAGTGTCCTCATCTGCATCAGCCACGATAACGTTAGGCGTCACCGCTGCATCCTGAATCGCTTTTCCGAGGGGAGAGTAGTACTTGGCGATGGAAAGAATCAGCGCCGAGCCGTCAGGCATGTCGATCAATTTCTGCACCGAGCCGTCACCGAAGGTCTTGTCTCCCACAAGGTCGCCGCGGGCATTCTCCAGGATCGCGGCGGCCACGATCTCGGCCGGCCCGGCCGTGCCGCGATTCACCAGGACAGCCACCGGAAGCTTGGTGATGTCTTTCGCAGGGTCGGCATTAAAGGCCTGGCGCGGATACTTCTGTCCCTGCAGGTAAGCGATCGTGCCATGGTCGAGAAACAGATTAGCAGTGGCAATCCCTTCACTGATTTCACCGCTAGCGGTGTTGCGCAGGTCGAGCACAAGCTTCTTCGCGCCCTGCTTCTGCAGACTGCGAATCTTGCCGGCGATCTCCTGCGATTTGCCTTCTGGAAACGCGTCAACCTTGATGTAACCTACGTTGTCCGCAAGCATCTTGTCGGTTACCGGCGGAATTACGACTACATCGCGGGTAATCACGATCTTCTGGGGCTCGGCGCGGCGCGGGCGGACGACCGCGACGGTCACAGTCGAGCCCGGCTCGCCCGAGAGCACGCTGCGAATCTCTGCCAGTGACATGTCCCGCGTGCTCTTACCCTCGATAGATTCGAAGATATCGGAGTTCTCCACGCCGGCCTTATCCGCCGGGCCGCTGGGAATCACCGAGATCACCGCAGCGTATCCGAAGCGCTTCGAAACGGCCGCGCCGATGTTCGCATTGCCGTCCGTCTTCATCGCCTTATAGCGCTGGTACTCGGCCGCCGTCAGATAGCTGGAGTTGGCATCGAGCGATTCCAGCAGGCCGTGCAGCGCGCCTTCGGTCACGGCGGCAACGTTGGGCTCTTCGACGTAATCATTGCGGACGTGAGAGAGCACTTCGCTGTACACCGACAACTGGCGGTAGGCACCTTCATTCGAGGACGCTCGGACGTTGACATAACTACCGACTACGGTGAACAGCAGGATGGCCAGCGAACTGGCGAGAATCGTGGCTTTCAACTTCGTTGACATAAGTGCTTTTGGTGTTCTCAGAAAAGACAGGCACTTCCCGAGGAACTGCCTATCATTATAGACGGTTTGATGCGGGAATCGGGAGCGAAGGCGCAGCTTGCGGAATCGTCAGTACTTGTCCTGAGAGGTTCTGTAGTCTGTCTGGGTTCTGGCAGGCCGCGGAGAAAGTCCCGAATGTCAGCATTACTGTGGAAGAGTGGCCCTCAGGGCCGCGCAAGTCCTCGAATCAGTCCGGGCTTCAACCCCGGTGGTCGTCTTCGGCACGTCCGCAGCCTGCTAGGAGTCCCAGCATGAAGAGCACCAAGGGACTTATGGCTCTTCGAATCACTCACCGGTCTGCAAGTCGATGAAAATACGCGGTTAAACTCGATCTGCTCTCTGCCCCTGAATCTAGAATTTCGCCGCGCCACCTTCTAACAGCACTGCGATTTCCGTGTTTCCCTTCTCGCGTGCGACCGCGGCCGGCGTCTTTCCCTCGTAGTTGGCGAGCAGGGGATCAGCGCCGTGTTGGAGCAGCAGCTCGACCATGGCGCGATCGCCGTTCTGAGCCGCAGAGTGAATTGGGGCCCATCCTCCGTGCTGACGAGCATTGGCAGGCGCGCCATGGGCCAGCAGCAGACGAGCGGCCTCCAGGTTGCGCGCCGACGCGGCGGAGTGCAAGGGCATGACCTTCATCGCATTGCCGGCCACGGCGTCCACCGCGGCGCCATTCTCGATGAGCACACGCGCCGATTCAGGCTGCCCGAAAAAGCAGGCAAAATGCAAGGCGGTAAAGCCGTCCCCGGAACGCGAGTTCACCGTCGGCCTATCAGGGCAACATCGTTTCAGCCGGTCGAGTTTGCCGAGTGCAGCCGCCTCAAAAATATCGAGTTCCTTCTTTGCGGCAATCATTTCCGCCACATCGCGATGTCCACGGTATAGCGCCTGCATCAGCAAACTCACACCGGAGGCGTCACGCCCTTCCGCTGCAGAAGTGTCCTTTTCTAGAACCCCTCGGAGACCGGCGAGATCACCGGCCGCGAGCAGTTTGAAGCACTGTTGTGTGTCGGTCATAGCCACTCACCCTCAAATTAGTTAGCACTGCTAACGAAGTATAGCCAGAAATTTTCTCCTGTCAAGAAAAAAGTTAGCTATGCTAATCTTTTGAGACGGAATCCGAAAATGGGCCCTGACGATTCTGCAGCGAGGAAACTCGACCATTTAGAGGCAGCCGATCGCATGCACTCCGCTGCGATCCATCTTTTGCGCCATGCTGCCCGCCAGGACACGCTTTCCGGCCAGGGTCCCGCGCGTCTGTCTGCTCTGTCGGTCCTGGTGTTTGGTGGACCCAAGACGCTTGGTGAACTAGCCGCCGCGGAGAGGGTCAAGCCGCCTACCATGAGCCGCATTGTGGCCGGATTGAAGCGTTCCGGGCTGGTGCGCATCGAACCGGACGCCCATGATCAGCGGCGGGTTCGAATCAGCGTAACTGCCACGGGAGAGCAACTCCTGCAACAGGCGCGCAAGCGGAGAATTCAATCCCTCGCCGCTGCGTTTGCCGGGTTGGGCGGCACCCAACTGGAAACCCTTGCCCACGCCGCCGAGATCATTGAGCAGGCGCTGCGCGACGCGCAGGGGAAAAAGTAAGGCTACACTATCCAGCAATTCCGGTAGAGATGAGGCTTGCCCCGTCTACGGCTCGTCAGCCACAGCGTTGCGCAGTACACCGATACCCTCAACGACAACTTCGATCACGTCTCCCGCCACCGCCGGCCCAACGCCCTTGGGCGTGCCCGTGGCGATCAGATCGCCGGGCTCGAGCGTCATGATTTGGGAGATGTAGCGGATGACGACGTCGAGCGCAAAGATGAAATCGCGCGTATTGCCGGACTGCCGGAGCTCGCCGTTGACGCGTGTCTCCACTTGAACGCCGCCCCACGGATCTAGCTCGTCGGTGACCAGCGGCCCCACCGGACAAAACGTGTCGAAGCCCTTAGCGCGCGTCCACTGGCTGTCTGTGTTCTGCAGGTCGCGGGCGGTAAAGTCATCGACACAGGTGTAACCGAGGATGCAGGGCCGAACGTCCTCGCTCTCGGCGATCTTGTGGCAGCGCCGGGCGATCACCACGCCCAGTTCGCCCTCGTAATCCGTGCGCTGGGAAACCCTGGGACGGAGGATGGTTGCGCCCGGTGCCAACAGCGCCGATAGCGGCTTAAAAAACAGCAGAGGCTCCTGCGGGACCTCATGGCCGAGTTCGGCGGCGTGCTCGCGGTAGTTGCGGCCGACACAGACAATCTTTGATGGTTGTACCGGCGCCAGCAGTTTCGCCTCGGCGAACGGGATGTGATCCATGCGCCGGCTGGGCAGGCCCTCGAGGTCGCCGTCGCTCTGTTGCGGGGCCCGGAGAAAGAGGCGGGTGATGGCGTCGCGCCCGGCGACGGCCTCAATGAAACCGTAATGAGCGGAACCGTTGAGATCGAATCGGCAATATCGCATAAAGACTAGGACCGCAGAGTACGCTGAGAGCGCGGAGCAGGCAAAGGAAATTCGATCACCATGGGATATGCAGAGGAACGCGGAGGAGTATGTCCGGCAACCTCAGCGTCCCTCTTTCTACCCTGTGGTTAGTTCTTCACCGGCACCGTTTCGCTGGCCTCCTCCGATTTTCCGCTTTCGTTGCCGCGCACATCCACAGCTGATACTGAATAAAAATAGGTCTTTCCCGAATCTACCGCGCTATCACGGTAGGATGGCGATTTCACCAGCTCGGAATTCAACTTTGTCGCCGTGGCGCCGACTTCGTGCCGATAGACGTTGTATCCGGCGAAATCGGCGTCGGTCACCGGAGCCCAAACGAGATCGACGAACGCCTTCTGGCCTTCGCCGGAGTAGCCAGCCTGCAATCCGGCGGGCACGTCGGGCGGGAAGACGTCATGGGCAACGACCCGCACCGCTGGAGTGTCGTCACCTTCAACCTGCACTTCGCCTCCGGGACGGCTCACGATGCTCACCGTGACGGCACGGTACAGGTAGGTATGCTCCCACTCGAAACTCGAATCGACGAACTGAGCCGAACCAGCCTCCCCAACCGGCACTTCGCCGGCAACCGCGTCCTTGCCGGTACTCTCATCGCGCCGGTAGATCCGGTAGCGGTGCTCGACGCCAGCCGGACCTGGCATCGAACCTGCGCTCGTCCATGTCAACACGATGCCCTTAGCGGCCGGTTCGGCGGCCAAGTCCTGCGGCGGCGGCAGAGTGGGCACGGCGGGCACGCGCACGCGGTTCGAGAGACCTGCACCTCGGCCATCGCGGTTCAGAACCTCGACCGCATAAGTGATCTCGCCAGCCGGGTTCTGTTCTTGCAGCGCCGAAGGCAAGGTGTCGGCGTACAGTTGCGGCTTGGCCTGCGCGGGTTTCTGCTTCGGGACGCGCTGAGGCGCAGCCGCAAGTCCAGCCGGATCTCCGCACTCGGCCATCTCAGGCTCGGCGCTTCGGCAGATGCGGGTCGGCCCCAGGTAGCGCACGCTTTGCCGGTCCGTAGTCAGCCTGGGTTCGCTCCAGGTGAGCGTAACTACGTTTCCTTTGCGGCTGGCGCGCAGATCCGAGGGTGGCCTGGGAAGTTCAAGCGAGGGCGGAAGCGGCGGGCCGGTCTGGGCACAACCGGCCAGGAGCAGGCAGGCTCCCACGACGGCCATGAACTTGCCTGGAGCGGCATTCATGCGGAAAGAGTAAGGGTATCAGAAGGAAGTGGGCAGTGGCTGGTGGGCAGTGGGGGACCGGCCAGCGGGAGTTGGAGAAAACGCAGGCCAAGTCAATGAGTGCTAACGCCTGTGGCTGTTGAAAAAGGAACCAACACAGTAATTTCGACCAGTTTCAGCGTGTGCGTCGAACGAGAATTCAACAACTTACAAAGCGACTTTTGAGTCCGAAACACTGCCAAAAGAGTTTTTCAACAGCCACGCCCGCTTACGTCAGCGAGCAACAGTGTAGGCTACCTGATACGCCATCAAGATCCAGATCACAATTCGGCCGCGAACCCAGACATCGCGCCTGCTCACCCGAACTGGCGACCTAATGGTCGTTATCAGCCAAATCAAAGACAGCAGGAACACGACGGCTCCGACGAGAACCCCGAGCGGTTGATGCCTTCGCATCCCGGTGATCATGTAAAGCAGGCTTAGGACAACGTTCATGCTGTACATCAAAAGCGGCCATCCACGACCCAGCGGGCGCTGAGACTTCTCACGCATGTCTTCTAAGGTCTCAAACATATTTTTCCTGCGACAGCGCTACCGAGCACTTCTGTGAGAGTGCCATCGGACGAGGAACCATGCACAAAAGGTAGATGATCCTGAACTGCCCGTCCACGTTACTTCCGGTTAACTGTCGTAACATCGCGATTACACTCATTACCCCGGCGCTGAAGGTTCTTGCCCTCCGACCACTTTCTTCACCCCACCAGCTCGCGCACCGCCTCGCGGAAGACCTTGCTGTGGTAATCGACGTCTTCAGGGGCGGTGGCGGGCGACATCAGCGCCATGTTGTGGAACGGCGTCAGTAGAATGCCGCGATTCATCGCGTAGAGATGCAGGAAGCGCTCCAGTTCGAAGTCCATGGCAGCGTGAGCTTCGGTGCCATTCCTGGGCTCATTCGGAGTGAACAAGTACTCGGCGCGGCAGCCCAGCCGGGTGACGTGCCAGGGCAGTCCAAAGTCGTTGATGACCTTTTGCACGCCCGCGGTCCAGCGCTCGGCCATGGGAATCATGCGGTCGAAGGCTTCCTGGGTCAGGACCTTGGTCAGCGTGGCGCGCATGGCGGCCAGCGAAAGGGCATTGCCGGCGAGCGTTCCGCCAATGCCGCCGGTATCGCAGTCTTCCAGACTTTGGTCTTTTGCGATTAAATCGGCGACCTGCTGCGTGAATCCGTAGGCCGCGCCGGGAACGCCGCTGCCGATCGGCTTGCCGAAGACCAAAAAATCAGGATCCAGATTTTCGGCGCGGGTGTAGCCCCCCGGCCCAGCACAGATGGTGTGCGTCTCATCCAAGATGAGCAGTGTGCCGTACTTGCGAGTCAGTTCGCGCAGCGCCTGATGGTAGCCGGGAATCGGATGGACGATGCCCACATTGGTCATGGCAGGCTCGGCCAGAACGCAAGCCACGTCGCCGTGGGCGAGCGCTTGCTCGAGCGCAGGTACGTCGTTGAACTCGACCACGCGCGTAGTGATCGAGGGATCGACGGGCGGACCAACGTTGCCACGGCGCGCCTTCGCCGCGCCATCGGAATGCAACGTGATGAAGCTCTCATCGACGGTGCCGTGATAGCACCAGTTGAAGACGAGAATTTTGGGACGGCTGGTAATCTGGCGGGCCAGGCGAATCGAGAAGCGGTTGGCATCGGTCGCGGTCAGGGCAAATTGCCAGTACGCCAGGCCGAACCGCTGCTGCAGTTCCTCGGCAACGAAGACGGCGTCTTCCGAAGGCAGCATGAGGGTAATGCCGCGTTTTACTTGCTCCTCGATGGCTTTCACGGCGGCAAAGGGAGAGTGCCCCGTCATGGCTCCGGTATCGCCGAGGCAGAAATCGACGTAGCGGTGGCCGTCAACGTCGAAGAAATGCGCGCCCTGGGCCTCGCGCACGAACGGCGGAAACGCGCCCGCCCACTTCACCATCCAGTTCATGGGCACGCCGGAGAGGAGTGATTTCTGGCCGCGTTCGTAAAGGGCTTTCGACTTGGGGCGTTCGGCCACGAAGCGCTTCTGCTCGCGCTCCATGAGGGACTTAAGGCGATTGCGGTCGAGAGTGGTGGTCATGGTGTGAGAGAGAACGCCGAAAGGTTAGCAGAAAGACCGGGGGAATCGCGACAGCAAAGCTCGCCATAGGGAGTGCAGATCAACACGGGGATTCTTGTCTTCCTCCGTGAACCTCTGTGTCCTCTGTGGTTGAAGGTCCTACAGGATGTACCGCGACAGGTCCTGGTCCTTGACGATTTCGCTTAGCATGTTCTGCACGTAGGCTGCGTCCACTGTGATCTGCTGGCCTTTCTTGTCGGGCGCGTCGAAGCTGATCTCATCGAGCACTCGCTCCATGATGGTATGCAGACGGCGCGCGCCGATGTTTTCCGTGCCCTCATTCACGCGGAAAGCAAAGCGCGCAACCTCCTCGAGCGCCTCCTGCGTGAACTCCAGCTTCACGCCTTCGGTTTCGAGCAGGGCCGTGTACTGTTTGGTCAGCGAAGATTTCGGCTCGGTCAGGATGCGGATGAAGTCGTCCATGGTGAGCGACTGCAATTCCACGCGGATCGGGAAGCGGCCCTGCAGCTCGGGGATTAGGTCGCTCGGCTTCGAAACGTGGAACGCGCCGGCCGCGATGAAAAGAATATGGTCGGTGCGCACCATACCATAACGCGTGTTGACGGTTGTGCCTTCGACGATCGGCAAGATGTCGCGTTGCACGCCTTCGCGCGAAACATCCGGTCCGTGGCCGCTTTCGCGACCAGCGATTTTGTCAATCTCGTCGAGAAAGATGATGCCGGAGTTCTCGACGCGATCAATCGCCACGCGCGTGACCTGTTCCATATCGATCAGCCGCTGCTCTTCTTCCTGAATTAGGTACTCGAAGGCTTCGTTGACCTTCATCTTCCGCTTCTTGGTGCGCTGGCCGAAGATGTTGGGCAACATGTCCTTGATGTTGACGTCCATCTCCTCGACGCCCTGGTTGGAGATGATCTCGAAGGACGGGAAATTGCGTTCGCGCGTTTCGATTTCGACCATGCGGTCGTCGAGCTTGCCCTCACGCAACTGCTGGCGCAGTTTCTCGCGGGTGCGGCCTTGCGAATCGCCGGAAGAAGTCGTGCCTTCGAGAACGAATCCGGATTGAGGCGATTCCGTGCGCGGCGGCGGAGAGGGCGGAAGCAGTATATCGAGCAGCCGCTCTTCGGCGTTCAATTCAGCCTTGTCGGCGACGTCTTCAAGCCTCTCCTCGCGGATCATTTCGATCGCGATCTCAACCAGGTCGCGGATCATCGATTCGACGTCGCGGCCAACATACCCAACTTCCGTGAACTTCGAGGCTTCGACCTTCAGAAACGGCGAGTTGGCGAGCTTCGCCAGGCGGCGGGCGATCTCGGTTTTGCCCACGCCGGTGGGGCCGATCATGATGATGTTCTTGGGAATAACTTCTTCGGCCAGTTCGGGCGCGAGCTTCTGGCGGCGCATACGATTGCGCAGGGCGATAGCGACGGCGCGCTTGGCGTCTTTCTGGCCGACAACGTACTTGTCGAGCTCGGCCACGATCTCGCGCGGCGTCAGTTCGTCGAGCGTAGCCTGTTCTTCTTCAGCGGTAGCGGGGAGATAAATAGCCATAAACGTCGTTGGCTATTCGTCGTTCGCTTTTCGCTAAACCCGCTCGGCTATCGGCGCGAATAGCGAACAGCGAACGACGAACAGCTACAATTCTTCAATCGTCACCTTGTCATTGGTATAGATGCACATCCGGCCGGCAACCTTCATAGCTTCTTCGGCGATTTCGCGCGCCGAAAGCTGCGTATGGTCGGCCAGCGCCTGCGCGGCCGCTTGGGCAAACGGCCCTCCGGAGCCGATGGCGGCAATACCGGTGTCGGGCTCGATCACGTCGCCCTGGCCGCTCAGCAGGAAAGTCTGGTCTTTGTCCGAGACGAGCAGCAGTGCTTCCAGGTGACGCAGGTATTTGTCCGTGCGCCAGTCTTTCGCCAGCTCGACGGCGGCGCGGCCCAGGTTGCCGTGATACTGCTCCAGCTTCGATTCGAAGCGGCTGAAAAGCGAGAAGGCGTCGGCCGTCGATCCGGCGAATCCAGCGAGAATCTTGTCCTGATAAAGGCGGCGAATCTTCTTCGCGCCGTGTTTGATGACGGATTCGCCGAGCGTGACCTGACCGTCTCCGGCCATGACGACCTTGTTGTCACGGCGGACACAGAGCACGGTGGTGGAGCGGGTACGCCCCGTGCGGCGCACTGCGGCTCGCGTACATTTTCTCATGAGCGTAATTTTTTATTATACAGCCCTCCAACTCTAGGTAGCTTGGGCAGTGGGCTACTTCGGTTCTGGCCCCCAGATCTTGAATGCTATGAAGTACTAGACATTCAGCACCACGAAGGCGATGACAAATGCCTCAATTAGGAGATGGCCAAGCCACCCCACCCAAGAAAAAACACATGCACGTTGCCGCAATTGGTAAGCCGATATTTGTAGCTAAAAAGGGCAGTGCCGAGCGTAGTAACCTGCTTTGGCATGACCAGAGTATGCCACGGTGCCTACTTATGCCAAAACTCAAAGCAGTTCACTACCCTTTTCCGGGCATTTTGCCTCGACTCTGGGTGGCGCGGCCGCCGGGCCTGCGACCAAGTTGCAGGAAAACTCGCCGGTCCTAGCTGCTCAGGTCGCACATCGCTACACTAGTTCTGAAAACGGTCAGATCCGTCCCCATCCGCCCCCGCCCGGCGTTTCTACGCGGATTCTCTCTCCAGAACGCAGACGGACGCTCGCCTTGCCTGCCAACTCTTCTTCTGATCCGTCCTGGTGAATGACACCAGTGCGGCCAGGAGCGCCGTCGTGCCCTTGTGCCAGCCCGTACGGACCACGCGACCGCCGGTCGGCCAGCAGCGTGACCTGGGCGTCGGTTAGAACCTCGATCTCCCGCACGATGCCGTCGCCGCCAGTGTGAAGGCCCCGGCCTCCGCTTCCTGCGCGGAATGAATATCGCCGCAGCCGCACCGGATAGGCGTGCTCTAGCGCCTCGGCAGGGGTATTCAGCGAATTCGTCATGTGTGTGTGCACCCCGGAGACACCGTCCTTTCCTGGCCGCGCTCCCATGCCGCCGGCGATCGTCTCGTAATAAGCAAAAGGCTCGCCCGAGCGCGGATCGATCCCTCCGATCGTCAGATTGTTCATGGTTCCCGACGCTGCGGCGGGGATGCGATCCGGGATCGCCTGGGCCAGCGCTTTCAAGAGCACGTCCACGATTCGCTGGGAAGTCTCGACATTGCCGCCGGCGACGGCCGCCGGAGGTTTCGCGTTAACAACGCTTCCCAAGGGAGCGATCACACGAATCGGCCGCATCAGCCCGGCGGTAGCCGGCACATCCTCGCGCAGCAGGCAACGAAAGACGTAGAAGCATGCCGAGTAGGTGATCGCCTCGACCGCATTGGTGGCGCCCTGAACCTGCGGGTCGGAGCCAGTGAAGTCGATGGTGACGGCCACGGGCTGCTTCGCGCGCGAGGGCGATTCCCTCCTCTGTTTGTGGATGCGGAGTGTCACCGCGATCCGCACCGGTTTGGCCTCAACGCCATCGTCGTCGAGGGAATCCTCAGCCTGGTAAGTGCCCGCCGGGACATCGCGCAGAAATCCGCGCATCAATTCTTCGGAGTAGTCCAGCAATTCACTGGCGGCGCGCTTGGTGCGGTCAATTCCGTACCGGGCGCAGATTTCTGCGAGCCGCCGGGCGCCCGTCTGGCAAGCGGCGATCTGCGCGCCGAGGTCGCCCTCGCGTTCCTCCGGCGTGCGCACGTTGGTCAGAAGCAAGGCAAGCACATCGGCGACGAGTTTTCCTCCGCTCATGATTTTGACCGGTGGAATGCGGAGCCCTTCCTGATAGATCTCGCGGCAAGGACCCATCGATCCCGGGTAGGCTCCGCCAACATCGGCGTGATGCGCGCGCGAAGCGACGTAGAAATCGGGCTTTGTGTGGAGCGGGCATTCCCTTCGACTTTGGTCAGGGCATTCCTGCCCGCCACGGCGCGGGCGCCCTCGTCCCTGAAGCTTTTCGGGTTGTTTCACATGCACGGGCATCACCAGAGTGATATCCGGCAGATGGGTTCCGCCCAGGAAGGGATCATTCAACATCACGATATCGCCCGGCCCGAGGCGGCATCGATCGATCGCTGCCGCCACCGACATCGGCATCGAGCCCAGGTGCACGGGCATGTGATCGCCCATGGCGATGACTTGGCCTTCGGAGTCGAAGACGGCACAGGAATAGTCACGGCGCTCTTTGATGTTGGGCGAAAACGAGGTCCGGCGCAGCGCAGCCCCCATCTCCTCGGCAATGGAGTGGTACAGGTTCTTGAAGACCTCGAGTTCGATGGGATCGCGCATGAACCAAAAGTGTACGTCAAGCCGAAGTCAGAAGTAAGAAGTCAGAATGCAGAAACAGCTTCGGGCTTCCCTTCGCAATCTGACCTCTGCCCTCCGACCTCTCCGGTGCTACACTTGCTCTCATTATGGCGGAAGGACGCTCGCGCATCTGGCTGTGGTTCTTGTTGGGCGGCTGTGTTTTTGTGCTGTTCGTAATCGCCGTCTTTACGCTCGTGTACCTGAGTTTCGGCGGACAGGACGAGGAATCTTTCTCCGGCTTCGGTTCCAAGATTGCCGTGGTCGACCTGGAGGGCGTAATCCTTTCCCCTAAGCAGGTCGTTTCCCAACTGAAGAAATTCGCCGACGACGATTCCGTTAAGGCCATCATCCTTCACGTCAACTCGCCGGGTGGTGGCGTGGCCGCCTCCGAAGAGATTTACCGTGAAGTGCGCCGTATCCGGGATGAGAAGAAGAAGCGCATCGTGGCCTCGATCGAAACTGTCGGCGCCAGTGGCGCCTACTACGTCGCCTCAGCCACCAACAAGATCTATGCCGACAAGGGCAGCATTGTCGGGTCCATCGGGGTTATCGCGCAGTGGGTCAACTACGGCGAACTGCTGAAGTGGGCCAAGTTGAAAGACGTCACCATGAAAGCCGGCGAGTTCAAAGACACCGGCAACCCGGCGCGCGAGATGACGCCCGCCGAGCGCGAGTACCTGCAGAGCCTGATCGACAGAATGCACACCCAGTTCATCCAGGCGGTGGCCGACGGCCGGCACGCCAAAGAGGATGACATCCGCGCCGTTGCCAACGGCAAGGTCTGGACCGGCGAGGAAGCATTTTCGATGAAGCTGGTGGATCAGATCACCGATTTTGAAGGGGCAGTCAAAGACACGGCCAAGGCGGTGGGTATCTCCGGCGAGCCCACGCTGGTCCGGCCACCGAAACCGAAGCGCTCGGGCCTGGACCTGCTTTTCGACGATGCCTCCGACTATCTGCCCACGCGCGAGAAGATCATGGAGCAAGAGGTCGGCTTCTATTACCTGTGGAAATAGGTGCTTTCTGTCCCACTTGCATAGAACCCCTGAAATTTGAGAAGGTTATAGGCATCAATTGCAGAGGTCAGAGGCCTGATTGCAGAGGTAGCTAGCAGCCGACGAGTTCCGAGCTACCGGCAAACTGATGGCTGGCTTGCTCCTGGCTCGCGGATCGAAGCTCTGGGCCACTTCTGCCATCTGACCGCTGCAATCTGCAATCCGAGGCGAAGAGGCGTATGACAAAAGCGGATCTGATCGAAGAGGTGTCGCGGCTGGCTGAATTGACACGCAAAGACAGCGAAGTGATCGTAGAGACGATCTTTGACAGCATTGTG